>Ga0247728_10126_pt1 | contig 14651 bp, 13 predicted proteins | sample SalenrCarbi39_FD_183048 | JGI IMG/M metagenome (GOLD analysis project Ga0247728, IMG submission 183048) | Saline wetland microbial communities from Lincoln, Nebraska, United States - Carb-i39 | ecosystem: Environmental > Aquatic > Non-marine Saline and Alkaline > Salt marsh | place: USA: Nebraska...
TTTCGTGGGGGTGGACCCCACGCTGTATGAAATCGCCAAGACGACGGCGTGGCAGGCGGAGCAGAACCCGCCGCAGTAGAGGGCGGTTCCGGCCCCGGCGCGGAGTCGGGCCCACATCCGCACATGGTGCCGGTCCGGGGTGGTCGCCAAACCGCGAACCAGAGCAAACGTCAGCCCGACAGTTCCGGAGCGCAGCGCTGCCCGCCGGTCCGTTTTCCGCACGACACCGGGACACCATCCGGTCATCCACAGGGAGAATCCATGCCTCCGTTCCGTTCGCCTTCTGTCCGCCCGGCTACCCCGAACCGCCCGTTCCGCCCATTCCTCCCGCTTCGTTGCGCCAGCCTGCTCCGCATGGCAGCGCTAGTGCTGCTGGGGGTGGTGTGCCTGGGGCGGCACGCCCTGGCCGGAGACGCGGCCCTGCCCGCCCCCGCATCGCAACCGTGGCACGAGGTGGAGGCCGCCGCGCGCGGCACCACGGTGCGCTTTCACATGTACGGCGGCATGGCCACGGCCAACCGATACGTGGACGGGTTCGTGGCGCCGGAACTGGCGCGCCGCCACGGCATTACCCTGGTGCGGGCGCCCATGGACGCCCCGGTGTTCGTCAACCGGCTGCTGGCGGAAAAATCGGCGGGCCGCGCCACCGGCAGCATGGACCTGCTGTGGATCAACGGCGAGAACTTTCGCAACGCCCGGCTGGGCGGCGTGTTGTGGGGGCCGTATGCCCCGGCCCTGCCCAACATGGCCCTGACCGACCCGGTGCAGAGTGCCACCGACTTCGGCTATCCCGTGGACGGCTATGAATCGCCCTACGGCCGCGCGCAACTGGTGCTGGAATACGATAGCGCACGCACCCCCGAGCCGCCGCGTACCGTGGCTCAACTGGGCGAGTGGGTGAAAGCCCACCCTGGCCGGTTCACCTATCCCCAACCGCCTGATTTCACCGGGTCGGCCTTCATCCGTCAGGCGTTCTACGCCCTTACCGGGGGGCACGCGCAGTACATGCGCCCGCTGGACAAGGATCTGCTGGGCCGCAATGCCCCGGCCCTGTGGGCCTGGCTGCGCGATCTGGCCCCGCACCTGTGGCAGGCCGGGCGCGCCTATCCGCGCGATGCCGCCGCGCTGGACGGGCTGTTCGCGCGGGGCGAGGTGGATTTTTCCGTCTCGTACCACCCGGCGCACGCCCAGGCGCTGATCGACGATGGCACCTACCCGGCCACGGTGCGCACCGTGGCATTGGACGACGGGGCCATCTTCAACACCCATTTCGTGGCCATACCGTTCAACGCGCCCAACAAGGCGGGGGCCATGGTTGTCGCCAACTTCCTGCTGTCGCCGGATGCGCAACTGGCCAAGATGGACCCGGCCTGGTGGGGCGATTTTCCGGCCATCGAGGTGGGGCGGCTGCCCGAAGAGTGGCGCGCGCGCTTTGCCGCCTTGAAGATGGGCGAGGCAACCCTGCCGCCCGACGTGCTGGCCCGGCGGGCCGTGCCCGAGATCCCCGCCGACTGGCTGGAGGCGCTGGAGCGTGGCTGGGATGCCGAGGTGCTGCGCAAGTAGCCCGCCGCTCCGGTCCCGAATGGGGGCGAGTTGTGCTTGATGACGCAATGCGGGGGCCGCTTCCGAAGGGGGGCGGCCCTTGTGCGTGGGCGGGGGAAAATGCGGGACGGGGGAGGTCGGAGGGGGGCAGCGGAGCCGGGCACGAAAACGAGGGGTGGCAGGGCAAACAGTGCGGACAGGTGAGCCGTGCGGACAGGTGAGCCGTGCGGACAGGTGAGCCGTGCGGACAGGTGAGCCGTGCGGACAGGTGAGCCGTGCGAGCAGGCGGGACGGAAGAGGCCGGGGAACTCCGGGGGCTATTCGTGCCCGCCGTACTCCCGCGCATGCCAGGCGCGCAGTCCGCGCGGCTTGTCGCGCAGGTAGCCGGTCACCAGGTAGTCCAGCAGGTTGCGTGCCGCCCGGTCGGACAGCAGCAGCAGGGGGGTGTCCACCCCTTGCGCCTCGAGCAGCAGCAGGCTGGCGTCCTGGGTGCAGCAAAAGCGCTGACCGGGGCCGCGCGTGCGCAGGGCAAGACACAGGTCGCACAGGTCCTGCTCGCTCAGGGGCGAGAGGGCGGCAAGCCAGGACATGGCATCGGTGGTGGCGTTGGTGTAATCGAACATGACGTATTTCTGGGTGTATTGCGCGGCATGGGCCGCGTCAAGCATGTGCGGCCGCGCACCGGCGTGCGCGGGGAAAATATAAATGACCGACGCGGGCCGCCCCTGCTAGACCTGTACGGGCGTCGGCGCCAGCCGCGCACGGCGCCAAGTTCGTACAATGGGGTTCGCAACGTGAAGCATGACATCGACGGCCTACTGGGTAACGTGGGCAAGGAACTGACGGGTCTTTCCGTATCGCTGGACGGGCTGGAACGCACGCCGGAGGGCGCGTACATCGTGCCGGCATCGGTGCTGCTGTCCATGGTTCATGCCGTGCAGCAGATACTATCCCTGTGGAGGAAAGCCCACTCGACGTTCAGCATAGCCATGGCGTCGAGCGTCCTGTGCCGCGAAGAGGCGTTGAACACGTTGTTCGACGCCGCTGAGGATGGCACGGAACATTGATTCCGACCGTCCTTCCCACCAGCAACCACGCTTCGCAGTACGAAGCCCGCAACCGGCGCGCCTGAACTGGCCAGGCGTGCCATCAAAGCCGGAAAGGGCGGGAGCACAAGCTCCCGCCCTTTCCGGCGTGGCGTAACGGCGTTTCGGCAGGAAACGAGAAGGGCGGAAGCTTGCGCTCCCGCCCTTTCATGAACAATGGGTCGTACGGACTACACGCAGCCGGTGGGCTTGGGCAGACCGGCCATCTTGCAGGCGCCCTTGCCGGGGCCGGAGGGGAACAGTTCGTAGATCTCCTTCAGCTTGAAGCCGGTGTTCTTGGAGAGGATACGAACCATCGGGGCGATGCCGTTCTTCTTGTAGTAGTCCTGCAGGAAGTCGATGATCTTCTGGTGATCGGGGGTGATGTCCGCGATACCTTCGGATTCCTTCACGAATTCAACCCACTCGGTGCTCCAGTCATCAAAGCGAAGAAGGAAGCCGTCTTCATCGACTTCGAAGCTCTTGCCCTTGTAAGTGACTTCAGCCATGCGTGTCCTCCTTGGACAGGTTCTTGGCAGTGAAAGGGATGCACGACAAACGCCTGACCTTCGCATCGTGCGGCGATGCGCCGGCCGATGATAAGCAGCGATCCGCTGCCTCTATCCGAATGATGGTTGCCCGAGGGCAGATTCTGCCCGCTGGATAAACCGCAGCCACCCGGCGTGTCAACGAAGACCTCTTTTCGGTGGCCTTCGCTGGTGAACCCGGGACACATCCCGAAGGATGCAGCCGTGGGGTACCGGATACCGAATCGCGCGGGTTTTTCCGGGTTCCAGCCATGCGAACGAGGCACAAGATGCCACAATGTCATGAAAAATTCAAGGCGGGCGTGGGTGTTTTTTCGGCAAGCATTACAACCCCCTACGGGTGAGCGTGTAAACAGTTGCTCACTAGCCGCAGCATGCCCGGAAAAATGGACGCACTGCGGGCCGTATGGGGTGTACTATGGGGAACAGAGAAAGTGATGCATGCAGCGATGCATTTCCACTCCCTCGGTGACGGGGGCACTGTAGTGTGTTGGTGGAGCTGTGTCAATGCATGTGAAATAATGCACGAGACGTGAAGGCGCACAACATGCCGCATGGAGTAGGTTGCCCTGTGAATGCATCAAATGGGCGTTGTCGCTTCGAATTTGTCATCATACTGGAATTATGAATATTATTGCTGTCGTGGCGGCGTGGGGCGCAGGCTATTGTGTTTTTATTCACAAGGTGCCGACTGCTTTGGTCCGAATGGTGTGGGGGAACGCGCCTGACGTATCCGGTTTGCCCGTTCGCCCCTGTCTGTTCTGTCTGGCCTGTCTGCCCTGTCTGCCCTGTCTGGCTGACGTGCCTGATCTGCCCGGTTTGTCGGGTCTGCCCGGCTCGCCTGTTGACCCGTCCTGTTCACCCGTCCTGCGCACTCGCGTGGGGGTTCCTGCCGGGCATGCCCCCCCAACCTTGACAGCCCCCACCCCCGTTGTTACCCGTTTGTGCTACTGCAAGAACTGCATCCTCGTGATGCCGGAGCCTTCATGCCCAGCCTCGGACAGCGCGAAACCCAGGTGCTCGCCACCATCATCGAAAGCTACATCGCCTCGGCCTCGCCCGTGGGGTCTCGCGCCGTGGCCGAGCATTCCGGTCTGCACCTTTCCCCGGCCAGCATGCGCGCCACCATGTCCGACCTGACCGACCTTGGCTACCTGGAGCAGCCGCACACGTCTGCGGGAAGGGTGCCGACGCCGCGCGCCTTCCGGTTGTACGTGGACAGCCTGTTGCGGCCATTGCCGCTGGGCAGCGCCGAGCGGGACGCCATCGCTGACGAACTTTCGCGGCAGGAGCTGGAAATTTCCGGCATCCTGCGCCGCGCCGCCAACCTGCTGTCCGGCCATGCCCGGCAACTGGGCATGGTGGTGGCCCCCAGCGAGGACGAGGCCCGCTGGCGCAGCATCGAATTCGCCCCGGCGGCGGAAGGGCTGGTGCTGGCCGTGCTGATGCTGGAAGGTGGCTTGGTGCGCACCCGCACCGTGCGGGTGGATGAACGCTACGGGCAGGACGAACTGGTGCGCTTCGGCAATTATCTCAACGAGCACTTCCGGGGCCTGTCCCTGTCCGAGGCGCGCGACCGCATCGGCCATGAACTGGCCCGCGCGGGCTCGCGGCTGGAAGAGATGTGCGTGCGCGCCCTGGCCCTGTCGCGTCGTGCCGTCGAACACATGGGCGACGACCGCGAACTTATCGTCAACGGCACGCTGAACATGCTGGAGCACGCGGAATTCACCGACGTGGGCCGCATGCGCGACCTGCTGGCCGCCATAGAGGAACGTTCGCGTCTGCTGGAGCTTCTGGACCGCACCCTGTCCGAACGCGACGTGCGCATCACCTTCTGTCAGGACGTGACCGATGGCGCGCCCGACGGGCTGCGCGGATGCAGCGTGATCAGCGCGGCTTACGGCGGCGGCACGCCGCGCGGCGTGGTCAGCGTGGTGGGGCCGTTGCGCATGGACTACGCCAAGATCGTTCCGGTGGTGCAGTGTGTTTCGCGGGCGCTTACCGAACTGTTCCGCGAACGGTTTGCCGCAGCACCTTCCCGGTTGCCGTAATCCCCACCATTCCGGATTGTTACGCGATGCATGCGACCCGCCCCGGCGGGATATTTCAACGACGACGTCACGCTTCAGGATTTCAAGGAGATTCAGGAACATGCCCCCCAGCAATGTGTTCAAGGACAATGTGGAGATCAGCCCCGAGGCCGAGGCCCTGCGTACCGAGGCCAATCAGGCCGCCGGTTCCGGTGCCGTCGTGGCGATTGACGATGACTGCCTGCGCGAACAGTGCGCGGCCCGGCTGTGTCCGGAATGTCCCGAGCGGGCCGAGGCCGACGAGCAACGCCTGCGTGCCCTGGCGGAAATGGACAATTTCAAGAAGCGGTTGCAGCGCGAAAAGGACGACCAGGTGCGCTATGCCGCAGAAGTGGTGCTGGCGGACCTGCTGCCCACCCTGGACAATCTGGACCTGGCCCTGCAATACGGGCGCGGCAACGCGGCCTGCAAGGACATGCTGATCGGCGTGGAAATGACCCAGAAGCTGCTGCTGGACGCGCTGAAGCGCCACGGCCTTGAGCCCGTTGGCGAGGCGGGCGAAGCGTTCAGCCCGGAAATTCACGAGGCCATCGGTGCCGAAGTGCGCCCCGACCTGCCGGAAGACACCGTGTGTGCCCTGATGCAGCGCGGCTACCGGCTGAAGGAACGCCTGCTGCGTCCCGCCAAGGTCACGGTGAGCCGTCCGGAATAGCGCCAGCGACACATGGCGAACATGCGGCGGCACGCCCCCTGCGGGGCGTGCCGCCTTCGCGTTTCAGACCGGAGTGGGGCGGATGCGACCCCGATGCGGCCCGGATGCAGTTCGGATCAACGCGGCGACATGCCCGGCAACCGGTCGGCGCCCTGCCGGAGACCTACCCGGAGACCGACCATGACGACCGGCATCATTTGCGCTTCACCCGGCTTCGCAGTATGGGGGGCCGCATGAGTACACACCGTTCCCCCTGCCTTGATGCGGGCGGGCTGCTGCGCGTTGCCGGGGGCGGCGTGCTGATCAGCTTTTCCGCCGTGTTCGTGAAGCTGGTGCACGTGGGGCCAAGCCAGTCCGCCTTCTACCGCATGTTCTTCGGCGGGTTGGCCCTGCTGTGCGTGGCCCTGGCCCGGCGCGAACGGCTGCGCGCGCGGCCCGGCGTGTGGGCGGTGATGGTGGGTGCCGCCGTGCTGTTCGCGCTGGACCTGGAATGCTGGCACCGGGGCATCCTGCTCATCGGGCCGGGGTTGGCCACCATCATCGGGAATTTCCAGGTGTTCTTCATCGCCATTGCCGGGGCGTTGCTGCTGGGTGAAAAACTGTCCGGACGGCACATGGCGGCCATTCCGCTGGCCCTGGCCGGGCTGTGGCTGCTGTTGGGCGTCAGCCCGGCGGAACTGCTGCCCGCATCGACGGATGGCGGGCTGGTGGTGGGCGATTCGCTGGCCGGGGTGGGCTACGGCTTTGCCACGGCGCTGTTCTACACCGGGTTCATCCTGCTGCTGCGCCAGTCGCGCGGCATGGCGGGCATGCTCGCCCCGGTGGCCAACATGGCCGTCATTTCGCTGGCCTGTGCGGCGGTAAGCGGCGCGGGCATTCTGGCGCGGGGCGACAGCTTTGCCATCGCCGATGCGGCCAGCGGCGGCTACCTGGTGGCCTACGGCGTGTTGTGCCAGGGCGTGGGCTGGGTGCTGCTGTCCACCGGGTTGCCGCGCCTGCCCGCCTCGCTGGCGGGGCTGGTGATGCTGGTGCAGCCCGCGCTGTCGTTCATGTGGGACATCCTGCTGTTCAAACGGCCCACCGACGGATGGGGCATGGCCGGGGCAGGGATTGCCCTGTTCGCCATCTGGCTGGGCCTGTCGGGCGCATCGGGTGCGTCGGGCGGATCTGGCGGTTCGGGCGCGCGGGTATGCCGTCCGGGCGAGGTGGAGGGGCCTCCTGACGCGGTACCGCCTGATACGGTGGTTTCCGGGGCGACGGCACCGCAAGGGGACACTGGCGGGGCGGAACGCCATGGCGGCTCGGATCGGAATTCTGGCTCCGCATGAGGATGGGTGACAATCAGGGCGCACCGCGCCGCAACCGGACAGGGTGACGACGATGAAGATATTGGGCCTGATATTCGTGGCCGCTGTGGCTGCGGTGCTTGGCTGGCTGCTGCTGCGCGGTCTGCTGGCCGCTGCCGGGTGCGTGCTGCGCCTGTTCCTGGGCCTGCTGCTGCTGGCCCTGCTGGGGGCCACATGGTCCATGCTGTCCTTCCTGTTTACCGGCGGGGCGGGCTGGTGAAGGGTGCGGGTTGCCGCCAGTGAGACGGCGGCAGGCGGCTGTCGGTGAGACGGTGCGGATTGCGGCATGCGAGATGAGCGGCTGACGCTGCCAGCGAAGACAGTCCAGACATTGCGCAGGCACGGCGCGTGACGGATGACCGTTGCGCGTCGTTTTCTTTTGGGGCGGGTGGAGACGCGCGGCAAGATGAAAATGGAGCCGGGTGCCGGGTGCGTGCCGCGTGCCGGGGCGGATGGGGTCAGATAGGACCGGATAGGACCGGATAGAGTCGGTTCGCCAGGTGGGCTGGGGCAGCTATTCTTCTGGCGGCAGCCCGGCGATCCAGCCTTCCACGTCCAGTTGCGCGGCAGTGACGCCGTGCGGCGGGGCCGACCGTTCCGGCAGGCCGTAGCCGGGGCGCAGGGAGGAAAGCGCAGCCAGCACGGCGCAAAGCAGGGCGTCCAGCAGGTCCGCTTCCGGGTCGTCCAGCATGCGGGCGGCATGGTCCGCGTTCCAGCGGATGGTCAGGCGTGGCATGCGGGCGGGCAGGCCGGTGCGGGGCACCGGGGCGGCAGCCGCATCAGGTGGCGTTCCGCCAAGCTGTCCGGCCAGCCCCGCAAGGCCCCGGAGCAGGTCCGTGCGGATATTGCGCCGGGCGGCCCGGTCCGTTGCGTCGCCGCCCTTGTAGGGGGCGCGGCCGATCAGGTGGCGGGCCAGCCAGCCGGGGTAGGTTTCCAGCGCCACGCGGGCGTTGTGCAACGGGCAGGGCGGCAGGGGCCGCAGGAGGGGCACGTGCACCTCGTGCGCGGCAAGGCGGGGAGCCACGGCGTGGAACATCAGGGCCACGGGCGGGCGCACCGTGTTCATGGGGCTGGCGGCCCCGGCGCGGCGGCAGCAGGCGCGGTACAGGTACTTCTGCCCGGCGGGCCGGGCGGCGGACACGCCGCGCAACAGGTCGCGGAAGGCGGCCCGGTCCATGGCGCCGCACAGCGCGGCATACCCGGCCCAATCACGCGGCCAGTCCAGTTGCTCCACCAGTTCCAGCGGCTGGGCCAGCGCGGCGTCGATGCCCAGCACCCAGCCCGCGTCGGGCGCAACATGCCCCCCCGTGAATCCCGCATCCAACTGCCCGCCGAACAGCCGGTCCAGGTCGTCCAGCGTGGGCAGTTCGCGCAGTTCGTGCAGGGTGAGCACGGGCGCTGCGCCCGGCATGTCCGGCATACCGTTATCCGGCGCGGTCCCCTTCCCCGGCGCAAGGTCGCACACCGCCAGGGTCAGCGGTTTGCGCGGGCCTGGCGTGGCGGTGACGTCCAGCCCCAGTACCCGCACGGGCAGGGTGCGGGCGGGTTGCGGCCCTGCGACAGGCACCGGGCTGGCGGATGGCGGGGCGTGGCTGCTCGGGGACGGGGTGCGGGTATGGCGGGTATGCATGGTTGGTCGCAAACGCAAGGCGGCCCCGCGCCTGGTTCGCGGGGCCGCTGGCGCTACATGCTGAAGAATTCCAGTTCCGGCGCGGCGGGTATTTCGCCCGCCTCGGCCAGCCGGTGGTAGAACAGGCGCAGCCCTTCCATTTCCGGAAAGCCCATGTGGAAGACCAGCCCCTGATAATACTGGCGCAGCTCTTCGCGCGTCAGGGGGCAGCCCTGCAAGGTCAGGTCGAGGATCACGTCCATGTGCAGTTCGCCCCAGTTGCGGGCGCGCTGCAACAGTTCGCACGGGTTATTGACGAAACATCCCGCTGTCGCCGCCGCGCGGCTGACCACCCACACCCCGAACACGAAGGGCAGGCCGGTCCACTGCCGCCATGCCTCGCCAAGGTCCAGCCGGTACGGAAACTCCGGGTGATTGCGCAGACGCAGGGCCTCGTCGCCGATGGCCAGGAACGCCTCCGGCGGGTTGCCCGACGCGATGCGTCCGGTGGCCGAACCCACCTCATACCGCACCGGAAACTTGTAGTAGTCGCGGAACAGCAGGCGCAGCAGCGCGGCAGAGGTGTGCGTCTCGGCGCTGACCAGCACCGGCTGGTCGGCCAGGTCTTCCACCGGGCGGCGGGACAGCAGCAGCACGCTCTGCACCGGCCCCCGGCTGCCGATGGCAAGGTCCGGCACCAGCAGGTAGTTCTGCGGCCTGTGCGCGTATTCCACCGACGAATTGGCCGACACGTGCAGGTCGCCGCGCGCCATCATGTTGTTCAGCACCGCAGGCGGCCCGGCCACCAATTCGTACTCGTGCGGGATGATGCCCGACTCCAGCGGGTGGTAGATGGGCAGCACGTTCAGGTACCCGATGCGGCCCAGGCGCAGCGGGCGCGCGCATGACGACGGTGTGGTGGTGAGGGGGTTGCTCATTGGTGTGTATTGCGTTTGTATCCCCTGCCGGTCCGGCTGTTTTTGTGCCTCCGGCGGGCAGGGGGCTTTGCCCCCTGCACCCCCGAATGGGGGGAGCAAGGGATGTTGGACGTGTAACGGGTGATGTTAGCTGTCAGCCTTCCCCCGATTCTCTTAATATGTCTCTATATCTCCCCATCCACCACGGGTTGGGGTGACACGGGGGTGTAGTTCATGGTGCGTTGCACGGGGGTGAACCCGGCGGCGCGGATGCAGTTGTGGATTTCGCGGCGCGAAAGGCTGAAGCTGACGCCTGCGGCGGCCACCACGTTTTCCTCGATCATCAGCGAGCCGAAGTCGTTGGCGCCGAAGTACAGGGCCAGTTGGGCCACCTGCGGCCCCATGGTCACCCACGAGGCCTGCACGTTGTCCACGTTGTCCAGCACCAGCCGCGACAGGGCCAGCAGGCGCAGGTAGGCGGGCGCGGGTTCCGGGTCGCGGTGGATATTGGTGTGCGCGGGCTGGAAGGTCCACGGGATGAACGCGGTGAACCCGCCCGTGCGGTCCTGCACCTCGCGCACGGCGAACAGGTGGTCCAGGCGGTGGCGGGGCTCTTCCTCGTGGCCGAACATCATGGTGGCGGTGGTGCGCAGCCCCTGGTTGTGGGCTTCTTCCATGACGCCCAGCCAGCGCCCTGCGGAACATTTGTTGGGCGAAACCTGCGTGCGCACCTCGTCCACCAGGATTTCCGCGCCCCCGCCGGGGATGGAATGCAGCCCTGCGGCACGCAGCCGGGCGATGACCTCGGCCACGGTGATCTTTTCGAGTTCCGCGAAAAAGACGATCTCGGGCGGCGAAAAGGCGTGGATGTGGATGGCGGGGTAGGTGTCGCGGATCCAGCCGATCATGCCTTCGTAGAACGACAGGGGCAGGTCGGGGTGGTGGCCGCCTTGCAGCAGGATTTGGGTGCCGCCAAGGGCCAGGGTTTCCTCGATCTTTTTCCCCAGTTCCTCGCGCGTCAGCACGTAGCCCTCGGGGTGGCCGGGGGCGCGGAAAAAGGCGCAGAAGCGGCAGGCGCACACGCAAATGTTGGAATAGTTGATATTGCGGTCGGCCACGTAGGTGACCACGGGCTGCGGATGCTTGCGCAGGCGCACGGCGTGGGCCAGATGCCCCAGGGTATGCAACCCGGCCTCGGCGTACAGCAGGTCGGCGTCGGCGCGGGTAAGGCGCGCGCCTTCCAGCACTTTTGCGGCCACGGCGCGTACGTCGGCGGATTCACCAAGGGACGAGCCGCCCGGCATGATGGGCCTGTTGGTGGCGGTGGAAGCGGCGGCGCTCATGCCCGAACCTCCGGCGTGGCGGCGTGGCCCGCAGCGCATTCTGGGCCATGTCCGGTGTCATGCAGGATGGCGTCCGGGTCGGCCACGGGGTTGAAGTGCGAGTCGCGGCGCACCGGGGTGAAACCGGCGCGGCGGATCATCAGTTCCAGTTCCGGCACGGTGAGCGACTGGGCGGAATCGGCCCCGGCGTCGTGGCCGATGCGCTCCTCGACGATGGTGCCGTCCATGTCGTCGGCGCCGAAGTACAGGGCGGTCTGGGCCATCTTGACGCCCATCATCACCCAGTAGGCCTTCACGTGGGGGATGTTGTCCAGCATCAGGCGGCTGACGGCCACGGTGCGCAGTCGGTCAAGGCCCACGTGCTCGCCCACCCGTTCGGGCGGCAGCTTGAGCAGGCTGTTTTCCGTCAGGAAGGGCAGGGGGATGAAGCAGGTGAACCCGCCGGACCTGTCCTGCTGCTCGCGCAGGCGGCACAGGTGGTCCACGCGGTGCTCGAAGGTTTCGATGTGCCCGTAGAGCATGGAACAGTTGGTGCGGATGCCGAGGGAATGCGCCTCGCCCGCCACGCGCAGCCATTCGTCCGACGTGGCCTTGCGCGGGCAGATTCTGGTGCGCACTTCCGGCGCGAAGATTTCGGCCCCGCCGCCGGGCATCATGGCCAGCCCCGCGTCGCGCAGGCGGCGCAGCACATCCAGCGTGCTGATGCCTTCCATGGCGGCGAAGTGGGCGATTTCGACCCCCGTGAACGCCTTGACGATGCTCTGGGGGCGTGCGGCACGGATGCGGCGGATGACGTCCTCGAACCACGCCAGATTCAGGTCCGGATGGCAGCCGCCCACGATGTGCACCTCGGAGAACGGGGTGCCCCGGTCATCCAGCACGCGGTGCAGGATGTCGTCGGGCGTCAGGGCGAAGGAACCGGCCTGCCCGCGTTCGCGCTGAAAGGCGCAGAACAGGCAGCCGTTGACGCAGATGTTGGTGTAATTGACGTGCCGGTTGAGCACGTAATAGGTTCTGTCGCCGTGCAGGCGGGTACGCGCGTGGTGGGCCAGCGCTCCCACGGCGGTGATGTCCGGGCAGTTGAACAGCGCCAGGCCCTCTTCGGGCGAAAGGCGCGTGCCTTCCATCACCTTTTCGAAGGCGGTCCCAAGGCCCAGGCGGGCGTAATGGGCAGCGTCGAGCATGTGTCCTCCGGTGTGGCGGGACTGAAATGTCTTGCGGATGATGCGGGACTGCATTTCGGGCCGGATCGGGGCTTGTGTCCCGATGACGGAAGGCGGAGTATCGACCCGGCGTGGCCCCGTGTCAACACCGTGGGCACGCCGGGGCGACTGCCCGCGGAACCGGTTTGCATCCGTTTTTCGCCTGGGGCGCCCGACCGTTTGACCCGCCTTCAGTACACCGTCGGCACGCTGGCAACACGCCGTCCACCTGTCATTTGACCCGCCCGGCCATCCGGGCGGCGCAGCAAGGTCGCTTCCATGTCTTCCCAGTCCGTACAGTCTTCGCATGCCGCTGCATCCGCCCCGCGCACCCTGTCGCTGGGCATTTCCCCCTGCCCCAACGACACCTACATCTTCCATGCCCTGGCCAAGGGCTGCATCGACCTGCCCTGCGGGTTCGACCTGTTCATGGCCGACGTGGAGGTGCTGAACGGCCGCGCCCGCGCGGGCACACTGGACGTGACCAAGCTGTCACTGGCGGCCATGGCCCATGTGCTGGACGAGTATGTGCTGCTCAATGCCGGGGCGGCGCTGGGGCGCGGCTGCGGGCCGCTGCTGGTGGCGCGCGAGCCGCTGTCGCCCGCAGACCTGGCCGGGGCGCGGGTGGCCATTCCGGGCCGCATGACCACGGCCAACCTGCTGCTTTCCCTGCACGGCACGCTGCAAGGCCCGCGCGAGGAAATGGTGTTCGACCAGGTCATGCCCGCCGTGTCCGCAGGCAAGGCCGATTGCGGGCTGGTCATCCACGAGGGGCGCTTCACCTACGGTGCCCATGGCCTGCATTGCGTGCTGGATCTTGGCCAGTGGTGGGAGTCCGCCTACGGGCTGCCCCTGCCGCTGGGAGCCATTGCGGCGCGGCGCGACCTTGGCGAGGCCACCATCCTTGCCGTGCAGGACGCCATCCGGCGCAGCCTGGAATACGCCAACGCCAACCCGGCGGCCTCGCGGGGGTGGATACGCGAGCATGCCCAGGAAATGTCCGACGAGGTCACGGACAGCCACATCCGCACCTTCGTGAACGATTTCAGCCTGGATCTGCGCGACGAGGGCCGCGCCGCCATCCGCGCGCTGCTGGAAAAGGCCGCAGGGATCTCTGGCGAGTCTGGCCCGTCTGGCTCGTCTGGCCCGTCTGGCTGGACCGGGCGGGGCCTGCCCGATCTGCCCCTGTTCGCCTGACGGGCGTGGCATTGACAATCCCTCCGGGGCATCATAGCTCAATATAATACTGGGCGAACACTCAGCGGCACGCCGCCGGGAGCGCCCCGGAAGGTCCGGCATGTCCCTCCGCAGGGGGGATGGGCGTGGCGGGTACCTTGCACCAAAAACGCGCACGGCGGGCAACCGCCGGGGCGTTTCCATCTCGTCGGGGGGACCCATGATGTTGCCATGGGGTTTGCTGCCGCACCTGTCCATGCCGGTCTTGCGCATGGTCGTGGTCATGGTGCTGACGCTGCTGGTGCATCCGGCGGCGGGCAGTGCCGCGCCCCCTGTGGTGTTGTGCAACGACGAGCATTTTCCCCTTTCCTACCGTGACGACGCCGGACGGCCCGCCGGGCTGTACCCGGAAATCCTGCGCGAGGCTGTGCGCCGGTCCGGCGTGCAACTGGACATTCGCGTGGCCCCGTGGACGCGAGCCCTGCGCGCCCTGGAAACGGGCGAGGCGGCCCTGGGCGGTGCCTTTGCCACCACCCGTGCGCGCGGGCAGTGGCGGGTCAGCCTGCCCCTGTACCTTGCGCGCATCGTGGCCGTTTTGCCGCAGGATTCCACGGTTGCCGCCAGCCGCGTGGCCGAGCTGAAGCCGTACCGGACCTGCATCGTGGAAGGGTGGAACTACGGGCCTCCGCTGGACAGTGCCCTTGCGGACGGCGGCTGGAACCTGGACCCCGCGCCCAGCGAGGCGCTGTGCCTGCGCAAGCTGGAGGCGGGCCGGGTGCAGGTGGCGCTGGTGGGCGAGGCTGGCGCCCAGCGCCTGACGGACTCTGCCGTATCGACGCGCATGCGTACGGTCCTTGTGGGGCTGGAACTGCCGGTGCACGTGTTCTGGCCGCTCACCGTGCCGGACGAGACGGTACGCCGCATGGACGTGGCCCTGCGCCACATGAACGAGGACGGTACCCTTGGCCGCATCGTGCGGCGTGTCATCGAGCCGTAACGGGGCAAGGTCGACCTGACGCCCCGACACGCAGGGTACTGCCCGTGCGCTGCACAACACCGCCGATGTCTGCACGACATTGGCGGCATTTTTGTTGGGCGGCATTTTTGCCGGGGCGGCATGTTGTCGGCTGCATCCCCG
>Ga0247728_10127_pt1 | contig 14596 bp, 11 predicted proteins | sample SalenrCarbi39_FD_183048 | JGI IMG/M metagenome (GOLD analysis project Ga0247728, IMG submission 183048) | Saline wetland microbial communities from Lincoln, Nebraska, United States - Carb-i39 | ecosystem: Environmental > Aquatic > Non-marine Saline and Alkaline > Salt marsh | place: USA: Nebraska...
GGCGATGCCCGCCCCGGCAATGGCGCGGGGCGTGGGCCAGCGCCGTTCCACCAGGGCGGCCACGGGAATGATGAAGATGGGTTCCAGCCCGATGAGGGTGGCGGCGATGCCGGTCTTGGTGGCGCCAATGGCCACCAGCGACAGCCACACCCCCACCACCGGCCCGATGAGCGAGGCCACCAGCAGCAGACGGAAATTGCGACGGTCCTGACTGTCGCCGCGCACCACGGACAAAGCCGGGCGCAGCCTGCCGGTCAGCATGGCCGTGGGCCAGAACACGCCCATGGCCACCACCATGCGCAGCAGCGCGGCGAATAGCGGGTCCACCCCTTCGGCCAGCCCCTGCTTGGACAGCACCATGCCGCCGGAAAGCGCCAGCGCCGAGGCAAAGGCCAGCCCCACCCCGCGCAGCCGCACCGCGCGCGATAGTGGCACCGCGCCTTCGGGCACCGTGCCGCCATCGCCCACCACCCAGGCCACCCCGCCCGTGGCAATGAGAATGCCCGCGATGCCCATGGGACCGATGGCCTCGCCCAGCAACAGGTAGCCGAGCATGGCGGTGATCACCGTGGACAGCGACTGCACCAGCAGGGCCACCCGCGCGCCCACCAGCACCACGCCGGAATAGAACAGCAGGTCGCACAGGGCCACGCCGAACACCCCGGAAAGGGCCAGCGAGATCAAGGCCAGTGGACTGGGCGCGCCGGGCGAACCGAACGAACTGGGCGAACCGAACGAACCGGGCACCATCACCCCGCCGCCGAAAAACAGCACGGATGCGCCCCACCACGCGCCGAACATCACGATGCAGATGGGCAGGCGCAGCAGGATCAGGGTGTGGGCGCCAAGGCGCCGGGAAAGGATGGCGTGAATCTGGCACGATACCGCCCAGAGGGCGGCGGTGGACAGGGCGGCGAGTTCGCCGGTCCCGAGGGCGGGCATGGGGTTCCTCCGCAGGGCGGAAGCGGGCCGGACGGAACCGGCGCGGGTTGCGGGGCGGGTGCCAGGCACCGCCACCATGGCGGGCGCGGATGCCCGAGCGCACCGCCTACGCCTTGTGGCGCGCCGGGTCAACCATGCGGATATGCGGGTATTCCGCGAGCGGGAATGCACGAGGGGGACACGCGGCCCATGGCCGCCCTGCCCCGGCTGGCTGGCGCAATCCCGCCACGCCTACGCGCCCAGGCCTTTCTCGCGCAGCACACCCCAGCACAGCAGCGGAAAATCGGTGATCAGTCCGGCCACGCCCCAGTCGATGAACCGGCGCATGTCCGCTTCCTCGTTCACGGTCCAGACGTTGACGGCCACGCCGATTGCCCGCAGCCCGGCCACGTCCGCTTCGGTGACGATGTCGTCGCCGGGGTGGTAGGCCACCACGCCAAGGTCGCGGCACAAGGCCACCGGGTCGTCCGGGCGCACGTCTTCCACCAGCGCGGCAAGGGCCAGCGCGGGTTCCATGTGGGCCGCGTGGCGCAGGCATGCGTGCCGGAAGGAGGACAGCAGCGTCCGATCGACCAGGCCATGGGCGCGGAGGCACTCCAGCACGGCGCGGACCACCGCCTCGTCCCCGGGATACGTGGGGCTGCCGGGGGTGCCGTCCGCGTTGACGGTCATGTCCTTGATCTCCACGTTGACGCGCCAGGCGTGGTCCGCCGTGAAGGCCAGCGCCTCGTCCAGCGTGGGGATGCGCAGGCCGGTGAACAGGGCAAGGTCATCCGCCGTCACCCCGCCCGAGGCGATCTGGCCATGCGGGTCGGCGGTCTGGTACCAGCCGCCCGCGTCCAGCCCGCGCAGTTCATCCAGCGTGAAGTCGCACACCCGCCACGGGGCGCGGCCCGCGTATTCCGGGCGGGAGGCCACGTCGGTGGTGCGCTCCAGGGTGTCGTCGTGCACCACCACCAGGTGCCCGTCGGCGGTGAGCTGAACGTCCAGTTCCCACAGGTCCGCGCCTTCTTCCAGCCCGCGCTGGGCCGCGAGAATGGTGTTTTCGGGCGCCACGGAGCGCGCCCCGCGATGGGCGATGCACAGTACCCGCCCTGCGCGCAGGGCGTAGTATCCTTCACGGGGCGTGGTTGCGCCGGACATGTTGACCTCCTGAAAATTCGAGCAAAGGCGTATCAATGCGCCCAAATAAAAAGTTTGGGGGGGAGGGGTCCGGGGAGGGAGACCCTTTGCCTCAGCCGTTAGGTGAGCGCAACGCGCGAACCTTACGGATGAGGACCGCAGAGCGCAAAGGGTCCCCTCCCCGGTTGGTTCTTCAGCAAATCTCGCTAACTGGCTTCGGTCTTGCGCCCCACATACAGATTCACGCACGCCACCAGCGAGGTGCCCACGATGAGCAGGAACGAGATGGCGTTGATGACCGGGGTGGAGCCGTCGCGCACCTGCAGGTACAGGTTGATGGGCAGGGTGGGTTCCGAACCCACCAGAAACAGCGTGGTGTTGAAGTTCTCGAACGACATCAGAAAGGCCACGGCGCCCGCGCCGATGATGGCCGTGCGCAGGAACGGCAGGGTGATGTAGCGGATCACCTCCAGCCGGGTGGCCCCAAGATTCAGCGCGGCTTCTTCCAGGGTGCGGTCGAACTTCTTCAGCCGGGCGGACACCACCAGGGTAACGAAGGTGGTGATGAACGAAAACTGCCCCAGCACCACCAGCCAGAAGCCGGGCCGCAGGATGCCCACGTCGATGCCCAGCACGTCTTCCATGAAGGTGCCCGCCGTGGTGGCGGCAATCAGGATGGAAATGCCCAGGATGACGCCGGGCACCACCAGCGGGGCCAGCATCAGGAAATACAGCGCGCCCTTCAGCGGAAACTCCTCCTGCTCGAACAGGAAGGCGGCGCAGGTGCCCACCAGCGTGGCCAGCGCGGACACCAGAATGGCGGTCTGGGCGCTGGTGAAGATGGACGAAAGGTTGCCCCGGTCGTGGAAGATGCCGGTGCGCGCGGGCAGGTCGGCCAGAAACCAGTCGAGCGTGAAGCCCTTCCACGGCAGCGAGGGAAACTGCGAATCGTTGAAGGCCAGCACGCAGGTGACCGCCAGCGGCGCGAACAGGAAGACGAAGTACAGTGTGACGTACAGGCCGTAGCCCATGGTGTAGCCGCGCGAGCGCGGCAGCGAGCGGATCATTGCACTACCCTGCTCAGTTTCTGTCCGGTCAGCCGCAGCCCCAGCCAGATGATGCACGACGACAGCGCCAGCAGCAGAAAGCCGAAGGCGGCGCCCTGGTTCCAGTTGAAGCTGGCGATGAACTGGTTGTAGATCTGCTCGGTGAACCACAGCGAATTCTTGCCGCCCATCAGGTTGGGGGTCAGGTAGTTGCCGAGGGTGAGCATGAACACCACGATGCCCCCGGACACGATGCCAGGCATGCAGTGCGGCACCACGATGGTGCGCATGATGGTCCACGGGCCGGCGCCAAGGTCGCAGGCGGCCTCGATGAGGCTGTCGTCCAGGCTTTCCAGCACGGAAACCAGCGGCACCACCATGAACAGCATGGAGGTATACACCAGCCCCATGATCATGGTGGCGTCGTTGTACAGCATCTCCACGGGCGCGCCGGTAATGCCCAGCGCCGTCAGCCAGTGGTTCAGCACGCCGCTTTCGCGCAGCAGGATCATCCAGCCGTACACCCGCACCAGTTCGCTGACCCAGAACGGCAGCAGCAGCATGGTCAGCAGAAAGCGCGAGGTGTTTCGCGCCACCACCTTGGTCACGTAGAAGGCCACGGGCAGGGAAACGAGGAAGGTCAGCAGGGTGACCAGCACCGAATACCCGGCGGTACGCACGAAGGTCAGCCAGTAGATGGGTTCCGCGAAGAACTGGTGGTAGTTTTCCAGGCTCCAGCCCTGCTCGCCGAAGGACGGGTCCATGCGGAAGGACATGATCAGCAGGTCGATGTGCGGCAGCACGATGAGCAGCCCCAGCCACAGCACCACCGGGGTCAGGAACAGCGCCAGGGTCAGGCGCAGCCCCGGCCCGGTTTTGACTGACGCGGAATGCGTGGCGGCGCTCATTGTCCGCTCCCCGCCGCAAAGCAGATGCCCGCGCGGTCGTCCCAGCCCACGGTGATGCGGTCGCCGGGCCTGATATGGTCGTACAGGCGGTTCTGGGGCAGGGCCACCATGACCTCGCGGCGCGAACCTTCCGGATGGGTCAGCAGGCGGCTGGCCGCGCCGTCGAACAGGATGGCCTGCACCTGCACCTGTACCCTGTTCCCAAGGTCAGCGCTGGCCCCGCGTACCGGCAGGGGCGCATCGCCGCCGTCACCCGCCGCGCCGTCCGTCACCCCGCCAGGCGCGTCACCTGTCGCGCACGCCACGCCGTCGGGGTCGATCAGCACGGCCTCGGGCCGGATGAACATGTCCACCCGCGCCCCCCTGGCAAGCCCGGCGGCCACGCGGGCACGAAACACCGCGCCTTCGTCGGTGCGCACCAGCCCCGCGTCGCCGGTGCTCTCCTCCAGCGTGCCGGACCAGACATTGGTCTCGCCCACGAACCCGGCCACGAAGGCCGTTGCCGGGCGGCGGTACAGGTTGCGCGGGGTGTCCAGTTGTTCGAAACGCCCGGCGTTCATGACCGCCACGTGGTCGGACATGACCAGCGCCTCGGACTGGTCGTGGGTGATGTACACGAAGGTGGTGCCCACCTCGGCCTGCAACGTCTTCAGCTCCACCTTCATCTGCTCGCGCAGCTTCAGGTCCAGCGCGCCCAGGGGCTCGTCCAGCAGCAGCACGGCGGGTTCCAGCACCAGGCAGCGGGCAATGGCCACACGCTGCTTCTGCCCGCCGGAAAGCTGGGCGGGCATCTTGGCGCCGTAGCCGGGCAGTCCCACGCGCTCCAGCACGTCCTGCACCCTGCGGGTTATCTCGCCCCCGGCCATGCCCCGGCGTTTCAGGCCGAAGGCGATGTTCTCGGCCACGGTCATCATGGGGAACAGCGCGAGGTGCTGAAAGATCAGGTTCGCCGGGCGGCGGTTGGGGGCAATGCCCGCCATGTCGCGCCCGCGAATGGCGATGACGCCGGAATCGGGCGATTCGAAGCCCGCGATCATCCGCAGCAGGGTGGTCTTGCCGCAACCCGAAGGGCCAAGGATGGAAAAGAACTTGCCCCGCTCCACCTCGAACGACACGTCGTTGACCGCCGTGAACCGTTCGAAGCGCTTGACGAGGTTGGTTACGGAAAGATCGGCGAACGCGTCCGGTGATGCGTCCGGGGATACGACCGGGGATGCGACCGGGGAAAGAACCGAAGGAGCAACTGGCGAAATATCCGTGGGCATCTGGTCATGCACTCCCGCCGCGCCGGTCCACCCGCCCGCCTTCGCCGCTCTCCCCGCCCGGTCTCGTGACCGGGTTTCGTGGCCCGCACCGGGTCCGCTTCGGGGGTGTCGCAGATTGGCGAGGGGGCTTGGGCCGCCATGCGCGGCGCATCTGGATGGCCACCCGCTGCCGGGCCATCCGGTATCCGTTGCGGTTCCGCCCCGGTACTGCGGCAGGGGCGAAACCGCCGGGCCCTGCATGCCCGGCGTGTCCTGTTCCGGATAAAAACGGAATCGGGGCGCCGCACCGCCCCAACGGGCAGGCGCGGCGCCCCGGCGTCTTGCTACTGGGCGGCCTTCACCCGGTCCAGCGCCTTGCCTTCCATGGCTTCGAGCTTGGCGGGCACGGGCGGGTACCACTTGATGTTGTCGATGACCTGCTGCGGGTAGCAGCGTTCGAAGTCGGCGCGGAACGCGGGCTTCAGGCGTTCGCCCACGCCCACGGCGGCAGTGGGGGTGTCTTCGGCGTTGGTGAACACGGCCGCGTTTTCGGGCCGCATCATGAAGTTGATCCACTTGTACGCGGCGTCCGCGTTGTCGGCCTTGGCGGGAATGGCGAAGGTGTCGATCCAGCCCAACGCGCCGGTGGTGGGCGCCACGAAGTCGATGTCGGGATTTTCGGCGTGCAGCTTGAAGCCGCCGTTGTCCCAGGCCTGGGCGATGTGCACTTCGCCGGAACGCATGGATTCCAGCAGCGCGTCGCCGTTGGTCCAGTAGTTTTTCACCACGCCCTTGGCGGCAATGAGCTTGCCCTCCACCTGGTCCAGCATCTTCTGGTAGGCGGCTTCATCGGCGTACAATGCAAAGGGGTCGATGCCCATGCCGAAGGCCTGCGCGATGATGGAGGGACGCTTCAGGCGGTAGCTGGCACGGCCCGCGTACCTGGCGTCCAGCAGGTCGGCGAAGCTTTTGGCCTCGGGCGCGAACTTGCGGTTCACGATCAGGCCGTCGGTGCCCCAGCAGAACGGCACGGCGTACGACTTGCCCTTGACCAGGGTGTTCTTTTTCACCGCGTCGAGCATGGAGGGAATGAACCGGGCTGCCTCGATGCGGCCGAAGTCGATGGGCTGGTACAGGCCAAAGCTTTCCTGCACGGAAGAAATGCGGTCCTGGCTGGGCTGGGCGAGGTCGAACCCGCCGCCGCGCGTGGCGCGCAGCTTGGCGATCATTTCCTCGTTGTTCGAATAGGTCACCTGCACCTTGTAGCCGGTTTCCTTCTCGAACTTTTCCACCAGTTCCGCCGGGGCGTACCCCTTCCAGGTCAGCAGGCGGAATTCCTTGGGCGCGGCATGGCCCAGGCAGGGCAGCAGCAGCACCGTGATCATCGACAGCAGCAACAACATCTTCCTGGTCATGTGCAGCCTCCGGGTATGATGGGTTTCCCGCCCGCGCGCGCCGCATCCCATGCACGGCGCAACCCCGCAACGGAACGCCCACAATGGCGCCCCCATGTTACACGAGGATTGCGCGCAAGCCACACACGGGTCACGGCCGCACGACCACTCGTGTCAGGCTACTCCAAAACCCTGCGGCTGTCACCGGATGGCATGACGGTGCGCACTTCTTGCCACGCGCAGGCCTTCCGCCGTGTACAGGGCCAGCGCAGCCCAGATGCAGCCGAAGGTCAGCAGGTGGGCCGAGGTCACCGGCTCGCGAAACACGAAGGCCCCCAGCAGAAAGGCGATGCTCGGCGCGATGTACTGCATGACCCCCAGCGTGGTCAGACGCAGCCGACGCGCCGCGAAGGCGAAACACAGCAGCGGCGTGGAGGTGGCGATGCCCGCCCCCACCAGCAACAGGTCGGTGGTCACCCCCAGATGCCCCAGCGCGCCGCCCCCCTGCCACGCCTGCCATCCCAGATACCCGACCGCCATGGGCGCGAGCAGCATGGTTTCGATGAACAGGCCGGGGATGGATTCCACCTTCACCAGCTTGCGCAACAGGCCGTAGAACGAAAACGACACCGCCAGCACCAGGGCCACCCACGGCAGCCTGCCGTACGACACCAGCATGGACAGCACCCCGGCAGCGGCAATGGCGATGGCCGCAAGCTGCACGCGGCTGGGCCTTTCGCTCAGCACCAGCGCGCCCAGCAGGGCGTTGACCAGCGGGGTCATGTAGTAGCCCAGGCTGGTTTCCAGCACCATGTCCGAATTCACGGCCCAGATGTACAGGAACCAGTTGCCGCCGATGAGCAGGCTGCTGCCCACGATGGTCAGCAGATTGCGGCGCGAGACCACGGCGGCGCGCACCTCTGCCAGGCGCCCCCCCAGCAGCACCAGCGGCAGCAGGAACACCACCGACCAGGCGATGCGGTGGCACAGGATTTCGAACGAGGGTACCTGCTGGACGAGCTTCCAGTACAGGGGCAGAAGACCCCACAGGCCGAACGCGCCAAGGGCCCCCCAAAGGCCCGCGCGCGTGGTGTGTTGCTCCGGTTGCGGCGGCATGGCTTCTCCTGGCGGCGGGGGTGTGCGCCCCGCGCCCAAATGTGGCGGATGAATGGCCTGGGTGGCCACGGCCAGTCACGGCCAGTCGCGGCCAGTCACGGCCAGTCGCGGCAGGCCCCAAAAACGAAGGGGGCCGTCGCCGACGGCCCCCTAAATTGCGCTGGGTCGTTGTCTACCGGCTGAAGGATCTGGCGAACAAGGCCTCGATGGCGGCCTTGCCGGTGTCCTCGATGAATCGGGTGCCGGTGGCGGTGAAGTGGCGGTGGGAAATGCGCGGGGCGGCCTCGGGCAGCCAGGCGTCCTGTTCCCAGCGGAACCAGCCGTTCTTCACCTGGTCGAACACGAACAGGGGCTTGTTGCAGATCTTGGCGAATTCCGCGCCCCAGCCGGTGCCGCCCTTGACGGTGCCGTCCTCCATCACCTCGCCCACAACGAACACCTCGTGCCCGCTGCTGACCTGCCAGCAGATGGACTGCAACACCTTACGGAACAGGGGGGCGCGGGTGTACTGGCGGTTCATCAGGCGCGAGACGTAGGTCAGGCTCACGTCCTTCAGGGCCAGTTCCTCGCTGGTCAGCACGCGCACGCCGCGCATGCGTTCCACCTGATGGCCCTCGAAGCTGTAGTTGACCTCTTGCAGGCCGTACGCCTCTGCCGTGGTGCCGAAGCAGGCCTCGGTCCCCGCGGCGCCGCCGCTGTACAGGATGCATTCCCTGGGATCAAGCATCGGTATCCTCCGTCGCGTTCGTGAAGGCCGGCCCGCCGCCGGCGCGGTGTGGTGGCGTCGTGCGACGTGCGCGGCGGGCACCACCCGGCGACACGTCATGAAAAGGGAAGACCCGCCCCGAAAGGCCGGGACGGGTCCAGTATACGCATTTGGCTTCCGGTGTACAGCGGGCGGTCAGCAATGGGGGAAGTGCCCTACCAGGGCCGACTACCCTGCTGCCTGGCAAACGGAACCCTGCCGCATGAGGGGCGGTTTGCGCCCTGCGGACAACGGTTCCTGTCTAGTGGCGGACGCGGGCAGACCCGTCATTCCCCGTCAGGATGCGCACCCGGTCACCCACAACGAAGGTTTCGTCCGGTTCCTGCACCACGGACATCGTCTGCCCGTTTTCCAGCCTGACGGTGATTTCGATGGCCTTCTTGGTGGACATGGCCTTTTCACCGGCGTAACCCGCCGCGCCGCCGGCCACGGCACCGCCAAGCGTGGTCAGCACGCGGCCCTTGCCGCCGCCGATCATGTTGCCGAGCACGCCGCCAACCACCGCGCCGCCAAGCGCGCCGAGGCCGGAGGCGTTGTCTTCGATCACGGCATCGCTGATCTGTTCCACGGTGCCGTACTGCACGGTGTGCGACATGCGGGTCTGCCCGCCCTTGTACGTGCCGCCGCCGTAGGTCTGGGCGCAGCCGGAAAGGGCAAGCCCGACGATCAGCAGCGCCACGAGGGCCTTGAGTTGACGCATCTCGTTCTCCTTGTCTTTAAGACCGTATCGTTTGCCGCGCCGCCGGAAATGACGGCGCGATTTCCTAGCTGAATATACAGCCTGCGGACGGGGGATGCAACACGCCCCCGCAGTGCGCTTCCGGCGCTTCCGGCACACTCCCGGCGCCGGTCCGGGTGGCGTCCGGGTGGCGTCCGGGGGCCGGTCCGGTGACCGGTATGGCTGCCATGCAGAACGCCGCCCCGGAACCTGCAGTCCCGGAGCGGCGCGAATGCCTGTGCGGTTCCGGTCTAGTAGCGGGGCGGGCGGGGCGCCTTGGGCTGCGCCTCGTTGACGCGCAGGTTGCGACCGCCGAACGGGGTGTTGTCCAGGGCTTCGATGGCCGCCGCAGCTGCGGCGTCATCCATCTCGACAAAGCCGAAACCACGGGCGCGCCCGGTTTCACGGTCGGTGACCAGCTTGACGGAAAGCACCGTGCCATAGGTGCTGAACAGGCTGCGCACTTCGTCCTCGGTGGCGGCCCAAGGCAGATTGCCGACGTAGATAGACTTGGCCATGCGAAAAACCTCTCACTAAAAATGGATCACGCCCGCGCCGTTTCATCGGGACAGGACCGATGTCCTGCTGCGCGGCCCCAGTTTCTGCCCTTGCCCCATGCAGGGCCATCCGTCAACAGGTAAGATCAAGGGTGGTGCCCCCCTGCGTGCATGCGCCACGCCCGCCCCAGCCCGGCCGGGCGAACCCGGAACCATTGCCGACACCGGCTTTGGATCAATGTTCCATGACATCAGGCACATGACCTTTGGACCGCTTTTCAAACGGAGCGGAATCCTCTATCCTTTTTCCATCCAACGCCGTTTCCCGAAGGGCCTCAGATGACCACCCGCCGCAAGGCGCCCTGGCCGCAGGAGGCATCGCCGCATGCGCCTTTGCGCGTGCCCGCCGACTGCCCGCGCCGCTCCCGCTTGTTTCCGCCGGGCCTCGTGCCCGCCGTGCGCCATCCTGTCGCAGACAGCCCCCGCAGCATCGACCGCCTGCGCCCCCCACGCCGCCTGACCCTCGTGTTTCGCCTGCCGGTTCTCCCGCCCGCATCACGTCCGTGCTCGCCGCTTCTGCTGGCCCTCGCCGCCATTGCTTCCATTGTTTCCATTGCCACGGTCCGCCCGGCCTGGGCCGCCACCGAAGGCGCCATGCCGTGGACGGTCCCCGCGCTGTTGCTGGGCCTTGCCGCCGGACTGGTGCTGGGGCTGCTGGCGGGGTTGCGGGCGCGGCGCGGCAAAACCGCCGGAGCGGGGCAGGATACCCCACGGGACGCGCAACCGCGCACTCCTGACCGGGCCGCCGCGCCGGATTGCACAGTTGCCTCGAATCACGCGGGCGACCTGGATCATGCGCGCGAACAGTACCATGCCATCTTCACCAGCGCGCCGGTGGGCATCTTCCGCGTGACGCCCGAAGGCCGTTACGAAAACGTCAACCCGGAATACGCACGCATCTGGGGCTGCCCCACCACGGAAGAAATGCTGGAATGCGTCTCGGACATTCCCCGGCAGATGTATGCCGACCCCGATGACCGCCAGCGCTTCGTGGGCGCGCTGCGGGCCACCGGCCGCGTGGACCGCATGGAACTGCGCCTCAAGCGCCGCGACGGCAGCCAGTTCTGGGGGCTGGTCAGCGCGCGGCTGGTACGCGGCCCGGCCCCGACCCAGCCAACGCACCCCACCCAGCCAGGCCAGGCGGACGGTTCGAACGGGGCGGCGCAAAACGCCCCGGCAGAGGTGGATTACATCGACGGCTTCGTGCTGGACATCACCGAGCAGAAGGTGATGCAGGACCAGCTTTCCGAGGCGTGGCGCAGGCTGCGCGACATCATCGACTTCCTGCCCGACGCGGCCCTGGTGCTGGACGCAACCCGCCGAATCACCGCCTGGAACCGCGCCATGGAGGAAATGACCGGTCATTCCGCCAGCGAGATGCTGGGGCGCGGCAACTTCGAATACGCCCTGCCCTTCTACGGCGAGCGCATCCCCCTGCTGGGCGACCGGTTCTTCAGCCCGGACATGCCCCTGCCCAGCCACTACACCCAGTTTGGCGGCCACGACGACAAGCTGACGGCGGAAGCCTACGTGCCCACGCTGTATGGTGGCCGGGGCGCCCACGTGTGGACCGTGGCATCCGCCCTGCGCGACGGCGAAGGACGGCTTGCCGGGGTCATCCAGACCATCCGTGACATAACGGAGCGTCGCAACCAGGTGCTGGAACTGGAAAAAAGCCGCCAGCGCTACGACATGGCCATTTCCGCCACCAACGACGGCATCTGGGAATGGGAACTGGCCACCAACACCCTGTACCATTCGCCCCGTTGCCTCGAGATCATGGGCCGTGCCCCCGACGCGGCGCTTTCCCCCATGGACGTCGCGGCCATCCTGCACCCGGAGGACAGGCTGGGCGTGCTGTCGGAGGTGCGCCGCATAACCGGAGCGGACGCGGAGCGCTTCGAGCATGAGTTCCGCATCCGCCACACCGACGGCACATGGCGCTGGGTGCTGGCGCGCGGCGCGGCCCGGCGCGCCCCCGGCGGCCGCCTGAGCAGGGTGGCCGGCGCACTGGCCGACATCACCGACCACAAGCAGGGCGACGCCATCGCGGGCATCCTGTTCCACATCGCCAACGCCATCAACGAAACGCGCGACCTGGACGAACTGTTCCTGTCCATCCATGCGGCCCTGCGCCGCCACGTGCAGGCCCCCAACTTCTTCATCGCCCTGGTCAACGAACCGGAAGACCGTCTGGACTTCGCCTACTTCGCGGACGAGCGCGACGCCCGCTACAACCCGGTGGAACGCATTTCCGACCCCGGGGTGCAAAGCCCCACCCTGGAGGTCATCCGCACCGGCAGGCAATTGCACCTGCACAGCAACGACATCGAGGCGCGGCCCGTGTTCGGGGCGCGCCCGGCGGCCTGGCTGGGCACTCCGCTGCGCTCGCGCGGCAAGGTCATCGGGGCCATGGTCGTGCAGCACTACGAGGATTCGGAATTCTTCTCGGCCCGCGATGCGGAACTGATGGTGCCAGTGGCCGAACAGGTGGCCGTGGCCATAGAGCGCAAGCAGGGCGAGGAAATGCTGACCCACCTCGCCCTGCACGACCCGCTGACCGGCCTGCCCAACCGCGCCCTGCTGCTGGACCGCATCGACCGGGCCATCCAGCGCCGCCGCCGCAACGACAGCTATCGCTTTGCCGTGCTGATGCTGGACCTGGACCGCTTCAAGTTCATCAACGACAGCCACGGCCACACCACGGGCGACAACCTGCTGGTGGAAGTGGCCCGGCGCATGCGCCCGGTGGTGCGCGCAGGCGACACCGTGGCCCGCCTTGGCGGCGACGAGTTCGCCCTGCTGCTGGAAGACGTGGACTCGCCCCGGCGCGTCGTGCAGATCACCCGCCGCCTGCTGGCTGCGCTGGAACGCCCGGTGCGCATGGGCGCCAAGGTGGTGCGCACGTCCGCCAGCATCGGCATGGTGCTGCGCACCCAGGGGTACGATACCGCCGATGCGCTGCTGCGCGATGCGGACATCGCCATGTACCAGGCCAAGGCCCAGGGCAAGGGGCGGTTCCGGGTCTTCAACCAGGCCATGCACCGCCACACCATGGAAATGATGACCCTGGAAGGCGACCTTTCCATGGCCATGCGCCGCAAGCAACTGTACCTGGAATACCAGCCGGTGTTCGCCGTGGACGGCCCACGACTTCTGGGCTTCGAGGCGCTGGTGCGCTGGCGCCACCCCACCGAGGGGGCGGTGCCGCCCGCCCGGTTCATCCCCATGGCCGAAGAAACGGGACTGATCCTGCGCATCGGCCAGTGGGTGCTGGAACAGGCGGCGGCCACCCTGTCCCGCTGGCGGGCCACCCTGCCCGGCGCGCGCGACCTGTACGTATCGGTGAACCTTTCGGCGCGGCAGGCCTCGCAGTCCAACCTTACCGGGCGCGTGGCCCGCGTCCTGTCCGACACCGGCCTGCCGCCCGAGGCCCTGAAGCTGGAAATTACCGAAACCGCCATCATGAAGGACCCGGACGGCGCGTTGCAGCGGCTGGAAGCCCTGCGCAGGCTGGGGGTGGGCATCGGCATCGACGACTTCGGCACCGGCTACTCGTCCCTGGCCTATCTGCAACGGTTTCCGGTGGACACCCTGAAGGTGGACCGCTCGTTCGTGTCCGCCGTGGCCGGGGACCCGGAAAACCGCGAGATCGTGCGCACCGTGGTCACCCTGGGCCGCAGCCTGGGCCTGCACGTGGTGGCCGAAGGGGTGGAGACGGCGGAACAACTCGCCATCGTGGCCGAACTGGGCTGCCACTCGGTGCAGGGGTACCATTTCTCCCGCCCCGTTGCCGAGGAACGCGCCGTGGATTTCATCGCCGCCGGGGGCGTTCCTGCCGAACGGAACACCAGCGGCCCGGCAACATCCGAACAACTCTGACCGGCCCTGCGCCGGACAATACGCCACGCAAGGAATACCCATGCCTGCACCGCGCATCCTGCTGACCAACGACGACGGCGTGCATTCGCCCGGCCTGCTGGCTGCGGCAAAGGCGCTGCATCCCCTGGGCGGGGTGGACGTGTTTGCCCCGTTGCGCCAGCAGACGGCCATGGGCCGCGCCCAGACCGGCGACCGCAACGCCACCCTGCAACAGGTGGAACTGGCCGTGGGGGGCACCCCGCTGACGGCCTGGGCCTGCGATGCATCGCCGGCGGCCACGGTGGGCCACGGGCTGAAGGTGATGCCCGGCTATGCCCCCGCGCTGCTGGTATCCGGCATCAACTACGGCGAAAACCTGGGGGCCAGCATCACCAGTTCCGGCACGGTGGGCGCCGCCCTGGAGGGGGCCTGCCGGGGCATTCCGGCGCTGGCGGTATCCATGGAAACGGGCATCGAATCGCACCATGCGTACACCGAACAGGACTGGAGCGCGGCCATGCACTTTCTGGCGCTGTTCGCGGGCATGGTGCTGGAACGCGGCCTGCCCGGCGACGTGCACGTGCTGAAGATAGACGTGCCCGCCGGGGCCACACTCGGCACGCCGTGGCGGCTTACCCGTCTTTCGCCGGACATGTACTACGAATCGCGGTTGGCCGCCCCCTCGCTGGCCAGCAGGCTGGGTGACGCCACCGTGACCAAGAGGCCCGCCCCCGGCGAATCGCCGGAAACCGATGTGTACGCCCTGAGCGTGGACCGGGTGGTTTCGGTAACCCCGCTGACCCTCGACTTCACGGCGCGCACGGCGTTCGGGGACATTCGCGCGTGGTTGGCCCCTAACGCACACTGACGCACACTGAGCTGGCCCGCCCCGCACCATGGCGCATGAAAAAACCCGGACCAA
>Ga0247728_10132_pt1 | contig 13582 bp, 10 predicted proteins | sample SalenrCarbi39_FD_183048 | JGI IMG/M metagenome (GOLD analysis project Ga0247728, IMG submission 183048) | Saline wetland microbial communities from Lincoln, Nebraska, United States - Carb-i39 | ecosystem: Environmental > Aquatic > Non-marine Saline and Alkaline > Salt marsh | place: USA: Nebraska...
TGGCACTGGGGGTGACGGCAACTGGCCGGGGGGTGTTCGGCGCGTTGCGCTGGCTGGCCGTATCGGTATGGCGCATGGTGCGCGGCCTGTGGGCGGTCATTGCCCATGTGGTGGGTGCCATGCTGGGGCGCAAGGGCGGCAAGGCGGCGGGTTCGCCGGGCGCGGCTGGCACGACTGATGCCTCCGGCTCGTCTGCCATGCCGGGAGCGGCAAGCGGTGGATCAGGCTCCGGCTGGGGGCCGGAAACCAATCCGCATGAGGAACCCGGCCCATCTCCGCAGGACACGGACCAGCGCGCCTCCCCCTACCTCAGCATGCCGTCGTCCTCCACGACATCCACGCCATCACGAAAAACGCCGCAAGGCCCCACACGCCCGCGCGCGCCGCGCTCCGGCTGGCCGCTGGCCGTGCGGCTGGTGCTGCTGGTGGCGCTGCTGATGGGCGGCGACATCGCCCGCTACGCGGTGTGGCCGCCCGTGGCCACGCTGGGCAAACAGAACCCCGCCGTCACCTCGTTCATGGAATACCGGCAGGGGCAGTGGGCGCGGCAGGGACGCGGCCCCAGCTACCGCCAGGCCTGGGTGGGCCTTGGCAACATCTCGCGCAATCTCGTGCTGGCCGTGACCATCGCAGAGGACGACAAGTTCTGGCAGCACGAGGGCTTTGATCTCGACGGCATGGAGGATGCCTTTCTGCGCAACATCGAGGAAGGGCGCATTGCCGCCGGGGGCAGCACCATCACCCAGCAGCTTGCCAAGAACCTGTGGTTCACCCCGGAAAAGAGCCTGTCGCGCAAGGCCAAGGAGGCCATCATGGCCTGGCGGCTGGAGCGCGAACTATCCAAGAAGCGCATCCTGGAACTGTACCTGAACGTGGTGGAATGGGGCGACGGCGTGTTCGGGGCCGAGGCCGCCGCGCGCCATCACTTCGGCAAGTCCGCCGCCGCGCTCTCCTCGTGGGAGGCGGCCCGCCTTGCGGCGGTGCTGCCCAATCCCCTGCGCTGGTCGCCCACGGGCACCTCGCGCGGGGTGCAGGTGCGGGCGTCGATCATCCATTCGCGCATGGAGCGGCGGATGGGGAGCGACTGATCCGGAAACCGCCGTGGCGGATAGAGGCCCTACGCGCCGGTTTCGAATGCCGCCGTGGCCACCACGTTGCTGCGCAGCAAGGGCACATGGCGCAACAGCGCCCAGGTGATGTTGGGCATGAACTTCAGGCTGGAATCCTGCGTGGAACGGACATCCCCCACCGCAAAACCGGCCACGGTCAGCACCTTGGCCAGTGTGTAGGGCGTGAACCAGTAGCGGTGGTCAGAGTTGATCACCTCTCGTCCGCGCAGCGCCAGCTTGAAATTCTTGTAGAAAAAGGCGTTGGGCACCGTGATGATCACGGCACCGGCGCGCCCCGCGTAGGTTTCGCGCAGCCTGCGCAGAAACCCCACCGGGTCGTCCATGTGCTCCAGCACCTCGCCGAGCACGATGTAGTCCCACCATCCGGCAAGCCGCTCGTCCTGTGAAAACATGTCCAGCACGGCCACGTTGTCGCAGCCGTAGCGGTTGGTCAGTTCGGCCACGGCCCGCTCGTTCACGTCCACGCCAAGGCAGCGCGCGGCCACATCGGTGATGCGGCCGTGCAGCCACGTGCCGTCGCGCATCTTCCTTTCCAGCAGCTCCGCATGGTCGGCGCACCCCACGTGCAGGACGCTTTTGCCAGCCACCCGCCGCGTTATGTACTCGAACCGGGTATCCGTCTGGTCGGAACAGCCCAGGGAAAACCTGTAGCTGCTCCTGAATTCGTCCCCTCGCAGCATCGCAAGATCATGCTCTGTCGGCTTCACGGTATCAGTCCTGTTCCGTTTCGGATGACGATGAGGCCCGCCCGAGGGCATTCGCCCAAAAACGCGGCGCCCTGCCCGGCACAACTGCTATGCGTGATGGCGCACGGGACGGCCTGCAATGTCAAGCAATGTAAAGAGACGTACAGGTACGTGAAGGCCCCCCGGAAAACAACCCGGCCCGGTACGCAGTGGGGTGGGCCGGGCCTGCCGCACATTCCGACAGACTGCCCCAAAAAAAGCGCGACGGTTACCCGCCGCGCTTTCCATTTCTTTCCTCTTCTTCCCCTACTTCCCCAGCCACTCCCTGACCAGTTCGGGGTGCTCCTTCATGAACCGCCGGGCGTTGGCCATGAGGTCCGCGCCCTTTTCCTGATTCCAGGCCATCAGCGTTTCCAGCTGGTTGGCGTCGGCATAGCGGAAGCGGTCGAGAAAGGCGTAGACGTCGGGCATGTCCTTGTCCAGGCCGTTGCGCACCACGGTGTGGATGCGTTCCTCTTCGCCCAGCGTCTTTTTGGGGTCGTCCAGGTAGTGCAGCTTCCAGCGGCCGAACATCCAGTGCGGCGACCAGGCGGTGACCACGATCCATTCCTTGCGGCGGATGGCGTCGTCCAGTGCGGCGGTCATGGTGGCCCCGCTGCCTTCCACCAGAATCATTTCATTCAGGCCGTATTCCTGCATGGCCTTTTCGGACAGCTTCATCAGGCCGGAACCGGGGTCGATGCCGATGACCTTGCCCTTGAACTTGCCCGCATTGGCCTTCAGTTCCTCGATGGACTTCAGGGGCACGTAGTCGGGCACGGCCCAGCCAAGGCGCGCCCCACCCACCAGCGGGCCAAGGTCCTTCACCTTGCCTTCGACCTTCTTCAGGTAGTCGCCGTGGGTCACGGGCAGCCACGCGGTGACCATGCCGTCCACGTCGCCCGTGGCAACGGCCATCCACATGGCGGCGGCGCTGACGGGCAGCACTTCCACCTTGCGGCCCAGCTTGTCTTCTATCACTGCCTTGGCCAGATGGGTGCTGGCGGTGGCGCAGTCCCATTCCACGTAGGCAAGGCGAACGGGCTTGCCGTCCGTTGCCATGGGCGCAGCCGCAAGGGCTTGCGTTGCCAGCAACAGGACCGCCAGGGTCATCAGCACTACTTTCTTCATGTCGTGCTCCTCTGTTGGAGGTTGTGCCGCGCACTGCGGCGATGTGATGCGGGGCGTGCGGTGAGGCCAAGATGAGCACCAGGAGGAATTTTGTTCTCTGCCAAGGAAGGGCGTTTTTTTGTGGAGGGAACATGCCCCAGCCGTCGGTGAGCGCGGAGCGCGAACCTTACGGATGGGGACCGCAACGCGCTCTTAGGTATTTGACCGGAACAAAAAAACGTTCTGACGCAGGCAGAGGGCAAAAGGCCCCTGGTGCCGTCACCTTAGCCGCCCACCCGCTTCCCCACATGCTGCAATATGCGGTCAAGGCAGATGGCCACGATGACGATGCCGATGCCCGCCTCGAACCCGTTGCCCATTTCCAGCCGCTGAATGGCCTTCCACACCTCGCCACCCAGGCCGCGCGCGCCGATCATGGCGGCAATGACCACCATGGACAGGGCCAGCATGACCGTCTGGTTCACGCCCGCCAGCATGGTGGGCGCGGCCAGGGGCAGTTCCAGCTTCACCAGCCGCTGGAAGCGCCCGGTACCGAAGGCTTCCGCGCATTCCACCAGTTCGGCGGGCACCTGCCGGATGCCGAGGCAGGTAAAGCGGATGGCGGGCGGCATGGCAAAGATCACCGTGGCGAACACGGCGGCCACCTTGCCAAGGCCAAAGAAGGGGATGGCGGGAATCAGGTAGACGAAGGCGGGCATGGTCTGCATCACGTCCAGCACGGGCATGACCACGGCGCGGGTCCGGTCGCTCATGGCGGCGGCGATGCCCAGCGGAATGCCCACCAGCACGGCCAGCAGGGTGGCCACCAGCACCAGCGCAAGGGTGCTCATGGTGGCCTGCCACAGGCCCATGTTCCAGACCAGGGCCAGCCCGGCCACGGCAAATACGCCCAGTGCCACCTTGCGGGTGACCCGCCACGCCACCAGCCCCATGAGGGCGATGAGCAGCACCGGCGGCAATGCGTCCAGCCCGGCCTCCAGCAGGTTCAGCCCGCTTTCGGTCACGGCGGAAAAGGCCCGCGTGGCCGGGGCCAGATGGGTGACCAGAAAATCGATGGCCGCTTCCAGCCACCGGCCAAGGGGAATGCGCGGAAAGGTACCGGCAATGTCCGTCAGGCCCGTCAGGCTCATCTGGCTCATCTGGCCCATCATGTTCGTCATGCTCGTCATGTTCGTCACCTCCATCAGGCGTTCCCTCCTCGTTCGGCCAGCGCCCCCAGCAGCAGCCCGCGCACGATGACCCCGGCCAGCCGACCGCGTTCATCGGTGACGGCCAGCGGGTGGGGCAGCCCGGCCATGAGGGGAATCAGTTCGGAGGCGGGGGCATCCGTGGGTACCGTGGTGATGTCGGTGCGCATGATGGCCGCAAGATCGCGCTCGCCGCCCGCCATGTGGTCGGCGATGTCGTCGGCGGTGACCAGCCCCACCAGCTTGTGGTTGCGGTCGAGCACGAACAGGGTGGCGATGGCGTGGTTGCGCATCTTGCGCAGGGCCGTGCGCGGGCCGTCCACGCCCAGCACCGCCACAGCCTCGGACCGCTTCATCACCGTGCCCGCCGTAAGCACGCGGGCAATGTCCACGTCGGCCACGAAGCGGGCCACGTAGTCGTCCGCCGGGCTGGTCAGGATGTCTTCGGGCGTGCCCACCTGCACCACGGACCCGGCGCGCATGAGCACGATGCGGTCGCCGATCTTCAGCGCCTCGTCCAGGTCGTGGCTGATGAACACGATGGTCTTGCGCACGTCGTCCTGCAAACGCAGCAGTTCGTCCTGCATGTCGCGCCGGATCAGCGGGTCAAGCGCGCTGAAGGCCTCGTCCATCAGCAGGATGTCCGGGTCCAGCGCCAGGGCGCGGGCCAGGCCCACGCGTTGCTGCATGCCGCCGGAAAGCTGACCGGGCCGGGCCGCTTCCCACCCGGCAAGGCCCACGCGGGCCAGGGCCTCTGCCGCCTTGTCCCGGCGGGCCGTTTTGGTGGCCCCCATCACTTCCAGCCCGTATTCGGCGTTTTCCAGCACGGTGCGGTGGGGAAACAGCGCGAAATTCTGGAACACCATGCCGAAGGTGCGCTGGCGCAAGGCGCGCAGATCCTTCACCGAAAGGGCGGTCACGTCGGTGCCGTCGATGCGCACCGTGCCGTCGGTGGGTTCGATGAGCCGGTTCAGGCAGCGCACCAGCGTGGACTTGCCGCTGCCGGAAAGGCCCATGACCACCACTATCTCGCCCTCGTCCACGTCGAACGAGGCACGGTTGACGCCCACGGCGTGTTTGGTGCGCTTGTATATCTCGTCCTTGGGTTTGCCCTCGCGGACCATGGCCAGCGCCTTGTCGGGGGCTGGCCCGAATATCTTGGTCAGATTCCTGATCTCTATCTTCGCCATATTGCCTCCTGTACTGCGGGCCACGGGGGCCTTGCTCCGGAAAAGACCGAATGCACCGCCGCAAATGCCGGGGCGAACCCGCCACCGGCCACGCCGTGCGCCATCCGGAAAGGGAACGGGCACGAATGGTCGGCGTGCGGCACGCACCCTCGGCACACACCCGGCGAGGGCGCGCGTCATGTTGTCATGGGGATGTACGGGAGGGAGGAGACACGGAACGGGATGCGCCACCGACAGAGCATGGACAGCCCCGGACCATCATCACGGCATCACGGCATCACGGCATCACGGCACCACGGCACCGGCAGCGAGCCATGGGCGCGGCACGGCCGAAGCCGACCAGGGGGATGGACGCCGCACGTTCAAGGCCCGCGCAAACGGCGGATTCCCGAACCTGCAACACAGGGCACGCCGCAGCCATCATCCTGCCGGGCCGCAAAGGCACGCCGGAGGAAACACAGGCCGCGCAGAGCGACTGCATCCGAAATCCTTGCACACCGAAAATCATGTTATTTCGGTGACAAACATCATACCGAACTCATATGCGCACGGGCAGGCATTCCTTGGCCCTTGCCCGTACACTCAACATCCTCCCGGACATCGAAGCATGCTATTTCAATCTGCCATGAACGCACTTTTCACTACGATAATGAATCAATTTGCTCATGCCATTTTTACAATATACATCAATAAATGCTTCGTGTCCACCCGCGATGTATTTTTGTGTCAATCTCTGGCAGCGCGGTGCGTACAGCACCTTTGGCCCACCTGTGGCAAGCGCGTGCGGAGCCGTTGCACCCAGGCGGAAAACATGCCATCCATGAAAGCAGTACGCTGCGGAGGTGAGCATGGCCATGGACAGTTTTTCCTTGCGACAAGCGGCGTTACGATGGGGGGCGAGCCTGTTCGGCGTGGCCGACCTGGACCGCCTGCGCACCCTGCCCACCCAGCCGGAAAACCTGCTGGACGGCTGGACGCGGGCCATCAGCCTGGGCGTGCGCCTGGCGGACCCGGTGCTGGACGACATCGTGGACGGCCCCACCCCGCTCTACGCCCACCATTTTCGGGCGGTGAACATTCGGCTGGACGACACTGCCCTGCGCCTGGCCCTGCTTATCCAGGAAGCGGGGGGCCGCGCCCTGCCGCTGCCAGCCTCGCAGGCAATGGACTCCGTGGCCTGCACCAGCATGATCTCGCACAAGGCCGTGGCCGTGGCCGCCGGGCTTGGCTGGCAGGGCAAGAGCCTGCTGACCATTTCGCCGCTGTACGGCCCGCGCATCCGCCTGTGCACGGTGCTTACCGACCTGCCCCTGCAACCGGGCCGCCCGCTGATGAACCGTTGCGGCAACTGTACCCGCTGCGCCGACGCCTGCCCCGCCGGGGCCATCAAGGGGACGGCACTGCCGAATGAACCGGGCGCGCACTACGAAAGCCGTGACGAGGCCCTGCACTTCGAACGCTGTCGCACCCTGCTGCAAGAGGATTTCGCCAAACGCCCGCTCATCGGGCATTCGGTGTGCGGGGTCTGCGTCAAGGTGTGCCCGTGGGGGGCGCGCGGCAAGGGTGTGCTGCACGGGCGCGACGACGTGCCCATGACCATGATGGACGACCAGTTCACCCTGTTTCCGCAGTCGTCCTGACCGCATTGTTCCATTGACGCTCCGCCCCGGCCCACGGGGCGTTTGCCCTGCACCGCAGCCAAGGGAGGCTCCCATGGTCAGCGCCATCACCCCCCGAGAACTCGACGACGCCCTGTGCGGCGAAGAGCGCATGCTGCTGCTCGACGTGCGCAGCCGGAGCGAGCGCGACCTGCATCCAGAGGCCATTCCCGGTTCGCAGTGGCGCGACCCGGCCATGGCGGACACGTGGCTGCCCTCCATCCCGGAGGGCACCAGCGCAGTGGTCTATTGTGCGGGCGGGGGAGAGACCAGCCGGGGCATCCAGTCGCGCCTGACTGCCTGCGGAGTGGCCGCGCGCTACCTGGAAGGCGGGCTGGCCGCATGGCAGCGGCAACACGGCGGCGAACATGGCGAACTAGGCGAACAGGGCGAACAGGGCGAACAGGGCGGCCCCGCCGTACGGACGGGCGAAGGCTGCGCCCACTCCCCGTTGCGGGGGGAACCCGGCGGGCATATCCCCGCCGGGGGCGAAAGCGGTCTGCATCGCCCGGCTGTTAACGAAGCCAACGGCCAGCCACGGCGAGGCACCAGCGAGGCAGGGGGGCACGAGCATGCGCGCGGCGGCAGGCCCGAGGTGGCAGGCGGTGCGGGAGGTCGCAGCAGTGGAGAGGGCGGCGGAACCCGCTGAAATCGCGCGAACGTCTGGCAGAACGACGGCATCGCCAGCCACGCAACGGAGTCCCGCTCCATCCTGTTCATGGAGCGCCCCCAGCCTGACGGTCCGTGCAACCGTCTCCCTGGCGCCCACCGCATTACCCCCCGCCCCACACGCGCATAACGCTGACATTCCCGTCGTGCGGGGCGTGGCGGCTTCTCCGCCTGACCGCCACGGCAATCCAATCGCAGAGGCGCTCCGCCCCCCTTCCGTGTTTCGTTCCGGCAGTCCCAGCAGCGGGGCGCGGCACCCGCAGCCTGCCCGGCCCCTGCGGTCCCGCACCCGTTTACCCTCACCCCGGTGCATGCTATGCCCCTGCTTCGGCGCGGCCACCCGCGCGCGGTGCCCAGCTGTGCCGCGCGGCGTGCCGCCCCCCAGCCGCACACCCGGAGTGATCATGACCACAGCCCGCCGCAACGCCGCGAATTTCCGCACGCCCCCCGTTCCGCAGACTTTCATCCGCCCGCGCACCCCGCGCCCCCCGCGCCGCACGGCACGCTTGGCGCTTGTGGCGCTGTTGGTTGCGGGCTTGCTGCTGGGCGGCTGCAAGCCCCCTAAAAAGGGGACGGCCGCGCTGCCGGAGCGCCCCACCTACGTGCGCGAAGTCACGGACCAGAAAGCCGCCACGACTGATACCGCCACGACTGATACCGGCGCCAACGCCGCGAAACCCGCAGCGGAATCGGGCACCGACGGCTCCGGTACGCACGCGCCGGGTTCACTCCAGCAGGGTCCGGACACTCCCGCCGCCCCCGACCTTGTAGTCGCGCCGAACAACATGGCCGACAATCGGCAGCCGGAACCCGAGCCACAGCCGCAAAGTCGCGCCTCCGCCCCCGTGGGCGAACTGGTGGAACTGTCCGATGGTACCACCATGGAGGCGCCCACCCACCCGCAGGACCAGTTCGCCTTTGCCATGGCCCTGTTGCAGGGCGCCGACGGCCAGCCCGACCCCGCCCGCGCCGCATCGTGGCTGGAAAAGTCCGCCGCGCAGGGCTTTGGCCCCGCGCAGGACGTGCTGGCGCGCCTGTATCTGGACGGTACCGGCGTACGCAAGGACGAGGCCAAGGCCTTCTCGCTGGCCATGTCCGCCGCCGAGCAGGACATCATCAACGCGCAGGCCCTTGTGGGCGTGCTGTACACCTACGGGCGCGGCACCCGGCGCGACTTCATGCAGGGCGAGAAATGGCTTTCGCTGGCTGCGGAACGCGGCCACCCACAGGCCTGCGACCTGCTGGCCGAGTACCACCGCAAGGGTCTGGCGGGGCCGGAGAACCAGGAAGAAGCCTTTCGCTGGACGGAACGCGCCGCCGCTCAGGGCGTGGTGCGCGCCCGCTTCTGGCTGGGCGTGCACTACCGCTACGGCATGGGCACCGCGCGCGATGATGCCAAGGCCCTGCACCTGCTGCGCGAGGCCGCCGACGCGGGCAACGCCGACGCCATGGGGCTGGTGGCCGAAATGCTCTACCGGGGCCAGGGCGCCGAGCCGGACATGGCAGGTTCCGTGCGCTACTTCCAGATGGGCGTCAGGGCGGGCGACCTGCATTCGCTGCTCAACCTGGGCATCCTGCACCACGAGGGCACCGGCGTGCCCAAGGACTACCCGCGCAGCCTGGAGTTGTTCGGGCAATGCGCCGAGGGCGGCCACCCGCGCTGCATGACCCTGCTGGGCAGCATGCTGGCCGAGGGCGAAGGGAGCGCAGCGGACATGGTCACCGCCCATTCCTGGCTGACCCGCGCCGTACTGTTCGGCGACGGCGACGCCGCGCCGGTGGCGGCAGAGGTACAACAGCGCATGACACCCGAACAACTGGTGCACTCCAAGAACTTGGCCGCGCAATGGATGCAGGCGCATCCGCAGTTTCAGCCCGGCGTGCCCGCACAACTCGAGCCGGGGGCATCCCCTGCGGCGCCGCAGGCCGCGCCACAGGCCGTGCCGCAAGACACGGGCAAGCCTGCACCGGACGCCGCCACCGGCACCGGCCCCGGCACCGGCCCCGGCATGACGGACATGCCCACCACGCCGCTTGCGTCAAGCGCACCCGACGCCGCCACGCCGCAGGTGTCCACCAATGCGACGGCCCCGGCCGATCAGACGGGCACGGCGGGCACGACGGGCACGGCGGGCAAAACGGGTACGATCACTCCGTCCCCCGCGAAGAAGAAAAACGCCAAGGCTGCCAAGGGCACCCGCACCACCAACTGATACGCGCCGGGCACGACGACGCAACGGACGCAGCATGCCTCCCTTTCCCGATCACCAGGTCCCCCGCGCCACCGGCCCGTTGCGGGTGTTCCGCCACCGCAACTACCGGCTGTTCTTCGGCGGGCAGGCCATCTCGCTGCCCGGCACATGGATGCAATCCATGGCGCAGTCATGGCTGGTATACAGGCTGAGCGAATCCAGCTTCATGCTGGGGGCGCTGGGCTTTGCCGCGCAACTGCCCCTGTTCGTGCTGTCCGTGTTCGGCGGCGCCCTGGCCGACACGCGCGACAGGCGCGCCATCCTGGTAGGCACGCAGGTGGCCTCCATGCTGCTGGCGCTGACCGCCGCCGTGCTGACCATGACCGACGTGGTGCAGGTATGGCACGTGTTCGTGCTGGCCACGGCCCTCGGCATCGTCAACGCCTTCGACGTGCCCACGCGGCAGTCCTTCATCATGGACATGGTGGGGCGGGAAGACCTGCCCACGGCCATCGGGCTGAACTCGTCCATGTTCAACGCGGCCCGTGTCGTCGGCCCCACACTGGCGGGGCTGGTGGTGGCCGCAGCGGGCGAAGGATGGTGCTTTCTGGGCAACGCCGTCAGCTTCGTGCCGGTCATTGCAGGGCTGTTGATGATGCGCCTGCCCGAACATGTGCCCCCACCGCCGGGCCCTTCGACCTTGCAGCGCATTCGCGAAGGGCTGGGCTTTGCCACGCGCCACGAGGGCATCCGCACCACGCTGCTGCTGGTGGGTGCCACCAGCCTCATCGCGGTGAACTATTCGGTGCTGATGCCCGTGGTGGCCGACAAGGTGCTGGGTGGCAACGCCAAAACCCTTGGCCTGCTGCTGGGGGCCGCCGGGGCCGGTGCGCTGCTGGGCGCGCTGTGCCTTGCCCTGCGGCGCGGCAGCAACGGACTGTCCCGATGGGCGCTGTACGCCGCCGTGGGCCTTGGGACCAGCCTGACGGCCTTCGCGCTGTGCCGCACGGTGTGGGCGGCGTTGCTGGCGCTGGTGCCGGTGGGCATGTGCATGGTGGTGCTGATGGCGTCGGCCAATACGCTGTTGCAAATCATGTCGCCCAACGCCTACCGGGGGCGGATCATGGCCTTGTATTCCATGATGTTCCTGGGCATGGGGCCGTTCGGTTCGCTGCTGGGGGGCACGGTGGCGCATGCCCTTGGGCCATCGACCACGCTGCTGCTGTCGGGCATCGTGTGCCTGGGCAACGCGCTGTGGTTCGGGGTGTGGTTGCGGCGGCACGGCCCATCGCTGGAGGCCATGGCCCGCGACGACAACTGAAGCCTGCTGTCGCCCGTCCCGGTATGGCCCGGTATGGCCCGGTTCCGTACTCGGTCGACACTGGTGCAACGCACAAGCAAATGGGGAGAAGGCATGCCGAGCATGTCCTCTCCCCTGTTCTTTCCGCACAGCAAAAGATGCCCTCAGGTGGTTCGCAACCGCTCCAGCAACGCAGGCAGCAATTCGCCGTTGGCGGCGGCAAGGCGGTTGGCGTGCAATGGGTCCGGGTGGCCGTCGATATCGGCCACGGCGCCCCCCGCCTCCCGTACCAGCAACGCCCCGGCGGAAAGGTCCCAGCGCTTCAGGCTGACCACAAAAAAGCCGTCCAGCCGTCCGGCGGCCACATAGGCCAGGTCCAGTGCGGCTGCACCGCCCCGGCGCATGCCCGCCGCACTGCGCGCCACGGCGCAGAACTGCGCCAGATACCCATCCATGCCCGGCCATTTGGGCGGCGGCACCACGGTACCGACCACGGCCTCGTCCAGGCGGCCACGCCGGGCCACATGCAGCGGGCGCCCGTTGCAGAACGCCCCTTGACCGCGCACGGCGGTGAAGAACTCGCGCCGGGCCGGGTCTGCCACCACGCCCAGCACCGCCGCGCCATCCACTTCCAGTGCCACCGAGACCGCATAATACGGAATTCCGTGCACGTAGTTCACCGTGCCGTCCAGCGGATCGACAATCCAGCGGTACGGTGATGCGCCGGATTCTCCCTCGCTATCACCAGATTCCTCGCCCAGCCGGGCATGCTCAGGGTAGGCCTGCCGGATGCGTGCGAAAATGGCTGCCTCCGAGCGGGCATCCAGTTCCGTGGTAATGTCGCCGGGACTCTTGGTGGTGGTGCGCACCCCGGCAAGGCGCGAGCGCCCCCGAGCCAGCACGGCACAGCCTGCCTTGGCGGCATCAAGGGCCACGGACAACGCGGCCTCAAGGTCCAGAGCATGTGCGCCGTTCGCACTGGACGGTACAACAGGGGCGGGGGAGGTTTTCTGCGGGGGCATGACACCATTCCGGCTGAAGGTGGCGAAGCACAGGCCGGTGCGGTGGGCAGCATGCCATTGAGCTCCGCACGACCGCCCTTTTCCTAGCACCGTGCCGCCAAAGGGAAAACCCCACCATCGCACGGCAAATAATGGCATTCCGTAGCAACCCGTTCTAGGGGGGAGACATGCCGGGGTGAGGTGCCGCCACCAACACAAGGAGGAGTGCCATGTTCCACGGCAATGTATCGCCGCACATCGCGGCTGGGCTCCTGGAACTGCGCAAGCGCATCGATGCAGCCAAGGTTCCCTCGTCGCGGGTTGACGAAACCCTGAACATCGCCACCTGGAACATCCGCGAATTCGGCAAGGCAGCCCGAGATCAAGCCGCCATCCACTACATCGCGGAGATCATCGGCCAGTTCGACCTCGTGTCCATTGTCGAGCTGCGGGACGACCTGTCCGACCTCAAGCGCGTCCTCGACATTCTCGGGCCGTACTGGCGCGCCATCTATTCGGACGTCTTTCCGGGCGACGGCGGAAACTACGAACGCATCGCATACGTGTACGACAAGCGTACAGTGGCCTTCAAAGGTTTGGCCGCCACCGCCGTACCCCCAACCAAGAAGCGGGGGACGATGTACCTGCCGGATTTCGCGTGGTGGCGCCCGCCGTATCTTGCTTCGTTCGCATCGGGCAATTTCGACTTCATCGCCATTACGGCGCACATCCAATGGGGTACGGCAGGCGGTCGCGAACTGGAACTTGCGCAGCTTGCGACCTGGATCGACGAACGGCGCACCACGGCACACGCCGTGGACGTCGACATCCTGGCCATGGGCGATTTCAACATCCCCGACCGTACCGGCAAGCTGTACAAGGCCGTGACCTCGAAGGGGTTGTGCCTGCCAAAGGGGCTTGCCGGGCTGGAGCACGGGTCGAACCTGGAAAAGAACAAGCGCTACGACCAGATCCTGCACTACCCCACCTACCCGGAGAACTTCACGAACGTTGGCGGGGTGCTTGATTTCTACATCGACAAGACCAGCATTAACGCCCTGTTCCCCGGCATGAGCAAGACCGACTTCACCTACCAGATGTCCGACCATCTGCCCCTGTGGCTGCAACTGCGTACGGACATTGACGGCATGGTGCTGTCACAGCTGATTTCCTAGGTGCTCCCCCCATCCCGCCCCCATCCTCGCTTCCATGGTGCCGAACGCAGGAAGGCCCCGGTGATTGCTCACCGGGGCCTTCCGTGATGGGTCGGGATGCGATTTCTCGTATCCCTTTTGAGAATAAGTGCTGGCATCGGCCTACTTTCCCACGCAAGAGTACGCAGTATCATCGGCGATGGAGGGCTTAACTTCCGAGTTCGGAATGGGATCGGGTGTACCCC
>Ga0247728_10133_pt1 | contig 13313 bp, 9 predicted proteins | sample SalenrCarbi39_FD_183048 | JGI IMG/M metagenome (GOLD analysis project Ga0247728, IMG submission 183048) | Saline wetland microbial communities from Lincoln, Nebraska, United States - Carb-i39 | ecosystem: Environmental > Aquatic > Non-marine Saline and Alkaline > Salt marsh | place: USA: Nebraska...
TGGACCAGCTCGATCGCGCGGGCGCGGATGAGCTCCGGCGACGACGCGAGGATCAGCGACCCGGCCGGGAGCACGTCGACGAGCAGCTCGAGGCCGTCGACCAGCACGGGCGTGAGCGCCTCCATGCCCTCGACGGCGTGACCCTCGGCGATGCGGCCGAGCATGTCCCCCAGTTCGGGGTGCTGGGCGGCCAGCGCCCCGGCGCGCTCGCGGACCGGGGTGGTGAGCAGGAGTTCGCGGCACGGCGGGGCCACCATCTCGGGCAGCGTGTCGCCCGTGGAGCGCTGGTCGGCGACGGTGAACGACCGGATCTCCTCCACCTCGTCGCCGAAGAAGTCCACGCGTACCGGGTGTTCCTCGGTGGGCGGGAAGATGTCGACGATGCCGCCGCGCACCGCGAACTCGCCGCGCCGTTCCACGAGATCGACGCGCGTGTAGGCGGCGCCGGAGAGGTCCGCGAGCAGCGTGGACAGGGGGTACTCCTCCCCCACGGCGATCCGCACGGGGGCCATGTCCGCCAACCCCTTGACCTGCGGCTGCAGCACGGAGCGGATGGGTGCCACCACGACGCGCGGCACCGGCAGCTCGGCGTGTCCGGTGAGGCGGCTCAGCACGGACAGCCGGCGGCCCACGGTGTCGGCGCGGGGCGAGAGCCGCTCGTGGGGCAGGGTTTCCCAGGCCGGGTAGTAGGCCACGGCGTCCTCGCCGAGCAGCCCGCCCAGCTCCGCCGTCACCTGCTCCGCCTCGCGGTAGGTGGAGGTGACCAGCAGCACCGTGCGGCCCGATTCCTCCGCGATGGCCGCCGTCAGCACCGGGAAGAACGCGGGGACGGCGGTGACGTCGAGCGTGGTGACGCCCGAGCGGCGGGAATCGGCCAGCGTCGCGGCGACGGCGTGGTCGCGTTCGAGTGCGGTCAGCAGTCCGGGGAACAACACGTCGCCATCCTTCCACGGCCCTCTGACATCACGAGTTGTAGCGGTTCTGCGTCGCCACCAGGCCCTCGCGCACGAGCAGTTCGACGGCGTCCGCCGCGACGGCGGCATCCACCCGCATCTCCTCCAGCTCGGCGGGTTTCATCTTCGCCAGCACCCAGGCGGCCGCGTCCTGGCGTCCGGGTGGACGGCCAACGCCGATCCGCACCCGGTGGAAGTCGCCGGTCCCGAGGTGGGCGCGGATGGACTTCAGTCCGTTGTGCCCGTTGTCGCCGCCCCCGAGCTTCACGCGCAGGCGGCCGGCATCCAGGTCCAGCTCGTCGTGGATCACGACGATGTGGGACGGCTTGACCTTGTGGAACGTCGCCAGGGAGCGGACGGCCGAGCCGGAGTCGTTCATGAACGTCGTCGGCCGCGCGATCACGAGCCGGATCGACGTGCCCGGCACCAGCGCGGTCGCGACCTCGGCGCGCTGCCGGGAATTGAGGGACAACGACGAGCCGTAGCGGTCCGCGAGGTCTGCTACGGCCCAGAACCCGACGTTGTGCCGGGTGGCCTCGTAGGTCGGGCCCGGGTTGCCGAGCCCGACCACGAGGTACGTCGAGTCGGTCACTCGCTCTCGGTGCCGCCCTCGGCCTCGGTCTCGGCCTCGGCGCTCTCACCGAGGTCGGCGACCGGCGCCGGCACGACGCTGACGACGAGCGTGTCGCCGTCGACGGCGGCCTCAACACCCTGCGGGAAGGTCAGGTCGGCCACGGTGATCTGCGCACCGACGGCGAGGCCCTCCAGCGACACCTCGACCTCGGTGGGGATGTCGGTGGCGGGCGCCAGCACGCTGACCGTCGACAGGTCGTGGTTCACCAGCGCGCCGCGCTCGACGTCGCCCGTGAACAACAGCGGCACGTCGACCGTGACCTTCTCGCCGGCCGTGATGAGCACCAGGTCGACGTGCTCGATGGCGGGGAGGATCGGGTCGCGGGTGATCTGCTTGGGCAGCGCGAGGAACGGCTTCTTCTCGCCCTCGACGGTGATGTGCAGGAGGACGTTGGCCTGGCGCAGCGCCAGGAAGGTCTCGCGCGCGGGCAGCGCCAGGTGGACCGGCTGGGTGCCGTGGCCGTACAGGACGGCCGGCGTCTGGCCGGCGCGACGCAGGCGGCGGGCGGCGCCCTTGCCGAACTCGGTGCGGGTGGTGGCGGTCAGGGTGACGTCTGCCATGCGGAACTCCTCAAGCTTCGGGTGGTGTACGCGTGCGGGCGCCGAGCGAGGACAGTGGCATGTCGATCACGGACCCTGGGGGTCCCTCGCCAGGCAGCCCGCCAAGCCTACCTCAGCACCCGCGGCCGGGCCAATCGCCGTGGCCTAGCGGGACCGTGGGGAGGTGGAGGCCCGCTCGATCAGCTCGGGTCGGATCACGTGGCGCGTCGGGGGGCGGCCCGGGTCGGCCAGTTCGTCGAGCAGGATGCGGGCTCCGGCTGCGCCCATCTCGTCGCCGTGCTGGGCCACGGTGGTCAGCGGCACGTCGCCGCCCCACGCGTTGATGTTGGAGTCACACCCCATGACGAGGATGTCGTCGGGAACGCGGACGCCGGCACCCGACAGCACCTGGACGATCGCCATGCCGGTGAGGTCCGCGACACAGATGACGCCGTCGGGCCGCTCGTCCTCCGGAAGCGACAGCAGTGCACGGCCCGCGTCGATCCCGCCGTCGATCTCGAGGTCCGGGACGTGCAGGTCGCGCAGGGACACACCGTCCATCCCTGCGACGGCCCGACCCACGCCGAGGCGTCGCTCGACGGCCGGCTGCAGCTGCTCGGCGACCGTGACGAAAGCCAACTTCCGCGCGCCGCGCTCCGCCAGGTGTGACGCTGCCAGGTACCCGGCGTGCTCGTTGTCGACCAACACCGTCGACCAGGTGGCCCCTGCCGCGTCGTGGTTGAGGACGACCGTGCGCCGGCCGTGCCCGGCGAGGCGTCGGACGTCCTCGGTCGGGTCGAACTGGGGCGCCAGCAGCACGCCGGCGACCCGCGTCTCGTCGAAGTAGTCGAGGTGATCGCGCTGCCGCGCCTGGTCGACCTCCGAATCGGTGATGACGAGCTGGTAGCCACGGTCGCGCAGCACCGTCTGCGCGCCCCGCGCGATGTCGACGAACAGGCTGTTGCCCAAGTCGAACACGTTGAGGCCGATGGTGTGTGAGGCCGCGCCGACCAGGGATCGCGCGTTGAGGTTGCGGACGAAGCCGAGGCGCTCGACGGCCGCCTGGACCCGCTGCACGGTCTCGGCGCGGCAGGACTCCGGCCGGTTGAACACGTTCGAGACCGTCCCCAGTGAGACGCCGGCCTCGCGGGCGACGTCGTTCATGCTGGGCAACCGCCCCGCCCCCCTCGGTGTCATGGAGTCACTCTATGCGCCCGGGGGGCCCAGATGAAACGCTTCAGATTTCTTCGCCCACCCTCTTGACGGGAGCCCGGAAGGGGCACCACCATGGGGTGAAACGTTTCATGGCGTTGTCCGTCTCTCACCGTCGAGGATCCGCATGACCAGTACCACCCGACTTCGGGTCGAGAACCGCCCCGTCGCCCCCGCCGTGCTCGGCCTGGGCGACGCAGCCCCCCGCCTGTCCTGGCAGGTCACCGACGCACCCGACGGGTGGCGCCAGGCGGGCTACGAGATCGAGATCGAGCGGGGTGGCCACAGCGCCGTCCGCGCCGCAGACTCGGCCGACCAGCTCTTCGTCGCCTGGCCCGACGCCCCCCTGGCGTCCCGCGAGCGCACCGTCGTCCGGGTGCGGGCGCGCGGAGAGGACGGCGAGTGGGCGCAGTGGTGCGACGCCGTCACCATCGAGGCCGGCCTCCTCGCCCCCGAGGACTGGCAGGCCCGCTTCATCTCACCCACGACACTCGGCGGCATCCTGACCCCGGCGCCCCTGCTCACGACGACCTGGGACCTGCCGGCCGACATCGTCGCGGCCCGGCTCCACGTGACGGCGCACGGCCTGTACGAGGTCAGCATCAACGGGCACCGGGTCGGAGACGAGTACCTGGCGCCCGGCTGGACCAGCTACGACCACCGGCTGCGGTACCAGACCCACGACGTCACCGAACTCCTGCGCTCCGGCGCCAACGCCGTCGCCGCCCTGCTCGGCAACGGCTGGTACCGCGGTCGGCTCACCTGGGGCGACCGGCGAGCCGTCTACGGCGACCGGCTCGCGCTGCTCGCGCAGCTGGAGGTCACGACGGCCGACGGTGCGCGTCACGTCCTCGGCACCGACGACACCTGGCGCGCGCACACCTCGCGCGTGCTGGCCGATGACATCTACGACGGCTGCACCACCGACCTGCGGATCACCGAGCCCCTGGGCGACGACGCCGTCGAGGTGGTCGACGCCGACCTGTCCCTCCTCGTGGCTCCCGACGGCCCACCTGTGCGCGTCACCGAAGTCGTCGCCTCCCAGTCGATGTGGCGGTCCCCCTCCGGGGCACTGCTGGTCGACTTCGGCCAGAACGTCGTCGGCTGGGTCCGACTGAGAGTCCGCGCCGAGTCCGGGCGGGAGGTCGTCGTCACCCAAGCCGAGGTCCTCGAGCACGACGAGCTCGGCATCCGGCCACTGCGCTCCGCGAAGGCCACCGACACGTACCACCTCGCGGGCGCCGGCGACGAGGTCCTCGAGCCCACGTTCACGTTCCACGGCTTCCGCTACGCGCGCATCGACGGCGTCACCGAGGCGGAGATCGTCTCGGTGGAAGCCGTGGTCATCCACTCCGACATGGAGCGCACCGGGTGGTTCGACTCCTCGCACGACCTCCTCAACCGGCTGCACGAGAACGTCGTGTGGGGCATGCGCGGCAACTTCGTCGACGTGCCCACGGACTGCCCGCAGCGCGACGAGCGGCTGGGCTGGACCGGCGACATCCAGGTCTTCACGCCGACCGCGGAGTTCCTCTACGACGCCACCGGGTTCCTGCGCTCCTGGCTGCGCGACCTCGAGGCCGACCAGTTCGACGACGGCGGAGTCCCGATCGTCGTGCCGAACGTCCTGGGCGGCATGGTCGCCACCGCGTGGGGCGACGCCGCCGCCATCGTCCCGACCGTCCTGCACGAGCGCTCCGGCGACGCCGCGGTCCTGGCCCGGCAGCTGCCGAGCATGCGGCGCTGGGTCGAGTACCTGGACAAGGCGGCTGGGGACGACGGCGTGTGGTCGGGCGGCTTCCAGTTCGGCGACTGGCTCGACCCGACGGCCCCGCCGGACGAGCCCGCCCGCGCCAAGGCGGATCCGGATGTCGTCGCCACGGCGCACGTGTACCGCAGCGCGGACTTCACCGCGCGGGCCGCTGCCGTCGTCGGCGACGCCGAGACCGAGGCGTATGCCCGCTCCGTGGCGGACCGGGCGCTGGCCGGCTTCCGGCGCGACTTCGTCACCCCAGGCGGGCGCATCCTCAGCGATGCGCAGACCGTCTACGCCATGGCGTTGGTCTTCGACCTCCTCGAGACCGAGGACCAGCGCGCGGCGGCCGCGGCCCGCCTCGCCGACCTGGTGCGCACCTCCGGCTTCCGGATCTCCACGGGCTTCGTGGGCACGCCGCTGGTCACCGACGCTCTGGCCGACGCCGGTCACGTCGAGACCGCGTACCGGCTGTTGCTGCAGACGGGCTGCCCGTCGTGGCTCTACCCGGTCACCATGGGCGCGACCACCATCTGGGAGCGGTGGGACTCCATGCTCCCCGACGGGACCATCAACCCGGGCGAGATGACGTCGTTCAACCACTACGCCCTCGGCGCTGTGGCGGACTGGCTGCACCGCACGGTCGCCGGCCTCGCCCCGCTGGAGCCCGGCTACCGGCGCATCCGCATCGCCCCGCGGCCCGGCGGCGGACTCTCCCACGCCTCGGCCCGTCACCTGTCGCCGTTCGGCGAGATCCAGGTGGGCTGGCGGCGCGACGGCGACTCGGTCCGGGTCTCCGCCAGCGTCCCGCCGGGCGTCACCGCAGAGGTGGACCTCCCTGGCGTCAGCGCCGAGGTCGGCTCGGGTCGCCACGAGTGGCGCGTCGAGTGGCCGGAGCCCGAGCACGGCTCCCCGGCCACCGTCCGCGACCTCATGGACGACCCGGTCCGCTGGCCGGCGTTCGTCGAGGGCGCGCTGGCCGTGCCGCTCAAGGGGATGGTGACCGTGCGCGACGAGGCGACGGTGGCCGACCGGGTCAAGGCCCACCTCGACGATCCCGTCGAGGTTCTCGTGGACGCGTTCACGCTGGGCGGCAGCGACGGCGGCCGCGAGGAGTTGGCCGCCCTGGTCGAGCGGATCAAGGTGTAGGCCGTTCCTTATCTGACTACGGTTGGCGCCGCCCTTCCCCCGGCGGCGCCAACCGTGATCAAACCGATACCGAAAAACCCTTGACACTCCCAGTGTCGGGATTTTAACCTTTCAATACCTGCCTGAAACGTTTCAGGTAGATGAGTCCAACGGAGGGCATCTATGAACTTCAAGAAGCACGGGATCGCAGCGATCGCCATCGCTGCCGCAGCGGCGCTCAGCGCCTGTTCCGCAGGCTCGCTCGGCTCGAGCGACGACGACACCACCTCGGGCGGTGCTGCAGCGGAGAAGATCGAGCTGTCGTTCCTCGTCGACAACACGGAGACCAGCCAGATGACGGCCCAGGCGATCGCCGACGGCTTCATGGCCGAGAACGACGACGTCGAGATCACCATCGAATCCCGGCCGGGCGGCGCCGACGGTGACAACATCGTCAAGACCAAGCTGGCCACCGGGGAGATGAACGACATCTTCATGTACAACTCAGGCTCGCTCCTCCAGGCGCTGGATCCCACCAATCAGCTGGTCGACCTGAGCTCCGAGGAGTTCATGAGCCGGGTGGATGAGGCGTTCCTGCCGTCCGTCAGCTCCGGCGACAAGGTCTTCGGCGTGCCGTTCGGACAGGCGATGGCCGGCGGCATCCTCTACAACAGGGGCGTCTACGACGAGCTCGGCCTCGAGGTGCCCACCACCTGGGACGAGTTCATGGCCAACAACGAGAAGATCAAGGCAGCCGGGATCGACCCCGTCATCCAGAGCTTCGGCGACACGTGGACCTCTCAGCTGTTCATCCTGGCCGACTTCCACAACGTCACGCAGGCCCAGTCGGACTGGGCTGAGAAGTACACCGCCAACCAGGCCAAGTACGTCGACGAGCCCGCCATCAAGGGCTTCCAGCGGCTCGAGGAAGTGGCCACGGCGGGCTACATGAACGAGGACTACGCGACGGCGAAGCTCGATCAGGCACTGACCAAGCTCGTCAACGGTGAGGGCGCACACTACCCGATGCTGACCTTCGTGGTGAACACGTACGTGACGCTGGCCGACGACGCCGCCGAGAACATCGGCTTCTTCGCCCAGCCCGGCGACGACGCCGCCACCAACGGACTCACGGCGTGGACCCCGGCCGGCATCTACCTGCCGGCGACGACCGAGGGCGAGGAGCTCGAGGCCGCGAAGCGCTTCCTGGACTACGTGGCGACCCCGGAGGCCTGCGACGCGCAGACCGAGGCCGTAACCCCCACCGGCCCGTACATGGTCCAGGGCTGCACCCTGCCCGACGACCTGCCCCAGGCCGTGCTCGACCTGCAGAGCTACTTCGACGAGGGCAAGGCGAGCCCGGCGCTCGAGTTCGTGTCCCCGGTGAAGGGCCCGAACCTGGAGAAGATCACCGTCGAGGTCGGCTCCGGCATCCGTTCGGCGGCCGACGGCGCCAAGCTCTACGACCAGGACGTCGAGAAGCAGGCACAGCAGCTCGGCCTCGAGGGCTGGTGAGCCAGACCGGCCGGTGACGGTCGGCACCTCTCCTGACGGAGGGTGGGGGTTGTTCGCTCCTCCCCCACCCTCCGCTTCATTTCGCGCGCCTTTGCGCACAGCGGCAGCGCAGCCGCCTCACACTGACGTGACAGCCCACCCCGAGGAGCCCTGAGTGTCCGCCTCCACCGCCTCCACCACACCCGCGGCGCCGCCGTCGCCGCCAGCGCCCAAGCCGCGCATCTCGCCCGTCCACATCGACAAGACCTACCCCATGTGGTTCTACGTGCCGGGCGGGCTGGTCTTCCTCATCCTCTTCATCGTCCCGACGGTGCTGTCGTTCTACTACGCCTTCACCCGGTGGACGCTGTTCGACGCGACGTTCGTCGGCTTCGACAACTTCGTCACCTTCTTCAGCGAGCCAGGGCTCATCGGCTCGCTGGTCAACACCCTCATCTACGCCTTCGTCACGTCCGGGTCGAAGGTCGTGCTCGGCATGGCGCTGGCCGTGGTGCTGGTGCAGCACATCTGGGCGCGTGGCTACCTGCGGTCGTTGACGTTCTTCCCGGTCCTCGTCTCGGCTGTGGGGGTCGGCCTGACGTTCCAGGTGCTGCTCAACCCCACCGACGGCCTGGTCAACGCCGCACTGGGCGCCGTCGGCATCGACGGACCGCGCTGGCTGGTGGATCCCGACATCGCGCTGCTCACCGTCGCGGCGATCGACGTGTGGAAGGGCATCGGGCTCGCGACGCTCATCTACATCGCCGGGCTGGTGGCCATCCCGCAGGAGTACTACGAGGCGGCCAAAGTCGACGGCGCCAGCGCGTGGGACATCTTCCGCACCATCATGCTGCCGTTGTCCTTCCCGGCCACGTCCACCGTCATCATCCTGTCGCTCATCGGCGGCCTGCGGTCGTTCGACCTCATCTGGACCACCACGCAGGGCGGGCCCGGTTTCGCCTCCGACGTCATCGCGTCGGTCATCTACAAGCAGTACCAGGCCGGCTTCTACGGCCTGTCCACCGCGGGCAACGTCGTGTTGTTCATCGTGGTCACGGCGATCATCTACCCTCTGTCGCGGTGGCTCAACTCGAAGGAGGTCGTCCTGTGACCAAGATGCGGCCACTCGGCTACATCGTCGGCATCATCGGGATCGCCGTCACCAGCGTCGTGTTCATCCTGCCGTTCGCGTTCATCCTGCTCACGGCGATGAAGCCCAAGCAGGAGGCGAACCTTCTCCAGTTCTCGTGGCCCACCGAGATCCAGCTGTGGCAGAACATCGTCGACGTGGTGCAGGCCCGCGACTTCATGCTCATCATCGCGTTCATCAACTCGACGATCCTCACGGTGGCGAGCGTCACCCTCATGGTGATCTTCGGCGCGATGATCGCCTACGTCCTCCAGCGCCGCAAGAGCTGGATCAACCCGTGGGTCAACGGGCTGGTGCTCGCGGGACTCATCATCCCGCCCGCCGTCGTCCCCACCATCTGGGTCATGCAGACGCTGGGCATCTTCAAGACCCTGCCAGGCCTCATCCTCATTGAGGTCGCTTTCGGTCTGTCGTTCACCGTGCTGATGATGCGGGCCTTCATCTCGACCATCCCGAAGGAGATCGATGAGGCGGCCATCGTCGACGGCGCGGGTCCGATGCGGCTGTTCTTCCAGGTGATCCTGCCCCTGCTGCGCGGTGTCATCGTCACCGTCGTGGTCGTGCAGTCTGTGTTCGTCTTCAACGACTTCCAGAACCCGCTGTACTTCCTCCCGGGCGACAAGAACGCCACGGTGCAGCTGACGCTGTTCAACTTCCAGAGCCAGTTCAACACGTCCTACAACCTGCTGTTCACCAACATCCTGCTCATCACGATCCCGCCGCTGATCATGTACATCTTCTTCCAGCGTCAGATCGTGGCCGGGATGACGTCCGGGGCCGTGAAGGGCTGAGGATAGACCCGTGAACCCGCAGCCCCGCCTCAGCATGCGCGACGTCGCCGACCTGGCCCGAGTCTCCATCGGGACGGTGTCGAACGTCGTCAACAACCCGGACCGGGTGCTCCCCTCCACCCGCGCCCGGGTGGAGGACGCGATCCGGACGCTGGGCTGGGCCCCGAACCAGCAGGCACAGGCGCTGCGGGCCGGCCGGAGCCGCACCATCGGGCTGGCGGTCATGGACGTCGCGAACCCGTTCTTCGCCGACGTCCTGCGCGGCGCCCAGGCCCGCCTCGAGGAGGCCGGCTACGGGGCGACGATCGGCGACGCCGACAACCGCCCCGACCGCGAGGCGGCGATCCTGCGCTCGTTCCGCGATCAGCGCGTCCGCGGCGTCGTGCTCGGGCCGATCGGGGCGCTGCCGGCGGAGGTCGAGGCGCTGCACCGCGCCAGGATCCCCTCGGTGCTCGTGGACCGCGCCGCCGGCGAGGCCGGCTGTACCGTGGGCGTCGACGACGTCGAGGGCGGGCGCATCGCCGTCAGGCACCTCGTCGCGCAGGGGCACCGCCGGCTCGCCTTCGTGGGCGGGCCGTCGACGCTGGCTCAGGTCCGCGACCGCCGCGAGGGCGCCGAACAGGCCGCCGCCGAGGCCGGGGCCACCCTGCTGGCCGTGTCAGTGCCGGCCCTGGACTTCGGATCCGGCCGGGCGGCCGCCGAACACCTGTCCACACTGCCCGCCGATGAGCGCCCGACGGGGATCTTCTGCGCCAACGACATGATCGCGATCGGGCTGCTGCAGGGCCTCGTCGCCGCCCGGATCCGGGTGCCGCAGGAGGTCGCGATCGTCGGATACGACGACATCGAGTTCGCGTCCGCGGCCACCGTGCCCCTCACGTCCGTGGCGCAGCCCAGGCGTGACCTGGGCCGGGCCGCCGCGGATCTGCTCATCCGGGAGCTCGAGGACCACGACGCGGGCGTGGACCACGAGCACCGCACCATCGTCTACACCCCCACCCTCGTCGCCCGGGAGTCCACGTCCCGTTGACCGGCGGAGCCCATCGTTGTATCGTTTCAATCACTCGTTTGTGAAACGATTTAAGTAGCGCGAGGAGGCGCCATGATCGACACCATCAGCTCCCAACTCGAGGCCCAGGTCATCGAGGTCCCGTCGTGGGCGTACGGAAACTCCGGCACCCGCTTCCGGGTCTTCGGCTCGCCCGGCACGCCCCGCACCATCCAGGAGAAGCTGGCCGACGCGGCGCAGGTCAACCGGTTCACCGGTCTCTCGCCCAAGGTCGCCCTGCACTACCCCTGGGACAAGGTCGACGACTGGGCGGGGCTCAAGGCCTACGCCGAGGAGCTCGGACTGGAGCTCGGCACCGTCAACTCCAACACCTTCCAGGACGAGGCCTACAAGTTCGGCAGCCTGGCCCACAACGACCCGAAGGTGCGCCGGAAGGCCATCGACCACCACCTCGAGTGCCTCGATATCATGAACGAGATCGGCTCCACCGACCTCAAGATCTGGCTCGCCGACGGCACCAACTATCCCGGACAGGGCGACATCCGCCGCCGCCAGGACTGGCTCGCCGAGTCGCTCGCCACCATCTACGCGGAGCTCGGCGCCGAGCAGCGGCTCGTGCTGGAATACAAGTTCTTCGAGCCCGCGTTCTACCACACCGACGTCCCGGACTGGGGCACCTCGTTCGCGCACGTCAACGCCCTCGGCGACAAGGCGCTGGTCTGCCTCGACACGGGCCACCACGCCCCCGGCACCAACATCGAGTTCATCGTCGCGCAGCTGCTGCGCCTGGGCAAGCTCGGCTCGTTCGACTTCAACTCGCGGTTCTACGCCGACGACGACCTGGTCGTGGGCGCCGCCGACCCCTTCCAGCTGTTCCGCATCCTGTGGGAGGTTCGGCGCGGTGGCGGCTTCGATCCGGCCACCGGCGTGGCGTTCATGCTCGACCAGTGCCACAACATCGAGGACAAGGTCCCCGGCCAGATCCGTTCCGTGCTCAACGTGCAGGAGATGACGGCCCGCGTGCTGCTCCTCGACGCCGACGAGCTGGCCGCGGCCCAGGACGCCAACGACGTCCTCGGCGCGAACGAGATCCTCATGGACGCCTTCTACACCGACGTGCGCCCCATGCTGGCCGAGTGGCGCGAGTCCCGCGGCCTGCCCGGCAACCCGATGAAGGCATTCGCCGAGTCCGGCTACCTGGCCAAGATCGCCGAGGAGCGCGTCGGCGGGGCGCAGGCGGGCTGGGGAGCCTGATGGCCGCGCAGTCCGTCATCGCCGTCGACCTGGGCGCGACCAGCGGGCGGGTGGTGCTCGGCACCCTCGCCGGCGGCCGCATCGATCTGACGGAGGTCCACCGGTTCTCCACCGCCGCCCGGCAGACCGACGACGGGCTCCGGCTCGACGTCGCCGGGCTGTTCGCGGAGATCCAGACCGGGATCGGCCTGGCCATGGCTGCGGCCACGGCGCCGGTGGTGTCGCTCGGCATCGACTGCTGGGCGGTCGACTACGGCCTGCTCGGCGATGACGGACTGCTCGAAGAACCCTTCAACTACCGCGACCCCAGGACGGAGCGCGGCCGGGCCCTCGTCCGAGAGCGGATCTCCGAGGCCGAGCTGTACTCGCGGGTGGGGCTGCAGGACGTGCCGTTCAACACGGTCAACCAGCTGGCCGACGACCTCGCCGCCGGTCGGCTCGACCGGGCGCGGCGGTTCCTGCTCCTGCCCGATCTCCTGGCCTCGTGGCTTACCGGGCGGGAGGTGGCGGAACGGACCAACGCGTCGACCACCGCTCTCCTCGACCCGCTCACGGGTCAGTGGGACTGGGAGCTCGTCGACCGGCTCGGGCTTCCGCGGCGCATCTTCCCGGAGGTGGTGGAGCCCGGCACGGTGCTCGGCACCATCACGGAGGGCCCGGCCGCGGGCGTCCCACTGGTCGCCGTCGGCACCCACGACACCGCCTCCGCCGTCGTCGGAGCGCCCCTGGCCGACGACGACGTGTTCATCTCGTCCGGGACGTGGTCGCTGGTCGGCATGGAGCTCGACGCCCCCATCCTCACCCAGCAGTCCCGGGCGGCCGACCTCACCAACGAGGGCGGCGTCGACGGCACCGTCCGCTACCTCAAGAACGTCATGGGCCTGTGGATCCTCTCGGAGGCGGTCCGGCACTGGGCCGCGGAGGGCAGGGACCTGTCTGTGCCCGAGCTGGTCGCGGCAGCCCGTGCGGTGCGGGACGCGCCCCACTTCGACGCCACGCACCCGAGCCTGCTGCCGCCCGGCGACATGGTCGGTCGGGTCAAGGCCCTGTCCGGCGGCGACGCGCGGCTGGACGACCCCGCCGTGTTCACCCGCGCCCTGATCGAGTCCCTGGCCGACGCCTACGCCGACGTCATCGCCGAGATCTCCGCGATCACGGGCCGCTCACCCCGCCGCATCGTCGTGGTGGGCGGCGGCTCCCAGAACACTCTGCTGTGCCAGCGCGCCGCCGACCGCACCGGCCTGCCCGTCTCCGCGGGCCCGGTCGAGGCGACGGCACTCGGCAACTGCCTCATCCAGGCGCGCGCCGTCGGGCTGCTCGCCGGCTCGCTCACCGACCTCAGAAGGACCGTGATGGCATCGACCACCGTGACCCAGTACCTCCCGCGCCCCGAGAA
>Ga0247728_10134_pt1 | contig 12983 bp, 9 predicted proteins | sample SalenrCarbi39_FD_183048 | JGI IMG/M metagenome (GOLD analysis project Ga0247728, IMG submission 183048) | Saline wetland microbial communities from Lincoln, Nebraska, United States - Carb-i39 | ecosystem: Environmental > Aquatic > Non-marine Saline and Alkaline > Salt marsh | place: USA: Nebraska...
CGACGGCGGCGAACTGATCATCTACGCGCCGCACATCACGCAGGTGTCGGTCATGCACCCGGGCATCGAGGAGATCGGCTACCACAACCGGCAGTACTTCGTCGGCCAGTGGGAACGGTTCAAGGGCCACCCGTGGGGCGAGCTCGCGCACTCCACCCACCTGCGCGGCCTGGGCGACTACGACCCGGTCACCGGTGCGGAGACGAACCGGGTGACGGTGACGCTCGCGACGGGCATTCCCCGCGACGTCGTCGAGCGGATCAACCTGACCTACCTCGATCCGGCTGAGGTGGACCTCGCCGCGCTCGCCGCCGACCCGGACACCCTCGTCGTGCCGAACGCGGGCGAGTTACTCCACCGCACCGAGGCGCAGCGCCTCCGACTGCCCGCCTGATCTTCTCGGTGAGGGGCCGCCTTCGGGCGGCCCCTTCGGCGTCCCCGCGCCCTCGTCGCAGTGCGCGGACCGCAGCACGAATGACAGGCCGACTCGACCCTCGACCCTCCCCACGCCGTCGACGCCCCAGTTCGACGGCGTGTCGTGCTGTTCGGGTGGGGGCCGGGAAGTGCGGGGGCAGGGAAGGGCGGGGGCCGGGAAGGGCGGGGGCCGGGAACGCCGGAACGGCCCCCGCGGACTGCGGGGGCCGTTCGGCGTTCGGAGGAGCCGGGCTTCGCCGGTCGGGCGTCGTGGACGCCGGGGAGCGGTCAGCGGGTGGCGGCCGCCTCAGCTTGGGCGCGACGGGTCTTGAGCTCGGCGATGTTGGCATCGACGACCTTCTTGCTCAGCGGGTACACCAGCCACAGCGCCACGGCGCAGACCAGGTACATGAGGCCGGGCAGCAGCGTCGACAGCATCCAGATGCCCTGGATCGTCTCCTCGCTCTGCGTCACGGACTCGCCGCCGGTCGCGGTCTGGTAGCCGATCCAGCCCAGTGCCATGGAGCCCAGGCCACCGGCCAGGGCCTGGCCGAACTTGCGGGCCCAGGAGTACACGGCGTAGACGACGCCGTCGTTGCGCAGGTGGGTCTTGACCTCCTGGTGGTCGATGACGTCGGTGATGAACGCCCAGACCAGCACGTTGAACAGGCCGAGGCCGATGACCGCGATGCCGAACACGGCGAGGAACGCGAACGGCGAGGTGCGCAGGTCGACGAAGTACAGGCCGATGTGCAGCAGGCCGCAGAGCGCGACGCCGATGACGCCGATCTCCTTCTTGCCGTAGCGGCGGGCGAGCCGCGGCGCGAAGGCCGCCAGCGCGAGGGCGGGGAGGAACTGGAGGATCTGGCCGATGGAGGCGAGCTGTCCGGCCTCGAAGTACTCGAGCCACAGGAAGGAGCTCACGGAGCCGGCGAACAGCGAGGCGAACAGGAGCATGATGGCGGCGAGGATGAGGCCGCCGAGGGCGCGGTTGGTGAACAGGCCCTTGACGAGGGCCTTCGCCCCGCCGCGCTCGCCCTTGGGCTGCGGCGCGATCACGACGCGCTCCTGGACGTTGACGAAGCAGAGCATGTAGCAGACGACAGCGAGGACGCCGAAGACGACGGCGATGATCGGGAAGCGGCCGGTGAGGATCTCCTTGCCCTCGAAGGCGATCAGCGGGACCACCAGCGAGATGACGATGCCGGCGAGCGAGGCGCCCATGGAGCGGAAGACGGACAGCTGCGAGCGGTGGTCGGCCTCGGGCGAGATCGCGGACGCCATCGAGCCGTAGGGGATGTTGATCATCGTGTAGAAGACCGAGCCCCACAGGAAGTAGGTGACCCACATCCAGGCGATCTTGGCGCCCATCTGCGCCTCGCCGACGGGGAGGAACCAGTACATGGCGAACACGGCCACCATGGCCAGCGCGACGGGGACGGCGCCGCGGAGGATCCAGGGGCGGAACCGGCCGGCCGCGGTGGGCTTCGAGCGGTCGACGATGACGCCCATGCCGACGTCGGTGAACGCGTCGATGAAGCGGGCGACCAGGAACACCGTGCCGACGGCGATGGGGTCGATGCCCATGCCCTTGATGTAGAAGGCGCTGAGGAAGAAGGCCGACATCATGAAGGTGAAGTCGTTGCCGAAGTCACCGAACATGTAGCCGATCTTGTCGCGCCACCCGAACGGGCGCACGGTGCTGACCTTCCCGGCGGAAGGTGCGGCGATGGTTGACATCAATGTCTCCTTTGACTCGCGGCCGGAGCCGCTTCACGGGGGGCGCGTCCCGGGCCGTCGATGGCCGGTGTCGCGATGCAATTACTGTCGCACCGGGGTTAGCGGGCACCGAATAGTTGCCACTTCTTGCCACGGCGCGGCCGCCTGGGCAGCTGCCCCCGTCCGCCACTTCGCACGGCGCGGCAACTTATGGCAACGCAGCCGGTCGCGTCTCGGCAACATGGTGCAATGGCTGGCAGATCAGGACCCACGCCTCGCGAAGGAGCTAGACATGCTGGGAGCCCGCCCCTCGGCCAGCCGCACCATCCACACGCTCGACGGCGTGTGGGACTTCCAGCTCGACCCGGGAACCGGCGACGCCGAGCGTTGGTTCGCCGGCCCGCTGCCCACTCCCCGCCCCATGCCGGTGCCCGCGTCCTACAACGACGTCACCGTCGACACCACCGTGCACGACCATGTGGGCGTCGTCTGGTACCAGCGTGAGGTCCGGGCTCCCCGGGTCGACGCGGGCGATCGGCTGATCCTCCGGTTCGGCGCCGCGACCCATGAGGCGACCGTGTGGGTCGACGACACCGAGGTCGTCCGCCACGTGGGCGGCTACCTGCCGTTCGAGGCCGACATCACCGACCTCGTCGAGCCGGGCGGGGCGTTCCGGCTGAGCGTCGCCGTCGACAACCGGCTCTCGTGGCAGTCCATCCCGCCGGGCTTCGTCAAGCCCGACCAGCTGGGACGCGAGAAGCAGTACTACTTCCACGACTTCTACAACTACGCCGGCCTCCATCGGTCGGTGCTGCTGTACACGCGCCCCGCCGTCGCGGTCACCGACGTCACCGTCGTCACGACCATCGACGGCGCCGACGGCGTGGTCCGCTACCGGGTCGAGGCCGACGGCGCCGCAGCGGTCAGCGTCCGGGTCCTCGACGCGTCGGGCGCCGAGGTGGCCGCCGGCGAGGGCGCCGAGGGCGAGCTCCGCGTGACGGACGCGCACCTCTGGGCTCCGGGGGACGGCTACCTCCACACTCTGGAGGTACGGGCAGACGACGACGTCTATCTGCAGCCCTTCGGCATCCGGACCGTCGAGGTCCGGGACTCGCAGTTCCTCATCAACGGCGCACCCTTCTACTTCCGCGGCTACGGCCGACACGAGGACAACCTGGCGCGCGGCAAGGGCCACGACAACGTCCTCATGGTCCACGACTTCGAACTCATGACGTGGCAGGGCGCCAACTCCTTCCGCACCTCCCACTACCCCTACGCCGAAGAGGTCATGGACTACGCGGACCGGCAGGGCTTCGTCGTCATCGACGAGACCGCCGCCGTCGGCCTCAACGCCGGCATCACCGGCGGCATCTTCGGCGACGACACGCCCCGCTCGACCTTCAGCGACGACACGGTCAACGCCGAGACGGCCCGCGTGCACGCCGCACACATCCGCGAGCTCATCGCCCGCGACAAGAACCACCCGAGCGTCGTGCTGTGGTCAATCGCCAACGAGCCCGAAACCTTCAGCGACGCCGCCCGGGCCTACTTCGAGCCCCTCGTCGAGGTGGCCCGCGAGGCCGACCCCACGCGCCCCGTCGGCTACGTCAACGTGCAGCTGTCGACGCCGGACAAGGAGAAGGTGGCCGACCTCTACGACGTCGTCATGCTCAACCGCTACTACGGCTGGTACTGGGACAACGGCGACCTGGACGTGGCGGAGGCGCACCTGCGCGCGGAGATCGACGCCTGGCTCGAGCTGGCCCCCGGCAAGCCGATCCTCTTCACCGAGTACGGCCCGGACACGCTCAGCGGGCTGCGTGACTTCCACGCCCGCCCATGGTCCGAGGACTTCCAGACGGCGATGCTCGCGATGTACCACCGCGTGTTCGACGACTACCGCGAGGTCGTCGGCGAGCAGATGTGGAACTTCGCCGACTTCCAGACCACCCCCGGCATCATGCGCGTCGGCGGCAACAAGAAGGGCATGTTCACCCGCGACCGCCAGCCGAAGTCCGCCGCCTACGCCGTCCGCGAGCGGTGGCTGCGCCTGCGGGACGCGCAGGGCCGGTGACCACGATGCCCCTCCATCACGAGCACCGTCAGGTCGACCTGCACCGGGCGCTCCCCGCTCCGTTGCAGCGCATCGCGACGGCGGTCGCCGACGACGTGACCGCCGGCCGGTCCGCGACGCCCCGGGTCGGGGTGGCCTACTCCGGCGGCGTGGACTCGGCCGTGCTCGGCGCGCTCGTCGCACGCGCCGTCGGCGCCGAGCGCACCGTGCTGCTCCTGGGCGTGTCGCCGTCCCTGGCCCGGCGCGAGCGGCGGCTGGCCCATCGGCAGGCGGACCAGCTCGGGCTGCAGGTCGTCGAGGTCGCCACCCGGGAACTGGCGAACCCGGCCTACAGCGCCAACCCCGTCGACCGCTGCTACCACTGCAAGGACGAGCTGTTCACCCGGCTCGACACCGACGTCGTCGAGGCGCTCGAGCTGACCGTCATCGCCTACGGGGAGAACGCCGACGACGCGGTGCGCCCCGACCGCCCGGGCAGCCGCGCGGCGCGCGAGCACCGGGTGCTGCACCCGCTGGCCGCCGCGGGTGCCACGAAGGCCGACGTCCGCGCGATCGCGGCGCACCTCGGGTTGGCGTCCTCCGCCAAGCCCGCCGCGCCCTGCCTCGCCAGCCGCATCCCCCACGGCCAGGACGTGACCGCCGAGAAGCTCGCGGCCATCGACGCTGCGGAGGACGCGGTCCTCGCGGCCGGGTTCACAGACTGCCGGGTCCGGCACCACGGTGACTCGGCCCGGATCGAGGTGCCCACCGGGGAGTTCGGGCTGCTGGCCGACCGGACCCGCGCGGCCGAGCTGGTCGCCGCCGTGCGCGCCGCCGGCTTCCGCCACGTGACCCTCGACCTCGCCGGGATCCAGTCGGGCGCCTTCACGCTGTCCCTGCTCACCCGACGGCCCGAGGAGGCGCGATGAACCCCATCGCCCAGCTGGACTTCGACCGCTACGCGCGCCGCGGCTACGCGGAGGCGGTGCTCTGCTCCGGCAAGACCGCAGAGCAGTGCGGGGAGATCGCCCGCCTGTGGCGGGACCGGGCGGCCGGGGACGCGGCGCTCGGCACCGTGCTGTTCACCCGCGCGGCTGCGGCCCAGGCCGAGGCGGTGCTCGACGAACTGCCGGACGCCGCGCACGACCCGGTCGCCTCGCTCCTGGCGTGGCCGGCCGAGCCGCCCGCCCCCACGGGCGGACGCGTCCTGGTGGTGTGCGCCGGCACCTCGGACCTGCCGGTCGCCCGCGAGGCCGCCCTCACGGCCCGCTTCCTCGGCCGGGAGGTCGACGAGATCGTCGACGTCGGAGTCGCCGGGCTCACCCGCATCCTCTCCCGCCTCGAGCAGCTGCGCGCCGCCGACGTCATCGTCGTGGTGGCGGGCATGGACGGTGCGCTGGTGCCCGTCGTCACGGGCCTGGTGTCCTGCCCGGTCGTGGCGGTCCCGACGTCTGTCGGCTACGGCGCGAACCTCGGCGGCGTCGCGGCGCTGCTGACGATGCTCAACACCTGCGCCCCCGGCGTCGGGGTGGTCAACATCGACAACGGCTACGGCGCCGGCCACCTCGCCGCGCAGATCGCCGCCCCCAAGGAGCACCGACATGCATGACATCGGCACCGCGGGCCACCCGCATCCGCACCCGCACGAGCAGCTCCGCACCGCCGACGGCGTCGCCGTCGACCCCGGGACGCGCGTGGCGCCCACCACGATCCGCCGCGACATCGTCGACGCCGACGCCACGCTCTGGATCGACGCCGGCCAGGGCGCCTCGGGAGACATGCTGCTGGCCGCCCTCATCGACGCCGGCGCCGACGCCGGATCCGTCGCGGCGGTCCTCGACCTCATCGCACCCGGGCTGCTGCACCTGCAGACCCGGCGCGTCCAGCGCGGCCCCTTCGCGGCACTGAAAGTCGACGTCATCGCCGACGAGCCCGAGCCGCCCACCCGGCACCTCGCCGACATCGAAGCCATGCTCGACGTCGCGGGCATGCCGGCCGAGACCCTGCGCCTCGCCACCTCCGCGTTCCGGTCCCTGGCGAAGGCCGAGGCCGCGGTGCACGGCGCCGAGCCCGAGTCCGTCCACTTCCACGAGGTGGGAGCCCTGGACTCGATCGGCGACATCGTCGGCGTCGCCGAGGCCGTCCGCACCCTGGGCATCGGCCGGGCGGCCAGCTCCCCGGTCGCCGTCGGAGCCGGCACCATCGCCACCCAGCACGGCCTCCTGCCCGTCCCGCCACCGGCCGTCGCCGAACTGTCGCGCGGATGGCAGGTCGAGGCCGGCGGACCGGCCGACGTCGGCGAGCTGTGCACCCCGACCGGCATGGCTCTCATCCGCGCCCTGTGCGACACCGTCGGGCCGCTGCCCGCCATGACGGTGGAGTCCGTCGGCGTGGGCGCGGGCAGCCGTCCCCGCGCCGACCGGCCGGGTGTCCTGCGCGCCGTCGTCGGGACCGCCGCGGGCCCCCGCGCGGCGAGCCGCCCCCGGTCCACCGACCCCACCGCGCCGCAGGAGGTGTGCGAGGTCAGCGCCAACATCGACGACCTGGACCCGCGCGTGTGGCCCGCCGTCATCGACCGGCTGCTCGACGCCGGATCCGTCGACGCCTGGCTCACGCCGATCCTCATGAAGCGCGGCCGCCCCGCCCACACGGTCTCCGCCCTCGTGCCACCTCCGTACGTGGACGACGTCGTCGAGGCGCTCGTGACGCACACCTCGACCATCGGCGTGCGGGTGTCGCCGCCGTGGCGCCGCCGCGTGCTGCACCGCACGTGGCGCGGCGTCGACGTTGACGGGTTCACGGTCCGGATCAAGGTGTCCGGCGACGGCCCAGGGTCCCCGATCCAGCAGGCCACGGCGGAGTTCGTCGACGTCGAGGACCTGGCCGCGCACCTCGGCTGCGCGCAACGAGTCGCCCTAACGAAGGCTCAGGGCGCCGCCTGGCGCGACGGGCTCTACCCGGGCGCGCCGTGGCCGCCGGAGACCGGAGACGACGATGACTGACGAGTCGGGCGCCAAGCGCCGCAAGCGCGTGACGATCTACGACGTGGCCCGCGAGGCCGGGGTGGCGCCGTCGACGGTGTCGCGGGCCTTCGCGCGGCCCGGACGGGTCAACGCGGAGACCGGTCAGCGCATCCACGAGGCGGCCGCCCGCCTCGGCTACCGCGTCGACCCCATCGCGCGGCCCGAGAGCCGGCCGGGCACCAAGCTGCTGGCCTTCGTCGTCGCCGACGTCACGAACCCCGTGTACGCGCACATCATGAAGGGCTTCCAGAAGGAGGCGGCCGCGCACGGCCACACGGTCCTGCTCATCGACTCGCAGGAGGACGGGCACGTCGAGAACGAGCTCATCCAGAGCGTGTTGCACCTCGTCGACGGGGTCGCCTTGACGTCGTCGCGGCTCAGCGACTCGGCGATCACGCAGATCGTCAAGGTCACCCCGGTCGTCGCGGTCAACCGCGCCATCATCGGCCTGCCGTCGATCATCCCGGACACCACCCGCGGGATGCGGGCGGCCGTCGAGGCGCTCGCCGACCTCGGGCACCAGCGCATCACCTACCTGGCCGGGCCTGAGGCGTCCTGGGCGGACGGCGCCCGTTGGCGTGCGGTGTCCGAGGCCTGTCACGACCTCGGCCTCCACCTGCGCCGCATCGGGCCGAACGTGCCGTCGATCCAGGGCGGATTCACGGCGGCCCGCGCCTGGCAGGAGCACCCGACCACCGGGGTCATCGCGTTCAACGACATCATGGCGATCGGGTTCATGAAGCAGGTGCAGCGCGCCGGCTACCGCGTGCCGGACGACGTGTCGGTCATCGGCGTCGACAACTCGATCTCGTCGGTGCTGACGACGCCCACGCTGACCACGGTCTCCCCCGCGACCAGCCTCATCGGCGCCCGCGCGGCACGAGCCCTCATCACCCAGCTGCGGCATCGGGCCACCCCGAGCGCCGAGACCATCGTCACGCCCATGGAACTCCTCGTCCGCGAATCCATCGCGGCTCCCCCACCGATCGGGCCCACGCCGATCGCGACGCAACCAGAAGACAGGTGACCCCAGACATCATGAGCCCGATGCCCCTCTCCCCCCATCCCGACCGACTGCTGCCGGCCGACCCGGGCGTCCGCGACATCGCCCGCGAGTTGTACGCGGCTGTCAAGGATCTGCCGATCATCTCGCCGCACGGCCACGTGCCCGTCGAGTGGCTGGCCGAGGACACGCCCTTCACGGATCCGACCACCCTGCTGCTCACCCCGGACCACTACACCAACCGGATGCTGCACAGCGCCGGAGGAGTCGACCTGGCCGACCTGGGCGTGCCGGTCGGCACCCCGCTCAGCGAGGAGCGGTCGCGCGCCGCGTTCCGGCTGCTGTGCGAGAACTGGCGCTACCTGCGCGGCACCCCGGTGCAGTTCTGGTTCGAGTCCGAGTTCCACGACGTGTTCGGCGTGACGGTGCGCCCCTCCGCCGAGACCGCTGACCAGATCTACGACCAAATCGCCGACTGCCTCACCCGGCCCGAGTTCACGCCCCGCGCGCTGTACCGTCGCTTCGGCATCGAGGCGCTCGCCACGACCGACGACCCGTGCTCGGACCTCGCCTCGCACACCGCGCTCGCCGCGGACCCGGAGTGGGACGGCCGCGTCGTGCCCACCTTCCGCCCCGACGCCTACCTCGAACCGGCCCGGCCGGCGTGGCGCCAGCTGACCGCCGCCCTGGCCGACGCCGCGGACGTGGACATCACCGACTACGCGTCCCACGTCGAGGCGATGCGCGTGCGCCGCCAGTTCTTCAAGGACCGCGGCGCGGTGTCCACCGACCACTCCCACGCCGACGCCGGCACCGCCCGGCTCTCCGACGCCGAGGCCGAGCGCCTGTTCCAGGAGGCGCTCGCCGGGGCGATCTCCCCCGCCGACGGCGACCGGCTGCGCCGGCACATGATCAACGACCAGGCCCGCCTGGCCTGCGACGACGGGCTCGTCATGACGCTCCACCCCGCGGTGGCGCGCAACCACGACTCCGACGCCCAGCGCCGGTTCGGGGCCGACGTCGGAGGAGACGTGCCGCACGCCGTCGAGTTCACCCGGGCCCTCCAGCCGATGCTGGACGCCTACGGCAACGCGGAGGGCTTCCACCTCGTCGTGTTCACCATGGACGAGACCGTCTTCTCCCGCGAGCTCGCGCCGCTGGCCGGGTGGTACCGCGGCGTCTACGTCGGCGCGCCCTGGTGGTTCATCGACGAGCCCGACGCGATCATGCGCTACCGGCGCAGCGTCACCGGCTACGCGGGCTTCGCCAAGACCTCCGGCTTCATCGACGACACCCGCGCGTTCTGCTCCATCCCCGCCCGGCACGACGTCTCCCGCCGCGTCGACTCCGCCTTCCTCGCCTCCCTGGTCGCCGAGCACCGGCTGGCCATGGACGAGGCCCTCGAGACCGCCGTCGACCTCGTGTCGACCCAGCCCAGGAAAGTGTTCAAGCTGTGACCATCCCCGCCCTGACCCGCTCCGGCTTCGGCCGCCCCGCCGCCCCCGTCCGCATGGTCCACCTCGGACTCGGCAACTTCACCCGGGCCCATCAGGCCTGGTACACCGAGCACGCCAGCGACGCCGACCAGTGGGGCATCGCCGCGTTCACCGGCCGCCGGCCGGTGATGTCGGACCTCCTCACCCCCCAGGACGGCCTCTACACGCTCATCACGAAGGGCGCCGGGGGCGACGCGTTCGAGGTGATCTCCTCGATCTCGCGCGTCCACCCCGCCTCCGACTTCGCCGCCCTCGTCGGCTACTTCGCGTCCCCGGACCTCGCCATCGTCTCCTCCACCGTCACGGAGGCGGGGTACCACCGCATCGCCGACGGGCACCTCGACGCGGCCGACCCTGCGGTCGCGGCCGACCTCGCGGCACTGCGCGACCTGGTCGCCGCGGGCGACCTCTCGCCCGAGCGGGTGTCCGCCGTCGAGGTGACCACGGTCCCCGCCCGCATCCTGGCCGGCCTGCTGGCCCGCCGCGCCGCCGGGGCGGGACGGATGACGATCCTGCCGTGCGACAACATCCCCGACAACGGCACCGCCTTCGCCACCGTCGTCACGGAGGCGGCGGCGCTGGTCGACCCGACGCTCGTGGGCTGGATGGCCGACAACGTCGCCTGGGCCACGTCGATGGTCGACCGCATCACCCCCGCCACCACGCCCGACGAGGTGGCCGCGGTCGCCGCGACCCAGGGCTACCAGGACGCCTCCCCCGTGCCCACCGAGCCGTTCAGCGAGTGGGTCATCAGCGGCGAGTTCCCCGCCGGGCGTCCCGACTGGGAGTCCGCGGGCGCGCAGATCGTCGACGACGTCGAGCCGTACGAGCAGCGCAAGCTGTGGATGCTCAACGGCTCGCACTCGCTGCTCGCGTACGCCGGCCCGATCCTCGGCGTCGAGACGGTCGCCGAGGCCATCGCGCACCCGACCCTGCGTGCCTGGGTCACCCAGTGGTGGACCGAGGCCGGCCAGGGGCTGAGCGTGCCGTGGCAGGCGTACGCGGCGGCCCTGCTCGACCGGTACGAGAACCCCAACATCCGGCACCTGCTCGCGCAGATCGCCAGCGACGGTTCCCTCAAGCTGCCGGTGCGCATCGTTCCGACGCTGCGCGCGTTCCGCCTCGCCGGCGCGCTCCCTCCCGCCGCGGTGCGCGCGGTCGCGGCATGGCTGCTGCACCTGCGCGGGCACGGCGCCCCGGTGCGCGACGCGGCGGCCGAGACAGTGGCCGCGCTGGTCGGCGGCGACCTCACCGAGGACGCAGCGAGGGTGGTCGCCCACGTGGCCCCGGACCTGCGCGACGACCACGAGCTCATCGCCGCCGTCGCCTCCGCGGCCGAGGAGATCCTCGAGCTCGCGGCGGTCCACGGCAGGGGCTGACGTCCCGCCGGCCAGGGCCGGCGGTAGGGTCAGGGGCATGCGGAAGCTGTCGGTCGAGGAGTTGGCGGATCGGGTCGTGGCCGGGTCCCGCGGGCACATCGCCCGTGCGATCACGCTCGTGGAGTCGACCAAGCCCGAGCACCGCGACTACGCCCACCAGCTGCTGCGCCTCATCGCGCCGCGCACCGGGCACGCCTTCCGGGTCGGCATCTCGGGCGTGCCCGGCGCGGGCAAGTCCACGTTCGTCGACGCCATGGGCATCAAGCTCATCGACGAGCGGCACCACAAGGTGGCCGTGCTGGCGGTGGACCCGTCCTCGTCGCGCACGGGCGGCTCCATCCTGGGCGACCGGACCCGCATGGCCGAACTGGCCTCCCGCGAGGACGCGTTCATCCGGCCCTCACCGTCCGGCGGCCACCTGGGCGGCGTCGCGCGCGCCACACGCGAGTCCATGCTGGTGCTGGAGGCCGCCGGCTACGACGTCATCCTCGTCGAGACGGTGGGCGTCGGGCAGTCCGAGGTCGCGGTGGCGGGCATGGTGGACACCTTCCTCATGCTGCAGGTGGCGCGCACCGGGGACCAGCTGCAGGGCATCAAGCGCGGCATCCTCGAGCTCGCCGACGTCATCGCCATCACGAAGGCCGACGGCGACAACGAGCAGGCGGCCCGGGTCGCCGCCCGCGAGCTCAGCATCGCGATGAAGCTCATCACCAGCGACACCAAGAAGCGTCGCGCCCCGGTGCTCACCTGCTCGTCGTACACCGGCGCGGGACTCGACGAGCTGTGGAACGCCGTCGAGAAGCACCGCGCGGAACTGGAGGCGGAGGGATCCCTGGCGGCGCGCCGCCTCGACCAGCAGCGCGACTGGCTGTGGAACATGGTGCGCGACGAGCTGCTGGAGTCGCTGCGGACCTCCCCGCTGGTCCGGTCGGTCGCCGACGACGTCGAGGCCCAGCTGGCGGAGGAGTCCCTATCCGCCCTCGAGGGCTCCCAGATCATCCTGCGTGCGTTCGCCGACGCGCTGCCGAGCTTCACGTGGGCGCAGCACCACACCGCCACCCCGGGCTAAGGTTCACGCCCGCGTAAAAGGCCTTCTCACGGCCCGGTATCGCGCCCTCACGACGGGGGCCGTTAGACTTGCCCGGTACCGTTGCCCGTGGGGAGGCGCCAACTGAGCACCGAGAGGAGGCGCATGGGAGTCTTCGACAAGGCCGAGAAGCGGATCGAGTCCGCGGTCGGCAAGGTCTTCGCCCGAGCCTTCAAGGGGTTCGTCCACCCCGTCGAGATCGTCGCCGGCATTCAGCGCGAGCTGGACGCCGAGGCCACGCTGCTCAGCCGCGACCGCCGCCTGGTCCCCAACGCCTTCACCGTCGGCCTCTCGCAGGCGGACTACGACCGCCTCGTGCCGTACTCGAAGACCCTCAACGCGGAGATCCTCCCGGGCATCCGCGACCACGCCGCCGAGCGCAGCTACGTCTTCAACGGGCCGGTCACCATCGACTACGAGCTCGACACCTCGCTGCCCACCGGCCAGTTCACCGTCACCAGCCAGGCCGTGTCCGTCGACACCGGCGCCGCGGCCCACAATCCCGCGTCGGAACCCCGGCCCGGCCGCCTGGTGCTCGAGGTCAACGGGGTCCGGCACCCGCTGGTCGCCCCCGGGCTCCTCATCGGCCGGGGCGCCGAGGCAGACCTCCGGCTCAACGACCCCGGCGTGTCCCGCCGCCACGCGATGCTCACCGTGAGCGGAGATCCCGAGCACCCGGTGGTCACCATCGAGGACCTCGGCTCCACCAACGGCGTGCACGTCAACGGCAACCGCGTCACCAAGACGCGGGTCGGCGAGGGAACGAGGATCGAGATCGGCTCCACGCGGATGCTGATCCACACACCCGC
>Ga0247728_10137_pt1 | contig 12783 bp, 12 predicted proteins | sample SalenrCarbi39_FD_183048 | JGI IMG/M metagenome (GOLD analysis project Ga0247728, IMG submission 183048) | Saline wetland microbial communities from Lincoln, Nebraska, United States - Carb-i39 | ecosystem: Environmental > Aquatic > Non-marine Saline and Alkaline > Salt marsh | place: USA: Nebraska...
TCGTCGGCGAACGCGTCGAGCACGCCCCGGCCGAGGTCCGCGACGCGGCACGCGGTGAGGTCGACCACCAGGTCGCCGTCCGCGTCCGCGAGCGCGCGCCCCAGATCGACGGCGTCAGCCGGCCGCGCGAACGGTGCCCCGGGCGCCGCCGTGGCCACCGCATGCGCCAGGGCGTCGCCCGTCACCGCCAGGGGAACGACGGCGGGCACCGCCCCGCGCTCGGCGAACTGACCCGCGATGAGGGCCGACGCGTCGGCGGGAGTGAGCCCCGCCATCGCGTCGGCCGCGATGACGACTCTCAATGCTGCGATTCCGGGTCCAGCTCGTGCAGGTCGTCGTCGGCGTCGGGAATGAGGCCGTAGTACTCGCTGGTGGAGTCCAGCAGCGCCTGCATCTCGTCGAGGGTCACGTCCATGTCCGGCAGGATGAGGTCGGACTCGGCCAGCACGTCGTCAGGGACGACGACGCCGACGGCCTGCACGCCGTCGATGAGGCGCTGCAGCGCGGCGCGCATGCCCTCCTCGTCCTGGGCGGCGACCCGCTCCTCGAGCTCGCGGTCCAGTTCGTTGAGGTCCATGAGGTGCTCGGGCTCGAGCACCCACTGGCCCTGCCCCATGATGCGCACGATCATCCCTGGTACCCCTCCTGCCGGGACTGATCCACCGCCGGCTGCTCGGCCGGGGACACCTGCTGGGACTGCTGGGCGGGCTCCGCGGGCGAGGCCGCAAGCTCAGGGCGCGCGGCGGGGCCGCCGGTCAGCTGGGCCTTCATGGCGGCCAGCTCGTTCTCGATCTGCGAATCGGCGGCCAGCGAGTCGAGCTCGCGCGTGATGTCGTCCTTGACCATGCCGGTGGGATCCTCGAGGGCCCCGGAAGCCAGCAGCTCGTCGACGGCGGACGCGCGCGCCTGCAGCTGGAGCGTCTTGTCCTCGGCGCGCTGGATCGCGAGGCCGACGTCGCTCATCTCCTCCGAGATGCCGGTGAACGCCTCGTTGATGCGGGTCTGGGCCTCGGCGGCCGAGTACGTGGCCTTGATGGTCTCCTTGCGGGTGCGGAACGCGTCGACCTTCGCCTGGAGCCGGGAGCTGGCGCGCACCAGCTTCTCCTCCTCGCCCTGGAGCTGCGCGTGCTGCGTCTGCAGCTCGTCGAGCTGGACCTGCAGGCCCGCCTTGCGGGTGAGCGCCTCGCGCGCCAGGTCCTCGCGGTTCGATTCGAGCGCCCGCTGCGCGGCGGACTGGAACCGCTGCACCTCCTGGTTCAGCTTCGCGGCCTGCAGCTCCACCCGCTTGCGGCTGGTGGCGACGTCCGCGACGCCGCGGCGCACATTCTGCAGGAGCTCCAGCTGCTTCTGGTACGAGTAGTCGAGGGTCTCGCGAGGGTCTTCGTACTTGTCGAGAGCCTTGTTGGCCTTCGAACGGAAAACCAGGGCGATGCGTTCAAAAATGCTGGCCACTGAGGGTGTCCTTCCAGGAACGTGCGGTGTTCGCCTCAACGTTAGCGCGGCGGCAGGCCCCCCGGGGTCGCTGCGGCCCCTGAGCCGACCCTGAGGCCACCCGGGGTAGACTGGGCGAGCCGTACACCCGACGAAGGACTTTGAGCACCGTGGCCCTGTTCCGCCCCTATGAGCGCACCGATTCGACGCCGTCGAAGGACCGCATCTCCGCGTTGACGCCGAAGGGCGAGAAGGCGTCCGCGAAGGCCGCCAAGGCCGACGCGCCGGCTCCCGCAGCGGCAGAACCGACGCAGCCCACCCCGGAGGCGAGGCAGGCGGTGCGCCGCAAGCAGGGCGCCACGCCCACCCGTCGGGCCGCGGAGGCCGCCCGCATGGAGCGCCTCCACCCCACCCTCACGCCGAAGCAGCAGCGCAAGGCGGATTCCGCCGCCAAGTCGCGCGCCCGCGCCGAGGCTTGGGACCGGGTCGAGAAGTCCCCCGAGCGGCAGTTGCTGCGGGACTACGTCGACACCCGTTGGACGGCCGCAGAGTTCATGATGCCGGCGATGATCCTCGTCATGGCCGCGGTGATGGTGACGATGAACAACGTCGTGCTGTCGAGCTGGATCTCGATGTCGCTGTGGGTGATGCTCGCCATCACGATCATCAACGTCGCCATCATGTGGCGCGGCTTCAAGAAGCTGCTGGCCGAGCGGCATCCCGGGGCGTCGACCCGCGGTCTACTGGTCTACATGTTCAACCGCTCGCTCATGATCCGCCGGTTCCGGCAGCCGGCGCCGCGGATCAAGCGCGGGGACCCGGTCTGATGAGCTACGCGTGGCGCCCCGAGTCCGGGGCCTACACGCTCGCCGAACTCGAGGACGAGGGGCTGCTGCACCGCTTCGAGGATCAGGCGGCCGCCGAGGAATGGCTGGGCATCTTCTACGGGGACCTGCTCGAGCACGGCGTGGCCGAGGTCAGCCTCTACGAGGAGGACCGTCTCATCTACGGTCCGATGTCGCTGCACCCGTGACGGGCCGCCGCGCGAGCGCGGCCCCGAACACCACCATGCCGAGCCCGGCGGCGACGGCGAACGGCGCCTGCTGGCGCGCGATCTCGATGCGGTCCTCGTAGCGCTGCACCCTCCCGGCACTCTCGTCGGTGAGGCTCGCGTACTCGCAGGTATCACCTGGGCCCATCTCCACGCCGCGACATGACGTCGACGGTGAGACCCACGACACCAGCCCCCACGCGGCGACGGCGAGGCCTGCCGCGATGAACGCCCAGAGGCCCACCCGCTGCATCATGCGGGCAAAGGTACCCCGGCGCTCCCGAGAGGCCCAACCCGACTCGCTAGGCTGACGGATGTGACGCGCATCAACCCGACCCTGACCCTGTCCCGCAGCCTCCCGAAGTCCGCCGACGTCGTCGTGCTGGGAGTGGTCCCGCTCACCGGCGACGGCCTCGCCGTCGTCGGCGCCACCCCGGACCTGGAGAAGGCGTTCACCAAGGCCTACGGCCGCGGCATCGGCGACGTCGCCGTCGCGATGGCCGCGCAGTCGAAGCGCGAGGAACTCACGCACGTGCCGCCCGTCGATGGCGCGCGCCTGCTGCTCGTCGGCCTCGGGGACGCCGATGTGACGCCCGAGGCCGTGCGGATCGCCGTCGGCTCGGCGCTGCGCGCGGTCGCGGCGCTGCCGGGCGCGGACGGCCTCGAGGTCGCGGTGTCCCTCGAGGTCACCGATCCCGAGCTGCTGCAGGCTGCCGGCGAGGGCGCCCTGCTCGGCGCCTACCGCTTCGAGACCATCACCGCCACCACGCCTCCCACGCCGGTGACGGCCGTGACGCTCGTGTCGGCCACCGTCGGCGCGGCGCAGAAGGACGCGGTGGCGCGGGCGAAGGTCGTCGCGGACGCCGTGTGCCAGGCCCGCGACTGGGGCAACACTCCCCCGAACCTCCTCTACCCGGAGACGTTCGCCGACGCGGCCCGCGGCTACGTGCGCGACGAGCGGATCGCCGTGGAGATCCTCGACGAGAAGGCCCTCGAGAAGGGCGGCTACGGCGGCATCCTCGCCGTCGGCGGCGGCTCGGCCCGCAAGCCGAGGCTCGTGCGGCTCAGCTACACCCCGCGGGGCGCCGAGGCGCACCTGGCGCTGGTGGGCAAGGGCATCACGTTCGACTCCGGTGGCCTCGACATCAAGCCCGCGGGCCAGATGGCGGGCATGAAGTTCGACATGTCCGGCGCGGCCGCGGTCGTCGCGGCCACCCGCGCCATCGCCGCCCTGGGCCTCAAGGTCAAGGTCACCGCCTACGCAGCGCTCGCGGAGAACCTCCCGTCGGGCAGCTCGTACCGGTCCAGCGACGTCCTGACGATGTTCGACGGCCAGACGGTCGAGAACTACAACACCGACGCCGAGGGCCGGCTCGTCATGGCCGACGCCATCGCCCGCGCCGGCCTCGACACCCCGGACCTCATCGTGGATGTCGCGACGCTGACCGGCGCCTGCATGGTGGCCCTCGGCCTGCGCACCGGTGGCCTGCTCACCAACGGGGAAGCCACCTCGGACCTGCTGCTCGACGCCGCCGAGGCCGCCGGCGAGGACTTCTGGGAGCTGCCGCTGACGGACTTCACGCGCGAGCAGCTGAAGTCCACGGTCGCGGACATGCGCTCCGGCGCCGGGCACCGGTGGGGCGGGGCGCTCGTCGCCGGCGCGTTCCTCGAGCGGTTCGTGCCCGAGGGTGTCGCGTGGGCCCACCTGGACGTCGCGGGGCCGGCGGAGAACCCGGACGCGCCGTACGGCTACGTGCCGAAGGGCGGCACGGGGGTCGCGGTGCGGACGCTCGTGGCGCTCGCGGAGCTGTTGCAGGGCTGACGGGTCACTGGCGGGCGCGCTTGGCGCGCAGCCCGTACTCGCGCATGCGCTTCGGGTACGGGACGACGCCGGCGTCGTAGCACGGCAGGTCGTGCCGGGCCGCGAAGTCGTAGCCGTAGGCGACGCTCGGGATCCCGCGACGGGTGGACTCGCCGTCCGCCGCGACGAGCAGCAGCGACGGCTTGTTGAACGAGGTCGGCTGTTCGACCCACGCCTCCACACCCCGCCGGGTCGCCACAAACTGCGACAGGTGCTGACGCATCGCGTCCGGCACCTGTCGCTCCTCGCGCGCCACCTGGACCTCGCGCCGCCGTCGTCGGAACCACCCCACGGGCCCATTATGCGCCAGCGCCCCCAAGGCCCGGCGTGGGAGACTTGCCCGCATGACGCACCCCTTCGACGTGGCCATCCTCGGCGCCGGGTCCGCCGGCTACGCCTGCGCGCTGCGGGCCGCCCAGCTCGGCCTCAGCGTGGCGCTCATCGACGACACCCCCCTCGGCGGCACGTGCCTGCACCGCGGCTGCATCCCCACCAAGGCGTGGCTGCAGGCCGCCAAGGTGCGCCGCACGGTGGCGAAGGCGGCGTCGTTCGGGATCGGCGCCACCCTCGGCGACACGGACCCGGCCGCGCTGCTGGCCTACACCGACGGCGTCGTCGGGCAGCTGCACCGCGGCCTGGAGGGCCTCATCGCGCAGCGGGGCATCACGGTGATCCGCGAGCGCGGCACGCTGGTCGCCGATGACCGCGGGCCCGGCATCGAGACCGGCGCCACCGTGCACCGGGCGCGCGCCGTCGTGCTCGCCACCGGAGCCGTGCCCGTCACCCTGGGCCTGCCCGTGGACGGCGCGCGCATCCTCACCAGCGCGGACGCGCTGCGGCTCACCGCGTTGCCCGAGCGGGCCGTCGTGCTCGGTGGCGGGGTGATCGGAGTCGAGTTCGCGTCCCTGTGGGCGGACCTGGGCGTCCACGTCACCCTGGTGGAGGCCATGGACCGACTGGTGCCGACGGAGGAGCCGGGTCACTCGCGCATCCTCGCGCGGGCCCTCAAGGGTCGCGGCGTGGACGTGCGCCTCGGTGCCCCCGTCGACACCGCTGAGGCGACCGACGACGGCGTGAGCGTCCAGATCGGCGGCGAGACGGTCGCGGCCGACGCCCTGCTGGTGGCCGTCGGGCGCCGCCCGGCGACCGGCGACCTTGGCCTCGAGGGCGCTGGGGTCGCCGTCAGCGACAGCGGCCACGTCGTCGTCGACGGCCAGCTGCAGACCACGCTGAAAGGCGTGTTCGCGGCCGGCGACCTCGTCGCGGGGCCGCAGCTGGCCCACCGCGGCTACGCGCACGGCCTGTTCCTCGCCGAACGCATCGCCCACCTGCAGGGACGCTCCGGGGAACGGCCCACCCTGCCCCGCGACGCCGACATCCCGCGCGTCACCTACTCCTCGCCCCAACTGGCGTCCGTGGGGCTCACCGCCGACCAGGCCGGGCCCGACGCCGAGGTCGTCGACTACCACCTCACCGGCAACGGCCGAGCGCAGATCCTGCGGGCTCCCGGTGAACGGGAGACGGGCGTCGTGCGGCTCGTGCGCCGCCCTGGCGGGGAAATCGTCGGGGTCCACCTGGTGGGCGACGACGTGGCCGAGCTCATCGGTGAGGCCGCCCTCCTCGTCGGGTGGCAGGCAACCCCAGACGACGTCGCCGGGATCGTGCACGCCCACCCGACGCTGGGCGAGGCGATCGCGGAGGCGAACTGGGCTCTCGCCGGTCGGCCTCTGCACATGCATGGGTGAATCGCATATAGGCTGAGGGGCATTACCGCGGTACGCAAAGGAGCCACAGACACATGTCAACCGAAGTCACCCTCCCGGCACTGGGCGAATCCGTCACGGAAGGCACCATCTCCCGCTGGTTGAAGGCCGTCGGGGACACCGTCGAGGTGGACGAGCCGTTGCTCGAGGTCTCCACCGACAAGGTGGACACCGAGATCCCCAGCCCCGTCGCCGGAACCGTCCTCGAGATCAGGTTCCAGGAGGATGACGTGGCCGAGGTCGGCGCCGTCCTCGCGGTCATCGGGGAGGCCGACGAGGCCGCCGCGCAGCCGGCCGCCGAAGCCCCCGCAGAGGAGGCTGCTCCCGCTCCCGAGCCCGAGGCCACCGCCGAGGAGACCCCCGTCGCCGAGGCACCGGCGGAGGAGGAGCCGGCCCCGGAGCCGGAGCAGGTGACCGAGCAGGCCCCCGCCGCGCAGGCCTCCGGGCCCGCCACCGGCACGGAGGTGACCCTGCCCGCGCTCGGCGAGTCGGTCACCGAGGGCACGGTGTCGCGGTGGCTCAAGAACGTCGGTGACACCGTCGAGGCGGACGAGCCGCTGCTCGAGGTCTCCACCGACAAGGTCGACACCGAGATCCCCAGCCCCGCCGCCGGCACGCTGCTCGAGATCCGGTTCAAGGAGGACGAGGTGGCCGAGGTCGGCGCCGTCCTCGCCATCATCGGCGACGCCGAGGCCCAGCCCGCCGCGGCCGAGCCGACGCCGAAGCCGGAGCCCAAGCCCGAGCCGACGCCGGAACCCAAGCCCGAGCCCAAGCCGGAACCCAAGCCGGAACCCAAGCCCGAGCCGAAGCCAGAACCCAAGCCGGAGCCGAAGGCCGAGCCCGCCGCGCAGCCCGCGCACTCCCCCGCCGTCGAGGCCGCCGTGGCCCGCCGCGCGGCCGAGGCGTCCGGCGACGGCACCTACGTCACCCCGCTGGTGCGCAAGCTCGCCAAGGAGCACGGCGTCGAACTGACCAGCGTCAAGGGCACCGGCGTCGGCGGCCGCATCCGCAAGCAGGACGTCCTGGAGGCTGCCGAGGCCGCCAAGAAGGCCAAGGAGGCGCCGGCTCCCGCGGCCGCGCCGGCCGCGCAGTCCGCGCCCGCGGCCGCTGCGAAGCCCGCAGCCGCCCCGCAGGTCCGTGGCACCACCGAGAAGCTCTCCCGGCTGCGGCGCACCATCGCGGCGCGCATGGTGGAGTCGCTCCAGGTGTCCGCGCAGCTCACCGCGACGGTCGAGGTCGACGTCACCGCGATCAGCCACATCCGTGGCCAGGTGAAGGACGACTTCAAGAAGCGCGAGGGCGTGTCGCTGTCCTACCTGCCGTTCATCACGGCGGCCGCGGTCGAGGCACTCAAGCAGTTCCCGGTCGTCAACGCCACGATCGACACGGAGGCCGGCACCGTCACCTACGCCGATGGCGAGCACATCGGCATCGCGGTGGACACCGAGAAGGGCCTGCTCGTCCCGGTCATCAAGGACGCCGGCGACCTCAACCTCACCGGCCTGGCCAAGAAGATTGCGGACCTCGCCGCCCGCACCCGGGCGAGCAAGGTGAACCCGGACGAGCTGTCCGGCGGCACCTTCACCATCACCAACTACGGCTCGGCCGGCACGCTGTTCGACACGCCGATCATCAACCAGCCCCAGGTGGCCATCCTCGGCACCGGCGCGCTCGTCAAGCGCCCCGTCGTCGTGGAGGACCGCTTCGGCAACGAGTCGATCGCGGTGCGGCACATGATGTACCTGTCGCTCAGCTACGACCACCGCCTCATCGACGGCGCGGTCGCGGCCCGCTTCCTGTCGGCCGTCAAGGAGCGGCTGGAGGACGGCGACTTCGGGGGCGAGTTCGGCCTCTGATCGACGCGATCCGACGGGCGTCATCCCTCGCGGGGTGGCGCCCGTCGTCGCGTCCCCGCCGGGTCAGAGCCGGCCGGCTGCCAGGCTGCGGTGGAGCAGGGCGGCGGCCTCCGCGACGCGGTCCGGCAGCGGGTGGGCGCCGTCGACGGCGCCGCGCAGCGATCCCCCGACCCACACCGACAGCGGCGGCGAGACCCGGCGCAGGGCGTCGATCAGTTCCTGCGTGACGGTCAGCGTGGTCGTCGCGGTGACGCCGACGACGGCGGCCCGGGCCCGGCTCCGCTCGGCGGCCAGCACCCACTCGCCGGTCGGGATGTCGGACCCCAGGTAGACCACCTCGACGCCGCGGCGCCGCAGGCAGGTGGCGAAGCAGAGCAGGGCGAGCTGGTGCCGGTCGCCGGCCGGGAGCCCCACGAGGACGGCCGGGCCGCCCGCCGTCGCCGGGGCGGCGTCGAAGACCGCCGCGACGGCGCGCATCAGCCCGGCGCTAGCGAAATGTTCCTGGGCGACGGACAGCTCGCCGCTCTCCCACGCCTGTCCGAGCCGCACGAGCTGCGGGAGGATCCAGTCGTCGGCCACCTCCTCGAACGGCCCGCTGGCGAGCGCGCGGCCGAGGACATCGGCGAGCGCCGCAGGTTCCAGCGACGCGGCGGCGGCGACGAACTCGGACCCGTCGGGCCGCGCCGACACGGCGCCGGCGTCCTCCGGGGCCGCGGGCATCGCGGTGAGTTCCGCGACGCTGGCGGCGGCACGCGATGCCGGCACCCCCGCCTCGACCAGCGCGGCCATCTCCCGTAGCACCGCGAGCTGGGCGTCGTCGTAGAGGCGGTACCCGCCGGACGACCGCACGGGGCGCACGACCTCGTAGCGGCGCTCCCAGACCCGGAGTGTCGCCTCAGCGACCCCGGTGAGGGCAGCCACCTGCTTGACTGTGTACATCGCTTCATCTCCCGCCGACATCGCACACCGTAGCAAACCCTGGACAAACCTTCGTCACATCTTGCCTCATCGCAATCGCCCCGCTAAGGTCGTTCCAAGGTTCGACAAACATTGGACACAGCCATGATCGCAGACCGACACCGCGAGGCGGCCCCGCCGGCCGCCGGGGAGCCCGACGACGTCGTGCTCCTCGCCGAGGACGGCACCCCCATCGGGCGTGCGGACCGCATGCAGGTGCACACCACCGACACCCCACTCCACCTCGCCTTCTCGACGTACGTGTTCAACGCACGCGGCGAGGTCCTGGTCACGCGCCGGGCGCTGGCCAAGAAAACCTGGCCCGGGGTGTGGACCAACTCATGCTGCGGCCACCCCAAGCCCGGGGAGTCGCTGGAGGACGCGGCCCGGCGCCGGATCCGCGAGGAGCTGGGGCTGCACGTCGGCCCGCTCACCCCCCTCGTGCCCGACTTCCGCTACCGGGCCACCGACGCCTCGGGCATCGTCGAGAACGAGATCTGCCCGGTGTTCGCGGCCTTCGTCCCCGACGAGCAGCCGACGCCAGACCCGGGTGAGGTCGCGGAGTGGATGTGGGTGCCGTGGGAGAAGCTCGCGGACGCCATCACCGCGACCCCGCACGTCTACAGCCCCTGGGCGGCGCTCCAGGTGCCGCTCATCGCCGCCGGCCACCCGGACGCCGCGTGGCGGGCCACTCCCCCGTCGGTGGACGTCGGCTCCGCCATCGGCGACGTCGATGCGCTGCTCACCGCGGAACTGGAGTCGCTGGCCATCGAGTGGCGCGAGTACGCCGGCGACCTGGGCCTCGACGTCCTGCCCGCCGACCTCCCCCGTTGGCTCGGCTCGCTGCTGGTCGGCCACGGCAAGCGGCTCCGCGTCGCCCTAGCCTACTGGGGCTTCATCGCCGCGGGCGGTGTGCACGGCTCGACCGGCTACCGCAACCTCGTCCGCGTCGCGGCCGCCCTTGAGACGCTGCACCTCTTCGCGCTCATCCACGACGACGTCATGGACGAGTCGGACTCGCGCCGCGGCCGCCCGTCCGCGCACCGGCAGGCCGCCCGGTGGCATCGCTCCGCCACCGCCTTCGGCGACCGCGAGGTGTTCGGCCGCAACCTCGCCATCCTCCTCGGCGACCTCGCCCACACCATGGCGGACCGGCTGGTCGACGGGCTGCCGCAGCCCCTGCGCGACCTCTGGTACGTGCTCTCCGTCGAACTCATCGCCGGGCAGCGGGCGGACCTCACCGGCGCCGCCGCGGCCCGCCGCGACCGGGGCCACGCCGAGTACATCGCCCGCGCCAAGACCGGCCGCTACACCGTCGCCAGACCGCTGCAGCTGGGCGCGACCGCGGCCGGCGCCACCGCGAAGGCGGTCGCGACGCTCCTCGAGTGCGGCGATCACCTCGGCCGCGCGTTCGCCCTGCGCGACGAGTACCTCGGCGTCTGGGGGGATCCCGACATCACGGGCAAGCCCGCCGGCGACGACCTCAGCGAGGCGAAGGCCACCGTCCTGCTGTCGCTGGCCGGCGACCGGCTCACCGGCCCGGACGCCGAGCTCGTCGCCCGCGTCGGCACCCCCGCGTTCGGCCGCGACGACGTCGCCCCGCTCGCCGACGCCATGCGCGCCGCAGGCGTCGCCGACGAGCTGGAGGCCATGATCGCCGACGCCGTCGCCGAGGGACTCGCCTGCCTCGACACCCTGCCACTCACCGCGGCCGGCGTCACCGGTCTCCGCGACACCGCCCACTCACTCGCCTGGAGGGACGCCTGATGCGTCGACCCGCACCCCGCGCCACCACCCCCCGCACCGTCGCCGTCGTCGGCGCTGGCCTGTCCGGCCTCGCCGCCGCGCTGCACCTCGCCGGCGCCGGGCATCGCGTCACCGTCCTCGAGCGCGAGGCCATCCCCGGCGGGCGGAACGGCTCGCTCGAGAAGGACGGCTTCCGCTTCGACACCGGCCCCACCGTGTTCACGATGGTGTCGCTGCTCGAGGAGGCGTTCGCCGCCGTCGGCCGTCGCGTGTCGGACTACGTGACGCTGCAGCTGCTCGACCCGGCCTACCACGCGCACTTCGCCGACGGCTCGACGCTGCTCGTCCGGCCCGGTCACGAGGCGATGCGCGAGGAGATCCTCGCCCAGAGCGGCGCGAAGGACGCCGCCGCCTTCGACCGGTTCGTCGACTGGCTCAAGCGCCTCAACGACGTCGAGCTGCCGCACTTCATCGACGCGAACTTCAACTCGCCGCTCAGCCTGTTCCGCTCGCCGCGCGCGGCGCTCGAGCTGGTCCGACTCGGTGGCTTCGGCCGCCTCGGCCCCGCCGTCGCGCGCCGCTTCGACGACGAACGCCTGCACCGGGTGTTCAGCTTCCAGGCCATGTACGCCGGGCTCGCCCCCGCGCAGGCGCTGGCCCTGTACGCCGTCATCACCTACATGGACTCGATCGAGGGCGTCTTCTTCCCCGAGGGCGGCATGCACGCGGTCCCGCGCGCCATGGCCGCGGCGGCCACCGACGCGGGCGTCGAGATCCGCTACTCCAGTCCGGTGGACCGGGTGGAGCGCCGCGGCGACGGGTCGGCGTCGGGCGTGCGGCTGGCTGACGGCTCGCTCGTCCCCGCGGACGCCGTCGTCGTCACCGCCGACCTGCCCGTGGCCTATGAGCGTCTGCTCCCCGGCCTTTCCGCGCCCCGGGTGGCGCGCCGCGGGAAGTACTCGCCGAGCGCGCTGGTCTGGCACATCGGGGTGAAGGGCGACCTCCCCCAGGGGGTCGGCCACCACAACATCTACTTCGGGCGCGCCTGGGACGAGTCGTTCCGGGAGCTGCTCGACGACGGGGTGGCGATGACGGACCCGTCGCGGTTCCTGTCCGTGCCCTCCCTGGACGACCCGGCGGCCGCCCCGGCCGGCCACCACACGCTGTACTACCTCGAACCGGTGCCGAACCTGCACGTCGGGCGAATGGACTGGGCGACGGAGGGGCCGCGGCTGCGCGAGCGCATGCTCGGCACGCTCGACCGGCTGGGCTACCCCACCGACATCGTGACGGAGGAACTCGTCACGCCCGTCGACTGGGAGCGGCAGGGCATGGCGGCCGGCACTCCCTTCGCGCTCGCCCACACCTTCCCGCAGACGGGCCCGTTCCGGCCGCGCAACGTGGACCGTCGCGTGCCGGGCCTCGTGTTCGCCGGCTCCGGCACCACCCCCGGTGTCGGGATCCCCATGGTCCTGGTGTCCGGCAAGCTGGCCGCCGCCCGCGTCGCGGAGCTGGGCCGATGAGCGCGGCCCAGGAGGCGGGGTACCGGCGCTGCGCGCAGCTCACCCGCGACTACGGCACCACGTACTACTGGGGCGCGCGGCTCCTGCCCCAGCAGCAGCGCCGCGACGTCTACACCGTCTACGCCCTGTGCCGCCTCGCCGACGACATCGTCGACGAGCCCGAGAAGGTGCAGACCGAGGACTGCGCCGTCCCGCGCGACGGCACGTCGGCCGAGCGGCTGGAGGCGTTCCGGCACACGTTCTTCGACGCGCTGGCCCGCGGCGAGGCCGAGCAGCCGGTCATGTCCGCCATCGTTGAGAGCATCGGGCGCCGCGGCACGGATCCCGAATGCTTCGAGCGCTTCTTCGACGCGATGGCCGCGGACCTCACCACCTCGTCGTGGGCCACCTGGTCGGACCTCCGCGACGGCTATATGGAGGGCTCGGCCGCCGTCATCGGCGAGATGATGCTGCCCGTCCTGGAGCCCTACACGCAGGACGCCAAGGAACCCGCTCGAGCGCTCGGCCACGCGTTCCAGCTCACGAACTTCCTCCGCGACGTCGACGAGGACCTCGACCGCGGGCGCGTCTACCTGCCGCAGGAGGACCTCGCCCG
>Ga0247728_10139_pt1 | contig 12481 bp, 10 predicted proteins | sample SalenrCarbi39_FD_183048 | JGI IMG/M metagenome (GOLD analysis project Ga0247728, IMG submission 183048) | Saline wetland microbial communities from Lincoln, Nebraska, United States - Carb-i39 | ecosystem: Environmental > Aquatic > Non-marine Saline and Alkaline > Salt marsh | place: USA: Nebraska...
CCATGCCCCCTGCCGTCGCCATGCCCCCTGCCGTCGCCATGCCTCTTGTCCGGCCCTTCACCCGATGCCACACCCGGCAGCCACCCCGCCCTATCCGAGGGCGCTCTCCCCGGTTCTTCCAGCAACGTCCCGGAGGACGGCGTGCTCGACGCCTGTGCCCTGCTGGTGGACCTGGATACCGGCGAGGGCGACGTGTTCCTGTACCGCAGGAGCAGGAAGGCTGGGGCAGAGCCCGGTGGGGCAAGTGGCCCGTGTGACGTTGGTCTATCAGGCCGATCGGGGGAATCAGGCGAATCGGGCGAATCGGGCGCCCCGGACGGGACCGGCGAACCCGACGAGCTTTCCGCGTGGCCCCTGCCTGCGTCCCTGCGCGGCAACCGCACGGAAGAATCCTGCGAATCCGCACTGGATGCCGCCGCCATCCTGGGCGAGGCCGCCGCGTTCACCGGCCTTGCCGACGCCGCGCGCACGGAGGCCGCCGCCCCGTTCAAGGCCGAGGCAAAGCGCCTGCGTCGGCTGCTGACCAAGCTGGACGACGAGGAACGCCGCCTGCGCGGCCTGCTGGACCAGCGCGCCGATGGTGTAGCCCTGCAAGCGGTGCTCTACCGATACGCGCCGGATGCCCGCCTGTCGGAGGTGGTGGTATCCGACGGGGCAGAGCCTGACATCATGCCGCAGGACGTCGGGAACGGTCACGCATCGTCTCCGGCGGACGTGTCCGCCCCGGTTTGCGCCCACACCGTTCGCACCATCCGCCTCGACCCGTTGCTGACCGTGCGCGAGAACATGGCCGCCATGTTCCACCGGTCCGACCGGGGGGCGCGCGGGCTTGCCATTCTTGCCCGGCGCCGGGCAGACGTTGCCCGCGACCTGGCCGCCGCCGAGCAGGGCGCGGCCATGCCCCCCGGCGGCGGGTTGCCCCCGGTGCAGGCCCGGTTCACGCCCGCGTCCGGCCTTCGGGACAAGGCGGACAAGGCGGACAAGGCGGGCAGGGCGGGCAGGGCGGGCAAGGGCGGTTCCAGTTCCCGCAGGCAGCCTCGCGACGCCGGAACCGGCAGCGACGTGCAGCGCTTTCGCAGTTCCGACGGCTTTCTGCTGTTGCGGGGCCGCTGCGCGGAAGGCAATGCCGAACTGCTGCGCATCGCCTCGCCCTTCGACTGGTGGCTGCATGCCGAGGATGGCCCCAGCGCGCACCTGATCATCCGGCGCGACCACCCGGCGCATCAGGTGCCGGAACGCACCCTGGCCGAGGCCGCCGCGCTGGTGGCGGTGAAAAGCTGGCAGCGCAACGCCGCCCGCGCCCGGATCATGGTGGCCTTGGTGCGTGACGTGCGTGCCGTCAAGGGCGCCGCCCCCGGTGCCGTGCGGGTCGATGCGGTGGCCCGGTCTCTTTCCGTGGCGCCCGACGCCGCGCTGGAAGGTGCACTGCGTCTGGAGCACGCCGGAGACGACGCCGTCCCGCGCCCCGCCGGAACGTCACCGTCCGGCACTTCGGGCAAGGGGCGCGGCGGGCGGCGCTGAGTCGTTCCCCTTCGTTTTTCCTCCCTCCCGCCCGGCGGTATCGCCGTGTTGACCGACCTGCGGCATACCGCATACAGTCCGCCACGACCGTGCGGAGGTCCGCAGGGTACCGTGCCGTTGGCGCGGGATTGTGGGAACAGCGGGGGGAAGGGATATCGCACATGCTCAGGCGCATGCGGTCTTTGCTCGGCCTTGCGGATGGTGACGACCGGCCTTCCCGCGCCCCGTCGGCGGCGAGCGGGCAAGATGCGGGGAAGGCGGCGTGCGACGTGCCGTGCGGTTTCCCCGCGCAGGCCGCCTCGCCGTCCGTCGTGCCGTCTGCCTCGCCGTCCGCTCAGGAAGGTCCGGCCTGCGGCCCGGTGCTGTTGGTGGCCCGGCAGCCGATCTTCGACGCCTCGGGAGAGGTGTGGGGCTATGAACTACTGTTCCGCCATCCCGGTTCGCCGGAATGTTGCAGCGGCGACGTGGACGCCAGCGTGGCCACCGCCTCGGTCATCGCCGACGGCTTTGCCATGGCCCGTCCGGCCCTTGGGCAGGGCCAGCGCCTGCTGGTGAATTTTGCGGAGGACATGCTGCTGGCGGGCACGCCGCGCATCCTGCCCCCCGACGTGTGCGGAGTGGAGGTGCTGGAAACGGTGCCCGCCACCGAGGCCGTGCTGCGGGTGCTTTCCGACCTCAAGTCCGAGGGCTACCTGATCGTGGTGGACGACTACGCGGGACAGCCCGGCATGGACGCGCTGCTGGACATGGCGGACATCGTCAAGATCGACGTGCTGGGTCGCCCGCTGCCGGACCTGGCCCGCGACGTGGCCGGGCTGCGCCCCCGCCAGTGTCAGCTGCTGGCCGAAAAGGTGGAAGACCTCGCCACCCACAGGCAGTGCGAGGCCCTGGGCTTTTCGCTGTTCCAGGGGTTTTTCTTCAGCAGGCCGGAACTGGTGCACGGCAGGCGGCTGGACAGTTCGCAGGCGGCCAAGATGCGCCTTTTGGCCACCCTGGCCCGCGAGGACGTGAACATCAAGGCCGCCACCGAGGTGGTACGGTCCGACGCGGCCCTTTCGTACAAGCTGCTGCGGTACATCAATTCCGTGCACTTCGGGTTGCCGGTGAAGATTACCTCCATCCAGCACGGCATATCGTTGCTGGGCACGCGCAATCTGGTGCAGTGGCTGTGCGTCACCGTGCTTTCCGAATTCGACACCGGCCCCATCGCGCGCGAGCTCATCGCCGTTTCCGCCCTGCGCGCCAAGTTCCTGGAGTTGTGCGCATCCCGCGCCCTGTTGCGGGCCGGACAAGTGCGGGCCGGACAAGTGCGGGCCGGACAAATGGGGTCCGGACAAATGGAGGCCGGGCAGATGCAGCCCGAGGTCGCACCCCTCTCCGTGCCCCGTCCCGTTCCGCAATCGGGGGCGCTGTTCATGCTCGGGCTGTTCTCGCTGCTGGAACCCCTGCTGTGCCTGCCGCTGGCCGAACTGCTGCGGTCACTGCCGTTGATGGATGAACTGGCCGAGGCCCTTGCCGAGCACACCGGCCCTTACGCGCCATGGCTGGAACTGATGGAACATTACGAACGGGGCCGCTGGGACGAGGTGCTGGCCCGCGGCGCGGCCATGGGCCTCACCCAGGTGGATCTGGCCATGGCCTATGCGGGCGCGCTGGAATGGAGCGCCTTCTTTCACGACAGCCGGGAGTAGGAATGCAGCCTCTGGTCGCCACCATAGAAACGTCGCTGTTCGACATGTTCGAGGCCGGTCCCGGCCCGTCCAGTTCCCATACCATCGGCCCCATGAAGGCCGGGCACGACTTCCGCTCCCTGTGCACGGCACTGCCGCCCGAGGTGCTGGCCCGCGCGGCGGACATCCGGGTGCGCCTGTACGGCTCGCTGAGCGCCACCGGCGTGGGCCACGGCACCACCGGCGCGGTGCTGGCCGGGCTGCTGGGCCACCGGCCCGCCACCTGCCCGCCGGGGCTGCAGGAATCGCTGCCCGCGCTGCCCGAGGCGGAACGCATCCTGCGCATGGGACCGGCAACCCTGGTGCTTGCCGATGGCACGGTGCAGCGCGATGCGGTGCAGCACGCCTATCCCTTCAGCAACACGCTGGTCATGGAACTGCTGGACGCGCACGGCGTGGTGCTGTGCGAGCGCGAGTACTATTCCGTGGGCGGCGGGTTCATCCAGTGGAAGGGCTGGCAGCCCGAAGAGCGCGGCAGGCCCGTGCACCCCTACCGCAGCATGGCGCAACTGCGCGCGCGGCTGGAAGAGACCGGGCTGACCATCCACGAACTGATCCTGGAGAACGAAATGGCGGTTACCGGCATGGGTCGCGCCGCCATCCTGGACCGGCTGGCCGCCATCATCGAGCTGATGGAAGCCAGCGTGCGGCGCGGCATTGAGGACGGCGGGCCGCTGCCCGGCACCCTGGGGGTGCACCGCAAGGCCCGCGTACTGCTGCTGCGCGCCCAGCGCCTGCCCAACGAGGTGGATGTCTTTCTGGGGCGGCTGAACGCCTATGCCTTTGCCGCCGCAGAAGAAAACGCGGCGGGCGGGGTCATCGTCACCGCGCCCACCTGCGGTGCCGCCGGGGTAATGCCCGCGCTGCTCTACGCCATGCGCCACGACCTTGCCATCGGCGACCGGGCCGTGCGCGAAGGGGTGCTGGCATCGGCGGCGGTGGGCTTTCTGGCCAAGCACAACGCGGGCATCGCCGGGGCCGAGATGGGCTGTCAGGGCGAGGTGGGCGTGGCGTCCGCCATGGCTGCCGCCATGCTGGCCCACGCGCGCGGCAACCCGGTGCACGTGGTGGAGAACGCGGCGGAAATCGCCCTGGAACATCATTTGGGCCTGACCTGCGACCCGGTGGGCGGCTACGTGCAGATTCCGTGCATCGAACGCAACGCCGTGGGCGCGGTGAAGGCCTACAACGCCTGCCTGCTGGCCACCTGCGAAGACCCGCGCCACCACCGGGTGACGCTGGACAGCGTCATCGCGGCCATGGCCGAGATAGGGCGCGACATGAACGCCAAGTTCAAGGAAACCTCTTCCGGCGGACTTGCTGTCAGCGTTGTGGAGTGCTGACCGGCTTTTTGCCCATATCCGAAAAGAAAACGGCGTCCATCCCGCAAGGGGGTGGACGCCGTCTGCATTTGTTCGCGATGCGGGGTGGGGCTAGATGTCCTTGCCGACCATGCGCAACAGTCGCACGAGCTGGTTGGTGAAGCCCGCTTCGTTGTCGTACCAGATGATCAGCTTCAGCATGGTGCCGTCGATGACGCTGGTGCACAGCGCATCAACCACACCGCCGTAGATGGAACCCATGTAGTCCACGGACACCAGCGGTTCTTCGGTGTAGCCCATGTTGCCCAGCAGCGGTCCCTCGGCCGCGGCCTTCAGCAGGGCGTTCACTTCTTCGACGCTGGTGGGGCGTTCCAGTTCGCAGGTCAGGTCCACCAGCGACACGTTGGGTGTGGGCACGCGCACGGCCATGCCGTCCAGCTTGCCGACAAGCGCGGGAATGACCAGCGTGGTGGCCTTGGCCGCCCCGGTGGTGGTGGGAATCATGGACAGCGCGGCGGCACGGGCGCGGCGCGGGTCCTTGTGCGAACCGTCCAGGATGCGCTGGCTCATGGTGTACGAGTGCACCGTGGTCATCAGGCCGTGCCTGATGCCGAACGCCTCGTGGATGGTCTTGGCGGCGGGAGCCAGACAGTTGGTGGTGCACGAGGCGGCGGAAATCACGTCGTGCTTCGCCGGGTCGTAATCGCCATGGTTCACGCCCATGACCACGGTGACGTCGGCGTCCTTGGCCGGGGCGCTGATGACCGATTTCTTCGCGCCGCAGGCCAGGTGCTGCGCAAGGCCCGCGCGGTCCTTGATGGTGCCGGTGGTTTCCACCGAGATGTCGATGCCAAGGTCCTTCCACTTCCATTCGCCCGCGCGCTCGCGGGTGACGGCGATGCGGCGTCCGTTGACGATGAGCCCGGCGTCGTCGTGGGCCACTTCACCCCGGAAGGTGCCGTGGCACGAATCGTACTTGAACAGGCGGGCCAGCGAGGCGTTGTCGGCGCGGGCGTTGATGGCCACCACGCCAAGGTCGTCGGTGTCGGCCAGCAGTCTGACGAGGTAGCGACCGATGCGGCCGAAACCGTTCATCCCAAGCTTGATCATGAGTCCGTTCCCCTGAGACGGTTAGATCTTGTTCGAGCAGCCCAGCACGTTGCGAATCTTGTGCTGCACCATGTTCTTCACGGCATCGCGCGCGGGCTTGAGGTACGAGCGCGGGTCGAAGTCCGCCGGTTTTTCCATGAACTGCTTGCGAATGGTGGCGGTCATGGCCAGGCGGATGTCGGTATCGATGTTGATCTTGCACACGCCGAAGGTGGCCGCCTTGCGCAGCAGGTCCTCGGGCACGCCCTTGGCGCCGCCCACCTTGCCGCCGTAGGTGTTGGCCATTTCCACGAATTCCTGCGGCACGCTGGATGCACCATGCAGCACCAGCGGATAGCCGGGCAGCATGTTGGTGATCTTTTCCAGCCGCGCGAAGTCCAGTTTGGCATCACCCGTGAACTTGTAGGCCCCGTGGCTGGTGCCGATGGCGATGGCCAGCGAATCGCAGCCGGTGCGCTTCACGAAGTCCACGGCCTGGTCGGGGTCGGTGTACACCGAATGTTCGGCCGAAACCTCGTCCTCCACGCCCGCCAGCTGGCCCAGTTCCGCTTCCACCCACACGCCGCGCGCGTGGGCGTATTCCACCACCTGCTTGGTGACGGCAATGTTCTCTTCGTACGGCAGGTGCGAACCGTCATACATGACCGAGGTGAAACCGCCGTCGATGCAGTCCTTGCAGATGTTGAAGTCCTGGCCGTGGTCCAGGTGCAGCACCACCGGCAGGTCGGTGTCCAGCAGGGCCGCCTCGATGAGCTTCACGATGTAGTTCTGCCCGGCGTACTTGCGGGCACCGGCGGAAACCTGAAGGATCAGCGGGGCCTTTTCTTCACCGCCCGCCTGCATGATACCCTGGATGATCTCCATGTTGTTCACGTTGAAGGCGCCGATGGCGTACCCTTCCTTGTAGGCCCGCTCGAACATCTGCTTGGGACCGGTCAGCGGCATGGATTCCTCCTGCTGCGCCGGACGGGCGTGATGCCTGCTGGTCCGGCGGTGGAAATGAGTTCGTCGGTCGCGTCCCGCCGGCAAGCCCTGCGGGGGTGGCGCGCGCGATCCGGGCATGCCTTCGGAAGGCCCGTCCATGAAGCCAGGCAGTGGCCCGTCCCAGGCTTGTCCGTGGTTTCTCCGGGGCCTGTCCGTGAAGACGCAGCCGCGCATGATGCCATGGCGCAGGGAACGGGTATGGCCTCTCGACGAAGGCGCGGGAAAGATACCTGAAACCGTGGAAAAAATAAAGATGGGCCGCGCAGGGCGGCCCGTCCTTCACTGCATGGGGTACGGTGGGGATCCGGCACGGACGGTGCAAGGTGGATGACACTCTCCCTATGGCGCCGTGAATGGCTGGGGCCGCGCGCGTGGCTATATCTCGCCGCCAGTCTGACCGTTGGTCTGGCCGCCGGTATTCTCGCACTGCACCCCGGCCAGCAGTTCCATGGCCGCGTGGTCGGTGAAGTCGAAGCGCAACGGGGTAAGGGTGATCCACCCTTCGGTCAGCAGGGCGCGGTCGGTGCCGGGGGCCACCGTTTCCGGCGGAATGACCCCGTTCAGCCACCAGTACGAGCTGCCGCGCGGGTCCGTCCGGTGATCGTACCAGTCCTTCCATACCGCGCGGGTCTGGGGGCAGGCGCGCACGCCCTTCACCTCGGGCATGGGCAGGGCGGGGTAGTTCAGGTTCACCACGCAACGGGCGGGCAGGGCCTTCCAGTCCAGTGTGGCCAGCAGCCCGGCGGCGTGGGCGGCCTGCCCGGAAAGATCGGCGGGCCGGAACGAATCGTAGGACACGGCCAGGGCGGGGTAGCCCATGTGCGCCGCCTCCGTCGCGGCGGACACCGTACCGGAGTACAGGATGTCCGGACCCACGTTGGCCCCGGCGTTGATGCCCGACACCACCACATCGGGCTTCTTGTCCAGCAGGCAGGACAGGCCCAGCTTCACGCAGTCGGTGGGGGTGCCGTACACCCCGCGCCCGCGAAAGCCATTTTCGTGGAATTCCTTCACCCGCAGGGGCAGGCTGATGGTCACGGCGTGGCCCACGGCGGATTGTTCGGTGACCGGGGCCACCACGTGCACTTCGTGCCCGGCGTCCAGCAGGGCCTTGTACATGGCGCGCAGGCCGGGTGCCTGGATGCCGTCGTCGTTGGTCAGGGCTACGATCATGGGGTATCCTTTTCTCTGTAGGGCGGCGTGATGCCGCGCGCCTGTGGTGCTGTTGCGTGATGTTTCCGTGCCGCGATGCCGCATGCTGCCCCCAGAACGGCGACAGCCCGGAGGCGGCGGAATGGCGGGCGCGTTGCGGGCAAATGGCGTTCCGTCTGGCCGCGCGCGGGCGGAGTACGGGCAGCGTGCGTGCGCGCACCTGTCGCGCGTCCGGTGCCTCCGCGCATTGACAACGTGGCCGAAAAGCAGGCACCTTGTGGCAAATTGGCCGTACCCGCGCGGGCATTTCTTTTGTCCGCGCCCCGGCGTTTCCGGTGTAACCGGCGCATTCAGGGCATCGGGCATGGCCGCTTCCTTACGACGCACATGGAAAAAAGACAAACCATACGAGATATCGCCGCCAACGACGAGGTAAGCGGGCTGTTCCTGCTCGGTTCGGCCACCCTGCAACAATCGCGCAACGGCCCCTTCTGGCGGCTGGAACTGCGCGACGCCACCGGCAGCATGGAGGCCAAGATATGGAGCCCCCAGAGCCAGGCCTATCCGGATCTGGCCGCCGGGCAGATCGTGGACGTGGAGGGCCGCTCCGGCACCTACCGCGACAAGGTAGAGGTGACCATTGGCCGCCTGCGTGTGCTGGACGACGCAGAGCAGGCCGGGCTGGACCTTGGCCTGTTCCTGCCCGCCAGCCCGCGCCCCGCGCAGGAAATGCTGGATGAGCTGATAGCGCTGTGCAAGGCGGAATTCACCCACGCGCCGTGGCGCAAGTTCGTGCTGGCCGTGCTGCGTGACGAGGACATCACCCCCCGCCTGCTGGTCGCGCCCGCCGCCAAGTCGGTGCATCACGCCTATGTGGGCGGCCTTGTGGAGCACATGCTGTCCGTGGCCGGGCTGGCCCTGCGCATTGCCGACCATTACCCGGAACTGGACCGCCAGGCCCTGCTGGCCGGGGCGCTGTTCCACGACATCGGCAAGGTGTGGGAGCTTACCGGCGGCCTTGCCAACGACTATTCCGACGAAGGGCGCCTGCTGGGGCACATCCATATGGGGCTGGAACGCATAGAGCCGCACTTGCGCAAGTCCGGCCTTGCGCCGGAACTGGTGACCCATTTCAAGCACCTGATCCTCAGCCACCACGGCGAGTACGAATTCGGCTCGCCCCGGCGGCCCAAGACGGCGGAAGCCATGGCCCTGCACTACGCGGACAACCTGGACGCCAAGATGGCCCAGTTCCGGGGGCTGTTCGCCAACTACGAAGAAGACGCCACCGGCTGGACGCCGTTCCAGCCCACGCTGGGGCGCTTTCTGTACCGCCCGGCGCGCTCGCCCGAGGAACCCCGTCCGGCACGCCCCGTTCGCAAAGAGGGGGGCACGCACAAGGGCGCCAGCAAGGCGGCCACGGACAACGCGGACGATGCCGCCAAGGCCGGGCCGCAGAGCGTACAGGCATCGTTGCTGTAGACCACGGCGGCAGCACGCTGTCGCCCCCAACCGCAGGCCCTTTTTTCAGGAACCCGCAATGTTCATCACCTTTGAAGGAATGGAAGGCTCCGGCAAGAGCACGGCCCTGAACCGCGTGCAGCAGGCCTTGCTGGACGAAGGGCACGGGGTGCTGCTGACGCGCGAGCCCGGCGGCAGCCGCCTGGGGCGCACGCTGCGCTTCATCCTGCTGGACCTTTCCAACGACGACATCGTGCCCGAGGCGGAACTGTTCCTGTACCTGGCCGACCGCGCCCAGCACGTGGGGCAGGTGATCCGCCCGGCCCTGGCCGAGGGCGTGGTGGTGCTGTCCGACCGCTACGCCGACTCCACCGTGGTCTATCAGGGCTACGGGCGCGGGCTGGACCCGGAACGGCTGCGCGAGCTGAACGACATGGCCGTGGGCGGGCTGTGGCCCGACCTGACCCTGGTGTTCGACCTGCCGCCGGAAGAAGGCCTGCGCCGGGCCATGACCCGCAACCTGCGCGAGGGCACCAGCGTTTCCGAAGGGCGGTTCGAGGCGGAGCACCTTGCCTTTCACGCCCGGGTGCGCGAAGGCTATCTGACGTGGGCCGCGCTGCATCCGGCGCGGTTCCGGGTGGTGGACGCCACCCGCACGCTCGACGAGGTGTTCGAGGACGTCATGCGCGCCGTGCGGTCTGCCCTGGCGGCCTTTCCGGCGGGCGTCCCGGCGCATCCCTGACGACGAATTGCTCATGACGACGAATTGCTCATGACGACGAATTGCTCATGACGACGGATGCTCATGACGGCGAACTGCGCATAACGGCGGGTCACTCGTAACGGCGGGCATTACCCGCGAAGGACATCCCCATGCTGGAAGCAAAGAACCGGCTGGGCATCATCTTCTTTCCGGCCTTCGACTGGGCCATCAGCGCCACCCACCCGGAACGCGAGGAACGGCTGCTCTACACGCAGGACCAACTGCGTGAGGAAGGGCTGTTCGACATCGCGGGCATCACCGAATACAAGCCGGAAATCGCCACCCGCGAAGACGTGGAGCGCGTGCACTTCTGCATTCCCGGCGTGGAAAGCGTGTGCACCAAGTCGCACCTCATCTCCGCCGGGGGGGCCATTACCGCCGCCCGGCTGGTGATGGAGAAGGAAGAGGAAAAGGCCTTCGCGCTGGTGCGCCCGCCGGGCCACCACGCCATGAAGGTGGTGCACGGCAACCGGGGGTTCTGCAACATCAACATCGAAGCCGTGATGCTCGAACACATCCGCGAGCACTACGGCCCGTTGCGCGTGGCCATCGTGGACACCGACTGCCACCACGGCGACGGCACGCAGGACATCTACTGGAACGACCGCGACACCCTGTTCATCTCGCTGCATCAGGATGGCCGCACCCTGTACCCCGGCACCGGCTTTCCGCACGAACTGGGCGGCCCCAACGCCATGGGCCGCACCCTGAACATTCCGCTGCCGCCCGGCACGTCGGACAAGGGCTTCCTGCACGTCATCGACAACCTGGTGCTGCCGGTGCTGGAAGACTTCAAGCCCGACCTCGTCATCAATTCCGCCGGGCAGGACAACCACTTTTCCGACCCCATCACCAACATGAACTTCTCGGCCCAGGGCTATGCCATGCTGAACAGGCGGCTGAACCCCGACATCGCCGTGCTGGAAGGCGGCTACGCCATCCAGGGGGCGCTGCCGTACGTCAATCTGGGCATCTGCCTGGCCATGGCCGGGCTGGACTTCGACGGGGTGCGCGAGCCGGAATTCGACCCGGCGGCCATCGCCCAGTCCGATCAGGTGAGCACGTACATCGAGCGGCTGTGCGACGAGATGCTGAAGGTGTGGCGCAAGCCCCCGGCCCTGCCCAAGCAGGGCGAGCGCTCCGGCGACTGGTGGGTGCGCACCAAGGACATCTACTACGATACCGATGGCATCAGTGAAAGCCAGGTGGAGTCGGTGCTGCTGTGCCAGGACTGTTCGGGCACGGTGAAGATAGAAACCTGGTCCACGGTGAACCCGCTCAGCGTGGGCATAGAGATTCCCATCAGCGCCTGCGACAGGTGCGCGGGCATTGGCCGTCGCCTGCTGGAGGAAGCCCACCTGAAGGGCAATTATCGCTACGTGCAGTGCATTGACAGAAAGGCGAAGAGATACACGCGTTACGGGTTTTAGAGCGGGGCGGCACGAGTGCCTTTTTGCCCTCTGTCTGCGTCAGAATGGTTTTTTATTACGGTCGAATACCGCAAAAGTGCGCTCTGCGGTCGCCATCCGTAAGGCTCGCAGGCTCGCCTAACGGCTGCCGCACTCCCTTCATAAAAAACCATTCTTCCTTGGCAGAGAACAAAAATCCTACTCGTGCCGCCCCGCTCTTAATCAACAGATAAGCATGGAACGCACATCCTTTTGGAGAAATACCATGAGCAAGACCGCCACCCCGCCCGCCAATCCTGTGGACACCTTCTGGACCATCCGCCTGGCCACCACCAAGGAAGCCCTTGAAGCCAACAACTTCGAGGTGTCCATGGCCGAAAGCCTGGCCGACGCTGCCCGCATCTTTCTGCAAGACATCCTGCCCGCATCCGGCGCCAAAACCGTGTCCTTCGGCGGTTCCATGAGCATCGGCAAGAGCGGTGTGCCCGAAGCCCTGCGCGCCATGGATTCCATCGAATTGCTGGACACCATGAACTACAAGCTGCCTGCGGCGGAAATGTACGAACTGCGCCGCCAGTCCCTGCTGGTGGACCTGTTCCTGTCCAGCACCAACGCCCTTACCGTGGACGGCAAGCTGGTGAACCTGGACATGATCGGCAACCGGGTGGGCGGCATCAACTTCGGCCCCAAGAAGGTGGTGCTGTTCGTGGGCCGCAACAAGGTGGTGGACAGCGTGGACGACGGCATGCGCCGCATCAAGGAATTCTCCGCGCCCACCAACGCCATCCGCCTGGCCAAGAAGACCCCGTGCACCAAGGTTGCGGAATGCATGGACTGCAAGAGCCCCGACCGCATCTGTAATGTCTGGACCATCACGGAAAAGGCCTTCCCGGCCAAGCGCATTCACGTGGTCCTGATCAATGAGGATACCGGGCTGTAGCCTCGCCCCCAAATTGTCTTTTCGCCCGTTGGCGTCGTCAAACTTCGCCTGCCATGTCGGTCGAATACGATAAGAGTACGCGTTGCGGT
>Ga0247728_10141_pt1 | contig 12432 bp, 9 predicted proteins | sample SalenrCarbi39_FD_183048 | JGI IMG/M metagenome (GOLD analysis project Ga0247728, IMG submission 183048) | Saline wetland microbial communities from Lincoln, Nebraska, United States - Carb-i39 | ecosystem: Environmental > Aquatic > Non-marine Saline and Alkaline > Salt marsh | place: USA: Nebraska...
AAAACTTTTCCAAAAGTTTTCTCCCCTCTCCCCGAGGTCCATCCCAGCCTCTGTCATTCCGGAGAACATCAATGAACATCGCGTTGTTGCAGTTGAACATGGTGGTGGGCGACGTGGCGGGCAATGCGGCGCGCATCGAGGCGGCGGCGCACGAAGCGGCCGCGCGGGGTGCGGGGCTGTGCGTCACGCCGGAGCTGGCCATCTGCGGGTACCCCCCGCGCGACCTGCTGCTGCGGCGCGACTTTGTGCCTGGCTGCCGCAAGGCGCTGGAGGCGCTGGCCCTGCGGCTGAAGGATGCGCCGCCGGTGCTGGTGGGCGCGCCGGTGCCCAACCCCACGCCGGTGGGCAACCGGCTGCACAACGCGGCGGTGCTGCTGCACGAGGGCACGGTAACGGTGGCCACGCGCAAGGTGCTGTTGCCCACGTACGACGTGTTCGACGAGCGCAGGTACTTCGAGCCGGGGGTGAACTGCGGCGCGGTGACGGTGGCGGGCTGGCGGCTGGGCGTCACGGTGTGCGAGGACATCTGGAACGACAAGACGTTCTGGCAGGAACACCGCCAGTACGAGACCGACCCGGTGGCGGACCTCGGATTGGCGGGAGTCGACGTCATCATCAACCTCTCGGCCTCGCCGTTCACGCTGGGCAAGCAGGCGGTGCGCGAGCGCATGTTGTCGCGCGTGGCCTCGCGCTACCGGGTGCCGGTGCTGTACGCCAACCAGGTGGGCGGCAACGATGACCTGCTGTTCGCGGGCAAGAGCGTGGCGTTCGACGCGGTGGGACACCTTATTGCACGCGGGCGCCCGTTCGAGGAAGACACGGTGCTGGTGGACGTTGCGGCGGGCACGGGCACCATCTGCCCGGACCCGGCGGAGCCGGAGGCGCAGGTGTGGCATGCGTTGGTCATGGGCACCCGCGACTATGCCCGCAAGTGCGGGTTCACCGGCGCGGTGCTGGGCCTTTCCGGCGGGGTGGATTCGGCACTGGTGGCGGCTGTCGGGGCAGAGGCGCTGGGGCCGGAGAACGTGCGGGCGTTGCTGATGCCCTCGCCCCATTCCAGCGAAGGCAGCGTGACCGATGCGCTGGCCGTGGCCCGTAATCTGGGCCTGCCTGCTGACACGGTACATACGGTGCCCATCGGCCCGCTGATGGCGGGCTTCGACGCGGCGCTGGCGCCGGTGTTCGGCGCGCTGGGCCGCACCGAGCGCAACGTGACCGAGGAAAACATCCAGTCGCGCATCCGGGGCAACCTGCTGATGGCCGTTTCCAACAAGTCGGGCGCGGTGCTGCTGACCACTGGCAACAAGTCGGAGCTGGCCGTGGGCTACTGCACCATCTACGGCGACATGGCCGGGGGACTTGCGGTCATCGCCGACGTGCCCAAGACGCTGGTGTACCGGGTGTGCCGCTGGCGCAATGCGCAGGCCGGGTACGACCTGATCCCCGCGGCCATTCTGGACAAGGCCCCCTCGGCGGAGTTGCGGCCCGACCAGAAGGATACCGACAGCCTGCCCCCGTACGAGGTGCTGGACGCCATCCTGGAGCGTAGCGTGGTGCACCACATGGACCGCAACGCCGTGGTGGCCGAAGGCTTCGACCCCGCCGTGGTGGACAACGTGCTGCGGCTGGTGCGCATTTCCGAATTCAAGCGGCGGCAGGCCGCGCCCGGCCTGAAGGTGACCGACCGCGCCTTCGGTACCGGCTGGCGCATGCCCGTGGCAAGCCGGTTGGTGTTGGAGTGACAGGTGGTTGAATAAAACAGGTTTATTCGCAGCGTGTAGGGTCAGCTATAGCTTTTTTATATTTCGAGACCCAAAACGAACTTTTGTTTTCATCCCAAGCTGTGATTGATGTGCTATTCGCTGATGTTTCGTTGAATTCTATTATTAATATAACGTTTCCTGCCGACCATCCAGGGACTTCAATTTTGGCGTTACCATATTTTTTGTTTTTTGAATCTAGTGTTACAGCTACAATGTTTCCGCATTTTGCGCTAAACATGTATATGTTGTGAGCAATGTCTATTAAGTTTTTTTCTTCGCGCCATGTTTCAACAAAATATTTCTCTGTTCGCAGCTCGTCCGCAGAACGGTTGGAGTAGCGTACAGCCATGCAACCAGAAAGCATCACTGTAAACAATAAATAGACGATTGCCTTCATTGCGCGACATCCAGTTTTTGTGTGTTTATGTGGTCGTCCTGATATTTATTTCGTGCTACGCCGCGAAAGATGCGCATGTCAATGACTGCCATATGGATAGCTATATAAACACATGAATCTCCAGCGTGCTACGAGCCCGGATTCCACAAGCAACATAACGTTTTCTTTTTCAATTCTCCAATCGCACCCGCTGATCATAATAGGCGGTGCTGTCGCCCATGTCGGTGGCCAGCGGGGCGATAATGGCATTGGGCGAACGGCCATGGGCCAGCCAGCCGCCGCGCGGCATGATGACCGTGCGGGGGTGGATGCCGGGCAGGGTTTGCACCTGCACGGGCATGCGGCCATGCGGCGAGGCGATGAACACGGGGCGGGCCATGTCCAGCGCGGCCAGGGCCGGGCATTCCGGCGCCACCTGTACGGTGAGCGGGGCCGCATCATCGGTCGGCTGGCGTTCGGGTAGGCCCACCTGCGAGTTGAGATGGTCCGGGGCCAGCAGGGTCAGCAGGTGCAGGGGGTAGTCGTCCTGTGCAGCGCCGTTCGGCGTGGGCGGGGCGGCACCGTTCAGGTGCAGGGCCTCGGGCAGGTGGTACCGCCCGTCCGGATGCGCGAAACGCAGGCCTTCCCAGGCCACGGCGGGACGCTTGGCTTTGGTCCAGCCCGTGGCTTTCAGTTCTTCAAGTGATACTTTAAGTTGGGGCGAACGCAGGGCCTGCCGCAGCACGTCCTCCCGGTTCGGGAAGGGAGTGGGCCGGGCCAGCCGCTCGGCCACGCCGCGCGCGATGTCGAAGTCGTGGCGTACCTCGCCGGGCATGGGACAGGCGGGCGCGGCATAGGCGATGTAGTTGTGGTAGGCGGAACCGAAGATTTCCTCGCGTTCCAGCACCAGCGCGCAGGGCAGCACCACATCGGCCCGGCTGGCGGTGTCGGTGAGAAAGGCCTCCACCACCACAGTGAAGTCGATGCCCTCCACGGCGCGGGCCAGGGCCGGGGCGTCGGGCGACTGGTTTACCGGGTTGAAGGCGTCCACCCACAGGAAGCGCACTGGCGGGGCTGCCTGCGCCAGCTCCTGCGCAAGGTGCGACAGCAGGAAGGTGCGGGCGGGCGTGCCCGCCTTCTTGCCCCACGAAAGGTCCAGGCTGCGGCCGGAGGAAATGCCGTAGTACGCCCCCCCGCCGGAAACGCCCATGTTGCCGGACAGCATGACCAGCGCGTTGATGCAACGCACGCTCTCGCCGCCGCGCAAGTAGCGTTGCAGCCCCCAGCCCAGCAGGCTGGCCGTGGGGCCGCCAGTGCCCGCCTGACCGCGCATCCACCGGCACAGGGTATCCAGGTCCGCCGGGGTGGCGTCGCAGGCGGACAGCAGATCGGATTCGCTGTGTGCCAGCAGCATGTCCCGGAAGTGCGCAAAGCCGCGCGTGTGCCCGCTGATGGCCGGGGGCACGGCATCATCGACCAGCAGGCGGCGAATGGCGGCGGCGGCCAGAAAACGGTCGCTGCCGGGGCGGATGCGGATGCGCGCATCGGTGAAGGCGTCGTTGTCGTCACCGCCGGGTGAGATGGTCAGCACCGGCACGCCGCGCTTGCGGGCATCGCGCACCATCAGCCCCAGATGCAGCGATGACCGGGCCAGATCCTTGCCCCAGTTGACGATGGCGGCGGCGTTGGCCAGGTCGTCGCTGTCGTTGTGGTCCGGCGCGCCGAAGTCGGCCTCGCAGGCGGCATCACCGGCGCCGTCGCACAGCGAGCCGCGCTTGCTGGCCGCGCCCAGGCTGTTGAAGAGATAGTTGCTGGCCTCCGCCAGTGCCCCCCGATACCCGAACCCGCGCAAGTGCAGGATGGACTGCGGCGTATCACGCAGGACGTCCAGCTTCGACGCGCACAGGGCCAGGGCCTCGTCCCAGGTGGCCGGGTGCAGCGCGCCGTCCGCGCCGCGCACCAGCGGCGTGGTGATGCGGTCGGGGCTCAGGCGGCGGGCGGCCAGCCCGCGCCCCTTGACGCAGACCACCCCGCGCGTGAACGGGTGGTCCGGGTTGCCGGAAACGCGCACGCCCCCGGTGGGGTCGTCATGCACGGACATTTCTTCGTCCGGCAGGTGCACCACCAGCGAACAGGCTCCGTGACAGTCGAGGGAACAGGCGGAAAGGCGTTGCATGCGAAACTCCGTGGGGAGCGGGTTGACGAAAGGAAAGGGCGATCTGCGGCAGTGGCTGCCCACCATCGGTGTGACGGAGCGCCGCCCGGTCATGGCCCTGCTGTGGCGCGGTCTGGGCTTGACGGGCATCGCGCCCCCCCGCACGGCCACCGTGCACCGCATGGTCAGTGGGTTCCGTGACCCCGGTCACGGAAGCGCGGCGCGGGGCGTGTCATTGACTGAGCAGCGCCCGAGTGGCCCCCGTTACCATGGAAAAAGGGCCGGATCCGGCAGCAACCGGACCCGGCCCCATCCGGTCAGGGAAAGGGCGCTGCTGGCAGCCCCTAGTTCTGGTACAGCTTGTCGCCGGAAATGACGGGGATGCCCGCCTCGTTCAGCACTTCGATGGCCTGGTCGGTGCGGTCGAAGCGGAAGATGAGCACCGCGTTGGTGCCGTTCTGCTGCACGAAGGCGTACATGTATTCCACGTTGACGCCGCGCGTGCTCAGCAGTTGCAGAATGCTGTCCAGACCGCCGGGATGGTCGGGCACTTCCACGGCCACCACCGAGGTGCGGCCCACGGTGAAGCCCTTGTCCTTCAGGGCGGCCTTGGCCTTTTCGTGGTCGTGCACGATCAGGCGCAGGATGCCGAAGTCCGAGGTGTCGGCCAGCGACAGGGCGCGGATGTTGATGCCCGCCTCGGCCAGGGTGTGGGTTACCTCGGCCAGGCGTCCGGCCTTGTTCTCGAGAAATACGGAAATCTGTTCCACTTTCATGGCGACAATCCTTTTGCGGGGTGAAGCAGGCCGGTTCGCCCTGCCGTTGCAGTCATTGAAGGTGGATACCATCCCCGGCGGGCTGTTGACAAGCCGGGGCAGCCTGACCGGTGCCGGATGCGTCATCGCCCATTGTGCTCGGCCCGGCGTACTCGGTTCTGCTTTGCTCGTCGTTGCCGAGCACGCCCAAGACCGGTTCGTCGCGAATGTGCCCCCCCCAGATGTGTCACCCGGATGTGTCACCCAGATGTGTCATCTTGATGTGTCACCCAGATGCGGCAGCCCCATCGCGAGGCTTGCGGAAGCAGGCCCCGTGGCTATATTGAACACGCACGTTGCGCGCGCCGCACTTCGCGGCCCGGCGCACGGCAAGCACCGTGGAGCATCGATGTCCAACGCCATGAATTTCGCCTTCATGCGGGAAGAACCCGCACCGCCCAACGGGCGGCGTGTCGCCATCATCGGCGCCGGGCCTTCGGGCCTTGCCGCCGCCGGGTACCTGGGGTGCCTGGGCTATCAGGTAGAGGTCTACGACAAGCTGCCCAAGCCCGGCGGCCTGATGCTGTTCGGCATTCCGGGCCACCGCATCCCGGCGGACCGCATTCAGCGCGGGGTATTCACCCTGTCGCGCAAGTTCGGGGTCAACTTCCACAACAAGACCAAGATCTGTTGCAGCGCCCCCCTGCACGAGGAAGAGGGCGACCATTTCTCCTGCGACATCCGGGGCCTTGGCGAACTGGTGGAAGAGCATGACGCCGTGATCATCTGCAGCGGCGCGTGGAAGTCGCGCAAGCTGGGCATACCCGGCGAGCAGTTGAAGGGCGTCTATTCCGGCCTGGAATTCCTGTTCCCCATCCGCGCGGTGAAGTACGCCACAAGCAATGTTTCCGTACCGCCGGTGGAAGGGCGCACCGTGGTGGTCATCGGGGCCGGACATTCGGCCATGGACGTGGCCCACAGCGCGAAAGCCCTGGGGGCGTCACGCGTGGTCATGGTGTACCGGCGCACCAAGAAGGAAGCCCCGGCGGGCAGCTACGAGGTGGACCGGCTCATCGACGCGGGCTGCGAATGGCTGGAACGGCGCACCCCGCTGCGCATCGTGGCCGATGAAACCGGCCAGCACGTGGCCGCCATCGAAATGGCCGATGCCAACACCGGCGAGACCGAAGTGCTGCCCGCCGACGTCATCGTCACCTCCATCGGCGAAATTCCCACCCCGCCGTTCCAGAAGGAACTGGGGCTGGAAAACGTGCGCAAGGGCGAGGTGCGCTGGCTGCACATGACCAGCATAGAGAACGTCTTCGTGGCGGGCGACGTGCTGACCGGCCCCAGCAAGATCGGCAAGGCGGTGTACAGCGGGCTGCGTGCCGCGCGCTCGCTGACCAACTGGCTGGACCTGAAGGCCCAGCACCGCGAAAACGAATACAATTACGACGCCGACGTCATAACGCGCCCCGGCGCCCCCAGCGAGCAGAGGTAGCGCGCCATGTCGGAATGCCACGGCAGGGGCAAGACCCTGCATATCGACTACAGCAAATGCATCGGCTGCGAAACGTGCGAGGCCGTGTGCGGCTTTCTGTACGACACGCCGCGCATCGCCATGGCCCGTACCAATGACGGCCAGATGATTCCCATCTACTGTCAGCACTGCGAACACGCCCACTGCATGAAGGTGTGCAACCGGGGTGCGCTGCTACGCGACCGTGACGGGGCAGTGGTGCTGCAACCCATGCTCTGCCGGGGCTGCGAGACGCGCAACTGCGTCATCGCCTGCCCCTATGCGGCCTTTTTCGCCACCGACCGGGGCGTGGCCGTGCGCAAGTGCGACCTGTGCGTGGGGCGGCGCGCCGTGGGCCTTGGCCCCGCCTGCGCGGAAATGTGCCCCTGCGGAGCCATCCGCTTTGCCGACCGCGACGAACTGGACGAACTGGAAACGGAAGCCTCGCGGCAGGCCCGCGACCGTGTGCTAGCGCACATCCGGCCCAAGAAGTAGCTGGCACGAAAAAACGCGAAAATCCAACGGCGGGGCGACCTTGAAGCAAGGTTGCCCCGCCGTTGCCGTTTTTGCTTGCGTTGTCCTTCTATATCCAGCAGAGCGTTGACATGAGGCTTTTGCCATACGGGTGATGTGGTGGGCGCGGTGGCGTTGGGCGTAGCCCGCAGGTATTGCAGGCGACAGTTCGACGGGACAGGATGCAAGCGGAGGTTGGCGCATGTTGTTCAAGTGGATGACGCTGGTGGCGCTGGTCGTCGGGATCCCCTGCTTCCTCGTCGGTGGGTACCTCAACGGACCCGCCGAACTGAAAATTCTGGATTTCCTGCCTCAGGACTTCAAGGATAGCGTCAACCAGAAGGCCTACGTCGCTGCATTCGCCTACGATCTGTACATTCCTTCGGAAGTGCGCCGTCAGTATTTCATCTCCACCATGCTGATGGGGATTGCACTGGTCTGTCTGGCCGTTCTGATGTTTCAGATCAACGACATTGCGGCGAAGGTGTTGGCCCCCGTGATGGGGATTGGCGTTCTCGGGGGGATGTTCTGGGAAACCCGGCGATACCTGAAAAGCACGCGGCCACGCTGACAGGGGGGGAGTCCGGGGAAAGGCAACACGCGCCTGTCCACAGAAATACACCTGTTGGAAGCACGAGTCCGGGCAGTACATGCCGGGCGCAGCAATTGACGCGCAAAAAAGAAGGGGGCCGAAGCCCCCTTTTCGCATTCGTAATCCTGCGTGCCGCGTCTACGACTTCTCGCGCAGATCGATGACGCGCTTGGCCTTGCCCTCGGAACGCTGGATGGAGCGCGGCTCCACCAGGCGCACCTTGGCGGTAACGCCCAGGAATTCCTTGATGGTCTTTTGCAACCGGGCTTCTCGGCGTTGCAGGTTCTTGATCTCGTCCGAGAAGAATTCCTCGGAAACTTCCACCTGCACCTCGATGTTGTCGAGGTTCCCCTCGCGGGTGACCAGCAACTGGTAGTGCGGGGCCAGCCCCTCGGTTTCCATCAGGATGGATTCGATCTGCGAGGGGAACACGTTCACCCCGCGGATGATCAGCATGTCGTCGCTGCGGCCCGTCACGCGGCGCATGCGCACGTGGGTGCGCCCGCAGGCGCAGGGGGTGTAGTCCAGCGAGGTGATGTCGCGGGTGCGGTAGCGCACCAGCGGAATGCCTTCCTTGGTCAGCGTGGTGATGACCAGCTCGCCGGTGGCGCCGGGGGGCAGGGCCTCGCCGCTGACCGGGTCGATGATTTCCGGCAGGAAGTGGTCTTCGTAGATGTGCATGCCGCACTTGGCTTCCACGCATTCCATGGAAACGCCGGGGCCCATGATTTCGGACAGGCCGTAGATGTTCAGGGCGTCGATGCCGAGCTTGGTCTCGATTTCCGCGCGCATTTCCTCGGTCCACGGCTCCGCGCCGAACACGCCGATGCGCAGGGGCAGTTCGCGCAGATCGATGCCCGCTTCTTCTGCCGCCTCGTGCAGGTACAGGCTGTACGAGGGGGTACAGCAGATGACCGTGGCGCCAAAGTCGCGCAGCAGCAGCACCTGGCGCTTGGTGGCCCCGCCGGACACGGGAATGACCGTGGCGCCCAGGCGTTCCGCGCCGTAGTGCGCGCCAAGGCCGCCGGTGAACAGGCCGTACCCGTAGGCGTTGTGGATGAGATCGCGGCGGGTAACCCCGGCGGCGGCCAGGCTGCGGGCCATCAGTTCGGCCCAGTTGTCCAGGTCGCGCTTGGTGTAGCCCACCACGGTGGCCTTGCCGGTGGTGCCGCTGGAGGCATGCAGCCGCACGATGGTGTCCTTGGGCACGGCGAACAGCCCGAAGGGATAGTTGTTGCGCAGGTCCTGCTTTTCGGTGAAGGGCAGCAGGGTGACGTCGGATAGCCGCTTGATGTCCGCCGGGGTCACCCCCGCCTCTTCGAACCGGCGGCGGTAGTGGGGCACGTTGGCGTAGACGCGCTCGCAGAGGTTCTTCAACCTGCGCAGTTGCAGCGCTTCCAGCTCCTCGCGCGGGAGCGTCTCGCGGTCGACGTCGAAAATCATGGGGCTCTCCTCTCTGGTTCACCGCAGGCGGTGCCGCGCGGCGCGCTGGCGCGGGCGGCCCGTGCGACACATGTCGGGCAAGGCCAACTTGTGCCCCAACTGCGGCATGTGGTCAAGGATGCCGGGCCGGTACGGGGCCTGCGCGATGCGGGCCGAGGGCAGCGGGAATGCGTGCGCAAGATGGCAAATGCAGGGGGGGGAATGACCGGGCGGACGGGGCACCCGGGGGAGCCGCGCGAACCGTTGCAAGGCCGGGCTGTTCGCTTGCGTTTGTCGGTCCGGTTTTCCCGTCATTGCTGGCCTGAGCCCTGCCGGCCCGATTCACCGAAAAGCCCAGCACACAGGCATTTGCGGAGCGGTGGGGAATGCGGTATATGAAATGTTTGGACAGTGAACCGGCAGGCCGTCCGGCCCATAGCCGTTATGCCGCCAGCCACGCTATTCCGCAGGAAACCCGCACCATGACCGTGCCGCATTCTGTCGTGCAATCACCGGATTTCGCCGCATTCACCAAATGCGTGCGCGATGCGCGCACCTGCCGCCGCTTCAGGGAAGACGCCGCCGTGCCCCTGTCCGCGCTACACGCGCTGGTGGATACGGCGCGGGTGTGCCCCAGCGGGGCCAACCGCCAGCCGTTGCGCTACGCCGTGAGCGCCGACGCCGCGCGCAATGGTGCACTGTTTCCGCACCTGCGCTGGGCCGCCTATCTCAAGGATTGGGACGGACCGGTTCCTGGCGAGCGCCCGGCGGCATACATTGCCGTGCTCTGCGACAGGAAGGGGGCGCCCACGCCGGAAATCGACCTTGGCATCGCGGCCCAGACCATTCAGTTGGGCGCGCAGGCGATGGGCCTTGGCTGCTGCATGATCGGCGCGTTCGACCGTGACGGCGTGCGAGCGGCTCTGGGGCTGGATGCGGCCCCCCATGCCGAACTGGACCTTGTGCTGGTGCTGGCGCTGGGCGTGCCCGCAGAAAGCCGCGTGCTGGACACCGTGGGCGCGGATGGCGACATCCGCTACCATCGCGACGCGGACGGCACCCACCACGTGCCCAAGCGGCCATTGGAATCCGTGCTGCTGCTGAGCCACGGCGGCAACGCACAGGACAGGAAGTAGCAGCGGCGGCCATGCGCCCCCCAGCCCCCGGACCATGCGGGGCGGGGCAAGCCGAGCGGCCCATGCAACCGCACGCCGCATTCACATGACGCCATCGGCGGACCTTCCGCCGCATGCATATGAACATACGGGCCGCGCCACGCGCGGGCCGGACCACAGGACACCGCATGAAACCCATTGAAAAGAAGTTCAAGGACATCCCCACCGCCGAGAAGGTGGCCACCTTCGTCGGCTGGCTGGAAGAAAAGAAGGGCCGCGACGTGCTGGCCCTGGACCTTGCGGGCATGAACGCCTTTGCCGAGTCCATCATCATCGTCACCGCCGGTTCCGTGCGTCACGCGCAGGGCCTGGCCGACCACGTGCTGGGCATGTGCGACGACGAAAAGATCGAATTCCTGCGCATGGAAGGCTACCAGGCCGGACAGTGGATTCTGCTCGACTGCAACGACGTGATCATCAACGTCTTCCAGCCTCCGGTACGCGAAATGTTCCGGCTGGAAAGCCTGTGGTCGGACGCGCCGGTGCTGCATGACGGGCGTGAACTGGCCCCGCCGGTGGAGGCCGCCACCACCTCGGCGGGCACCCACAGCGGCGTGCGCCGCATGGCGGGCAAGGTGGCTGGCGCTCGCGCCGCCGCCGTGACCACCAAGCGCGCGGCCACCTCGTCCGCCGATGCGGACGCGGAGGACCCCAAGCCCCGCGCGCGCAGCCGCAAACCCGCCGCGCCCAAGGGCGACGGAGAAGCCCAGTGAGCACGCCGGGTGCCGGACCGGGGCAGGGGCAGGGTCCGACCCCCACGGTACTGCTGATCCTGGACGGCTGGGGCATTGCCCCGGCCGGGCCGGGCAACGCGGTGTCGCTGGCGCGCACCCCCAACCTTGATCGGCTCACGGCGCTGCCCTCGCGCACCACGCTGGCCTGCTCCGGGCGTGACGTGGGCCTGCCCGACGGGTTCATGGGCAACTCCGAAGTTGGCCACATGAACATCGGCGCGGGGCGGGTGGTCTATCAGGACCTGACCCGCATCGACATCGCCGCAGAAAACGGCGAACTGGCGGGCAACCCCGCCCTGTGCGGCCTGCTGCAATCCATAGCCGCAAAGGGCGGGCGGCTGCACCTGATGGGCCTGCTCTCCGATGGCGGGGTGCACAGCCATATCCGCCACCTGCGCCCCCTGGTCGAAGCGGCCAGGGCCCGCAACATTCCCGTACTGATACATGCCTTTCTGGACGGGCGCGACACCTCGCCCACCAGCGGCGCGGGCTACGTGGCCGACCTGGAAGCCATTTTGCGTGACGCGGGCTGGGGGCGCATCGCCACCCTGACCGGGCGCTACTACGCCATGGACCGCGACAAGCGCTACGAGCGCAACGCGCTGGCGTGGACGGCCCTTACTGGTGTGACCGGCGGCAAGGGCACCCTGGTGGAGGCTGGCGCAGGCTCGCTGGCCGAGGCCGTACGCGCGGCCTATGCGGCGGGCGAGACCGACGAGTTCATCACCCCCCGCGTGGTCGCGCAAGACGGCGTGCCCGTGGGCCGGGTGTCCGATGGCGACGGCGTGTTCTTCTTCAATTTTCGGGCGGACCGCGCCCGCCAGCTGACCCGCGCCTTCATCGACCCCGGCTTCGACGGCTTCGACCGCGATGCCGACGGCGGCAGGCGGCCCGTGCTGTCCGGCTTCGTGACCATGACCGGCTACGACGCCAGCTTCGACGTGCCCGTGGCTTTCGGCAAGGACAACCTGGCCATGACCATCGGCGAGGTGGTCTCGTCCATGGGGCTGCGCCAACTGCGCATCGCAGAGACGGAAAAGTACGCCCACGTCACCTACTTCCTGAACTGCGGCCGCGAGGAACCCTTCCCCGGCGAGGAACGCCGCATGGTGGCATCCCCGCGCGACGTGGCCACCTACGACCTGAAGCCCGCCATGAGCGCGGTGGAGGTCACCGACCTGCTGCTGGAAGAATGGCGGCAGGGCGGCTACCACCTTGTGGTCTGCAACCTGGCCAATTGCGACATGGTGGGCCACACCGGCATCATTCCGGCGGCCATTGCCGCCGTGGAAACGGTGGATGCCTGCGTGGGCCGCATCGCAGAGGCGGTGCTGGGCGCGGGCGGGCGGCTCATCGTCACCGCCGACCACGGCAACGCGGAAGAACTGCTGGACGGTGCAGGCAACCCGCAGACCGCGCACACCACCA
>Ga0247728_10144_pt1 | contig 12192 bp, 6 predicted proteins | sample SalenrCarbi39_FD_183048 | JGI IMG/M metagenome (GOLD analysis project Ga0247728, IMG submission 183048) | Saline wetland microbial communities from Lincoln, Nebraska, United States - Carb-i39 | ecosystem: Environmental > Aquatic > Non-marine Saline and Alkaline > Salt marsh | place: USA: Nebraska...
GGGGGTCCGTTCATTCCCCGGCCCGGTGTGGGCTGGGGGGGTTTGAGCAGATGGCACCACTCGTGACGTCCGGCACGCTCAGGCTGAGCGCATGGGCCCGGTCGACCCGTGCCATCTGCTCAAACCCCACCCACCCAGCCGGGGCCGGCGGCCCCGAATCGCTGTGGAAGACTGACCGGGTGGCCGGACCCATCCATCCCAGACTGCTCGAGCGCGCCCGCGCCACGCGGTGGTTCCTCGGGGCGACGGTGCTGGTGGGGGTCGCCACCGCGGCGCTGCTCATCGTGCAGGCCCGCGTCCTGGCCGACTGGGTGACCACCGCGTTCACCACCCGCGCGCTCCCCCCGGGCTGGCCGGCGGCGCTCGCCGTCCTGGCCGCCGTATTCGCCGGCCGCGCAATCCTGTCCTGGCTCAGCGCCACCCTCGCTCACCGCTCCGCCGCGACCGTCAAGTCCGACCTCCGCCGCGACCTCCTCGCCGCGCGCCTCGCCTCCCCCGCGGGAGCCACGACGTCGGCGTCGCTGATCCGCATCGTCACGCAGGGCCTCGACGCGCTGGATGGTTACTTCGCCAAGTACCTCCCGCAGCTCGGCCTCGCCGCCACCGTCCCGCTCCTCGTGGGCGGGGCCATTCTCCTTGCCGACTGGCGATCGGCGATCATCATCGCCTTCACCCTGCCGCTCATCCCCGTCTTCATGGCGCTCATCGGCTGGACCACTGAGAAGGCCACCCGCCGCAGCTTCGCGGTCGCGGACCGGCTCGCCAACCACTTCGCGGACCTCGTCGCGGGCCTGCCCACCCTGCAGGCGTTCGCGCGCGCCCGGGCCCAGCGCCGAGGCGTGGAGATCAGCGAGGAGCAGTACCGCGACGCGACCATGAAGACGCTCTACGTCTCCTTCCTCAGCTCCTTCGCGCTGGAGCTCCTGGCGACGCTGTCGGTGGCGGTCGTCGCGGTCACCGTCGGCTTCCGGCTCGTGTACGGCGAGATCGACTTCCCCACGGCGCTGTTCGTCCTCATCCTCGCTCCCGAGGCGTTCCTGCCCGTCCGGCAGGTCGGGGTGCACTTCCACGATTCCGCCGACGGGGTCGCCGCCGCCGACGCCGCATTCCGGATCATCGACGAGGCGGGCCCGCGGCGGGGCGGCCGCCCGGCCCCCGCCGTCGGGCCGCTGCGCCTCGACGACGTGTCCTTCAGCTATCCCGGGGCAGCGCAGCCGGCGGTCGAGGGGCTGACGCTGGAGGTCGCGCCGGGCGAGGTCGTCGCGGTGAGCGGCGCGTCCGGGGGCGGGAAGTCGACGGCCTTGGCGATGGCGATGGGGTTCCTCGCTCCGACGTCGGGCCGGGTGAGTGTCGACGGCGTGGACCTCGCGGCGCTAGACCTGGCCACGTGGCGCTCCCAGGTCGCCTGGGTCGGGCAGGAACCCGGGATCGTGGCCGGCACCGTGGGCGACAACGTGGCGCTCGGCGCGGCTGGCGCCACCGTCGACGACGTCCACCGCGCCCTGAACGACGCGGGCGCGGACTTCCCGCCCGACAAGCCGGTGGGCGACGACGGCGAGGGTCTGTCGGCCGGGGAGCGCCGGCGGGTGGCGCTCGCGAGGGCGCTGGTCCGGATCAGGGTCGGGGGCGCGCGGTTCCTGGTGCTCGACGAGCCCACCGCAGGGCTGGACGCGGACACGGAGGCGGCCGCCGTCGACGCCGTCCGCGCGACGGGGGCGGCGGCGCTGATCGTGAGCCACCGGCCCGCGGTGCTGGCCGCGGCGGACCGGGTGGTGGCGGCCGCGACCCGCGAGATTGACAGTGCTACCTCTCCTGTCCCCGCGCCCACGCCCACCCGCGAGGCCGAACGCCGGGCCGCACGGGTCGACGACGCCGCGCCGGACGAGCCGCTCCCGCCCAGGCCCGGCCGGTCCCTGCTGCTCGACCTGCTCTCGACCGTGCCGAAGGCGCGCACCCGGTTCGCGTTGGCGGTGCTGCTGGCCGCGCTCGCGTCGGCGTCGTCGGTGGCGCTCATGGGGGTCTCGGCCTGGCTCATCTCGTTCGCGGCGCTGGCGCCGCCGGTCCTCTACCTGCAACCCGCCGCCGTCGGCGTCCGGGCGTTCGGGATCTCCCGCGGCGTGTTCCGCTACGTCGAGCGGCTCGTGGGGCACGACGTGGCGCTGCGGCTGCAGGGCGCGCTGCGCGTCCGCGTGTACGCGACGCTGAGCCGCACCACGCTCATCGGGCGCCGCCGCGGTGACCTGCTCACCCGCATCGTCGCCGACGTCACGGCCGTGCAGGACGTGGTCGTGCGGGTGTGGATCCCGGCGCTGTCCGCGGCGGTCGTCGTCGTGGGCGCGAGCGTGGCGATGGCGCTCATCGACGTGCCGAGCGCGCTGGTGCTGCTGGGGTCGGCGGTGCTGGCCGGCGCGCTCCTGCCGTGGTGGACGCAGCGCGCGTCCCTGGCCGCGGACCTCGCCGCGGTGCCCACCCGCGGGCGGTTGGCGGACCGGGTCCGCGAGCTGGCGCTCACCGCGACCGACCTGGTCGCATACGGGCAGCAGCGCGCCGCGCTGAGCCGCGCGGACGCCGTCGACGAGGAGCTGCGGCGAGTGGAGGAGCGGGGGGCGTGGGTGCGCGGCGTCGCGGGGGGCGGCCAGGTGGTGGCGGCCGGGGTCGCGGTGCTGGCGGCTCTGTGGTTCGGCACCGGCGCGGTCGCGCGCGGAGATCTCGACCCGCGGCTGCTGGCGGTCCTCGTCCTCACGCCGCTGGCGCTGCACGAGGTGCTGGCGACGTTCGCGCAGGCCGCGCAGACCCACACGCGGGCGCGCTCGGCGCTGTCGCGGGTCGAGGAGCTCCTGTCCGAACCGCCGGTGGGCAGCGGCGACGCCGTGCCCGGTGACACGAGCGCGACGGGCCTCGCGTTGCGCGACGTCACCGTCGGGTGGCCCGGCGGCGGGCCGGTGGTCAGCGGGTTGTCGCTGTCGGTGGCGCCCGGCGCTGGTGGGGCCGTCGGGGGCGGGCAAGACGACGGTCGCGGCCACCGTGATGGGGCTCATCCCGCCCCTCTCGGGGGAGGTCGCGCGGGGCGGCCGCGTGGGCTACCTCGCGCAGGATGCGCACATCTTCGCGACGACGGTGGCGGAGAACGTGCGCATCGGTCGTCGCGACGCCACCGACGACGACATCCGCCTCGCGCTGGCCCGCGCCGGGCTGGGGCTGGACCCGGCGCGTCGCGTCGGGGAGGCGGGGTCGACGCTGAGCGGGGGCGAGCGCCGTCGACTGGCGATAGCGCGGCTGCTGGTCGGTCCCCGCGACGTCGTCATCCTGGACGAGCCCACCGAGCACCTCGACCGCGCGACCGCCGACGCCCTCATCGACGACGCCCTCCGCGAGTTCGCCGACGTTCCGATGCTGATCATCACGCACGACCCCGACGTGATCGCCCGCTGCACCCGCGTCGTCGCGGTGGGGGTTGAGCCTGACACGCGGCTTGCGGGCGTGGGTTGAGCCCTACGACCCCACATTCAGGCTCAACGCCCGACCCGCCTCCACCGCGACACCGCCCGCATCCGACAGCGCCCGCTCCCCCGCCAGCTCCCACAGCGACACCGCCCCGGCCAGCCCCGCCACGTCCGCGTCGATCCGCCCCGCGACGACGGCGACGCGCGCGTCACCCGCCACCGCCCGCACCACCGAGACCACCTTCCCCCCGGCGGACTGGCTGTCGAACCGCCCCTCGCCGGTGACGACGAGGTCCGCGCCCGCGACGGCATCCGCCAGTCCGACCGCCTCCGCGACAGCGGACGCCCCCGACGCCGTCGTCGCCCCCCACCACTGCAGCGCGAACCCGACTCCTCCCGCGGCGCCCGCGCCGGGCACCTCCGGATCCCCGCTCAGGAGCCCGGCGAACCGCGCGACGTTATCCTCCAGCTCGTCGACCATCCCCACGCCGCCTTTCTGCGGCCCGAATACCGCCGCCGCGCCAAGGGGGCCGAGCAGCGGGTTGGTCACGTCGGACAGCACGACCGCACCACCCGACGGCGGCCGCAGCATCCCACTGACATCCACGCCGACGACGCGCCCCAGCGCCGCGTTGCCCGGCGACACCACCTCGATGCCCGCTGCGTCGACCAGCCGGGCACCGAGCGCGACGAGCATGCCGGCGCCGCAGTCGGTGGACGCGCTCCCGCCGATCGCCAGCAGCAGCCGCGACACCCCCGCCTCCAGGGCCGCCCGGATCGCCAGGCCGAACCCCGTCGAGTGCGCCTCCCGCGGTGCCAGCGGGTCCAGACCGACGATGCCGCATGCGTCCGCGAGCTCGACGACGCCCGTCCCGTCGGGCAGGCGCAGCCACGACGACGACCGCGGCCGGCCGACGGCGTCCACCACCTCGACCGGCTCCCGTTCGGCCCCCGGCACGGACGCGAAGGCGTCGAGGGTGCCCTCGCCGCCGTCGGCCATGGGGCGCAGGATCAGCTCGTCGCCGTCGCGCACGGAGCGCCATCCGGCGGCGATCGCCTCGGCGGCCTCGAGCGCGGTGAGGGTTCCCTTGAAGGAATCAGGAGCGACGACGACCTTCATGGCCACGAGCCTAGAGGTGCCGGCCGGGCGCGGGGGAGCCGATAGAGTGGCCGGGTGACCTCTCCCGCAGCGCCAGCGCCAGCAGCTGCCGAGCCGCCCCCGCGCCGCCTCAGGGTGGCGCAGTTCACGGACAACTACGGCCCGGGCAGCAACGGCCTCATGTTCGCCGTGCAGCAGCTGGAGGGCAACCTGCTCGACGCCGGGCACGAGGTCATCGTGGTGGCGCCGGAGGCCAAGGGCCCGAACCCGCACCACGGCCGCCCCGGCCGCACAGAGATCCGCCTCCCGTCGGTGCGGGTGCCGAAGATGCCCACGCGGGTGGCCAGCGGGCGCAAGTTCGACCGCACCATCGACCGCATCGGCGAACTCGCGCCGGACGTCATCCACGTGCACGGGTTCGGCACGGTCGGCGTCCTCGGGACGTGGGCGGCCCGCCGCCTGGGCATCCCGCTGATGATCACCTGGCACACCGACTTCGACGCCTACGCCGACCACTACTCCGCCGTCCTCCCCATGCTGACGGGCGTGCTGCGGGCGTTCGCGCGGTTCACGAAGGGCGAGTTCGTCAGCGCCGAGGACATCCGACTCGCCGAGATCCGCTACGAGGATCGGGGCCGCTCGACGGCGTCACTGCTCAGCGTCTGCGAGAAGATGCTGGAGACCGCCGCCCTCATCACGACGCCGTCGCCCAAGACCGCCAACCGGCTGCGGCTCATCACACCCAACGCCAACATCCGGGTGGTGCCCAACGGCGTCGATCCGCTGCCGCCCGGCCCGCCGCCGATCCCCCACCCCGACGGCCCGATGGTGCTGTACGCGGGCCGGATCGCGCCGGAGAAGGGGATCCCGCTGCTGGCCGAGGCGTTCGAACTGGTGCACGCGCAGCGCCCCGACGCGCGGCTGTGCATCGTCGGCGACTGGGAGCGGTACACGCGCATCAAGAAGGTGCTGGCCGAGGGTCGCGCGGCGGGCCGGATCATCCTGCCCGGCGAGCAGAAGCGCGACGCCCTGGGCGCGTTCTACGGCATGGCGGACGTGTTCGCGTTCCCCAGCCTCACCGACACTCAGGCGCTGGTCCTCCACGAGGCCGCGCTGGCGGGGCTGCCGATCGTCAGCGTCGACCACGAGCTGACGCTGGTCGTCGAGCCTGGCGTCAACGGAGAGATCACGCGCCCCACGCCGGCGTCGCTCGCCGCAGGGATCATGCGCGTCATCGACCGGCTGCCCGACGAGGAGTGGCGCGCCCACGCGTCGGCGCGCTCCGTCGAGTTGGCGTCGCAGTGGAGCATCGAGTCGCAGGCGGCGGAGATGCTCCGGCTGTACGCGGAACTGGCGGGGTCGCGCTGAGGGCACCGGCCCCTCCCGACCGGCACCCCCGCACCCGACTCCCGACCCGCACCCCCGCCCCCGCCTCCGACTCAGCCGCGAACCCGACCCGCCCCCGACTCAGCCACGAACCCGATCCGTCTCCGACTTAGCCGCGACCCCGACGCACCCCGCCGTCGGCCCCGCGGAACCGACGGTCGGCTTGACCGGCACGACACGCCGATGAACTGGGACCTCGGCCGCCTCCACGCGGCCGAGGGTCGTGCGAGCCTGCTATTCGTGTTGGGCGGAGGGCTGGGTCGGGGCCGGCCGTCGACAGCACGAATGACAGCCGAACTCGCCCCTCACCGTCGTAGGGGGCGCCGACGACGGAGTTCGACGGCGTGTCGTGCCAGGTGAGCGGGCGGCCGGGAGGCGGGCGGGGGTCAGCACCCGACGGGCCCGCGACCCGCAGCCGCGACCGCGACTACCTACCCGTCATGTCCCCCGGGATGACCCAGCGGTCGAAGTCCTCACCGCTCACGCCGTTGGCCAGCGCCGACTCCCGCAGCGACGTGCCCTCCTTGTGCGCCTGCTTCGCGATCTTGGCGGCCTTGTCGTAGCCGATGTGCCGGTTCAGCGCGGTGACGAGCATGAGATTCGTCGACAGGTTCTGCTCGATGCGCGGCAGGTTCGGCTCGATGCCGACCGCGCAGTGCTCCGTGAACGACAGCGCCCCGTCGGCGAGCAGCCGGATCGACTCCAGCACCGCGTGCGCCATCACCGGCTTGAACACGTTGAGCTGGAAGTTGCCCTGGCTCCCGGCGAAGCCGACGGTGGCGTCGTTGCCGAACACGCGCGCGACCACCATCGTCAGCGCCTCGGACTGCGTCGGGTTGACCTTCCCCGGCATGATCGAGCTCCCCGGCTCGTTCTCCGGGATGTTGAGCTCACCGATGCCGTTGCGCGGCCCGCTGGCGTACCACCGCACGTCGTTGGCGATCTTCATGAGCGCGTCGGCCAGCACGCGCAGCTGGCCGCTGACCTCGACGAGCGAGTCGTGGGCGCTCAACGCCGCGAACAGGTTGTCGGCCTGCCGGAACTCCAGCCCGGTCTCCTCCGAGATCTTCGACGCCGCCAGCCGCCCGAAGTCGGGGTGCGCGTTCAGCCCGGTGCCGACGGCGGTGCCGCCGATGGCGAGGTCGCGGGCACGCGAGTCGGCGTGTCGGATGCCCTCGACGGCGAAGTCCAGCTGCGCGACCCATCCGCCGATCACCTGGCCGAGGCGCACGGGGGTGGCGTCCTGCAGGTGGGTGCGGCCGACCATGACGACGTCGTCGTACTGCTCGGCCTTCTCGGCCAGCACGTCGCGCAGGCGGGCGACCGCCGGGTAGAGCCGGGAGTTCAGCTCCGACACCACGGCGATGTGCATGGCGGTGGGGAACGTGTCGTTCGACGACTGGCCGCGGTTGACGTCGTCGTTGGGGTGCACGGGAGCCTTGGAGCCGCGCTCCCCGCCGGCGAGCTCGATGGCCCGGTTGGCGATCACCTCGTTGGCGTTCATGTTCGACTGCGTGCCGGACCCGGTCTGGAAGACGACCAGCGGGAACTCGCCGTCGAGGCGGCCCTCGATGACCTCGTCGGCGGCGCGGGCGATGAGGCTGCCACGGTCCTCGGGCAGTTCGCCCAGCTCGGCGTTCGCGAGGGCCGCGGCCTTCTTCAGGACGCCGAGCGCCCGGACCATGGCGCGGCCCCAGACGAAGGTGTCGCGGCCGATGTCGAAGTTGTGGAGGCTGCGTTCGGTCTGGGCGCCCCAGTAGCGGTCGGCGTCGACCTGGACGGGCCCCATGGAGTCAGTTTCGATGCGGGTAGCCATGGCCCCAACCTACCCCGATCCCGGGCGCTTCCAGCCGGGAAAGGAGGGCAGAAAAAAGCCCGGCCGCTGCCCTTGGGGGGGCGGCAGCGGCCGGGCGGTCTTGCGGGACACCATCAACGGCGTCGAGAGAAACACTAGCTGAACTCGGCCCGTCTGCGTAAATCCTTCACCCGGATTCACGAATTTCTTGACCTACTCTTCACCTTCGTCGGGTCAGCGCTCCGCGATGCTGCGGAAGCCCCGCAGCCGGAGGCTGTTGAGCACCACGAACACACTCGAGAACGCCATGGCGGCGCCCGCGATGATGGGCGTCAGCATGCCCAGCGCCGCGAGCGGGACGGCGGCCGTGTTGTAGCCGAAGGCCCACACCAGGTTCGACTTGATGGTGCGCAACGTGGCGCGCGACAGGCGCACAGCGTCGACGGCCGCGACGAGATCGTGGCGCATCAGCGTGATGTCGCCGGCCGCGATGGCCGCGTCGGTCCCGGTGCCCATGGCGATTCCGAGGTCCGCCTGCGCGATGGCCGCGGCGTCGTTGACACCGTCGCCGACCATCGCGACCTGCCGGCCGTCGGCCTGCAGCTCCTTGATGACGTCGACCTTGCCCTCGGGGGTCACGCCGGCCCGCACCTCGTCGATGCCGACCTCGGCCGCGACGGCCCTGGCCGTGCGCTCGTTGTCGCCGGACAGCAGCACCGGGTGCAGGCCCAGGTCCTTGAGCTGTGCGATGGCCCGCGCCGCCGACGGCTTGATGGTGTCCGCCACGACGATGCGCCCCAGCACCCGCGACTCGTCCGCGACCTCGACGATGCTGCCGATCGGCGCGTCCGGCCACTCGACGGCCGGGTGCCCGAGCGCCGCGATGTAGGCCGGCGAGCCGGCGTAGATCAGTCGGCCGCCGACGCGTCCCTCCACGCCGCGACCGGGCGTGTTGCGGAAGTCCTCCACGGGGCGGTTCCGGTCGACCGACGCGACGATCGCCTGGGCGATCGGGTGCTCGGACCCGGACTCGACGGCGGCGGCCAGCTCGAGGAGCTCGTCGCGCCCCACCGACTCGGCGGTGTCGACGCGCGCCACGGACATCTGCCCGGTGGTGATGGTGCCGGTCTTGTCGAACGCGATGGTCTGCACGCGACGCGCGCGCTCCAGGACCTGCGGTCCACGGATCACGGTGCCCAGCTGGGCGCCGCGACCGGTGCCCACCATGAGCGCCGACGGCGTCGCGAGCCCCAGCGCGCACGGGCAGGCGATGATCAGCACGGCGATGGCCGCCGACAGCGACATCGTCACGCCGTGGCCCACCAGCAGGTGTCCGGCGAGCGTCAGTGCCGAGATGGCGATGACGACCGGCACGAAGATCCCCGAGACCTTGTCGGCGAGGCGCTGGACGTCCGCCTTGCCCGTCTGCGCCTCCTCGACCATCCGAGCGATGCGCGCGAGCTGCGACTGCTCCCCGACGGCGGTGGCCCGCACGACGAGCCGGCCCGTCGTGTTGACGGAGCCACCCACGACGTCGGTGCCCGGCTCCACCTCGACCGGCAACGACTCGCCGGTCATGATGGAGGCGTCGACGGCGGAGCGGCCCTCGACGACGACGCCGTCGGCCGCGACCTTCTCACCGGGGCGCACGACGATGAGGTCGCCCGCCCGCAGCGTCTTGACGTCGACGCGGCGTTCCTCGCCGTCGACCAGCAGCGACGCCTGCTTGGCGCCCACCTCGAGCAGGGCCCGCATCGCGGCCCCCGACTCGCTCTTCGCGCGGGCCTCGATGTAGCGGCCGAGCAGCAGGAAGGAGATGATCGTGACGGCGGCCTCGAAGTAGATGAACCCGAGGGCGTCCTGTTGCGCGAGGTCGAAGGAGAACTCGTGCTTCATCCCGATCATGCCGGCGTGCCCGAAGACCATGGCGTAGACGGACCAGGCGAAGGCGGTGAGGGTGCCCATGGACACGAGCGTGTCCATGGTGGTGGTGCCGTGCCGCGCGTTGACGTACGCGGCGCGATGGAAGTTGCGGCCCAGCCACAGGACGACGACGGCGCTGAGGACCAGCGCGACCCACTGCCAGCCCGGGAACTGCAGGACCGGGAGCATCGACACCGCCACGACGGGGATGCTCAGCGCGAAGGCCCACAGGACCCTCGGCTTCAGCTCAGCTGCCTCGTCGGCCTTGACGGCCTCGGGCACCGGCATGGTGGCGCCGTAGCCGGCCTGCGTGACGACCTCGATGAGACGGTCCGTCGAGATACCGGGGGGAGCCTCGACGGTAGCCTTCTCGGTCGAGTAGTTGACGGTGGCGATGACACCGTCGACCTTGTTGAGTTTCTTCTCGATCCGGGCCGCGCACGAGGCGCAGGTCATCCCCTGGATGTCGAGCTGGACCGTGGTGGTGCCGCTCACGCCTCGACGACGGTGTAGTTGCCGGCCTCGCGGACGGCCTCGATGATCGCGTCGAAGGGGACGTGCTCATCGGACTCGACCAGCATCTGGCCGCCATCGAGGGTCACGGAGACGTTCGACACGCCGTCGACCTCCGAGACCTCCTCGGTGACGCTCTTGACGCAATGGCCGCAGGTCATGCCGGAAACGGTGTACTTGGTGATCATGGTGAAGCCCCTGTTCGGTAGGTGGGTCAGCGGACCAGGCGTTTGATGGCCTGCATCGCCTCGTCGATCTTGGCGTCGGCCTCGGGCCCACCCTGACGGGCGGCGTCCGCGACGCAGTGCGAGAGGTGATCGTTGAGAAGACCCAGCGAGACCGCCTTGAGCGCGCTCGTGACGGCTGCGACCTGGGTGAGGATGTCGATGCAGTACTGGTCCTCTTCCACCATGCGCGCGATGCCCCTGGCCTGGCCCTCGATGAGGCGCAGCCGACGTAGGTAGGCCGCCTTCTCGGGCGTGTAGCCGTGGTTCGCGTGATGACACGTGGCTTCGGTGATCTCAGTCATGCAAGTCCCCCTTCTCGTACGCCACCATACCCCTTGGGGGTATCGGCTTCAAGTAGATTCATCATCGCATGCGAGGAGTCGCCATTCCCCACCGGGGTCTGGTACCCGCAGCTATTTGTCCACAGTTCCGGACCCGACCCTGTGGACAGTGGGCCACCACACAGTCCACCGCCCTGCCGAACCGGGCCGCATTAGCACCGACGGAGCGGCGGCGTCCAGCCCCCGAAGGTGAGAATCAGCAACGCGCCTAGTCAGCTCGCTCTAGCCGCAAGAGCGCACGTCAGGGGCGGTTGCGTCGTCGAACAGGCGTCGAACGCGAGGTCCCCGGGCGATATGTGGACAAATCCCCCGGGGACCATCCTTCGCAGCAAAGATAACGATTTGGTAACGGTCCCGTCGCCGCTCACGCACATATCTGTCCACAGGCCGCGGGCCGGAACCTGGCAGCCGTCCACAGCCTGTCCACACCCCGTGCACAGGCTTGCCCACAGGGTTCCGCCGGATCCTGTCGGAGGTGTGCCCTAGCCTGTCCTGTGGCCGGAATCCGTCGGGCTTCAAGGAGGGACCATGTCGCAGACAGCTGTCTTCGACGACCGCGAACTGGATCGCACTCCCCCGCAGGACCTGGCGGCAGAGCAGAGCGTCCTGGGCGCCATGATGATGTCGAAGGACGCCATCTCCGAGGTGGTCGAGGTGCTGCGCGGCGCGGACTTCTACCGGCCCAACCACGAGATCATCTTCGACGCCATCATCACGCTCTACGGCCGCGGCGAGCCCGCGGACCCGATCACCGTCGCCGGCGAGCTGGGCAAGCAGGGCCAGCTGGCCAAGGTCGGCGGGCCGGTCTACCTGCACGACCTGCTCGCGTCGGTCTCGATCGCGGCCAACGCCATCTACTACGCGGAGTTGGTGCGCGACAAGGCCGTCCTCCGCCGGCTCGTCAACGCGTCGATCCGAATCGCCCAGCTCGGCTACCAAGGGCAGGGGGATGTTGACAAGATCGTCGACGAGGCCCAGCAGACGCTGTTCGAGGTGACGGAGAAGAAGGCGTCGGAGGACTACAAGTCCCTGCGCGAACTGCTCGAGCCCACCTTCGACGAGATGGAGGCCATCGCGTCCTCCGGGGACGCGCTCTCGGGAGTGCCGACGGGGTTCATCGAGCTCGACCGGATCACCAACGGCCTCCACCCCGGCCAGATGATCATCGTCGCTGCGCGCCCCGGCGTCGGTAAGTCCACCTTCGCGCTCGACGTGTGCCGCTCGGCGGCCATCCACCACAACCTCACCGCGGCGTTCTTCTCTCTCGAGATGAGCCGCACCGAGATCGTCATGAAGGTGCTCTCCGCCGAGGCGTCGGTGCCCCTGGGCAAGATCCGCGGCGGCAAGATGGATGAGAACGACTGGCAGCGCGTCACCGACAAGTCCGCCATCCTGGGTGAAAAGAACTTCTTCATCGACGACTCGCCGAACCTCACCATGATGGAGATCCGCGCGAAGGCCCGCC
>Ga0247728_10145_pt1 | contig 12084 bp, 16 predicted proteins | sample SalenrCarbi39_FD_183048 | JGI IMG/M metagenome (GOLD analysis project Ga0247728, IMG submission 183048) | Saline wetland microbial communities from Lincoln, Nebraska, United States - Carb-i39 | ecosystem: Environmental > Aquatic > Non-marine Saline and Alkaline > Salt marsh | place: USA: Nebraska...
CCTCGGCCAGGCGCGGAGCCGGTCACCGCGCAGCGCCGAACTCCTGGATGCCTTCGCGGCCGCGGGCGCGACGAGCGCCGTGAACTTCCAGACCAACGGCACCGTGATCTTCACCGGCGACGAACCGGCAGCACTCGCGGAGGCCGTCGTGACCCGACTCACCGCAGTCACCGGCTACGCCGACCTCGTCGTCGTTCGCTCCGCCGCCTGGCTCGTCGACACCGTGGGACACATTGACCCCGGCCTAACCGCCGGGGAGTTCGTCCTCTTCGACGCCCCCAGCCTCCCGGACCTCGTCCTGCCGCACGTCGTACCTGCTGCTACCGGCGAGCTCGTCGTGCACGCCCTCACCCGCGACCACGCAGTCACCAGCGCCACCGGCGCGGGAATCTCCGCCGGACCGGTACTGACTCGGCTGATCGACGTCCCGGTCACGTGCCGCGGGATTCCCACGATGCGGAGACTCGTCGCGCGGCTGACAACCATCGCCGAGCTCCAACGCACGACGCAGGGGTCAGCGGGAGGCCCGGAACGCCCGAGGTGAGACCCCGTTGACGCTGGTGAACTGCCGCGAGAAGTAGAGGGGGTCGCTGTAGCCCACCAGTCGACCAATCTGCGTGACGGAGTAATTGGTGGTCATCAACAGCTCACGGGCCTTTGCGCACCGCTGGTGCTTGATGTAATCGGTGATGCTCGTGCCAACGGCAGATCGGAACAGCGACGCGGTATGCGACGCACTCAGGTTCACGATCGACGCGAGTTCCTCAGGCGAGTAGTTCCGCCGATCACCCATCAGGGTTCTGACGGCCTCACGCGGAGCTGCGCGGTCGCGGACTGCGGCGGCCCCACCGCGCTGTGAGGGCGACGATCACGCCCACCACCAGCAGCATGAAGCTCGCCGCCAGGGCCAGCCACTTGCCGGCGGTGAAGAACGGCGCCAACTCCGCCAGCACCGGTGTCCGTGCCGGATAGCGTGCCATCACCGTCGCGGCGCAGATGTTCTCGGCGTAGTCCAGCGCCACCGCGACGACCGGCAGCAGGGCCACCCCTCGCCACCGACTCCCAGAGGCTGTCCCTCGCGCCCAGACCCAGGCGAGCGCCGTCACCAGGAACGCCGCATACACCATCGGCCAGACGACGTCGAACGTCACGCGCGCGTCGACGTAGGCGGCTCGGCCCTCTCGTCCCCACGCCTCGGCCGCTGCGTACAAGTCGTCCGGGGAGTACCACAGGGATGTGTCCGGTGCGCCGTAGCGGAGCGTGTAGAAAGCCCCAGCCTCCGCCTGGGCGGGCAGCACCGTCGCGGTGAACACCGCGAACAGCACCAATGCCACCAGGACCATCCAGCCCCGCACCCCACGCGCCAAGCGCGCGGCTGCCCGGTCCACCACCCTCATCGCGCCTCGTCCCTTCCGATGCTGCGATGCTAGATGGTTTTCGCGGCCGGAAGAGCGTCACGTCGAGGAAGCCGAGAATCGGTGGCGATAGGAGGTGGGCGTGGTCGCGTAGGTGGCGGTGAAGTTCTGCCTGAACGTCACGACGCTGGTGAAGCCACAGGCGGCGGCGATGCGCGTGACCGGCCACGCCGTCGTCTCCAGGAGGCGCCGTGCTTCGTCGAGGCGGCGGGCCAGGACCCAGCGCGCGGGAGTGGTGCCAGTGGCCTCCGCGAACCGTCGCGTGAAGTTGCGGCGGCTCATGCGCGCGTGGGCCGCGAGGTCGTCGACCCCGAGGTCCTGGTCGAGGTGGGCCAGGGCCCAGTCGATGGTCGGTCCGAGGTGCCCCACGCCCCCGTGCTGGGGCATCGGCCGATCGATGTACTGGGCCTGGTCCCCGTCGCGGTGCGGCGCGACGACGAGGCTGCGGGCGACGGTCGCCGCGGCGGCCGAGCCCAGGTGGGACCGGACGATGTGCAGGCAGGCGTCGATGGCCGACGCTGTGCCGGCCGAGGTGAGGACGTCCCCGTGGTCGACGTAGAGCGCGGCGGGCTGGACTTTCACGGCGGGGCGACGGCGTGCGAGCTCCCCCGCTGACCCCCAGTGGGTCACGGCCTCGCGGCCGTCGAGCAGCCCGCTATCCACCACCGGGAAGGCCCCCAGGCACAGGCCTGCGATCCGGCTTCCGCGTGCGTGTGCGGCGCGGATCCTGGCCGCGAGCCTCTCGTCGGTCTTGGGCAGATCGGTGGGCCAGGAGGGCAGGACCACCAGGTCGGCGTCCTCCACCGCGTCGGGGCCCCTGACGTCCTCGATGCGGGGACCTTCGGCGGTCCGGATGCCGCGGCCGTCCCCAGTCCACACGACGGGATCCCACCCCGCGGCGAGGTCCTGACGGCCGACCTCACCGAAGACCAACAACGGGGCAGCCAGGTGGAACATCGTGATGCTGTGGAAGGCGTGAACAGCAATGCGCATGATTGGCCCGATTCCATCGAAGGACGTCTGTCGCGCCACTCACGATAGCCGCCGCGCCGCACGATGCTGGATCCCGTCAGTTCCACCGATTGAAGGAGACAACCATGACCGCCCCCCGCCGAGCACTCATCGTCGTTGACGTCCAGCAGGAGTACTTCACCGGGATCCTCCAGATCCAGGCCCCGCCGCGCGACCAGACGCTCGCCAACATCGTGGCCGCCCTCGAGGTCGCACAGCAGCAGGAGCTGCCGGTTGTCGTCGTGCAGCACGAACTGCCGCAGGGTGCACCCGTCTTCGCCGTCGGCAGCGAAAGCTGGTCGCTGCACCCGGAGATCGAGCAGCGCCTGGACCCGTCCTGGAAGCGCGTCAGCAAGGACAAGGGCAGTGTCTTCGCGGGCACCGACGTCGCCCAGTGGTTGGCCGAACGTGAGGTCGACACCATCACGATCGTCGGCTACATGACCAACAACTGCGACATCGCCACGGCCGTGGGCGCCGAGGAGCTCGGCATCACAGCGGAGATCCTCTCCGACGCCACCGGGGCCATCCACCTGGCCAACGCGGCCGGCCAGGTTTCCGCGGACCAGCTCCACGAGACCCTGCTCGTACTCCTGCACTCCAACTTCGCCGCCGTCGCCACCACCCAGGCATGGACTGCGGCCGTCACCGCCGGCCACGCCCTCCCCAAGAGCGATCTGGGTACCTCCGCCACACAGGGTCGCGCTGTCTTCGGCGCCTAACCGCGAGCGGCAAGTGCGGATGTTCCATGCGCGGCTCGGGCCGAATGGTTGACGGCGCCGTAATGGGCATCCACGATCAAGAACATGGAAGAAGCGCAGAGCCTGCTGTCGCACCTGTGGGAAGCCACCGCCGAACGGCTGCTGCTGCGTTGCCGAGGGCTCTCCGACGACGAGTTCTTCTGGGAGCCGGTTCCCGACGCGTGGAGCATCCGGCCCGTGCCGACGCACGCCGGGAAGTGGACGTACGAGTATGACTACGACCCGCCGCTACCGCACCCTCTGACCACCATCGGCTGGCGACTCGTCCATCTCGCCGCTGACAACTGGATCTACTGGGAACACGCCTTCGGAGAAGGCAGACGGAACTTTCCGGACCTCGACGTTCCTCACACCGCCGACACAGCCCTGGAGAACTGGTGCGACAGCCGGCGCCCGATCAGTGACTGGCTCGCGTCGGCGACCGAACGCGACCTCGGTGCCCAACGGCCCAGCCACCTGGGTGGATCCATGCCTGCAGCACAGGTCATCGGCATTCTGCTCGACGAGCAGATTCACCACGGCGCCGAGATTGCCCTCCTACGGGATCTCTATCTGCGGCGCGGGCCGCAACAGTGATTGAGAGGCGGTCCCGGGTGTGACCGTGATGTCAGAGATGGGTCTTGATGGCCTCGTCGACCGACCACCAGTGGTCCACGAGGGAGTTATGCTCCGGTCAGGGCCCCCTACACGGGGCAGACCTCCCGACGAAGGAAGCCCATGAACCGCAGCATCGTCTCCCCTGTCGTCGCCATGGTGGCAGCGCTCGCCATGACAGCCTGCTCCGGGACACCAGCCGACACCGCCTCCACCACTCCGGCCGACGCACCGACGACGGCAGCATCCAGCGCGGCACCCGCGACCAGCTCAGATGCGGACACTGGCACGGAGCAATCAGTCGCCGAGGCATGCATGAGCATGGCTGACCCGATTGCTGAGGCCAGCGAGAAATTGTCAGAGATCGCGTCGGTGGGTACCGGGGATGCCCAGAGTGCTGTCGACTCGTGGTCCACGCTGGTAGAGGCCTACCGCTCGGTCGCTGACACGGTGACCAACCCGGAGGTCAAGGCTGCCGCGATCGCTGTCCGCGACGATCTCGCCGAACTACGTGACGCCATGGAGAAGGTGTACGTCGAGCAGGACATGGGCGCGATGAGCGAGTTCACTGACGCCACCTCTGCCTGGCAGGCCTCGCAGACTGAGCTGCAGAGCCTCTGCGCCGGCTGACTCGGCGCTTCACCGTCGACGGCATCGACAAGAGGCCGCGACTGTCACTGGGATGCGGGCAGCAGCGACGACGGCCGCAACTGCGCCTCACCCAGTTCCTGCTCGTCGTAGTCGTAGGCCTCAAGGGACTGCTGGACGTTTGGGTGACAGGTTGGGTTAGGCGGCCTGGAGGTGCGCCAGGAGTTCACGCTAGATCGGCTGAGCTCCCGCTTCAACCTCAAGGATCCGACGACGTCGATGCGTGGCTCCCGCGCTGAGGCAAGGCAACCCGCGGCATGTCCGTATGTCTGGCCTGGCGACCGCGGCAGGTGGCGCATCCAAGTTGGTTGACGAAACGACAACCAAGATAGATACTTGATACATCGTCAACCAACTCACAGAGAGGCGGCCATGGACACCCACGAGCAGCCCACACCTGAACAGGCCCGGGCCAGCCTCGAGCAGATCACCGCGTCACGCACCGCCGCCGCGCAGGCCACCCGGCGACCCGCCTGGATCGATATGGGCATCAGCACCACAGCGGGCACCACCATCGCCCTCGGCACGGCCGGGCACTGGGTAGCCGCGATCGCCGTCCTGGTCGTCGGCTCGCTCGTGTTCGCGGTGGCCATGCACCGGCAGGCCCGCGGCCGAGGGCAGGTGCTCGACCAGCGCGCCATCGGAGCTCGCGCGCTCAGGTTCGCCCTGCTGTACGCCGTGCTGTTCGTCCTGGGCCAAGTCGAAGCCCCACCAGACTGGCAACCCTGGTACTCCCTCGGGGTGGGGCTGATCGCGGCCGTGGCCGGCTACGCCTGGCTGCGCTGGGAAGACCGCTACCGCGTCCGGCGCCTCACCGCCGGGGACTACGACCGCTACGACCTCATATGAGCTGGGAAACCCCCGCCCCCCGGTTCGACGACCTGATCCACGCCCCCACCCGGCTCCGGATCGCCGCCGCCCTCGCGACCGCCACCGACCTCGAGTTCAGCGCCCTCGAAGACGCCCTCGGGATCTCGACATCACTGCTGTCCAAGCAACTCAAACTGCTCGCTGACGCCAGCTACATCACCCTCGAGAAACGCCCCCAACCCTTCGGCAGACCGCGAACCTGGATCCAGCTCACCCCCGCAGGACGCACCGCCTACCTCGGCCACGTCCAAGCGCTCCGGCAACTCACCGAACCCGAGGGACTGTCCCACGAATAGGCCACCGGGTCGCGGCTTCTAGTTTCATTGACTGCAGATCGGGTCTTGGCCGAGGCTCGGTTCAGGTGGTCTGGGGCGGTCCCTCTGAATTGCGGCTGTTCACCCCGGTGGTGTGACTTTCATTTGGCGTGCGCTACCCCGGATCACCGACTCGGCGGGAGAGGCTGAAGAGGGGAATGTGCTGCCAGTAGTAGCGGTGCCCTCCCTTGCCCAAGCAAAGAACTCATCGTCGAGAAGGGGGCAAGGCCAATGCAGCATCAGCATGTGGTGATCGGGATGGACCCGCACAAACGCAGCGTCACGGTCGAGGTGATGGACGCCGACGAAGCCATCCATGGACATGCCAGATTCGGCACCGACACGCAGGGGTTCGAGTGCCTGCTGGGTTTCGCGAAGGCTTGGCCGGACAGGACCTGGGCGATCGAGGGTTGCGCCGGCATCGGACGTCACGTCGCCTAAGGTCTGGTCCTGCGCGGTGAGGCCGTGGTTGATGTTCCAGCAAAGCTGTCGGCGCGGATGCGGATGTTCGCGACCGGCCAGGGGCGCAAGACCGACGACACCGATGCCCACTCCATCGCGCTGGCCGGAGTCCGGATCTCAGGGCTGCATCCGGTGGTCTCCGACAAGCAGCGCGAGGTGTTGCGGTTACTGGTCGACCGGCGCCGCCGGATCGGTGAGGAACACACCGTCAAGGTCTGCCAGCTCCACCAGATCCTTCTGGAACTGATTCCTGGCGGGGCGAAGAAGGACTTGTCAGCCGCCCATCCGGCCCCGAGATGTCGTCGGCAAGACCCGCAAGCGGGTCGCGATGGAACTGATCGAGGACCTGGAGCGGGTCTATGCCCGCAAGAAGGCCGCCAACAAGGAACTCGTTGACCTGGTCCGCGAAACCAGAACCGGGCTGCTACCGCTACACGGCATCGGCCCCTCGGGGGCAGCGAAACTCTTGGTCGAAGTCGGCGACATCACCCGCTTCCCCGACAAAGGCCACTTCGCGTCTTGGACCGGCACCGCACCCATCGACGTGTCCTCCGGCGACCACCAACACCACCGACTCTCCCGCGGCGGGAACCGACAGATCAACCGGGCCCTACACATGATGGCCGTCGTCCAGCTACGCAACCCGACCGAAGGCCGCACCTACTACGACCGCAAACGAGCCCAAGGGAAAATCCCCAACGAGGCAATGCGCGCCCTGAAACGCCGCCTCTCCGACATCGTCTACCGAACCATGCTCAACGACTACGTCACCGAGACTGGGGCGGGCTCGGGAGGACACCGGGGCGCGTCTACTGGCTCCAGCGCGGCCGGCCCACAGCCCCACACCGACACTTCGGAGAAGTCACTTCCCGAACCAGCTGAACCCGATGCTACGACCCCACTGCCCATCGCGTCATAACCCCGCCACCAAGGTATTGACACAGAGGGGTGCCATAAGCGCGCATGCAGGATGACGGCCAAGGTCGTGCGGGGGCCTGAGTCGTCCCACTGGGGTCTCGGCACCGGCGCGCGAGAATTGTCTGCAGCGCCTGGCACGCTCAGTGGATGCTCAAGACCTTCCAGATAATGACTGCTCTGTTCGCGCTGGCGGGCACCCTCGTGCAGGCCTACCAGAGCGCGAAGCAGATAAGAAACGTTGACCCCAGCGGACACAGGAGCTTCGTGGCGATTGACGATCTCGCCAAGGATTACCGAATGATATGCCACCCCGTGCTGTGGGCGCGCAGATGGCGCGAGGTGCAGCGCCTGAAGCAAGAGTCCCCAGTAGAAGCCCAAGAACACTCGCGCATCTGGTGGCAACTGATGTCCTGGGTTCTGCTGGTCCTTGCCAGCATCTTCGGGCTGGTCGCTACAGCGCTCGGTTGAATCCTGCCCTCTTTGGAGCGCGAAGAGCGATGAGCGCGAATCACCAGTGGTTTGTGGACGTCATGGCGTGCCTGATTTCTTGCGCGTCGTTGTCGAGGAGTGGCCGCTCGCGTTCCTGCGTCTGGGGATTGATGGTCCAGCCGTCGCCCGTGTACCGGGGGATGATGTGAAGGTGGAAGTGGAAGACCGATTGGAACGCGGCTTCGCCGTCACAGACGAGGACATTGATCCCCTCACAGCCCAGGCTTGAGCGTCGCAGAGCTCGGGCGATCTCATGGCCGACCGACCAGGTGTGAGCACTCGTGACTCCGTCGAGGTCTTCGAGGCCCACCACGTGCTGGCGGGGCACGACGAGAAGGTGGCCACGTGTGACGGGGTAGCGGTCCATGAAGGCCACGACGCTCTCGTCCTCGTACACCACGCTGGCCTCGTGCTGACGGGACGCGATGGCGCAGAAGATGCAGATCTGCGCCGCCGATGTCGCATTCTGTGTCATTCCGCAATAGTCCCGTTGCGCCAGCTCATGCTCGTGCTGTCTCTCAAGTCGGCGCCTCCGATTAGCGAGGGCAGGGGATGGGGACTCCAGACACCGCGCATGAGCCACCCACATGGATGCCTTGGCTTCGACTTAACCACGAGGCTGTGAAGTGCCTATCGCCGAACCCTGAGTACGCTGAGCGCCGTGTCGAATTCGTCAGCGCCCGAGCCCACTGCAGCACCCGCCACGCCGTCGGCCGGCCGCGGAGTCGACGCTGACGACCTGGCCGCGACACTGCGGGTCCTGGGCACCATCCACGAGCTCGACGAGGCCCACCCCGACTTCGTGGCCGTCCGTCGGGCGACCAGCAGGATGTTCAAGTCGGTCAAGCGCCACCGCCGAGGCGTCAGGCGAGCGGCGATCCAGGACAACGACAAGGCCATCGTCGCCGGGACAGCCACGGGGGCACCCGACCGCATCGACGATGAGACGCGGGGGCTTGCGCTCACGTCAGGCGTCGAGGCGCCGACGGCCGGGACGCTCATGAAGGCCCGGCCCTGCTACATCTGCAAGCAGCGCTACACCCTGGTGGACGCGTTCTACCACCAGCTCTGCCCCGCGTGTGCGGCCATGAGTCACGCCAAGCGCGCGGCGCGGACGGACCTGACGGGCAAGCGCGCGCTACTGACCGGAGGTCGGGCCAAGATCGGGATGCACATCGCGCTCCGGCTGCTGCGCGATGGTGCCCACACCACGATCACCACCCGGTTCCCGCGCGATGCGGTGCGACGCTTCGCGGCGATGCCTGACGCCGCCGACTGGCTGCATCGGCTCCATGTGGTCGGCATCGACCTGCGTGATCCCTCACAGGTCATCGCCTTGGCCGACGCGGTGGCCGCCCGGGGCCCGCTGGACATCCTGATCAACAACGCGGCGCAGACCGTACGACGCTCGCCTGGTGCGTACGCGCCCCTCGTCGACGCCGAGTCGATCCCGATCCCTGACGGACTGTGGCCCGAAGGCCAAGGCCCAGAACTCCTGACGTTCGGGCACGCACGAGATCTGCATCCTCTGGCACTAGCCGAGTCGGTCAAGGCGCACCCGCTGCTCGCAGCGGTGGACGCGTCGGCCACCGGCTCGGAGTCAACTCACGCGGATGCCGAGGCCGCGGCCCGCCACGCCCAGCACCTGACAGACATGGCCCTGGCACCGGGCTCGTCGTCGCTGGCGCGGCTGGCCGACGGCTCAGCGATCGACGCGGGAGGGCTCGTTCCCGACCTTCACCACTCGAACAGCTGGGTCCAGGGCATCGGTGAGGTGGACGCGCTCGAGATGCTCGAGGTGCAGCTCTGCAACGAGACGGCGCCGTTCATCCTCATCAGCCGCCTGCGGCCGCGTCTGGCCGAGGCGGCGCGAAGCGTGGCGAGGGGTCCCGCCAGGGCGTACGTGGTCAACGTGTCAGCGATGGAGGGGGTCTTCGAGCGCGGATACAAGGGTCCCGGCCACCCGCACACCAACATGGCGAAGGCGGCGGTCAACATGCTGACCCGGACGAGCGCGCGGGAGATGTTCGAGACCGACGGCATCCTGATGACCAGCGTCGACACCGGCTGGATCACCGACGAACGCCCACACCCCACGAAAGTTCGGCTGGCCGAGGAGGGGTTCCATGCGCCCTTGGATCTGGTCGACGGAGCCGCTCGGGTCTACGACCCGATCGTTCGCGGGCAGGCCGGCGACGACCTGTTCGGCGTGTTCCTGAAGGACTACGCGCCCTCACGTTGGTAGGCCATGCCTCCGGGCGACGACGCCGCCAGCGGCCCGGCGACCCACGCGCGCCCCTCACGGTGTGAGGTCAGCCGGACGACCGGCAGGTCGGGGCGCTCCTTCATCAGCGCGACGATGCGTTCGGCCGTCCGGCGGCGGGTCTTCCACGCCCAGCGGACGATGTGGTCGGGTTCGATCGCCACGGTCCACAGCGCCGGTTCGCGGTTGCCGTTCCACAGCACTTCGCGTTGCAGCCGACGGCGCAGCGTCCTCATCGTGACCTGCCGCATCACCGTGGCGACGGGCAGATCCAGCCACACCATCAGATCGGCCCGGGAGGCTAGGACGGCCCAGGTGGTCTTCCCTGACCCGGAGGTCCCCGCCACCAGCACGCGTTGCGGGCGCCACGGAAGTGACTGATCGAAGGTGAGCACCGGCACCCCGCCAGGCTGACACATCACACAAGGCACGACGCCCGGACACGCGAGGGACGACCCGCCGTCAGCCGCGGGGACATCGGTGGCGGCCAAGCACGCCCTCGTCCGCAGGGTCCCGCTGCCTTCGGCGCAGGAGTCGCGGCTGGCGGTCGCTGGTGATGTTCATCACCCAAGACGGCATCGACTTGGACGCGCCAGACGAAGAGGCCCCGACCTGGCGATCGCGGTTGCCAGCGGGACGGCCACGTACCAGGAAGCGCAGCCGTGGTCAGGTGTAGTGGAAACGTACTTGCAGGATGACCAGGTCGTCGCCGTCGACCAGGTAGACCAGGCGGTGCTCCTCGGTGATCCGTCGGGACCACGCACCCGCCAGCATGTGTCGCAGTGGTTCGGGCTTACCTATTCCGCTGACAGGGTCGCGCAGCGCGTCGTCGATAAGGCGGTTGATCCGTTTGAGTGTCTGCCGGTCGGCCGCCAACCAGTACGTGTAGTCCGACCACCCGTTCGGCGTGAAGACCAGCCTCATCGAATGAGGTCGTGCTCGTCGCGTTGCCCTGCATGCGCCTGGGCAAGGCTTTCGAGGAGGTGACGCGCGTTGGCGGGCACCCGCAGCAGGTGAGCAGTCTCCTCGAGCGCGTCATAGTCGGCTCGGGACATGAGCACTGCGTCGCCCCGCCGGGAAGTGATCTCGACCGGCGTGCGGTCTTCGTTGACCTGCTCGATCAGCGGGAACAGGTTTTTGCGAGCTTCACTTGCGGTGACGGCCATGGCTACCCCTCTCCATTGGTACTACTTCTTGTACCAGTATGACATCGAGGTCAACAATAACCAACGACCCGGCCATAGGATCTGAACTCAACCCGCGGTCCAGCATCAAGCTCCTCGCGTCTGTGACAACCGCTCAGGCGGACGCGGGCAGCAGTGACGACGGGGTCCGGCTGTAGGTGACCACCAGCTCGTCGCGCGCACGCGAGGACGCCACGTACAGCAGCGAGCGTTCGCGCAGCTGCGCCTCCCTGAGCTCCTCGTCGTCTTAGTCGTAGGCCTTCAAGGGACTGCTGGACGTTTGGGTGACAGGTTGGGTTAGGCGCCCTGGAGGTGCGCGGGAGTTCACGCTAGATCGGCTGAGCGCCCGCTTCAACCTCAAGGATCACGACGACGTCGATGCGTAGCTCCAGAGCTGAGGCAAGGCAACCCGCGGCATGAGCGTGAACATCGGGCCATCTTCAGTCACATGGCACCGACGGTGGTGAAGCTTTGCCGCATCAGCGGTGCTACTGGCTCGGAAGGAAGTGCTCGGCTAGGTACTCGGGATACTCCGGAGACATGACGGTCACTCGCACCGACCCGGGCGAATCACCCCGCGAGTAGCCATGGCCCACGAATATTGGCAGCCCGTATGCAGCGGCCTCGGCACGAGAAAGCACAGAGGACCGGCCGGCAGACTTGGTCTCGTATGTGAACCGGCCCTCAGTAACCGTAACGAGCGCGATGCCATGCGCCAGCGCGAACTCAAGGGCGCCGCTCTGGAATGGCGCAGTTGACACCAGGACGGCCTTCTGTGCGCCAACCGACTGCAGCTTCTGGTGGAGGACCTGGACGAGTTCCCTCTTGATGGGGTTGCGATGGCACTTCGCCTCCACGAGTATGAGGAACTCCATTCCCGCCACGTCAAACCTGACCGTGGCATCGAAGTCGTACGCCCCATCGACGCCCCGGATCACTTCATGATTCTCAACCCGGAGTTCGCTGAGAGCGCGGGTACTAGCCAAGCTCTCGAAGAGCGACGCGACGAACAGCTCAAACTCAGCGGGCGACAGTTGCGCCGGTTGGTAGTGAGACGTGGCGCGGGCGATCGCGTCGTCGGGCTGGTTCACAGCGTCGGGCATATTCACACGGACATTCTCTCCGACACGACGTCGACGGTGGGAACGACCCGTA
>Ga0247728_10148_pt1 | contig 11662 bp, 10 predicted proteins | sample SalenrCarbi39_FD_183048 | JGI IMG/M metagenome (GOLD analysis project Ga0247728, IMG submission 183048) | Saline wetland microbial communities from Lincoln, Nebraska, United States - Carb-i39 | ecosystem: Environmental > Aquatic > Non-marine Saline and Alkaline > Salt marsh | place: USA: Nebraska...
GGGTAAGAGCTTCGTTGGCGCATGGAAATCCCGGCGATAAGGGCTATCGCGTCCGCTTAAAAATACGCGGACACCATCGTCCTTAATGCTGGAGTTCGGAAGGTGAGTTGGCCGGACGGATACAATGCTAGCGGCTGCCGGGATGAAGCAAGCCGCGAGCGTAGGTGAAGCTACCGAATCGCAACGTTGGGAAGCACTAAATCACCACAGTGGTAACGAAGAATGAATGTCGAAACATTGCTTTCTGAACAGATCAAAGGGCTTAAAGCATCCATTGACCTAATAACTGACGATGCTGCTATGAAAGACCTCTGCGCATCGTTTTTAGCGGACTCGCTCACAGCCTTGTCAGCCGTCCGTGTCGCTCATCCTCAGGCCATTGAGCAAATAAACGTCGTGGCGCTGAGTTTTGCGAATCTCGCTACCTGCTTGAACGCCCATAACGTTTACCAAATACGTGCGCTAAAAAAAGAGAAAAGCGACCGCACGCTTCTGCCGAATGCAATGAAAGAAGCAGCTAGAGGTGCTGCTCAAAGCTGCGCGAACAGTTTATGGAAAGCAGATGAAGCACGGACAATTCGTATTGGACAAATGGCCGAGATGGTTTGGGTGAAGCTCATCGACATGGGCTATCAAAGCGCACTACCAGACAAGGCCGAAAGCATAGTCCCTTGGATCAGGCCCATTGCCGAGAAGGAATACAAGTACGCCATGAAAGGCGGCCGGCCCCGAAAAACCCCCTGACCGTCACGGATACCCCCTTTTCCGTCACGGGTGGGCAATTTTTTTAATGCTTCATTACGCTGAGCATAGCCCCGTCGAGTTCACCAACACGGGGATGTACCTATGACCACGCAGCACGCCGTAAACATTGAAGCCATTATCAAAGCCGAAATCGCCGCCCAGCTCGGCTTTGATCCGGACAACCCTCCTACGCAAGTCAGCGATATACAGGCGGCTGAGGTATTGGGCGCCAAAAAAACCACTTTGGCCGTCTGGCGCTCTACAGGCCGTTACAACCTTCCGTTTGTAAAGGTTGGCCGCCTGGTGCGCTACCGCGTTTCGGACCTTGCAGCGTTCTTGGCGCGTCGCACTGCTGACCATACTGGCGAGGTGCGCTAATGAAAACGCCTCCTCCCGCCAAAGTCCCCAGCAAGACCATGAGCATCTTGGCGTATTTCCTCGCAGGCGCGACTTTGAACCGTTTTGAGGCTGAGCCCCTTGGGGACCACTGCTTGAATAGCACTATCTCTGAACTGGCGAACCGTCGCGGCGTCACCTTAAATCGCACCCCGGAGAAGGTGCCTAACCGCTGGGGCAAGCGTTGCCGCGTCCCCCGCTACAGCGTTCCCGCCACCGAGCGTGAACACGCTAACGCCATCTTGGCGACTCTGGAACGTAACGCGCTCTCCAATCGCGAGGACTGACCCATGCCGAAATCACCAACCCGCCGCAAGGCTGGGACGCCCTCGGCCGCTCTGAAAAAGGCCATTGCCTGGCTTCGCTACCACCCGATGAGTACCGATGTCGTTGGGCTGAGCGTGATTGCCGTGATGCTCATTTGGGGTGCTTTCAAATGATCGAAGCCCATCTTCACGCTGCCATGCAAGCTGTCCACGGCCCGCTTAACTGGCTGCCCAAAGCGGACGGCCAGATCCACCGCTACTACGTCCCTGGTGACCGCGCAGGCACTCGCAACGGTGCTTATGCGCTGTACTCGGACGGAATTGCATCGGGCTGGTTTGGGAGCTTCAAAGAAACAGGTGGTACCACATGGCACACCTGGAGCAGCCGCAACCCCTCCACCCCCTTCGAGCTCGAGTCGATCCGTAGACGTGTCGAGCAGGCCCGCCGTCAACGGGAAGCGGAGCAACTTCACCGCCAGCAGCTTGCTGCGGTCAAATCGATGCGACTGTACGTGCTTGCGGTACCAGCGAAAGCCAGCCATCCCTACCTGGTGAACAAGGGCTGCCAGCCGCATAACCTGCGCCAACTGGAATCGACCCTGCTGGTTCCGCTGTACCACGAGTGCAAGCTGGTCAATCTCCAACGCATCTGCCCGGACGGCACCAAGCGTTTTATGTTTGGTGGCCGCGTGGCTGGCGCGCACAGCCCTATGGGCAAGGTGGAGCCTGGCAAACTGATTTACGTCTGCGAAGGCTGGGCGACAGGCGCCACGATCCACGAGCACACCGATGCCGCCGTGGCCTGCGCAATGAACGCCGGAAACCTGCTGGCTGTCGGTCAGCAGTTGCGCCGCATTCACCCAAATAGTCCTTTGGTCATTGCCGGCGATGACGACCGCCAGACCAAGGGCAATCCGGGGCGCACCTCCGCGGAGCGTGCCGCCGAACAACTCGGCTGTGGCGTCGTGTTCCCGCCATGGAGCGGCGCAGAACCGTTAAGTCTTTCCGACTTCAACGACCTGAAAAACTGGCAGGAGGGGTACTAATGGAGCCGTTCCTAATTCCTGATCCGAGCTACCCCGAACCAACGCCGCTGTTGCCTGAAGTGGAAGCGGCCGTTCCCTATCCGCTGGAAGCCTTGGGCGAAGTACTGGGAGGTGCTGCCGCTGCAATAGTGGAAGCTGTACAAGTGCCTGCGGCGCTTGCGGCACAATCGGTCCTTGCGGCCGCTGCGATGGCGGCACAGCCTCACGGTAACGCCATCCGGGATGGGCAGCCGATCCCCCTGTCGCTGTTTGTGCTTACCGTGGCCGAGTCTGGTGATCGCAAGTCCGCTGCTGACCGCCTGGCTTTGCGCGCGCATCACGAACGACAGAGCGCACTGCTGGAGCGTTATAGCGCCGAGCAGAAGGAGTATCGGGACCAGCGAGACGCGTATCAGTGCGCACGCGCTGCCATTCTGGAAAAAGCAAAAGCCAACCCCGCGGCCGCCGCCGCTGGGTTGGACGCATTGCAAGAACCCGATCCGCCTCCTTTGCCATTCATCCTGGTTGAAGAACCTACCTTGGAGGGACTGCAAAAGTCGCTGCTCCGTGGGTACCCGTCGCAAGGGCTCTTCAGCGATGAAGGTGGGCAGTTTTTTGGAGGTCACGCCAACAAGCCGGAAAACATGCTCAAAAGCGTCGCAGGTCTTTCGAAGCTGTGGGATGGCGCACCAATCACCCGTACCCGTGCCGCCGAGGGCGAGAGCGCATCACGCAGCGGTTGCCGCCTGAGCGCCCACCTTATGATCCAACCCGTCGTTGCGAATAAGGTATTGGGGGACCCGATACTGCGCGGACAGGGATTTCTTGCCCGTTTCTTGGTTGCATGGCCCCAGTCGTTGGCAGGTACGCGTTTTTATCAACATTCGAACTCAAGCCATGATCCGCGCTTGCTGCGGTATTGGGCGCGCATGACCGATCTCCTGCTCCGTGAGCCGCCCATGAACGATCGCGGCGAGCTCGAACCGACTGAGCTGAAGATGGACGCGGACGCCAAAACTGTTTGGATCGCAGCACACGATGCTATCGAGGCGGAATTGGGCCGAAATGGCCGCATGGAAGACATCAAGCCAACAGCCGCCAAGGGCGGAGAAAACATTCTCCGCATTGCTGGTGTGCTCGCCATTACCGAGAGGGCTTCAAGCCTAACCCACCCCATTATTGAGCGCGCCGTGACGCTGGTGAGCTGGTATCTCGGCGAGGCACTGCGCCTGGCCTATCCGGCAACGTTGGATCCGCAGCTGCTCCAGGCGCATCGGTTAATCAGCTGGCTAATCCAGAACCACTGGGAAACTTTCGACGCTAGAACCTTGCAGCGTCGAGGGCCGACGGTTGCCCGACAGAGCGCCAAGCATCGAGACGCACTACTTACCCTACTTGTAGAACACCACTACTTATTCGCCGAAGGGGTTAACCGGTACCGCGTCAATCCAGCTGCGACAACCGCGACATTTGCGACAGCCCACGACAACCATGAGACAGGCGGCTGCGACACGCTTGCGACAGCCAGCGACAAACCCACTGATTGTGATCCTTTGTCGCAATCTGTCGCAGGTCTGTCGCAACACCCCCCACCAGTAACTACGACAGCTGTCGCAGTTGTCGCGGATGTCGCAGCGCTCGATCAATAAAACCGGAGCAAACCTGATGGAAACAAATCAGCAAGTCGAACCTCGCCACAAGGAACCTGGTGACCAACCGTTGCGCAAAAAGCAACAAGCCCCGAATTCCTTAGCGCCACCGTGTTAACAGCCTGCCATAAGTTAGATCACGCTCAGATCACAGAACTGGTCACTGAACTCAAGGAGCAAACCGCTGCTGTTCATACAGACAATATGTCGCGGCCGGAAAGCATGCTCATTGCTCAGGCCCACGCCTTGGATGGGCTATTTGCAAAGCTCGCTAGTCGTGCGTTTCCGTTAAGTCACTAGACGTGATGGAGCGCTACATGCGTCTGGCACTGAAGGCGCAGAACCAAACGCGTACGACACTGCAGACCCTAGCAGAGCTGAAAGCGCCGAAGCAGATCGCTTTCGTACGGCAAGCGAACATTGGCAATCAAGTGCAGGTGAACAATGGGACCGTGCCCACGCGCGCACGTGAAATCCGAAACGGGCCAAACGAACTATTGGAGGTTACATATGGCGAACGGCTGGACACCCGAGCGACGTGCGCGCCAGGCGGCGTTGATACAACAATGGAAGCCGTGGGAGCAAAGCACCGTCCCAGCGAGCGCTGAGGGTAAAACCTGCGCCTCACGCAATGCCTGGAAAGGGGGAATTCGACCGCAGCTGCGCGAGCTGAGACAGTTACTCCGGGACCAGGAACAGCTGCTACGCAACCTTCAATAGCAATGTGTCACCTAGCTCACAGCGGACGCTCTCCTCAGCCATAGTCATAGCGACGCTCGAGAAAGTAGATTCGGGCGTCGCTACTGGCACGGGAACTCGCCAACTCGCTCGCTCCGATTCTACGTCGAGGTTACATAGTGAGTGGCAAATGTAAGCACTAGCTAGACTGCCGTGGCGCCGGGCGCTGCTCCGTGTTCAGCTCTGAGCTGTTTGGTGGAAGGATGTAATCGCCGTTCTCGTCCAGTTGTGCCAGCTGCTCCGGCGTCGGCTTGGGCAGCATATCCATTGCCTCAGCGAACGTCGCCCCGTTCTTGAGCGCATTAAGCGCTGCTCGCTCCGCCTTGCTCATTGCCACTGCCATTGCCATTGCTGCCGAGCTCCGGTCCGTTGCTAGGCTATCGAAATGCCGAGACCTGCGGTCGAGAAAACCACTACGAGCACGCGAGGGGCGGCAAACAGGTTGGAACAAGGGTATCCGCGGCGCCCGACATGCTCTAACTTCGTCAATCCAGGCCGTTGCACGGAGCAGTGCCAGTGAACATCCGCCATGCGATTCGTCGCCGACATGACGCGCTCATGCGCCTATGGAGTTTTCACATTAAGGGGAAGATGCCGAACAGATCTTTCAACGGAGCCTTTGTTCATCTCCCTGATGGCGGTTTGCACTGGTGTCCACCAGTTGAGGAGGAGCCAGGGACAGATGGAGTCCCATCCCACCACAGCATCACGCGGGCAACTAGCGAGCCCCTATAGCGGTTGCGTTCGCGAGCCAATGGACGCATGTTACCCTGTACCGTCGGGACCACTTCCAAACTCCAGAAGTTGTCCGCTAGAGGCTGAGTAAGGAATTTCGAGCCTGGTACGCAACGCGGTCAAAGGGCCATTTGCTTGCGTACCACCTTGCGTACCAAGTTTGCGTACCGATAGGCAGCTCTCTTCTCATCTAATCCAAGAAAATTGCCTATCTCTCGCCATCACCGATACTCCTGGCTCAGCACGTGGGCAAAAATCGCTGAATGACCTCAACCGGCGCCCGTACATGACGCTCAGAGCGATGCGGCGCGAACCCAAGCGCAGCAGCAAAAGCGGAGCTGTTCGGGTTCATTGACTCGATTCCTATATGCGTAAAGCCAACTCTATCCGCATTGCTCACAAAGAAAGACATGAGATGCGTGCCATGCCCCTTCCGCTGCTGATGGAAGCCAATCTTTGCGATTACAAGAGTATCGCTGGGCCAGAGCTCACAATTTGGAGGCGTAACGCGAAGGTAAAGATCGTACTTCTTCCGCCGAGCTGAAACTAAGTAGCGCGGCATACCGAACGTAACAGCTGGGGATTTATAACCGAACCGCTGTTTTAAATAGTCTTCGAGCATCATTGCCAGTTTCTCGGCATTTCTGATGCTATGCCTTTCCAACGCTTTATCATCTCCCCGCATTTCTGCCTGAACTGATAGATCACCCATCGCTTCAGCTCCCATATCTCATGATGTCTCGTAGGCTGCTCTAGCGATATCTAGCATACCAACGCAAGATTAGCGGTCCTGGCTGAGGAAGGTGGGTCACAGTATCGTTACAGAAGGGATGGAATAGCGCGGCCCGAGGTCCGATGTCGTTGTTTAGCAGACAGTGCAACGGTCGCTTGACTGCCCCTTGGGCGAATGCGGACATTGCAGCAAGCCCCAGCTTCCTGCCAGGCCCGCCCATAACGTGAACTAAAGCCCCATCGAGTGGATCATCTCGCTCTCACTTACAGCTTCTGGTGTCACCACAGCATCTTTGAGCATCAACTTTCCGCGCAGCAGCCGATCCAGATGCACATCGAAAGAATCGAATTGCGGATGTGTTACGGCGGGCAGATGGATAAATACCTCCTTCTGCTGCCCGATGCGATAGACACGGTCAGAGGCCTGCGCCTCTTTTGCTGGGTTCCAGTGCCGTTCCAGGTGAACAACGTGGTTAGCTCCGACAACCGTCAACCCTACACCCGCTGCGACCGGCGACATGACCAGTACGTTGAAGCCTGACTTCGCTTCAAATGCTGAAATGAGCTTCTTACGGGTCATTTCCTCCGCTTTGGTAGCTACCGCTTTTGTATCTCCGTTGATAACGGCAATGTCTAGGCCGTAGATCTGATCAAGCCACAGTTTTAGAACCCTTTGCAGGCGCTTAGTCATCATGAACAGGATGACCTTTTCGCCCTTATCCCGAATTTCGTCCAGCAGTTTGAGCATTACGGCTAGCTTGCCTGACTCGGACATCAACTGGCGCGCATGGTGGCCGTCCCGACTGTAGAGAGATGGTTCATCATCCAAACGAGGGTGCAACGATACGGAGCGCAACTGCGTAAGCGCCGCTAGAGCCGAACCACGCATGTCATCTGCGCTGGCGCGTCGAGCACGGTATCCATCTAGCACATCGTCATACACCTGCAGTTGAATCCCGCGCATTGAGACACCCAACTCAGGCGCGTAACGCTGAATGCCTCGATCGACCTGCTCTACCCCACTACGGATAGTTTTGCTGGGCAGGCCTTTGAGCTGGTCTTCCTTCACACGACGCAGCATGAACGGCCCGACCGCCTTGCGCAGTTGCTCACCCAGACGAACACGGACCTCGTCGCGCTCCTCCTCCCCGGCCGAGAGAATCGGCTTGATCCAAGTGTCTCGGTAGTTTTCCCAGCTGCCAAACAACCCTGGCTGAGCCGTATCCATCAAACACCAGAAGTCGCCGAGGCTGTTCTCCACGGGCGTGCCTGTGGCCAACAATTTGAAGTCAGCCTTTAACCCCTTTGCCGCACGGGTTTGCAGTGCGTTAGGGTTCTTGATGTTCTGCGCCTCGTCGAAAATGACCATGCCCCAGTCGATCCTGCACAGAGAAAACTGGTAGTCACGCAGCGTCTGGTACGTTGTTAGAACCAAACGACGGTCCATATCCAGACGTTGAGCACCCGCCTCCGGGCCAATGGTCAACGCATAACGAATGCTCTGGGCATCCATCATGCCGTCATCATCGGCCAGGGCAGCCAGTTGAACAGACTCTCTCTCGGCGCCCTTGACGCGGTAGCGGTTCAAGTCTCGTCCAGCTTGCAGCACCACGAGATCGCGGAACGGAATGCTTAGAAAGGTCTTTCCAACTTCGTCTTCCCAGTTTTCCAACAGGCTAAGTGGTGCGACTACCAGGACTGGTTTTTGCGGCTTTTCGCTTCGGCGCTGGGCTGCCATGTATTCACCGATTGCGACCAGCGACATGTATGTTTTGCCCAGCCCCATATCGTCGGCGAGCAGGCTGCCCTGTAGCCGATAGAGGTCATCATGATCGTCAGATAACGCGGCGTTCATCAGCCTGAGCATCCACTCAATACCTTCGACCTGATGCGGGAATGGCTGCCGCGCATAAGCGGACCAGTCCGGTGCTTCCAGTAAGCGAGCGTTGCTGGCTTTTGCCAGTAGTGTCGAGTTGATTTCGCCGGCATCCTTAAGAATGACAGCAACCTTCTCCTTGGGCTCGTCAAAGAGGTCTTCAGCTGCGGCCGGCGGCTCCGACAACTCGGGCTTCTCGAGCGTCTCTTTCACCCGTTCCAATTGACGCGCCACAAGCGGCGCGTCTGAAATGTCGATGACCTCACCAGCAAAACTGAGACTCGTCGCACCCTGCTCTATCGCGGACCGCAGCACCTCCTCAAAACGCTCCAACTCCTCCGGCGTCTGAACCAACTTCGGGATGATCTCCGCTGGCGCGGGGCGCTTATCCAAGGCAAACCAATCATTCTTAGCCGTATCCAACGTGCCAAAGTCCATATGCTGCAGCTTGCCAATGCCAGCTACGCGGACTGAGAAACCGACCTCGAGATTTACCAGTGCAGCATCCAGAAAGGCCGTAGGCGAGGCGATGAACTCGGCGACCTTATCTGGCGGGATTCGTTTGTTGACCAGCACATTGCGAATGCCGTCCATCTTGGCCTGATCGAGCAGCACCACACGATTGTCGATTCGCAACACACCCCCGTCAGCGCTCATGTCGAGCTGCGACCAGCGCTTCTCCAGCTGATCGGGCGTCGATCCATCCCCCAGACTCGGGCACAGCATCAGGCTACCGTCTGGCAGTCGGGTCGCAATGACGCCAACATTTTCCGGAACGACAACATCAAGCCGATCGAAATGACTCAGATCGATGCGCATACCGCTTCGGGCAGCTGTCTGTAGCTCGGCCATCAAACGAAGGTTAGCCGCCTCCCCTCGCTGTGCAGGCTCGAGAGACTCATGCTTTTCCCAAGCCATCAGCCCCATCAGCTCAGCTGGCGTAAGCCAGTAACGCTCGGTACTCGTCAGACACAAATACGGGCCTTTGCGCGAGAAAGGTGTGAGGCCTTCAGCCACTTCAACGGCAAGCCCAACGCGAAAGCCGCTGTTACCTGTGCGCCCGCTGATGGAAGTCTGAAAGCGCCCCATGAACCGCCGTGGCAGCCGCAGAATATCGGCCTGCTCACTGTCCATACCGGCAATATCTTCAGCGCCGATATGAAAGCCGTTGGCCGTATGCTCTGCTATGCCCTGCTCAGAGAGCATGTTCAGGACAATCAGCTGAATTTTCTGCAGCGCGTTGCCCTTGCCTTCCTGCAACGCTTTGAACGTCTGGACGGGAAGATAAAAATTGACTCCGTTGGAGTCTGCACTCGACGCAAACCCCTCCTGACTACCGACCGCCACATCACGTTCGCCAATCAACGACTTCAGAACATCGAAAAGTCTCATTACTGCTCTCTCCCCTCAGCCTCGAACGCTTCCAGCTCCCGTTGAGCCACGCCCGTCAGCTGCCATCCGTACTTGTCATCCTGCGTACAGATCCCTTTCAATGGCCCGTATAGAGCCTGATTTACCAGCCTCGCGTCGACTTCAAGTACATTTGCCGCATAACGAACCTTATCGCCTGGGTTGGCCGCGAAATAACGCAATACGGCCAGCGCAAACGGCTCGAGCCTAGCGACCCTCGAGCCCGCATTTGCGCTTGCATTGGCATTTGCGGCACTCGACACGCTCTGACTTGCGTCTGGTGGCTCCGACCGGACCAGCTCGGCTACTAACTGCTCACCATGGGTCGACAGCAACCACTTCCCCTCTTCGTCCTGCTGGACGTACTGAGAGAGGCTGCTCTCCAACATTGTTTTCACGTTCAACACATTGCCGCCCTGGTTGCTTACTGCTTCCAGCAACGCATAGAAACCGCAACGTGGATGAGTCTCGAGATAACGCAGGGCCGCCAGCTGGAGAGAGCTAAAAGGCGGCAGCTTCGTTCGTTGCAGAACCGGGTTGTCGCGCCCGGAGGCAACGGCGCTTGAACTCACCGCACCATTTGCAGCCACTGATACATCAGCTGAACGCCGTGGTGGGGTTGGCACATCGGCGTTGCGTGACGGCAGCGCCGCAGCGTGTTCAGTTCCTTGTTGAGCAGCCGTCGGCGCTCGCGCTACCGCTTTGGCCCATTCTTTCGCCGGAGCAGGAACCACCGTGCGCTTGGCACTTACGGCAGGGATCCCGAATTTACGAAGCTGAAGGCGATAGTCCTCAGCGCTCAGAAGCTGCTCGACATCAAGAGCAATGCCATTCTCGGCCAGGAAGGTGAAGACCTTGTTCTGCCAGGCGTGTGGGGTGTGCACAAAAGCATCGTAAGGCAACCCAGGGTAGAGTTTCTTATAAGTCCCGGGGACCGTGGTGGTCAGGTCTTGATGACTGAAGGTATTGCGCTCATAAGTTCTGAGGGTTTCGCCAGGCGCTGCCAGGTAGACCCAGATCTTGAAACTATGTGAGCCCTCAACCAGATGGAAGTCACCGCAGTCCAGATAGATCACGGCCTTGTCATTCATCGGCCCATCCATTCGCGCGAAGCTGGTCTTAACGTCCTTGCCCAGGATTCGCTTGACCGACTGTTGTGCCTTGCCGCCCAGTAGGAGGCGAGTGTTACGAATTAACTTCAGCTTGAAGAGCCCTTCAAGGAATCGCTTGCGGGCGGGGAACATCCGCTGCATTTCCATATTGGCTGTTTCAAGCCCGTATTGCTCAACGGCCTGCAGGAACAGCCGCAGGTCCTCTTTGGATAACCAGCCCCGAACCTTTTGAATGCGCTCTTCGCCCAACGGCTGCCACCACTCCCGGAAGTTCACCGCGGAGCTGGAGATACGAGGGTCCCCTGCCAGGTTGAGGATAAAGTTCTGCCAGACTTCGCCGGCTTCCTGGCCGGCACGATCAATGAGGATCTCAAGCGCAACATGGCCGATACGCCGCGCGCCTTCGAATGGCGCCTTGGCAACGGATGGCTTTAGCAGCTCATCCAACACTGGATCAGAGTCGCCAAGGGGCAAGTGTCGCAACGTTTCGAGATAAAAGTGCGCCCGGCAGATATCGCCATATCGGCCATCATCAAAGCCGTGCAGACCGAGTTCGATGAACGTCTCGCCAAGCTCACGTCCGCCTTGACGCACTCGTTCAGCGAGATGACGTGGACCATCGAGGCTCAGCAACCAATGCCCCTCGCGCTTGAGCGTAACCAGCGGATCGGCCCTTGATGTCTGGATTTTCGAGGGCGGGATTAGGTCAAGCTGCTGTAACAGGCTCCGCTCCAAAAGCTCGCGCAGCCCTTCCTTCTCATCCAGCCGATCGAATCGTCGGAAATACAGCTGTACCAATTGCTGCAGCGTCATACGGGTGAGACGTGGTTGCTGCGCCCTCAGCAAGGTGGTTTGAATCACCCCGGGTTTCGTGGAGGCCTCAACTCTTGAGAAGATGAGGCCATGAGAAAGACTACTACCTACTCCCCTGAAGTCCGTGAGCGTGCTGTGCGCATGGTTCTGGAACACCTGAACGACT
>Ga0247728_10149_pt1 | contig 11631 bp, 10 predicted proteins | sample SalenrCarbi39_FD_183048 | JGI IMG/M metagenome (GOLD analysis project Ga0247728, IMG submission 183048) | Saline wetland microbial communities from Lincoln, Nebraska, United States - Carb-i39 | ecosystem: Environmental > Aquatic > Non-marine Saline and Alkaline > Salt marsh | place: USA: Nebraska...
CCACAGGGACCACCTACGCCGACTCGTTCGGAGTCTCCTCGTCGCCCGACTGCGGCTACCGCTACACGAAGCAAGGCACCTACACGGTCACCGCGACGAGCTACTGGACCATCAACTGGTCCGGTATCGGCGAGTCCGGTGTCATCAACCAGACGTACACAAGCTCGGTCGTGGTGACGATCGGCGAACTCCAGACCGTGGTGAAGGGATGAGGACGTGAGGACAGCGACCATGGCGCCGACGACGGCGGCCACCACGACCCCTCAGGTGCCCGCGGCGTTGGGTCCCGTGAAGAGCCGGCGGCGTCCGGTGCTGATCATCGCGTCCGTGGCCGCCCTGCTGCTGTCTGCGCTGGGTGGCGTGTGGTTGTGGACGGCGGCGACCTCGTCGGTCGAGGTCGTGGTGGCGAAGGCGGCCGTCCCTCGTGGCGCGGTGATCGCCGCCACTGACCTGATGGTTGCGAGGGTGTCGCTGGATCCGGCGATCGCCTCGATTCCCGCCAGCAAGGTGTCGACCATTGTGGGCCAGCGTGCCGCGCTCGACATCTCAGCCGGCGGGCTGCTTACCCCCGACGCGATCGCCCCCGAGACCGTCCCGGCCAAGGGTGAGACCGTGGTGGGGCTGTCTCTGGTGGACGGGATGCTGCCCGCCATTCCCTTGAAGACAGGCGACGACGTGCGGGTGGTGCAGACTCCCGGCGCGCAGGGCCAGGTCGGCGATGTCTCGCCGGTGACGATCGCGGCCAAGGTCGTCGCGGTCACGCGCTCGCAGGACGGGCAGTTCGCGCTCGTCGACCTGCTGGTGAGTGCGGACGCCGCACCCGATCTGGCAGCCCGGGCCGCGACAGGCAAGGTCGCGGTGGTGCTCGACTCCCGGGAACGGTGACGACATGCCCCTCTTCACCGTTGCGTCCGTCTCGGGCTCGCTGGGGGTGACCACCCTGTCGGTCGGCCTCGCCCTGACGTGGCCCCGTCCGGTGGTGCTGGTGGAAGCCGACCCGTCGGGCGGCTCGGCGATCCTGGCCGGGTACTGCACAGGCGTCGCCCGCCCCGGGCTCTCCGAACTCGTGTTGGCCTACCGACACCGCCAGTTGGCTGACGAGTTGCCGTCGCGGCTCTTCCCGCTGGCCGACTCGAATGCGAGCCTCCTGCCGGGGCTGCGCGCCCACCAGCAGGCGGCCTCCCTCCTCGGCGTGTGGGACTCGCTCCTGGACGCCCTGCGTGGACTCGAGGTCGACACGGGCGTGGACATCGTCGTGGACGCCGGCCGGCTGGGCATGGTCGGCAGCCCTGAGCCGCTGATCTCGGAGTCGGACGTGACCGTGGTGGTGACCGGGACTGGGTTGCCCGAGCTGGCCCGGGTGCGGTCATGGTTGCCTGGGCTCCAGGAAGGCTCATTGGGCGAGGTGCGGTTGGTCGTCGCAGGCCCGGCACGTCGTTACAGCACGTCCGAGGTCACCAAGACGTTGGGCGTACCGGTGCTCGGCGAGGTCGCCTGGGACCCGGACGCCGCGCGGTGGTGGTCCCACGGGGAGCCTCAGCGTCGGTTCGACCGTTCGCCACTACCCCGGTCGGTGGAGGCGTTGGGTGAGTCGCTTCGGGCTCTGGCGCCGCGCACGGAGGACGCGCCGCCGCGCACCAGGGCGGGGGCGGGACGATGACGAAGCAGCCGCAGCCAACGTGGGAAAGGCCCGACCTGGCCAGCGTGCCCCTGTTCACCGCCTTCGGCGACGGCACCGATCCGGCGCGGCCGGGCCGCGTCCGCTCTGGGTTCACCCTTTCGACGGCAGTCGCCACGACGCCCACGGCGTCCTCACTTCATGTGGTCGGACGGGAGGCGAAGGTGGGACCGACGGGACCGCCTACGGAGCGGTCGCCCGAGGTGGATTGGGACGAGGCGTCCGCCCTGCGCGCGCTGGCGTCCAAGCGCTTCTCCGAGCGGGCGGGGCTGTCCCCGTTCGTTGACGAGACCTCCCGCCAGGAGCTGGGGCGGGCGGTGATCATGGAGGTCGTCCAAGAGGCGACGGAGGCGCGCTTCGCCGTCCACGGCGCCATCAGTTCCGCCAACGCCCAGGACGCCTTGGCGCAGGCGGTGTTCGACCTGATGTTCGGGCTCGGCCGGTTGCAGCCCCTGGTGGATCGGGCGGACGTCGAGAACATCATCGTCGTCGGACACGACCGGGTGTTCCTGGACCTCGTGGGCGGCGAGAAGGTGCCGGGCCCACCGGTGGCGGCATCCGACGAGGAACTGATCCAGCTCCTGCAGGACCTGGCCTCAAGGGCCGATCCGCCGCGCGTGTTCTCGGACGCCAACCCGGACCTCCACCTGAACCTCGACGGCGCCCGCCTGGCGGCGTCCGCGTTCGTCACCCATCGGCCGAGCGTGGTGATCCGAAGGCACCGCCTGGTGCGCATCACCCTCGACGACCTCGTGGGCCTGGACACGGTGAGCCCCTTGCTGGCCTCTTTCCTCGCGGCCGCGGTGAAGGCACGGTTGTCGATCGTGGTCTCCGGTCAACAAGGCGACGGGAAGACAACCCTGCTGCGGGCTTTGTGTGCCGAGATCGGCCCCGAGGAGGTGCTCGGGACGTTCGAGACCGAGCGCGAGCTGGGTCTGGAGCAGTTGGTCGACGAGCACCCCGTCGTGTTCTCGTGGGAAGCGCGTCCCGGTTCAGGCGAGCGTGGACCCGATGGACGCCCCGTGAACGAATTCACCCTGCAGGACGGGATGCACGCCTCCTTCCGGTACGCGCTCGATCGACAGATCGTGGGCGAGGTCCGCGGACGCGAAGTCGCGCAGATGATCATGGCCATGGAGTCCGGCTCAGGCTCGCTGTCGACGACGCACGCCGCGTCGGCGTCCGACACGATGGAGAAACTGGTCAGCTGCGCGATACAGTCCGGCGAGTTCACCCGCGACTCGGCCGTGATGAAGCTGGCTCGCTGCCTCGGTCTGGTGGTGCAGCTGCGGTCCATGTACGTGCGCGGCCGCGACGGCTCGGTCCGCAAGCGGCGTGTGGTCGACGAGGTCCTGGCGATCACGCCGGGCGAGGAGTCCGCCGGCTACGCCGCGACCACCGTCTTCCGCAGTGACCCCGACGGCCCGGCTGTCGCCTTCGTGCTGCCCGACCACCTACGGATGCTGACCGGCCACGGGTTCACGGCGAACGAGTTCCTCCTGGAGGCGCAGCGGCACGGAGGCGTCGCATGAACCCGCTCGTCCCCGCGCTGGTGAGCGTCCTCGGCGTCGGTGGCGTGATGGGGCTGGTCGCAGGGCTTCGGCGAGTGCCGGTCCCGACGGGCGCTCCGAAGACGCCCCGTCTCCTGACGCGGCTCGCAATCGTCCCGCGCCGCGTCCTGATCTCCGGTCTGCTCGCTGCGGTGGCCGGTGTGCTGGTGGCCTTGCTGTCGGGCTGGGTGATCGCCATCGTGCTCTTCCCACTGGCGGCGATTGGCCTGCCGGTGCTCCTTGGAGTCTCGGACGAGTCCCACACGATCGAGCGCCTCGAAGGCCTGGCTGAGTGGACACGCAACCTGTCCGGCGTGATCACTGTGGGAGTCGGTCTGGAGGGCGCCCTCGTGGCCACGCTACGCACGACACCCGACGTCATCCGTCCGGAGGTGACCACCCTCGTGAGCCGCATCAGGTCTCGGTGGAACACAGCCGAGGCGCTCCGCGCCTTCGCCGACCAGTTCAACGACTCGACCGGTGACCTGGTGGCAGCCACTTTGATCCTCGCGGCGCAGAAGCGGGCTGATGGCCTCGCCCAGATCCTGTCCGGCCTCGCCGAGTCGGTGTCCGCGGAGGTCGCTGCCCGGCGTCATCTGGAGGCCGACCGCAGCAAGCCGCGCCAGACAGCGCGGATCGTCACCATCATCACCGTGGTTTGCCTGGTCGGGATGGCCGCCACCGGCCAGTACCTGGAGCCCTACCGTTCCCCGCTGGGACAGGTCGTCCTGTCGGTGCTCCTCGCGCTGTACGTCGTCGGCCTCGTGGTCATGCGACGTATGGCGCGGGTCAAGCCGCTGCCCAGACTCTTGGCGTCCGGGGACGCGTCATGACCGGCCTCCAGCTCGCCGCCCTGACTGGCCTGCTTCTCGCCACGAGCGTTCTGTGTGCGGTGTGGTGGCTCACGCCGACCGTGCCGGCGCTCGGGCCTGCACTGGACCGGCTGACCGGCGTGCCGTCGGCCCCCACCTTCGTCACCGGCGGCGTGGACACCCAGGATCGGGTAGGAGCCTGGGTCGCGCGCTGGCTGCCGAGGTGGGTGTGGATGACGCCTGTCAAGGAACTGACGCTGCTGCGCCGGACGGAGGCCAACTTCTACGGCGAGAAGCTGATCCTGGCCGCGATCGGACTGGTGGCACCCCCGCTGCTATCGACGTTGTTCAGCTGGTTCGGTCTGCGGTTCCCGATCACGGTCCCGCTCGCTGCGTCCCTGGTCGGCGCGGTCGGGCTGTTCGTCCTGCCCAACCTGGACATCCACGGCAAGGCGAAGGCGGCGCGCCTCGAGTTCAACCACGTGCTGACCGGCTTCATCGACCTGGTGGCGCTGGAACGTCGCGCCGGGTCGGGGCCGCGACAAGCGCTGGAGAACGCCGCTCGCGTCGGACGTGGCCAATGGGTCTTCGACCGCCTCGCGGAGGGCTTCACCCAGTCCAGCGTCGACGGCCGCCCACCGTGGGACGTCCTCCGCGCGATGGGCGACGAACTGGCCCTGCCCGAGCTCGACGATCTGGCCAACATCATGGCCCTGGCCGAACAGCAGACCATGCCCGTCTACCAAACCCTCCGGGAACACAACCGAGCGCTGCGAGTGGCGCTCCTGACCGACGAGCAGGCCCGTGCCAACGCCGCCTCCGAGCGGCTCACCATCCCTGCGACCATGCTGGCGATCGTCTTCATCGCCATCCTGCTGGGGCCATCCCTGATGACCCTGATGAGCAACACCTGACCCCAAAGGAAGAACCCCTTCAGGAGAGGAAACCCCACCATGATGCTCAACCTGTACGTGGAGAGCCAGCTCATGCGCCGCGACCTCGAGTCGTGGCTCGCCAAGCAGCGCGAACGAATGCTCGCCGAGGACGGCATGTCCGAGACCATCCAGAACGTCCTCTGGGCGATCTTCGCCATCGCCATCGTGGGGATCGTCGCCGCGATCATCCAGGCCTACGTCGTCGGCAAGGCCGGCGAGATCCGGTAGGGAAACGACCATGCGGCGGTCCAGGGCCAGCAGGTGGCGAATGCGAGGTGAGCGCGGGTCGTCATCGGTCGAGATGGTGATCGCGCTTCCCATCGTGCTCACCGTGCTGTTCCTGGCCGTCCAGGCCGGCACGTGGTTCCACGCCCGGTCGATCGCCCTGGCGTCCGCCCAGTCGGGCGCCCGCACCTCGGCGATGCTCAACTCCTCCCTGGAGGCGGGCTTGTCGAGCGCGAGGTCCTTCGCCGCCGACGTGGGAGGGACGACCCTCACCGGCGTCACCGTGACGGGCGATAGGACGGCGACCAGCACGACCGTGACGGTGACCGGCCACAGCGTCCGGCTCGTGCCGTTCATGGACGTCACCGTGTCGCAGTCGGCCACCCTCCCGGTCGAGAGGTACACGCGATGAAGCCGCGAGCTCACGAATCCCGACGATGCCGGAGCGCGAGCTCCCAGGCTCGGCGCTGCGCCGCCGATGAGCGGGGTTCCGCCGCGATCGAACTGGTCCTATTGGTGCCGGCGCTCATGCTCCTGCTGCTGTTCGCCGTGGCCGGCGGTCGGGTGGCGATCGCTCACGGGAGCGTCCAGCAGGCAGCCGCGGACGCCGCACGCGCCGCCTCGATCGCCCGCAATGCTGGCGCCGCCCAGACGGCGGCGGTGGCGGCGGCACGAGCCACGCTGGCCAACCAGGGGCTGACGTGCGCGTCGATGACGGTGACCCTCGACACCGCAGGCTTCGCCAAGCCGGTGGGCACACCGGCGAGCGTCGCGGCGACGGTGAGCTGCACGGTGGAGCTGTCAGAACTGGCACTGCCCGGCCTGCCGGACAGGCTCGTCAGCGCGACGGTCACGAGTCCGCTTGATGTGTTTAGGGGGCGATGATGCGCCATCGCGATGAGCGCGGTTCGGTCACCGTGTGGGGGGTGTTGATCGCGCTCGTGATCACCATGGTGATCGGAATCACCGTCGACCTGACAGGGCAGGTCAACGCCCAGCAGCGCGCCCACGACCTCGCCCAGCAGGCCGGGCGAACGGCCGCGAACCAGGTGAAGGCCAGCCAGATCATGCGCGGCCAATCCCCCCAGATCGACACCTACGCCGCCCGAACGGCCGCAACGGCCTACCTGCATGCCGCCGGCGTCGAGGGCAGCGTGAGCATCACCGGACCGACCACCTTGTCGGTGCACGTCACCATCGCCTACCAGCCGAAGTTCCTCGGAACCGCAGGCATCGGGCCGAAGACGGTCAGCGGCGACGCCACCATCCTGCTGTCGCGCGTCGTGAACGGAGCTCCCCGATGAACCCACCGCCTCGTCACCCTCGTCTGGTCGGACTTGCTGCCTTCGTCGCCCTCGTTGCCCTCCTCGTGGGGCTTCCTGCCGTGCTGCTGGCCCTCGGGTGGGGGCCGACGCCGTCCGGCCTGGACGGGTGGTTGGCGGCGCTCACCAGTCCGGATGACGGCCACCTGACGGTGCTGATCTTGAAAAGCGCGGCCTGGGTGGTCTGGGGACTGCTCGCGGTCACGATCCTCACGGAGACAATCGCAGCCCTGCGAGGCCTGGAGGCGCCCAAGCTGCCGGGGCTCCAGTGGTCACAGGCGCCAGCCCGCCGGCTCGTGACAGCCGCGCTGCTCCTGTTCATCGCGGTGCCCGCGGCGGGGATCGAGACTGCATCCGCGGTCCCGGACAGCCCGAGCCCGGTGGCCACAGCGACGGCCGTCGTGGCGTCCCCGCCGTCCTCGTCCGTGGGAACGCCGTCGAGAGCCGTTGCGCTCGTCAAGACCGCCCCCGCACGCGTTACTCACACGGTCAAACGAGGTGAGACCCTGTGGTCGATCGCTGAGCACCACCTGGGGTCCGGGACCCGCTACCCCGAGATTCTCAAGCTCAACAATGACCTCCTGCGCGGCAAGCCACAGTTCCTCAGGCCGGGCTGGGTGCTGACCCTGCCCGCAGCGGCGCTGGCCCCCGCCGGACAGGCCGCCGAGGCGAGCGACCGCGCGCATTCCAAATACACCGTGGTCAAGGGCGACACGCTGAGCGAGATCGCCCAGCAGCACCTCGACGACGCCCAGGCGTGGCCACGGATCTTCGAGGCCTCGAGGGGGATTCCGCAGCCGGACGGCCGTCGGCTGACGGACCCTGACCTCATTCTCCCTGGGTGGCACCTGCTCATCCCCTCCGCTGCAGCCACGACGCCAGAGCTCCCAACCGCCTCGGAACCCGAACGAGCCGAGTCGACATCCGAGAGCTCGCCGGTCGCTTCGGCTACGCCCGCGAGCGCCACACCGACAGTGGGGGAGGCCGAGACGTCGCCTGCAACCGGCGGGGCGGTCCCTGTTCCCGCCGCTCCGTCCAGCGCGCCGGCGGTGCCATCACCATCCTCCTCGACGACCGTGGCTTCGGACATGAGTAGGGACGAGAGGCCTGTGCGCGAGGCGTCCGATGGGGACGCGGAGACTCTGGCCCCGTGGGTGCTGGCCGGTCTCACCGGCGCGGGCGGGGTCCTCGCCGCTGGGCTCCTGGCCGCCCTCCGTCAGCGTCGGAGGGCCCAGTTCCGTGCGCGTCGGCCGGGGCGGACGATCCAGGCACCGCCGCCGGAACTGGTTCCGGTGGAGAAGACCCTGATGACGGAGGGGCGGGCCGCGACGCCCACCCTGTTCGGCATCGACCAGGCGCTCAAGCTGCTTTCCGTGTCCGGCGAGGACCGCGTCGTGCCGCCCCAACTCGTGGCTGTCCAGCTCCTGCCGGGTGAGGTAGCCGTCCAGCTGGCCGAGCCCGTGACACTGGCACATCCGTGGCGCCCGGACCCGGCCGACGGCCGTCGATGGCTGGTGGCCGCTGGGGCGTACGAGCAAGAGGCGACCGCCCGATCCGCCTATCCGCAACTCGTCTCCGTGGGACTGGACGACGACGGCGCCACGTGGCTGGTCAACCTCGAACAGTTGGGCACGATCAGCCTCACCGGTGACCCCACCTACGCCGCCGACTTCGCTCGCTATCTGGCGGCCGAGATCGCGGTCAACCCGTGGGCGCGTCAGGTCCAACTCGACTGCATCGGGATCGCGCCGGAGGCCGTGCCACTCGACCCTGCGCGCATCCGCCACCACCGTCTCGAGGACCCCGCGCCGCTGGACGCCGCGATCGCCGCGGCCGGGGCGACCATCGACAAGTGCGCCACTCACGACGTGACCGCTGCCGCCGGTCGCGCCGACGACCTGGGCGGAGACGTGTGGGACAGCTGGCTCGTCCTGGTCAATGGGGCGCTGTCGAGCAGCCCGCTCGACCGGCTGCTCGCACTCGTCGGGGATCATCCGGCCCGCAACGGGACGGCCGTCGTCATGGTCGCCGACACGGAGCCCATCCGTGGCTCGGGCGTTCGGCTGACCGGGCAGGGGCGGGTGGTCATCCCGTCGCTCGGCCTCGACCTGATCGCCAACGGACTCACCCCCGCCGAGGCCAAGGGTTGCGCGCTGCTCTTGGCTCACGCCGACCTGCTCGACGACGTCGAGATGCCGAGCGACGGCGACGACGGTTGGCGTGAGTACGTGGACGCCGCCGGAGCGATCCGCGACGAACTTGTGCTGCCTCGCGACACTGACCACGAGTCTGAGCCCGGGGCGACGGTGGTTTCAGCCCCGGACGCCGAGGTCCTCGACGTGGCCGCGACCACCGCGGACGACCTGCAGCAGCTCGCCCCGCACGTGCCCGACAAGGTCCGGGCTGCTGTCGTGGCCGCCGACCCGGGTCTGGACGCCGACCTGGCGGCCTGGGCTACCGGGGCCCGCCCGCACCTGCGCCTCCTTGGCACCATCCAGGCACGGACCGGAACGACCGGGACGCCCACGGTGGTGGCTAAGCGCAAGGCCTTCTACACCGAGTTGCTGGCCTTCCTCGTGCTGCACCCCCAAGGTGTCACCATCGACCAGGTCGTCGATGCATTCGGGACTGACGCCACCCAGATGCGTGTCCACCTCTCGAAGGTGCGGAGCTGGCTCGGCGTCGACCCCGCGACGGGTGGGCAGTATCTCCCTGAGGCGACCAAGTCGCCGGCCGGGATCGCCCGCGGCATGGGCGTCTACCAGTTGGTCGGCGTTCTAGCGGACATCGACCTCTTCCGCCGGCTCCGCGCGCGCGGCCAAGCGCGCGGTGCCGATGGCCTCACAGATCTGCAGACGGCGCTGGGGCTAGTCACCGGGGAACCTTTCACGGGACAGCGTGGGCGAGGCTGGAGTTGGCTCGCCGAGGGCGTCCGTGTTGACCAGCACATGGTGTGCGCCGTGGTCGACGTTGCCCACACGGTCACGATCGCGGGGCTGCACTCCGGCGACCTGCACTTGGCCCGCGCCGCTACAGAGACCGCGCTGCTCGCAGCCCCGTACGAAGACACGCCTCGCCTCGACCTTGCGGCCGTCGTGGCTGCTGAAGGCGACACTCAGGCTGCCGAACGCGTCCTGCGCGACAAGGTGAGCAACCGCTCCTATGACCATGACGCCCCAGACGATCTACCTGAGCGGTCCGCCGAGCTAGTCGCCAGCCCGCCGTGGCTGCGCAAAGGCCGGGTCGCGTGAACTGACGATCGAGGAAGGGGCCATGTTGAGCGCCCACTGCGTTGTCGGGCGACACTCAGCGTCGGTCGAGACAGTGACGTCGCGAACTCACACCTGTAGCGCGCGGCGGCCAGCTAGCAACACTGCTCGAGCTGGTCGTGGCCGTCAAGCGGATCTATGCCGGACGTCCCCCAACGTCGATGGTCGTGCCTTCGATAATGCCGTCTGTGCCGGACCGATGGCATGGCCCGTCCTGGAACAATAGACGTGGCACTGAGCCGAGATGAGCGCCCAATGTGCTGACACGACATCGCCGGACGCAGCGGAGGGTGGTGGTCTGCGCCCTGGCGGGAGCGGGGGCCTAGTGCCGCCGACTGCCGTTCGGCTGCCCTCAACCAAGAATGTCGCCTGACCCCAATAGAGTGCCGGCATGGCGCAAGAAATACTCAAGCTGGAGCCCGGATCCGACCACGTCGCCAGGCTTGCGCGTCGCAATGAACCGCTGCGCGCCGTCATCGAGCTGATCTGGAACTCGGTCGACGCAGAGGCCGACAACGTGCGGGTCGAGTTCGTCCGCAGCGAGAGCGGCGCCATCGACGAAGTCCGCGTCATCGATGACGGTCACGGCATTAGCCCTGATGAACTCAAGTCGACGTTCGGAATGATCGGTGGCTCATGGAAACGAGCCGGGTCCAAGACCAAGAACGGGAAGAGACTGCTCCACGGCGAGGAGGGCCAGGGCCGGCTGCGAGCTTTCGCCCTCGGTGATCGTGTCGAGTGGGTCAGCCACGCGATGGATTCAGTCGGCGTCCTGCACCGGGTCAGCGTAACCGGCAGTTCGGACGACTACCGGCGGTTCCCGACCTCCTTCACACCTACGAGCCAGTCGATGCCGACCAGCACCATCTTCCATGCTCACAACCGGGGACAACTGACTCTCGGCGCGCTCGACTCCGACCAGGCGCTCCCTCAGCTGCTCGGTCACTTCGCGCCCCTTCTCCTTAACGACCAGAACCTCTCGATCGTCTACGACGGATCCCGGCTGGATCCGCACCAGCACATCGCTGACGATCAGTGCTACCCGCTTCAGGGTGTACCCGGAACTGCCTCGGTTCGCATCATCGTCTGGAAGTCGGCAGCACGGCGAACGCCGCGCAAGGTTCACTTCGGCGTCGACGGGACGCACTTTCCATACGAGGAGACGGCCACTCGGCTCGAAGCACACTTCCCCTTCACCGCCTACGTGACATGGGACGAGCTAGGTACCGACGAACTCAGCGTTCTTGGTTTGCACGAGATGGCCGACGAACCGGTCAGTCTGCTCTGGAAAGCGGTCGACGAGAAGATCCGTGAGCACTTCGTCGCCCGGCGTCGGCAGCAACGCCGTGAGCAGATCAAACGGTGGCGAGACACGGGTGCGTACCCATACCAAGGGAAGCCTTCGACCTCGGCAGAGAAAGCCGAGCGCGCCGTCTTCGAGGTCATCAGCGGCACGCTGGCGCCACACATCGCCGCCGACACGCACCAGGCGAAGGTAACCCTCCGCCTGCTTCAGGAAGCCGTCCGTCACGACGCCGCCACGCTCACCACGATCCTCCACGAGGTCGTGTCCCTCTCGGCGGAGGATGCTGCAGCACTGACCCGACTCCTGCAGGAGACGTCACTGTCGGCGATCATCCGCGCGACCAGCCAGGTCGCCGACCGTCGAAAGCTGCTCGAAGGGCTGAATCACATCCTCTTCGATCCCGACGATGCGAAGTACGTGGGCGAGCGAGACCACCTCCACAAGATCCTGGACACCGAACTGTGGATCTTCGGCGAGGGCTACAACGTCATGCGCAGCGAGAAGAGCCTGACCGACTTGGCTCGCACGCACCTG
>Ga0247728_10154_pt1 | contig 11460 bp, 7 predicted proteins | sample SalenrCarbi39_FD_183048 | JGI IMG/M metagenome (GOLD analysis project Ga0247728, IMG submission 183048) | Saline wetland microbial communities from Lincoln, Nebraska, United States - Carb-i39 | ecosystem: Environmental > Aquatic > Non-marine Saline and Alkaline > Salt marsh | place: USA: Nebraska...
ACCGCCGTACTTCTCGGCCGCGTGCCGGATGCTCTTGAGCCCGAGGCCGTGGGTGCCGCCCACCTTGCGGGTGGCGAGTTCGCCCTCCTCGTAGCGCAGCTCGCCGTCGAAGTAGTTCTCGAACCTGCACACGACGAAGCGGGCCTGGTTGTGCACCGCGACGCGGATGATCCGGTGCTCGGGGTCCTCGAGCCGCTGCACGGACTCGATGGCGTTGTCCAGCGCGTTGCCGAGGATGCTGGCCAGGTCCATGACGTCGACGAAGCCCAGCGCTGTGCCGTCCGCCACGCACGTGAAGTTGATGCCCCGGGAGCGGCAGTAGCGGGCCTTGGAGGTCAGCACGGTGTCCAGCACCGGGTTGCCCGTGTCGAACGCCGCGCCGAACTGGTCCAGCGACTCCTCCAGCGCGTCGAGCTGCCGGCCGCGTTTCTCGGGGTCGAGCTCGACCCGGATGACCGCGAGGTGGTGCTTGAGGTCGTGCGAGGCGCGGCTGACGAGCTCGATGTCGCGCTTGGCGGCCAGGTACTGGTCGTGTTGCGTGCGCAGGATGGCGTCCATGGCCGCGAGTTCGAGGTCGGCCCGCTGCTTGCGCAGCTGCTCGTGCTGGGCGTAGAGGGCGATGTAGCCGGCGAGGTCGACCAGGGTGCGGATGTAGAACACCTCGATCGAGATCTCGCCGCTGAACGGCGTGTTGGGGGTCACGAAGCTGAGGTTGCTGAGCGCGAAGGTCGTGACCGCCATCGCGACGGCGATGCTGAGCATGCGCGGCCCCACGGCCGGCGCCGTCCCGTCGAAGTGCCTGCGCTCCAGCACGTGGGCAGCCCCGAACGCCGCGGCGTACAGCACCACCAACACGATGGTCGGGATGAGACCCTCCACGCCCGGCTCGGGGTGGAAGTAGAAGGCGTGGATCTGCCACTCGAGCGAGGCGACGAGCTCGGCCAGCACGAACGCTCGTGCGGCCACGTAGCCGACGTCGCGGAGACCGACGGTGGTGGCGGCCGCCATGAGCCCCACCATGCCCGCGACAGCCAACGCCATTCCGACGGTCCACAGGTGCAGGGGCAGGGTCCCGGCGAACAGCTGGATGCCGACCAGCGCAGCCAGACCGACGGCGAGCGTGGCGGCCGTGCCGACCACACCCCACCGCCTCGGCAACACGAGGATGTAGACCATGCAGGCGAGCCACTCCGCCAACCCGGTGATCTCACGGGGAATGTTCGGCAGGACCTCGGTCACGCGGGGTTCCCGCCGAAGTAGCCGGTGAGCGCCTCGAGGAAGGGCTTCTTGCGGGCGCGGCTGACGGGCAGGGAGATGCCCCCCGTGAGCCGGGACTCGCCGTTGCTGAAGCCCTCCACATGGCGCAGGTTGACCAGCAGGAAGCTGTTGGAGCGGTAGAAGCCACGCGACTCGAGCTGGGCCGCCATCTCCTTGAGCGTGCCGATCATCGACAGCTTGCCGTCGGCCATGTGGAACACGAGGCGGTGCTTGATGCTCTCGATGTAGAGGACGTCGGCGAGATTGACGCGCAGCACCTCGCCGCCGACGCTGAGCACGATGTGGTCCTCGCGGGCCCGGTCCAGCCGTTCGAGGGACCGCTTGAGCTCCTGCGAGAACGCGAAGTACGGCACCGGCTTGAGCAGGTAGCTGAGGGCGTCGACCTCGTAGCCCTTGATCGCGAACTGCGCCATGTTGGTGACGAAGATGAGGATGACCCCGGGGTCGACCTCCCGGATGAGCCGGGCCGTCGCGAAGCCGTCGAGGTTGTCCATCTGGACGTCGAGGAAGATGATGTCGAAGCGCGGGCGGTAGGCGGCCGTCAGCTCCGATCCGTCGGCGAACTCCTCGACGGCGAACTGCACGCCGTGCTCGTGCTCGTAGCGAGCCAGGTACGACTGCAGGAGGTGTCGGCTCTCCTGCTGGTCGTCGACCACTCCGATGCGGATCATGCACGCTCCTTCCGGGTCCCACAGAGTATCAATCGCGACCCCGCGCAGCGCTGGTAGCCTCGCCCCTGAGCTGCCTGCCGGGAGGACGAGATGGATCTGTTGGTCGTGGGTTCCGGCCTGTTCGGGCTGACCATCGCCGAGCGGGCCGCCACCGAACTCGGGCTGCGGGTGACCGTCGTCGAGTCGCGGGACCACATCGGCGGCAACGCGTGGAGCACCGTCGACGAGGCCACCGGCGTCGAGGAACACCGGTACGGGGCCCACATCTTCCACACGTCAAACGAGGCGGTGTGGGGTTACGTCAACCGGTTCACCGAGTTCACGCCCTACGAGCACCGCGTCTACGCCCGCCATCGCGGCGAGGTGTTCCCGCTGCCGATCAATCTGGGCACCATCAACCAGTTCTTCCGCACCGGGCTCGGACCCGACGAGGCGCGCCGGCTCATCGACGAGCAGGCCGGAGAACTGGCGGGCCGCGAGCCCGGCAATCTCGAGGACAAGGCGATCTCGCTGATCGGCAGGCCCCTGTACGAGGCGTTCATCCGGGGCTACACGGCCAAGCAGTGGCAGACCGACCCCCGGGACCTGCCATCCTCCATCATCACGCGGCTGCCGGTGCGCTTCACCTACGACAACCGCTACTTCAACGACACCCACCAGGGGATGCCCCGGCACGGCTACGCGGCCTGGCTGCAGCGGATGGCCGACCATCCGCTGATCGACATCCGGCTGGGCGTCGACTTCCTCGACGACGCGCACGAGTTCAGCCGGGCCGCCGCGGTGGGGCAGGTGCCGGTGGTCTACACCGGGCCCGTCGACCGGTACTTCGGCCACCGGTACGGGGCGCTGGGCTGGCGCACGCTGGACTTCGACCGGCAGGTCCTTGACGTGGCGGACCACCAGGGCACGGCGGTGATCAACGAGTGCGACGAGGACGTCCCCTATACCAGGACGCTCGAGTTCAAGCACTTCCATCCTGAGCGCACCCACCGCGACGGGACCGTCGTCGTGCGGGAGTATTCCCGGTTCGCGGAGGGCGCTGACGAGCCGTACTACCCCGTCGCGACGCCGGAGGACAGGGCCAGGCTCGAGCGCTACCGCGAGGCGGCGGCCGAGGAGCCGCGGGTACTCTTCGGCGGCCGGCTCGGGACTTACCAGTACCTGGACATGCACATGGCCATCGGCTCGGCGCTGAGCCGCTTCGACAACACGGTGCGGGGCTGGTTCTGAGCGCGGTCCCAGCGCGCCGCACACCCGGCTCCGCGACACGGGACGACGAAGGGGCGGGACCCGCGTTGCGCGGAACCCGCCCCTTCGTCGTTCGACCGTCGGTCGGCGGCTCTCCTAGACGGAGGCCCCGGTGCCGCTGTGGCGACGCACCCGACGCCACACCAGGAACGCCCCCAGGAGGACGAGGGCGCCCAGCACGGCCGTGACCGCGTACTGGATGTAGACCCAGGTCGGCGGCGTGTAGTCCACCGTCGTGCCCGGGGCGAGCCCGTTCATCGCGTTGGAGTTGGCGACCGTGTACAGGATGTTCTGGGTCGCGTTGCGGATGTCGGTGACCGCCTTCGCCGAGGACGTGTCGTTGAACGACTTCGACGGCTGGAACGTCAGCGTCAGGTCGGTGCCGGCGCTGATGCCCTGGTTCGGGTTCATGTACGGATACAGGTTGAAGTCCGAGATCGCGAAGCCCTCGAAGCCCCACTCGCCCCGCAGCACGTTCGTCATCAGAGCCTCGGAGCCGCCGGCCCACGTGGTCCCGATGCGGTTGAACGAGCTCATGACGCCGCCGGCGCCGATCGTCGTCTCCTCGACCGTGCCGTTCTCGTCGGCGATGTAGGTGACGTCCATCGAGATGTCCTTGACGGCCATCTCGAACGGCTTGAGGTAGAGCTCACGAATGGTCTGCTCGGTGGCCCAGGTGGCGATGCCGTTGTTGACGCGGTTGGTCTCCTGCTCGTTGAGCGCGAAGTGCTTGAGCATCGTGTAGACGCCCTTCTCCGCGACGCCGTTGGCCACGGCGGTGAGCATCGCGCCGGAGAGGTGGGGATCCTCCGAGTAGTACTCGAAGTTGCGGCCCCCGAAGGGCGAGCGGTGCAGGTTGGCCGCCGGGGCGTACCAGCCGTTGATGCCCTTGTGCAGCGCCTCGTTGCCGAGCATGCGCCCCATCTCCGCGCCCAGGTCGACGTCCCAGGTCTGCGCGATGAGGAACTGCGACGGGTAGGCCACGCCGTTGATCGACGAGTTGATGAAGGACGAGAAGCCGGCGGGGCCGTCGGGCTCCAGGGTCTGCGGCTTGGCGATCGACCCGATGCCGGCGGTCTGGTAGGCGCCGTTGAGCAGCAGGTCCGTCATCTCGGAGACCGTGAGCGAGTCCATGATCTCGGCCCACAACGGGTCGTCCTTCGCGAGACCGCGCATGTCGATCAGCGTGAGGTCCGAGTCCGCGCCCGTCGTCGGCTTGTCGCCGTCGAACGCGTCGGCTGCCGCCTCGTGGTCCCACGGGGCGAACCCGGCGACGACGGCCTCATCGGCGACGAGCTGGTCGGCCGTCGGGGCCTTCGGGAACGTGCCGGCGAAGTCGGCGCGCGACATCGACAGGATCTTGCCCTCCTGCGGCTCGCTGGTGAACTGCGCCGACACGTCGTCGAACTGGTTGGTCACCTCCGCGAGGTCGGTGGAGCGCCGGTTGTCGCCGGAGTAGACGACGTCCTCGGCCACCGCGTACGTGATGGGCTCGACGCCCGGGGCGACGGTGTGCGAATCGGTGCGCAGGCTGATGACGTAGTCGCCTGCCTCGAGGACGTAGGCGCGCTCGCCCAGGTGGTCGTAGGACGCCATGTCCTCGATGGGGAGCTCGAGGGTCAGCGTCTCGGAGGCGCCGGGCTCGAGGAGGCCGGTCTTGTCGAACGCCCCGAGCACGACCTCGGACTTCTCGATGCCGCCGTCGGTGTAGGGCGCCGTGTAGTAGAGCTCGACCACGTCCTTGCCCGCGACGTCACCGGTGTTGGTGACCTCGACCTGGACGGAAATGGTGCCGTCGACGTCGCCGGTCTCGGTGGAGACGATCTCCCAGGCGAAGTCGCTGTAGCTCAGGCCGTAACCGAACGGGTACACCACGGCCTCGTCGTAGTCGATGAAGCCCTCAGCCGCGGCGGTCTCGTAGTAGCGGTAGCCGATGTAGATGCCCTCGGCGTAGTTCACGAACGGCGCGTCGGAGGTCAGCGTCGCGTTGGACGTGGCCTGCTCGACGGCCGACACCGGGTAGGAGGCCTCGATGTTGTCGTAGACGAACCCGCCGAAGTTGGCGTAGGTCGGGTCCGCCGTGAAGTCGGCGGCCCACACGTCGGCGGTGCGTCCGGAGGGGTTCACCTCGCCGGTCAGGATGCTGCCCAGAGCGTCGAACCCGCTCGCGCCAGGGGAACCGGCCAGCAGGACCGCGTCGACGCCGGGATCGTCCTGGACGTCGCCCATCTCGATGGTCGTGGAGGCGTTGACCACCACGACGACCGTCTCGAAGGACTCCTTGGCGAGCTCGATGAGGTCGCGCTCGTCCTGGTTCAGCTCGAGCTGGTGCTGGCCCTCGGCCGCGTTGTCGTCCCAGTCCGTCATGTCGCGGGTCAGGTCGCCGCCCTCGCCGCCGGGGCGGCCGATGTAGATGATGGCGGCGTCGGAGTAGTCCGCGAACGAGCCCTGCAGGGCCTCGTAGTCGCCGACCGGCAGCTCGCCGATGTTGTAGCTGGACGCCCCCGGGTTGTCCATCTCGATGTGCCCGCGCCGGTTCTCGGCGGAGAAGGCCTCGATCGCCGCGTAGACCTGATCGTTGACCTGGAAGCCGGCGTTCTCGAGCCCGGCCCGGGCGGTGACCGCGGACCGGGTGTCGACGGAGCCGGACCCGGCGCCGCCGAAGACGGGATCGGCCGCCGCACGGCCGAGCATCGTCACCCGCGACGCGGACGCGAGCGGCAGCGCGCCCGACTCGTTCTTGGCCAGCACGATGCCACCGGCCGCGATCTCCTCGACCAGGTCCCTGGCGGCGGCGTCGACCTCGTCCATGCTGGCGAAGTCCGAGGTGTAGTACTCGGTGTCCCAGTCAGCCGATTCCTCGGAGTTGGTGAAGGTGTAGGTGCCGGACCCGAGCTGGGACTCGACCCATCCGCCTCCGACGACCAGCGCCACGTTCACCGCGACGATCAGAGCGGTCGCCAAGGCGAGCACGGGGATCCAGATCGACAGGAACTTCTTGTTCGACATGGGCGCCTTCTGGTGTCCTTCTTGGGTCGGGCGTTCACTACTTACTCTCCTTCGAGGGCGGCGGGATGGGGAGTCCGCGGAGGACTACTCGGTGACCTCGGTGATGTTGCCGTCCTGGTCGATCTGCCAGGTCTTGCCGGTCTCGGCGGAGTCGGCCTCGATGGTGAAGTCGCCACCATCGATCTCGATCGTCCCCTGGACGCGGGAGGTCGCCTCGGAGTAGGTGTACGGCATCACGAGGAGCCCGTACTTGACGGTGGGGGCGTCGACGTCGCTCGCGAGCATGACCTGGGCCCAGTCGTCGTCCTCGAGGGCCTCGAGGACGGTCAGGCGGGCGTTCTCCAGGTCCTCGGCCACGTCGACGGACGCAGCGGCCTGGCTGCTCTGGGTCGCGGTGCCGGCGCCGTTGTCGCTGGAGCACGCGGTGACGCCGAGGGCGCCGGTGAGGGCGATGAGCAGGCCGAGGCCGGTGGTCAGGATCTTGTTGGTGTTCACAGCTACTCCTTGTGGTCTCTGGCCGTGGGCTCATCCCGCGGCCGATGGTGGGGGTGGCCGGCGATACCTCCGCCGGCCACCCCCTCGGGTGTTCGCGTCAGCCGGCGATCGGGCCGGCGTAGTTCAGGCCGAAGCCGTAGTCGTACACGTTGCCGTTGGCGTCGGTGTAGGGCGTCATGTCCTTGGCGACGTCCTCGAACTGCGCCTCGACGGTGTCCATGTTCTCGGGGAACTGGATCGGCAGACGACCCTGGGGCTCGTAGAGGCCCAGCGACACCTCGATCAGCGCCTGGTCGCTCGTGCCGAAGCCGACAACGATAGCGTCAGACTCCGCCTCGAACTCTGCCGGGATGACCGGGTTGGTCGCCTTGACGACGGTGACGACCGGGATGTCCTTCCCGCTCGCCTCGACGGCGGCCACCGCACGCTCGAACGCGTCGAGGTCGGCCTCGTTGGCGATACGCGAGGTGTTGCCGAAGTAGGAGCGGTTCTGCTTCGTGCCGTCGGGGAGCAGGTCGCCCGAGATGGACTCCTTGCGGACGTTCTCGCCGTCGGCGGTGTAGGGGCGGTACTGCAGCGAGATCGGGTACCACTCGTCGGTCTCCAGATCGTGGCCGATGTTGGAGAAGTTGCCGCCGTTGTCCGGGCTGTCCATGCCGACCAGGACGAGGTCGACGTTGCTGAGATCGGGGGCGGTGTAGCTCGTGACGACGCCGTCGGCATCGGTCACGGCCTCATCGGTGACGACGGTGCCGAAGTACTGCTCGGCGACCTCGACGTCGATGCTGGGGCCCTCGGTGTACTCGCCGGGGCCGAACGCGCTGGCGAAGCCGTTGCTGTAGGACCGCGGGATGTAGACGGTCTTGTCGGACCAGTCGGCGGCCTCGGCGGCTGCGATGGTACCGCCGTCGTTCTTGACCATCACGACCGAGTCGAGCTGCGCGGCATAGCCGGCCTCGATCTTGTCCTCGCTGGCGAGGACCTTCGCGGACTCCTCGGGATCGAGGAAGGCGCTCTCGTAGAGACCGGGGTTGAAGAGCATGGAGAGGATGCGGGCGCCCGACTCCTGGAAGCGGGTCTCCGCGTCCACCTCGAGCTCACCGGCTTCGAACTTCTGCTGCCACAGGTCAGCGGCCTCGAGGATGAAGGTCGCGTCGTTGACGCCACCGAACATGTCGTGACCGGTACCGAGCACCTCCAGGTAGCGCTCCGCGGGGGTCAGATCCTCCGCGCCCCACGCCATGCCGAAGAACGCGCCTTCGTCCTTGGAGCCGCTCATGACGCCCCAGTCGGTGACGACGACGCCCTCATAGGCGTTGTCCTTGCGCAGGATGTCCATGCGGCCGTTGTCGTAGGCGGTGCCGATGCGCTCACCGAACAGCGGCTCGCCGTCGGCGTTCAGCGCGATGGAGTACGCGGTCATGACGGCCGCCGAATCGAGGGAGCCGAGGAAGCCCGCGGCGTGCTCGTCGAAGTTGTCGCCCGGGTAGACGCCGTACTTGCCGGCGTCGGTGTGGCCCTCGCGGCCGCCCTCACCGGGTCCGTCGCCGGCCCAGTGCTTGATCATCGCGTTGACCGACTCGGGGCCCCACACGTCCTCGCCGCCGGTGCCCTGGAAGCCGTCGACGTAGGCCGCCGCGAGCTCCGTGTTCTGCGCGACGTCCTCACCGAACGTGCCGCCGACGCGGAGCCAGCGGGGCTCAGTCGCGAGGTCGATCTGCGGGCTCAGCGCGGTCGCGATCCCGAGGGCGCGGTACTCGGCCGAGGCCATCTCGCCGAAGTTCTGGGTGTGCTCCGCGTTGAAGGTCGCGGCGAGACCGAGGTTCGAGGGCCAGCGCGAGATGTCGGCGCCCTCGGCGTTGTAGCCGCCGGAGCCGGCGGTCGACCGCGGGTCGGACGCGAAGTTGACCGGCACGTACGGGGTGTCCTCGGTGGCCAGGGTCTCGACGAAGGCCTGCATCTCGTTGACCCAGGGAACGGTGACCTTGGCGTCGCTGCCGGCCGCGTTGAGGACGGCGCGCAGGTTCGACTCGGACAGGTAGGTCTTCTGGGCGTCGGTCAGGCCGTCCTGCGGCGTGCGCTCGTGCGAGCTGAACAGCATGAGGCCCGCGATCTGCTCGATCGACATGTCGTCGGCGAGGTCGGCCGCGCGCTCAGTGGCCTCGACGCGCCAGTCCTCCCACGTGTCGAGCTCGCCGTTGGCGTTCATGTCCTTGAACGCGTAGGTCGCGCCGTCGATCTCCTCCTCGAGCAGCGTGATGCCACTCTCGGCGCCGTACGACAGGGTCGGGCCATCGCCTGGGTTGTCGACGACCATGAATGTGGTGGTGCCGTCGGTGACCTCACGCTCGGTGTAGGAACCCGAAGCGGCCTGCTGCGACGTGGCAGCCGGCGCGGAGGACTCGTCGCCCTCCGGGGTCGCGCTGCAGCCCGACAAGGCCATGGCGGCGATGCCGGCGAAGGCAATGATGCGCGTGGCGGGACGCTTCATCGGACGCCCCCCTGCACTCGCGCTCTGGTGAACCTTCATCACTCTCTCCTCATTGAGTCACGGACCGGGTCAGCGGGAGCTGGTGCACGTTCGACACCCTCCCCGGCTGCCACGATCCTGTTGGGACACGGCCCCCGCGACCCGCCGGCTCCACCCCGTGCCCACGGCACGAGTCGGGTCCGGATGATGGGTCGCGTGTGACCGAGACACACTCAATCAGCGCGCGGATGAGGCTCTCCCAGCCCGAAGCACAACCTGTCGGTCTGTGCGCACAACCTGCGTCCGGCGTCGGAGAACACAGAGACGGGGCCGCCATCAGGCGACCCCGTCCCGCTCAGAAGAAAGGCTGCGGTTCAGCGCTCGTCTCAGACGATGCACACCCCGCGTAGGCCTTCCTTGGCCTTACCTACGGTCTGATAACTGTCATCGATGCCCATAAATTGCCTCCCGGAGTGGTCTAGGAAATAGGACAGCTTCCACGGTACGCCCCCCGGGCAAACCCGGGGGGCGTTCCGCCGAACGAATGGTGCGCGCCGGTCAGCGCGAGATGTCCTCGACGATGTCGCCGGTGAGGCGGTCGCCGAGCGTGCGGGCGATGTCGGCCTGGGCGATGATCCCGACGACCCTGCCCTCCTCGACGACCGGGATGCGCCGGATCTGGTTCTCGGCGAGGATCCGTGCGACGTCCTTCGCATCGTGATCGACACCGACGGTCACCACGTCGGGCGTGGCGATCTCGGCGACGGTGGCGGACGTGGGGTCGAGGCCGACGGCGATGCCCTTGACGACGATGTCGCGGTCGGTCACGACGCCGACCAGCAGGTGACCGTCGGTCACGGGCATGGAGCCGACGTCGTGCTGGCTGAGCTGTCGAGCGGCTTCGGCGAGGGTCGCGGTGGGTGCCAGGCATTCGGCCGGCGAGGTCATGAGATCGCGTGCTGTCTTCATGGCTCCTCCTTGCGGGTCACGGTCAGCCCTGGTGACTGGCCTACCTTGTCCGGTACCCGCTGTCGGGCCCTGCCAAACACCGTGGTGTCCGGTCGGACCTCGGTGTTGTCCGACCGCCGTCCGAGCCTGGTCGGGAGTGGCGCCGCACGGCAGGCTGCCTCCATGCATCCGCGGCAACCTCTCCCCCGCGCGCTGGGAGCTCTGGCGGAACGGCAGTCAGGCCTCCTCACCACGCGACAACTTCTCGACGGCGGACTCACGCGTGCGGTGATCGGCCGGATGGCCCGGCAGTGGGTCTCGCCGGCGGAAGGGCTGCACTTCCTCACCGAGCCGTGCTGGCTGAGCGCCGCCTGGGCAGGTGTTCTGCGTGGCGGGGACGGGGCGGTCCTGGGCGAGGACGCTGCTGCCTATCTCCATGACGCTGTTCGTGATGCTCCATCTCACATCGCCGTCTGGACCCCCGCCCGGCGGGACCCTCTCGACCTGGGCCCGTGGGTGGTGCACTACCGGCGAGGTGTCCGAAGCGGGCGAGGGAGCCCTTCCCGGACTTCCGTCGAGACATCGCTGCTGGACCTCGCCCGAGTCAACTCTGAGGATGGGACCGTCGCCGCCGTCGCGCGAGCGCTGGCCCAGGGCAGGACGACGCCGGACAGACTTGTCACCGCCATGGACACCCGGCGCGCTACCCGGCACTCGACCGTGATCCGGGACCTGTGCCGCCAGGCCGGAAGCGGCATCGAGAGCGCGCTGGAATGGAGATTCCATCGGCAGGTCCTCGTTCCGCACAGGCTGCCCCACCCGACGAGGCAGGTTCGCTCCGTCGTGGGGCGGGCCGACTGCCTGTACGGCTGGGCGCGACTCGTCGTGGAACTCGACGGGATCCGCGACCATGTCGAGTGGTCCAAGGACATGGAGCGCGACAACGCCCGGCTGATTCTGGAGGGCGCCGTCACGCTGCGGTACGGGTGGCACGCGGTCACCGGCGACCCCTGCGGTGTTGCCGCACAGCTGGCGGATGCGTTGCGCCCACGCGGCTGGGATGGCGTGCTGAGAAGCTGTCGGCGTTGCGCGGGATGAGGTGGAGCGGCGGATCTGGTGGCGTAGTCGCGACCAGATCAGCCGGTCGAGCCCACGAGCCCCCGGCCCCCCGCAACGACCGATTGTGCCGCTGAGCGGACCGATCATGCGACGCCTCTCGAAGCTGCACGCCGCCAGGCAGGTGAATGCTCATGTCCGCCACGACCTCCACGACGAGAGACCCGGCGGACCGGACAAGTCCAGCCCAGACGAAGGAGTCTAGAAAATGATGGAACGCCTCAG
>Ga0247728_10155_pt1 | contig 11385 bp, 6 predicted proteins | sample SalenrCarbi39_FD_183048 | JGI IMG/M metagenome (GOLD analysis project Ga0247728, IMG submission 183048) | Saline wetland microbial communities from Lincoln, Nebraska, United States - Carb-i39 | ecosystem: Environmental > Aquatic > Non-marine Saline and Alkaline > Salt marsh | place: USA: Nebraska...
CGGCGACCCTGGCCTGTGACGCGACCTTCGATGGACAGCTGGGCTCGCACGCGTGCTCGGCCGCGACCGTCGACCTGCCCCGCGATGTGTATGCGGTCGTGGCGGAGTCCGTGACCGGGAACGCAGCCGGGGTGGGGTACGGGAGCCTCACCGTGTACGACCCGGACGCGCGGCGTTCGGCCGTGGTGTCGGGGGCCGTCTCGTGGGGCGACGGTGCCAGTGGGTCGATCGGGCTGTCTGCGGGTTCGGTTCGGAAGAATGTGCTCGGTGGTGTGACGCTCGTCCGCACCTGGGACGACGGCGCCGCCCACACCGCGGTGCTGAGCAGTACCGAGCTCACCGGGTTCAGCGTCGGAAGGCAGCGGATCGACGGCGGGCAGTGCCGCGTCGCCACGCTCACGGGCGCGGCCGACTACACGCTGGACGGCGCGACGGAGGCCGGCCACTCCGTCACGGTGACGGTGACGGACTGCGCGGGTGCCGCGGGGGATCGCATCGAGGTGACGGGCCCGGGGGTGTTCGGGCCGGTGTCGCCGTCGCTGGTGGACGGGGGAGTGCTGATCGTCAACTCGTGACGGCGACGACGCCGGCCCGGCGTCCCAGATGCCGGGCCGGTAGAGCAGAGGGCTACTGGCTGAAGTCGTAGGTGATGTCGATCTCCGGGTCGATGCCCGTGATTGTTCTCGGCCACCAGCCGGAAGTCCTCGTTGCTTTGGCCGATGAAGATGTACTCGGGATGGAGATGCGGTACTTCTTCTCGCCAACCGGGACGATCCGCACGTCTCGGCCGTCAATGCCCAGTTTGGCGTTGAAGGCGTACTGCAACAGGAGCGCCCGCGGCGATCACCGCGGGCGCTCCTGGATTGTGGGGACTACTTCAGTTCGAGTCCGGCCGCTGCCTCGACGACCTCCTCGTGCGCCGCGTTGATCTCGGCCTGGGTCTGTCCGGACTGAGCCGTCGCGGTGGCCCGCCCGATGATGGCCCGAAGCGCACCGATGGACTTGCCGGTGTACTGCTTGCCCTGAAGGCCCAGCGCTTCCGCCTCGTCGATGGCGTCGAACAGCCCGGAGGCGTCGGTGATCGGCTTCTTCACGCCCAGCAGACCCTCAGGATCAGCGACCGCCGGGGCGGCGAGCTTCTGGGAGAAGTCGGCGTTGAACAGCTGCGGGTTGTGGTTGCGCCGCCAGTTCAGGGCGTCGGTCAATCCCCAGAAGGTGACGCGATCGAGGTCCTGCGAGTACTTCTTGTAGACCGCGAAGTACTCGGCGAAGCGCTGCGCCTGGATGGCTTCGAGCTCCATGCGGTTGTCGATCTTGCCCACCCAGTAGGTGAAGCCCTCCTTGTGGAAGAGGTCCGCCGCGTCCGGGTCATCCAGGTCGTAGTACTGACCGCGATCGCCCTGCGGCTCGGCGTTCCACGCCTCCCACACCTGCAGATCCAGCTCGCTCACGCTGGCGGTGAAGCCGGCCTCGGTGATCAGCTGCAGGGAGCGTTCCACCGATGCGTGGTCGGAGCACGCGCCGGGCTGCCATTCCGCGGCGTCCTCGTCGACCAGCTTGGGCAGACGGGTCAGGTCGGAGCAGGCGAAGGCCGGCGTCTGGTTGATGTAGTTGTGCGACTGCAGCCCGATGCCTTCGATCAGCTGACGCTCGTCCTCGGGATACTCAGCGGCGTAGCGCTCGTTGAGCTCCGTCGCCATGGCCAGGATGGCCTTGGCCTTGCCCTCGGACTGGAAGACGTTGAAGTCGTTGTACTCGAGCTTGGCCTCGGGGCCGTACCTGCGGGCGAAGACGAAGGCGTCGTAGATGAAGTCGCCGGGGCGCTCGCCCGCCGCCTCGTCCATGTCCGTGGTGTAGGCGTCGTACCACCCGGAGTAGCTGTAGTCGCTGGGGTTGCCGCGCAGGAAGTCCTCCCAGTTCTGGGTGGCGGGGTCGAAGGTGTCGAGACCGTCGACGAAGGCCTCGTTCACGACGTCCCAGGAAACGATCCGACCCTTGAAGTGGGTCAGCACCTCCTTGATGTAGCGCTCCATGTTGGCCTTGGCCTGCGCGCGCGGGTCAGCGGACTCGAGTCCGTAGATCTTGGACGGCGACTGGCTGTGCCACACCAGCACGTGGCCGTGGACGTCGATGCCACGCTCACGGCTCTCGTCGACGAAGTAGTCGGCTGGGCCGAAGTTGAACGTCCACTCGCCCGTGGCCGTGTTGATGTTCGCGTTCGGCAGCAGCTGGTCGGGCTTCATGATGTTCTCGGCGGTCATGATGTTGTAGTGCCGCTCGACCTGCGCCCAGTTGGGCGAGTCCTCCGCGTAAGTCCCCTCACCGGAGTAGATGTTGCCAACCTTGAAGTAGTCGGAGTAGACGTCCTTCAGCGGCGGGATCAGGCCGTCATCCGGGCTGCTGTGCGCCGGTGCGGCGAGCCCGGACAGAGCGAGAGCTGCGGCTGCGCCGAGCCCAGCGGTCCTGAGAATCCGTGTCTTGAGTCGGTTGGTGGACAAAGGGTGGTCCTCTCTGAAAGTACCGTCGGTGCGGCCAGGCGCCCTGAAGCGTCGTGCGAGCACTCGTGGGTTGACTAGGGCCTGCGCTGGCCCTTCGCCGAGTAGAATTAGTTTTCGTTCAGTACCAAACTGAATGAGACCCTACGAAGGGTGTTCGGTACCCGTCAAGAGGTTTCGGAAAATTTCGGCCGGGGCGTCGAGCGAAAGGCGAACCGCAACAGGAGGAGTTGGCCCATCCGGGCGGCCGCGACCGGCGTCGGGGTTACCGTCGGGTATGACGTGGGGCGAGACGCTGCGAGACCAGCTGGATTTCTACTGGACGGTTCACCTGCGGCCGCGTCTGGCCGGGCTGACCGACGACGAGTACTGGTGGGAGCCCGCCGACGGTGCCTGGACGCTGCGGCCCGACGCCGACGGCGCCCTGCAGCCAGAGTCGCTCCCGGTGGAACCGCCAGGCCCCTGTGACGACCATCGCGTGGCGGATCGCGCACGTCGGCCTCATACAGCCCCTCGGGCCGAAGGGTGAGCACCATGCCGACCAGTCGATGGCGGCGTTGGTGATGCACATCAACCGCGAGGTGATCGCCCACGGCGCGGAGATCTGCCTGCTGCGCGACCTCTACCGCGCCCAGCGTGACGGCCTGGATCCGATGGTGGCGGCGGCGAGGCGGGGGGATGCTGACGAGGTGTCGCGGCTGCTCGACGGCGGGGAGGCGGTGCCCGTCTCGTTGCTGGCGGAGACGGCTGGACTCAGACGCTGGGATGTGGTGCGGGCGCTGGTGGAGCATGGCGCCGCTGTCGATGTGGGTAACCCGAGCGCACTGCACTACGCGGCCGCGGCCGGGGAGCGGGCAATCGTCGAGCTTCTGCTGGACCATGGGGCCGACAGGGAGTTGGCCGATGCCCAGTTCGGCATGACGCCCGCGGTGTGGGCCGACCACTTCGGCCACGGCGACGTGTCCGCCCACCTCCGTGGAAGACCGCTGCGCTAGGGCGTCGACGGCACGGCCATCGGCTCGCGGGCAGCATTTCTGGATCTACCGGTGCACACGTGGCGGGTGAACTACTGTCGGTGCCATGAGGGCCCGCCCAGCGGCTGACCGCCGGCGGGGGCTCTCAACGGGGGTGGAGAGAGATGAGAAGCGCGCGCGTGTCGTGCTTGGCAGTCGTGGTGGCGTTGTTGGCGTTCGGTCTGGGCGGCTGCATTCCAGACTCGCGTCCTGCGGGTGATGAGGCCGGCTCGGAGGGAGTCAGCGCTTCGGCTCGTCCCCCATCGGCCGCAGGTGGCTCGGAGCGCATCGCTCCCTCGCCATCGCAGTCGGCAGTTCCGTCGGCCACCGAGCCCGTCATCAGCGAACCCACGCAGATTCCGGTGACGTTCTCAGCCGTCGTCGACGGCGACACCGTCGAGACAAGCCTGGGCACCGTCCGCCTCATCGGCATTGACTCCCCAGAGCTGGGCGAGTGCGGCCACGACGAGGCGTCGATGGCGATCGGACGTGTCGTGTCGGTGGGGGAGGTGGTGACCCTCGAACTGCCGGAGGGGCAGAATGACCGCGACTCGTACGGCCGCCTCCTCCGCTACGTCATCACCGAGAGCGGAGCCGACCTGGGTCGGATGCAGGTGGAGGCCGGCAATGCGATCGCCCGGTACGACTCGACGGACGGCTATCCCGCGCACCCCCGCCAGGCCGACTACCGTGCCGCGCAGATCGCCTCCGCAGGTCCGGATGGTTCGGTGGTCACCGTCGTCTGCCGCGACGAGCCGCAGGAGAGCGTTGCGCCACTCGCGGCGCCGGTGGCGACGGAGGAGCCGTGGTGGGAGCAGTACGGGTCGTGCAGCAGGCTGAAGAAGAACACCGTCGGACATCCGACGGGACCGTTCAGCGAGGACGACCCGGCTGAGGTGGACATCTACAACTGGTTCCAGTACGGCACGGGACACAGCGGCGACGGCGACAACGACGGCTTGGCCTGCGAGTAGCCGGCGGGGCGGGCTCCGCGAGGCCTCGTCAGCGTCGCTATGAGGCTCTCAGGGGTCCGAGGGCCGCCAGGACGAGGTCGAGGCCGAAGGAGAACTCGTCTGCCGGGTCGTAGCCGGCGGCGATGAGCGCCGCGGCCGACTCGTTGAGGTAGGGGAACTCGTCCACAGGAAGCTGCGGCAGGAAGACGTCCTCGGCCATGTCGGCGGACTCATCGGGGGTGTCGAACGGCAGGCTGGCTGACTGTAGGGCGTGGCCGTAGACATAACTGTCGAGCAACCAGTTCGCGTGTGTCGACATCACGACCGTGAAGCCCGCCCTCCGCAGGCAGGCGGTGACCGCTTCGCGATGGCGGAGGTTCGCAGGCCCCGGCGAGGTCCGCGACTCCATCAGGCCGATCGCCCACCGGTGTCGTGCGAGGATCTGTCGGGCGGACGTTGCCCGCTGGCGCATGGCCGATTGCCAGTCGGTGTCCTTGGGCGGGAGCTCGATCTCCTCGAACACCACGTCGATCATGGCGTCCAGCAGTTCCTCCTTGTTCGCCACGTAGTGGTAGAGGGACATCGCGCCCGCGCCGAGGGCGTCGGCCAGCCGGCGCATGCTCAGCCCGTGGACCCCCTCGCCGTCGGCGAGCCGGACCGCCTCGTTCACCACCCGCTGCTTGCTCAGTCCCTTGTCCGACGCGCTCTGGCCTTCTCCCCTCGCAGGCATGGATCCCTCGCTCTCCCTCATCGACTTGACAGTAGTACTGGGTCGCCTGCCTGTGGAGCGCTCCAATCAGTTCGGCAGATGCGCTTGACAAGGGTTGCAGTGAACTGAGGCGGCTCGTCGCCGCGTCCAAGCATGAGCATCAGCATGATCCTGAGGATGAGCATGACGCACTGCCGGAACCGAGGTTCCAGACGGGCTGCGCGAGGAGGGTCTGAGGGCAAGAGGGAGGGGCGGAGGTGAGGGACCAGCCAGCAACCTTGCCGAGCGGGGTGGGTGGTCCATCCCCGATTGGCTGAGCTCGGCCATCCGAGCGCGCATTCGGCTCATGTCGCCGCCTCCCCGAGGCTCGGCGTGACCCCCGTTTGATCCGGCCGAGCAACCGTGGCATCGGGCCGCAGTCTGCCAGGTCCTACCGTGAGCCTGGGGCCGAGATTGCACTAGCAAGGAGTAGTGCCAGTAGCCGTTGACAAGGTCGTGGACTAGCTCGACACGGTTGAACCGCAACCCCGGGGCGTCGTGCAATTCGAGGAGTCGGGTCTGGGATCGAGAAGTGTCGTATGCCTTCGCTACGGTGAAGTCATGTCAGCGCCGACTCTCGACAAGCACCGTGAAGACCAGGCCCACTTTGACCGCGCGTGGGAAGCGCGTGAAGCTCGCCGCCAGAAGTACGAGCACATAGGAGAGGCGGCGGCTGGCCCCAAGGCGGGGGCCGCGCTGATCAAGCATGAGGGCAAGCGCATGGCCAGCCGCCTAGGGGAGCCCGATGAGGCCGTCGCGGTCGGACGGATCGATACCGCGGACGAGGTCCGCTACATCGGCAGGCACGTCATCCTGGACTCCGAATCAGATCCGCTGGTGATCAGCTGGGCCAGCCCTGAGGCCCAGCCCTTTTACGCTGCCACCATTGACGACGCCATGGGCCTGATCCGGAAGCGGAGCTTCGACACGAAGAAGAATCGCATCGTGTCGGTGCAGGACATTGTGTTCAAGGACGTTGCGGACCGAGTCAAGGGCCTGCAGGACCGGGACAAGCCCCAGATGACTGACGCGCTGCTCCAGGACCTGGAGCGGGACCGCAGCAGCGAGATGCAGGACATCGTTCAGACCATCCATCACTCCCAGTACCACGTGATCGAGCGCCCCCTTGATGAACTGCTCATCGTTCAGGGAGGGCCTGGAACGGGGAAGACCGCCGTCGCGCTTCATCGCGTTGCGTGGCTGCTCTACAACTTCTCGGACATCCTCCGCGCCGACGGAGTCCTGGTGGTGAGCCCCAACAGCGCCTTCACCCAGTACATCCGCAAGGTGTTGCCATCGTTGGGTGAGGCCAGTGTTGACCACATAGACCTCACTCGGCTTTCCCCCGTCTCCAGCAGTTCCCGAGCCGAGCCCTTCGAGACCACGCGGCTCAAAGGTGAGCGAAGAATGGCCGACCTGCTCTCGCGAGCATTGTGGAGTCGGGTGCGCCCGCCCCAAGGGGCCCGGATCTCCGTGGAGACGTCCACCGGTGTCGCCAACGTATCCGCAGACGAAGTCAGGGGGAGGATCGAGCGATGGCGCTCCGCCCCCGGGCCATACGCCGATCGAAGGGCAGAGCTGCGCCGGGTTCTGGGAGACCTCGTGCTCGGCCAGCCTGGACGGCGCCCGGCAGACGTATCGACGCTTGACCGTGAGACCGAGCGGATCTGGCCGGCGCTCACGCCCGCAAGGTTCGTCCAAGAACTGCTCGGCTCGAGGCAGCGCCTATCTGAGGCCGCTGGCGACGACTTCACGGCTCGCGACGTGGAACGCCTCTACCGCCAGTCGGCGGGGAGCCTCAGCGCGGAGGAGTGGTCAGACGCCGACGTGGCGCTTCTCGATGAGGCCGATTGGCTCATCAATGGCAGGTCGGCTGGGTACTCACACATCGTGATCGACGAGGCGCAGGACCTGTCGGCTATGCAACTGCGATCGATCGCGCGGCGGTCAGCCACCGGGTCCTACACGTTGGTCGGCGACCTCGCTCAATCAACGGGACCATGGGCCCGAGAGTCCTGGGAAGACGTTTTCGTAACCCTCCGCAGCCGCGGCACCGAGCAGCGACTCGAGACCCTGAGGTATGGATACCGAGTGCCCCGCCAGGTCTTCGAGTTTGCGCGGCCATTGCTCGCCTTCGCCGCGCCGGAAGTGGAGGCCCCCATCGTCATCCGAGATGCGCCCAGAGACCCGGTCATTGTGTCCGCTGACCCGGACGACGTCGTGGGCCTGGCTGTGATGGAGGCACAGGAGCACGCCAGCAAGGGCCTCCTGGTAGGAGTGATCGCCCCGGAGGCGCTATGGCCAGAACTCGAGGCCGCGATGGACGCAGCCGAGATCAGCCACAAATCCCCAGCCAATGGAGGCCTTGGAACGTCGATCAACCTCATGACGGCGGCACAGTCGAAGGGTCTCGAGTTCGACGCCACGGTGGTCGTCGAGCCAGCAGGCATCGTTCATGAATCCGAGCATGGCCTGCGTCGGCTGTACATCGCGCTCACCCGCACAACGCGCTTCATGTCCGTCATCTACTCTCAAGCGGTTCCAGAGATCGGTCTCCGTGGAGATGAGGACGAGGAGCGGATGACTTCCGAGGGTCCCGAGCCCGAGTTCGATCTGGAGGAGCAACTCGCGCCGGAGCCAATGATCCCGAGCGCAGCGCAACTCAAGCCCCGCTCCTACGAGAAGTCAACGACATCGCAGAGGGCAGACGCTCCTCGCAGCACCCCAAACCGCAGACTGGAACGCTTAGTCTCTGAGGCTGCAGATGAGCTCGCCGAAGAGATCACTGCCGTGTTGGCGCAGCCTGCCTACGGCTTGCTCCTTGAAGCCCTCGCCGACCGGCTCGGCGTGCAGATCTCGGTGACGGAGGTGCCGACGAATAGTCCCCCGCCTCATGCAGCGGAGTCTCGGACGGACTAGGCCGCACCTGGAGAGCACTCAGTCGAAAGCTCCCGTTGCTCCTCAAGTAACATGCATTGACCACTGCAAGGAGGCATCGGAATGAATGGACCCGCCAACGAAAACTGGCCCGTCACAATCAAGATCACCGCGGTCCGCAACGTCCTCTTCGGTGAAGAACTACCGCTGTACTTGATGGTGGGGACCATGAACCTGGAGCAGTGGAACACCCTCATCAAGGATGGGGGCTTGCTGGAGGAGCTCACCTCCAGCGTCACCGCCCCAGGGCTCCATGCCGTCGCCGCGGTGCTCACCCGGAGGCAACTGCAGGAAGCCTATGACCGACTGGAGGGCCCGTCGAGGTCTTGGAGAGGCCAGTACTACTCGCTCACCCAGGCTTTCGTAGCTGCTTGCCGAGAGGCGCTGCAGTAGTTCCTCCGCGGGCGCGGAATGCCTGACCGCCTGCTTGATCGCTCCGTCATTCGACCTCAAACCCGGATTGGTCGAACTTCAGTGTTCTCGCGTTCTCCGAAACAGTTCGCATCTGACCGTCGCCGAAGCCGGTCGCGTCGGTGGCCTCGATCTCGAGTCGGACTGTCAGCGTCGCGGTCGGATCGCACTTGAGATGCGCGATCACTTCGTCGGCGATGTTCTTGAAGTCCATCGCAATGCGCTCGGGGTTGAGGGTCTTGACCCCGAAGAACCTGGTGAACACCAGATCAACCTTCGCGGCTGTTCCGTGCTCAGGCGTCGCTCCCCTGGGGAGCTCCGTGGGCCCGGCGTGAGAGCCCTCGAGGGTCTCAGCCTCGTCCGATTGGGAAGTCGCGGACACACGCTCGCGGTCCCGCTGAACCGCCGCGAGCTCGGGCCGCACAATGAGCAGCGAATCGGTTGCTGCGGGCGCCTGGCCCCCGTCGTCTGGGATCCATAGACCGACGTACCTCCCATCAGTCTCGTCGAATCCCGTGGCGAGGGCGAAGGCGTCCGTCTGCCAGAGCAGAGGCATGTCGACGAGCCCCTCTGCCAGCACCCGTCGATCCCGCAGGCGCGGCATGTAGGGGTACTGAGAGTAGAGACCCCACAGAACCCCGAGCGTGACGTGGCCGTCCTTCCAGATCTGCGGCACCCGGCTGATGGCGAGCCTGATGTTGGAGGCGGACTGGCGGGTTGAGAGGGTGCCGTCGTTCCCCAGGCGACGGGAGACGCGCTCAGCCAGGGAGTCGGACTGTCCCTCCACTTTCGTCTCACGGATGATGAAGGGCGCCGCGGGATCCGGCTGGTCGGGCACCAGGGCCCAGGTGAAGGTCTGCAGCAGTCTCGCTGTGACCGTCTGGTCAGCCTGGCCCCGGCGCTGTGTGGCCTGGTTGCGCTGATTCTGAGTCAGATCCAGGTCCGTCTCGTTCTGGAGGACATGCGACCACCCCAGGAAATCGCGCGCGGCGCTGTTGAGCTCGTCCAGTCGTGCCTCGTCGGCCGCCAGGAAGACGAGTGAGTTCCTGTGTGTCCGATTCGCTGTGCCGCGGTGCTCAGTTGCCTTCTTGGCGAACTCCTTGGCTGGGGAATCCGTTCCGCGTTTGTGGGACACCTTGGGGTGCAGGATCACCAGCCGGGCCTCGTCGGTGTCCGGGATGTCACCGTGGCCCTCGGGGCACACGTGTACGCCGGCGAAGTCACCGCGAGAACGAGCCTGGGCGGAGAGCCGGGAGACAATCTCCTTCCAGACGTCCTCCTTGTGCAGCCGCTCCGCCTGATCCTTGGCGCTCCGGGTGATGTTGGGGCGCAGGTCGTACCAGTACCGCCCGGAGCCGGAGTAGAAGTAGGTGGCTCGGTCGCCGAGTTGGGTAAGGGCCGCATGGAAGTTACCGGGGACATCCCCGGGGATGGCGGTGCCGAGAAACACGCGTTGCGTCCCCAGGCCCTTGTGTGGTGATCCCGGCGCGATGGTCGGCGCGGAGCCGAAGAACACAGTGCGGGCCAGACGCTTGGTGAGGGACCGCTGCCCGAAGAGGGGCTTCTCCGTATCGATCTTGACCGGCTCGGAGTTGGGGCCGTCGACGTCGGCGTCGATGATGGTCTTCCACGAGTCTTGTAAGTACTGCGTGAGCTCGGAGTTGACCGCGGACGTTGCCAGTGGGATGGACCCCGGCATGACCAGCGGGGATGCGTCCTCACCCTTCCACAGGGCGTGCACGACCGTGCTCATCAGGCGCAGGACCCCACGGGTTCGCTGGAACCGCTCCAGGGACGACCACTCCTCGTAGAGGGTGTCGAAGAGTTCGGGATGGATCGGATATGTGCGGCGGATCCGCTCTTCGTAGGCGATGTCGCGGGCCTGTCGGGGGAAGTCGTCTGAGTATTTGACGTACATCTCGTAGTAAGCGCGGGCCGTGGCGCTGATCGCGGCCAGGGCGGCAGCGTCGGGCTGCTTGAACAGCCGCTGCTTGACGATGTGGTACGCCTCGTCGGACGAGGCTGGTCGCCACTGGTCGGCGACTCGACGCACCACGTTCTGGAGGCGCTTCAAGGCCTCGAGCCCGTTTGCTCCGCCAACCTCCTCCGCATTGCCAGGCACGATGGCGTTGTCGTCGCCGCTCTCCGATGCGGGGATCGAGATGGCTAGCAGCACGCCCGTGGTGCCCTTGGCGGCCTCGGTCAGCGACTGGGCGAACGTGAACTGATCATCGAAGGTGCCCCCGGCGAGGTCGTCGCGGCCCACCAGCGAGCGCGCGTAGGCCACCCATTCGTCGATGAGGATGACGGCGGGCGCGTACTTCGCGAGGAGTTCGTGCAGGGCCTTGCCTGGATGCGTCCGGTTGATGTCTGCCGTGGCGACGATCGAGTAGCCGTCGTGGCCGCCGAGCTGCCAGCCGAGCTCACCCCAGATGGTGTTGACGCGGGTTCCGTCCTCCTTCACCACGCCCGACGGGCTCAGGTGGTTCCCGACGATGGCCACGCGGTTGATACGACGACCCATGTATCCGTTGGCGCTCAGGAGCTCCTGCGTCTCCTGGGGGAAGTCTCCGAGTGGGAGCCCTGCGGCGATGTGCCAGAGGGAGAGCATGGAGTGTGTCTTGCCGCCGCCGAAGTTGGTCTGCAGGTTGATCACTGGCGTGGCGTTGTCGTCGCCAGCGAGACGGCGGACGGCGCGCCCGAGCAGGTCCCGGAGACCCTCGGTGAGGTAGGTGCGGCGGAAGAACTCGATGGGGTCGGCGTAGTCCGAGTCGGACTCGTCGCCCGAGGCCACCTTGTACAGGTCGGCCGCGAATTCGGAGGCGTGG
>Ga0247728_10156_pt1 | contig 11331 bp, 12 predicted proteins | sample SalenrCarbi39_FD_183048 | JGI IMG/M metagenome (GOLD analysis project Ga0247728, IMG submission 183048) | Saline wetland microbial communities from Lincoln, Nebraska, United States - Carb-i39 | ecosystem: Environmental > Aquatic > Non-marine Saline and Alkaline > Salt marsh | place: USA: Nebraska...
TGTTGGTGGAGGAGAGAGGATGGACGTATCCTATCTCGTGTATCCGGGGGCTGGTATTAGAAAGAACACGGAGTAGGAAGGGCAGGGCCCAGCGGACGCTGGGCCGCCAGGGCGGGGGAGCGGGGCGGGAGAGGGGGCGCTAGCCCTGGCAGGCGGGCGCGGGGGCGTCCTTGGGCGTTTCCCCGGACGTTTCCGGCAGGGGCAGGCGCAAGGTCACCGTGGTTTCGCCGGGGCGGCTGTCGATGTCGATGAACCCGCCAAGCGAGGTGATGACACCCACGGCCACGGACAGGCCAAGGCCCATGCCGCGCCCCACGGGCCGGGTGGAAAAGAAGGGTTCGAACACGTGGGGCAGCACTTCGGACGCGATGCCGTGCCCCGTGTCGTGAAAGGCGATGCACATCTCGCCGCCGGATGCGGAGGACGGCGCGGGTGAGGCGGCATCTTCAGGGAGAGGGGGCTCCCCGGCGGCCCCGCCGGACTGAGCAAGAGGGCGCTCCACCCGCACGGTAACGGCCAGCTCGCGCCGTTCCGCCGGGGGATGGGCGTATTCCACTGCGTCCAGCGCGTTTTCCGCCACGTGCACGAACACCTGGCGCAGTTCCACGGGCGGGGCCACCAGCAGGGGCGTGTCCGGCGGCGCATTCAGCCGCACCGCCACGCCAAGGTCGGCGGCCCGGTCGGCCAGCAGGCGCAGGGCTTCGCCCAGCAGGTCGGCCACGCGCACCGGGCCGGGGCGCGGGTCCAACCCCTTGCCGAAGAACAGCAGCTTGCGGGTTATCTCGCGCACGCGGCGGCTCTGGGCCTTGATCTTGACCACGGAACGGCGCATTTCCGCCGCGTGCGGGCTGGATGCAAGGTCCGGCTCGTCCAGCAGGTCCTCTATCCAGCCCGCCGCGTTGGTCATGATGTTCACGGGGTTGTTGATCTCGTGCGCAACGCCCTCGGCCAGCCGCCCGATGGAGGCCAGCTTGCCCGCCTCGATCATGCGGGCGTTTTCCTCTTGGCGCAGCTTGCGCTCGTGGGCGGCGCGCAGTTCGCGCACCAGATCGTCGATGTCCGCGGGTTTGAGCAGGTAGTTGAACGCCCCGTGGCGCATGCCCTCCACGGCGCTGCGCACGTCGGATGAACCGGTCAGCATCAGCGCCTCGACCAGCGGCAGGCGCGCCTTCATGCGCCGCAACAGGTCTATGCCGCTGGCACCGGGCAGGCACACGTCCAGCACGGCCACGTCGAATTCCTCTCCGGCGTCTAGCAGCGCCAGGGCGGATTCGGCGTCATAGGCGGTGCGCACGGCAATGCCGCGCGCACGCAACCGTTCGGCCAGCAGTTCGGCGAAAGCCGTCTCGTCATCAACGAGCAGGGCGCGCATCATGCTTCCCTCGGGCTTCCCCGGGGCTGCCTGGGGCAGCCCCCCGGATACCTCTCGGACATCTTTGGGGCGGGCCCGCCCGCTATTTCTTGTCTTCGTCCAGGATCTCGCGGGCGTTGTCGAAGTCGCCAGCCTGCGCGAAAGTGGCGGCCACCATGGCGTCCTCGATCTTTTCGCGGAAGGCGCGGCGGATGTCGCGCACCAGGATGTCGATGTCCACGGGCTTCTTGTGGTACTCGAAGGCGCCCAGGCGGCGGGCTTCTTCCTCGTCCTTTTCGGTGCCGTGGCCGGTCAGCACGATGACCTGCACCTGCGGGTAGGCCTTCTTGACGCGGCGCAGCACTTCCATGCCGTCGATGCCGGGCATGCGCAGGTCAAGGACCATGACGTCGGGCACCTCGCCGGCGGACACCATCTGCAGGGCTTCTTCACCGTTCAGGGCAACGGTGGCCCCGGCATCGCGCATGGACATGCGTTCGGCCAGCGTGCGGACGAAATTCTCCTCGTCGTCCACCAGCAATACCTTGATACCCTTCATGACTGCTCTCCTTCGGGTTCGGGTGAAACTCGGTCCGCAAACCCGCGCGGCGGTGGCGAAGCCGCCGCGCGGTGCATCGTAACTGTGCTCTAAATGGGGACGACGCCGTAGCACACGGCCACGTCGCCAAGGCCCACGTTGTCCAGGAAGCTGTTGTGGATGACCCGGCGCGCGGGGCGCACGCATCCCATCATCTCCAGGGCCACATCGCGGCAGTCGGCCTCTGCGAAGGCCACGGCCGCGAAGACATCTTCAAGCCGCCCGGCGCATGCGGCAGCGGGGATGACACCCGCCATGCGCATGGCCTCGTCGTGGTCCGCCGCATCGGCGAAGGCCACGGCCGCGAAGCAGCGTTCCAGCGTTTCACGAAGTGTTGCCATACGTTCCTCCGTTGTGCCGTGGCGGCAGAATGTTGCCGCCGCGTGAGACAAGTGTTTCAGGAGAGCAGTTGGCTATATCGTAGCTGAAACCGTTGCGACACGAAAGCGAAAATATGGAACACCATCAGGCGGTACAGTTGGGGCAGGGCAGAAAGAACCGCAAGTGCGCGGCTTCCGCCTGCCATACCTCTGCCCCGCACGCCTGCATGCATCGTGCTATGTCGGCACTGGTCGTGGAAAGCTCCGTGGCGCCGGAATCGGCACGTGCGCCGGGCGGAATGAAGTCCAGTTCCACGCCCGGCACTTCCTGATGCAGGACCGCGCGCAGCACCAGTGCTCCGCCGGTGGCGGGCCTGCTGCCCTGGCCCCCCCCGTCGGCCAGTCCTTCGCCCAGACAACAGCGCACGGCGCGCAACAGGCTGGCGCGCAGGGGCAGGCCGGGCGCGCTCACGCGCACCGCCGGGCCATTCCCTTGCGAAAGTTCCACCCCGCGCATGGCGCAGCCGCGCCGGGCCAGGGCCACGAATTCCTCCAGCACCGCGCCAAGGTCGCGGGCGGACTCGCCGTCCTCTTCCCAGGCGTGGGCCAGGCGGTTCAGGTTCCACGCAAGGTCGCCCCCGCGCGCCACCTGTTCCTGGATCAGCGACAGCATGGTGCACAGCCGGTCGCGGTGGGGCAGCCCTTCGCCGCACAGGGAAACAAGGTCCTGCATCAGCCCGGCCGATTCGCGGATCACCGCCAGGGCGTTCTGCAATTCGTGCGTGGCCGATGCGGCAAGGCAGCCCACGCATTCGTGGGCGGCGTCATCCCCTGCGGTTGCGGCGGGGGCGGCCATGTGGATGGTGTCGTCGTGTGCCATGCCGTGTTTCCTGTGCGGTACGTTGTGCCGACTCGTCCATGCCAGGGGCTAGGTGTTGCCGCCGTTGCCCTGGGCAGCCTGCGCCAGCCTGCCCGCCTCGTGCAGCTTTTCCAGCAGGTCTTCCAGCCGCAGGGGCTTCATCAGATAGTCGAACGCACCCAGTTTCATGCCCTCGATGCCGTCGCGCGCGCTGCCGTGCCCGGTCAGCAGGATGACCTGCACGGTGGGGTGCCCGGCCTTGATGCGGCGCAGGGCCTCGGTACCCTTGATGCCGGGCATCATCAGGTCCAGCACCACCACGTGGGGTGGGTCCGCCTCCACGGCGCGCAGGGCCTGCTCGCCGTCGGTGGCGATGCGCGTGACCATGCCGCGCAGCGACAGCCGTTCGGCCAGGGTCGTGACGAACTCCTCCTCGTCATCCACGAGCAGAACCTTCAGTTCCTGCATGCTTAGCTCCCAAGGGTGGCCGTTGGCGCGGCCTTCACGGGCAGGAAGACGGTCACGGTGGTACCCGCGCCCTCTTTGCTCTGCACCGCGATGTCGCCGCCAAGGCGCCTGATGATGCCGTAGGTTATGAACATGCCAAGGCCGGTTCCCGAGGTCTTCTTGGTGGTGAAGAACGGCTCGAAGATGTGGCGAAGCACCTCGTCGGACATGCCTTTGCCGTTGTCCTTGATGGACACGCCCACCGTGTCCGGGTCGCGCAGCCAGGTGGCCAGCGTCACGGACCCGCCGTCCGGCACGGCGGCGAAGGCGTTGTTCAGGATGTTCAGGAACACCTGCTGCAACTGGCCCCGGTCCGACGCGATGCGCGGCATGGCCTGGTCCAGGCTGGTCGAGGTGGTGATGGACCGGTGCAGGGCCTCCTGTTCCAGGAAGCTCATGGTTTCCTTGAGTACGTCGTTGACGTCCAGTTGCTCGATGTTCACGTCCATGCGGCGCGAAAAGCCCAGCAACCGGTGGGTGATGGAGCGGCAGCGTTCCACCGAGCGCAGGATGGCGTCCACCAGCCCGCGAAAGCGGTCACGCTCCGGAAAGTCCTTGGCCAGTTCCATGAGGTCGGCGGCCAGGCCCGCCTTTTCGTTGATGATGGCCAGCGGGTTGTTGATCTCGTGGGCAACCCCGGCAGCCAGCCGCCCGATGGAGGACAGCTTCTGGGTGTGCTCCATCTGCACGAAGGCGGCGATGCGCCGCTCGTCGCTGGCGCGCATGCGCCGCACCAGCAGGTCGGTCAGGCCGAAGGCCACGGACAGGATCAGCGCCACGCTGGTGACGAACAGCAATATCAGGTCGCTGCGCAGGGTGGTCCACGGCTTGAAGATGTCGGCGCGGGGCTTCACCGCCATCAGCACGAAGTCGGCGTGCTGGAAGTAGGTGTAGGTGATGAACACGTCGCGCCCGGCCGGGTCGGTGGTTTCCAGCGTGGCCGTTTCATAGGTCATGGGCGGCATGGGCAGGGGCAACTGGTCCAGCACCGCGCCGTAGAAGCGCGAGGCGGTCTGGAGCACCCCGGCGGTGTTCACCAGAAAGGCGTCGCTTTCCGGTTCCAGCCCCATGGAGGCGATGAGCCGGTCGAACTGCCCGGTGTCGATGGTGGCGCGCAGCACCCACGAGTGGCCGTCGTCGGTCATGCGCTGCACGGCGATGACGATGTGCGGAAAGCGCCGGAAGCCCATGAACACGTCGCTGACGTACACGCCCTTGACCCGGGTCTGCTGGTACCAGTCCGCCGTGGAGTAGTCCTTGCCCTTCAGGTTGTACGGCCCCACGTAGCTGGCGTGCACGCCGTTCTCGTCGATGAGCCCGAGGTCGATGAAACCGGGAAATTCGCCCTTCACCGCGCGGAAGATGCGGTTCAGGTTGCGTTCGTCGGCCAGTTCCGCCGGGCTGTACACCTGCGAGATGAGGCTGACGGTGGAGGCGCGTTCGGCCAGGAACAGTTCGAACGAATGGCGGGTCTTGTTCACCAGCCCGCGCACCGGGGTGACGATTTCGCGCGTCAGGGTGGCGCGGTACTGATGGTAGTTGATGACCGACAGGATGAGCAGCGGCACCACGGCGGCGGTGGTCAGCAGCAGGGTGATCTTGCGGCGCAGGGCCTGGTAGCGTTCCGGCGCGATTTCCTCCGGCACGTCCAGCGCGGTGCGGAACAGGCTGCGGAAGCGTTCCAGGCGGCTCATGCGTTGCTCCTGTGGAACAGGATGTCGCCGGGGCGCAGCACGTCGGCGCGGAACCGGGCAATGGCCTCGTCCGCCGGGCCCATGACGTTGTCGATGACCTCAATGCGCTTCCAGCGCAGGTACTGCCAGAATTCGTCGTCGATGCCGTTGCAGATCACCGCGCGGACCTTTTCTTCCAGCGCGATGCGGCACAATTCTTCCGACGAGGCGTGGGCCAGCAGCACGCTGGAACGGGAAAGCTCGGCGCCGTCGGCGTCCAGATGCACCAGCAGGGCTTCGCCCGCCAGGTCGAAGCGGGGCGCGACCTCGTCACGGTACAGGGGTATGAGCAGGGTGGCGGGCATATCAGCACATCCCGTACTGTTTCATCTTGCGCCACAGGGTGGAACGGCCCCAGCCCAGCAGTTCGGCTGCCTCGCCCCGGCGGTTGCCGGTGCGTTGCAGGGCGTCGGCAATGAGGCGGCGCTCCAGGTCGCTGACGCTGGTGCGGGCCAGGTGTTCGCCTCCGTCGCCGGAAGTACCCTGCGCGGCGGGTTGCGCCTCGCCAGTCGCGCCAGTCGCGCCAGTCGCGCCAGTCGCGTCGAAAGCCCCCGGCATGCCGCGCCCTGCCCGGCGTTCGCGCTCGGCGCGGCGGGCCTCGGCCTTGGCCTGAAAGAGGTACGCGGGCAGGTGCGCGGGCATCACCGTTTCACCGTGGCACAAGGTGACGGCGTATTCGGCGATGTTGCGCAACTCGCGCACGTTGCCCGGGAAGGGGTAGTCCAGCAGGGTGCGCAGGGCCTTGCCCGAGCAGCCGCGCACGGTTTTTTTCATCCGCGCGGCAAAGTGCCCCATGAAATGGTTGAGCAGAAATTCGATGTCCTCGCCCCGTTCGCGCAGCGGGGGCAGATGCAGGCGCACGGCGGACAGGCGGCGGAACAGGTCTTCGCGCAGGCGGCCTTCGGTCACCAGTTGTTCCGGGTCGCGGTTGGTGGCCACCACCAAGCGCACGTCGCACGCCACCGGGTCGGTGGCGCCCACGGGGTAGATGACCCCCTCGTCCAGGAAGGCCAGCAGGCGGCCCTGGATGGACAGGGGCAAATCGCCGACCTCGGTGAGGTACAGCGTGCCACCCTGGGCCAGGCGGAACCGTCCCGGCTTGTTTTCGTCCGCGCCGGGGAAGGCGCCCTTGCGGTGGCCGAACAGTTCCGATTCGGCCAGAAATTCGGGCAGGGACGACAGGCTGGCCTTCACGAACGGCTCGCGGGCGCGGGACGATGCCTTGTGCACGGCCTCGGCCAGGGTGTCCTTGCCGGTGCCCGTCTCGCCGGTGACCAGCAGGGGGCCGTCGTTCTGGGCCACGGCGGGCAGGGCCTGGAACACCCGTTCCATGGCCACGCTGCGGCCCACCAGCGGGCCGAAGGCCTCGCCCTTGGCGGTCTTTTCCTCCAGTTCGCGCACCAGCGTCAGGTCTTCCACGGCGTGCAGCCAGCCCACCACGCGGCCATCGGCGTCGCGCAGGGGGGACATGCTCATGCGCACCGGAATGCGGCGGCGGTGGCGGTTCAGGATGTCGCCTTCCTGCGCGGGGGGCAGGTTGCCGTCGTCGGCCATGTCGTAGTGTGCGCCCGAGGCCGTGGCCACGGTGACCCCGGATGCGGTGGTCAGCGGGCGGCGCAGCGGGCAGCGGTGCAGGCAGATGCTGGCGCGCAGGGCGTGGCGGCAGGGTATGCCGCGCACTTCCGCCGTGGTGAACCCGGTCAGGGTTTCCAGCGCGCGGTTCATCAGGCGGATGGTACAGTCGGTATCCAGCAGGGCCACGCCCACGGGCAGGGCGTCCAGCATGGCGGCCAGGTCCACCGGCAGGGGCGAGATGCCCGACACGTGCGGCAGCGGCGGCGCGCCGTGCCGTGCGGGTGACCCGGCGCGGGGCCGGATGCCATGCGGGGCTGCTGGGGCTGTCTGCTGCGTGGGCACGAAACACCTGCTCCGTCGTTGCGCGTTGTTCCGGGCGCGGGGGGAGGGACACGGGGCGTCCGGTAACCGCAGTCCGGGGGAGGCGGTCCGGGGCACCGCGTCGCGCCCCGGACCGTTGCCCATGGCAGTTCCATGGGCGGCACATTTTTGCAAGCGGTTGTGCCAGCCGTGTTTCAGATCGGAATGCTAGTGACCGCCAGCGCCGAAAATGCCCGACGCCGCCACGGTAAGCACGATGACCTCAAGTATGGCGATGCCTGCCATCAGCGGTTCCTTCTTCTTGAGGAAGGCGGGGATCAGCGTCAGGTAGCAGACGATGGTCATGCCCGCGAGCAGCACGATGCCGATGAAGTTCAGGAAGTCCCCCTGGCCAAGCAGCACAACCCAGCCCCAGCCGGTGGGCACGTTGCCCTGCGCGAGGTACACGCCCACGCGCTGGCTCCACAACTGGGTGATGGTGTCCAGCGGGATGTGGGGCGGCAGGATGCCCAGCACGTAGATGAGGTAGGTGACGATCATGATGGCCAGCGAACCCCAGCAGCCGTAATAGAGCAGGTTGGCGTAGACCACCTGTTCCGGAGACGCCTTGACGGACTGATTGGACATGTCTGTTTCCTCCGTATGTGCCCCGGGCTAGATGCCGAGGCCCTTGAGCAGCGCCTTGCCGCCAGAGAACAGCAGCACGCCGATGACCATGTAGCGGATGAACTTGGGCTTGGCCACGGCCAGCAGGCGCACGCCCACGAACGAGCCCAGCATCAGGCCGATGATGGAGGGGATGGCCATCAGCGGGATGACGCAGCCCTGGTTCAGGTACACCCACGCGGCCGAGGTGTCGGTGATGGACAGCAGGAACTTGGAGGTGCCCACGGCCACCTTCAGCGGCACGCCCATGAGCAGGTTGAGCACCGGCACGTTGGCCCACCCGGCGCCCAGGCCGAACATGCCCGCCATGAGGCCGATGATGATGAACAGCAAGAGGCCCGGCAGGGTGCGGTGGGTCTTCCAGTCGATGACCTCGCCGGTGGAGGGTTCGATGAACACGCCGTCCATGCCCAGGGCAACGCTGATGGCGTCCTGCTTCTTCACCTCTGGCCGCACGGTGTTCTTGGACACCAGCAGCAGCACGGCGATGAACAGGATGGTGCCGCCAAGGCAGATCTGCACCACGTTGGTGGGCAGGGCCAGGCCGACCATGGCGCCCACGATGGAGCAGGCCGAGGCGATGAGCGCCACCGGCAGGGCCAGGCGCAGGCTGGCCAGGTTGCGCTTCAAGAGGCCGGGGCCGGCCGCCAGCGCGCCCGCCAGGGCCACCAGCAGGCCCGCGCCGCGCACGAAATCGAGGTGGAACGGAAAGAACCCGCTGACCAGCGGCACGAACAGCACGCCGCCGCCCACGCCCGCGAGCACGGCGATGATGCCGAGGATGAAACAGAAGAACAGCAGCGCCGTGGGCCAGAACCACCACGGGTGGCCGTCTGCCGGCATGGCTGCGGCGGCAGCGGAGGCGACGTCGCCCCCCGACGCCAGCACGGGAAGGGCCCAGCACAGCACGAGCAGGACCGCGAGGACCGCCGGGCCCCAGAACCTGACTTTGGTAGCGGTGTTCATGTCGGTAATGTCCCCTTTTGAAACATTGAAACATTAATGAAACAACAACTCGCCATCGCGGTCCGCAATCCGGGGGGATGTTTGGCTATCCTGCCCGGCACTGCGGCGCGCGTTGCGTCCAGTTTGCCAGCAACGCACCGGAAATAGGGGCGATGGTCTGGCGGTGCCTGAGTTTGTGATAGCTGTAACAAGTTTCGTGCCATCAATGAGCGCTTGCCAAACATAGGGAAAAGGCCTAGTCCACGCACATGGACGGCAGAAATTTTCCGCATACCGGCAACAAATTGCCGGGTGATGGCCAGGATGGTCCTCATTTCGAAACGTTGCAGAACGGAACAGGGTTTCTCCTGTTGTCCGGGGATATGCTGCGTCTGAAACAGTTGGCGGTGCAGGTGGCCTCGTCGGACGCGCCCATCCTGATCCACGGCGAAACGGGCACCGGCAAGGAGCTGTTCGCGCGGCTCATCCACGACATGAGCGTGCGGGCGCGCAAGCCGTTCGTGGCCGTGAACTGCGGTGTGCACGAGGGCGAACTGTTCGCGGACAAGTTCTTCGGGCACGAGCAGGGGGCCTTTACCGGCGCGCACCGCACCAGCCAGGGGTGTTTCGAGCTTGCCGGAGACGGCACGCTGTTCCTGGACGAGGTGGGCGAGATTCCGCCCGCCAACCAGGCGGACTTTCTGCGGGTGCTGGAGGAGCGCAAGTACCGGCGCATCGGCGGGCAGCGGGACATTCCGTTCCAGGCGCGCATCATTGCCGCATCCAACCGTGAACTGCCGGACATGGTGCGCGAGGGGCGGTTTCGGGCGGACCTGTTCTTCCGCCTGAACGTGATCCCCGTGTCGCTGCCGCCGCTGCGGGCGCGTCGCGAGGAAATAGTGCCGCTGGCCAGGCATTTTCTTGCCCACTACGCAGAGAAGTATCATCGGCACGGCATGCGCTTTCGTCCGGAGACCGAGGCGGGGCTGAGCGGCTACCCGTGGCCGGGCAACGTGCGCGAACTGAAGAATCTGGTGGAACGGCTGGCCCTGCTGGCCCCGGATGGAGACATCGGGCCGGAACATCTGCCGCTGGAACTGCGGTCGGCCGTGGCCCTGGGGGCAGCGGGCCTGCCGGACGGCGCGGGCGGCGGCACCAGCCGCTACGCGGGGGGCGGCGCAACCGGCGGGAACGGAACGGGCGAGGGTGGCAATGCCATGCTCTACCCCGGCGGGGGTGATGACCTGAGCCTTGACGTGGCCCGGCGCGAGGCGGAAGTGCGCGTCATCCTGAAGGCCATGCGCGCCAGCGGTGGCAACAAGGGCGAGGCCGCGCGCCTCTTGGGCGTCAGCCCGCGCACCCTGCGCTACAAGTTCAGCGAGTACGGACTGCGATTCTAGCGGGGAACGGGGCGGAGCGGATAGGCGCGTTGATTAGGAAGTGTAATTATTTCATCTTGATACTGTTGTATTTTTGTTCGAATTCTTTGTGGGGAGCAAGAGTTTAGGGCGTAATTTTTAGCTTGATACGTGGTGGAAATTATGCGCCAAAATTTTGAAGCGGTTCGCGGTTATCGTGATGCGTTAATGAGTGCTATTAAGAGGGAATGTTCTGTAGGGTGGATTTTTAGATTGTGGAGCCGATTTATAAAATCAAGAGATAGCCATCGTTGTGTTTGTTGCGAATCAACGCATAGAATTCAAGCACATCATATTGTAAGAAAAGTCCTATATCCTTGGGGTGCATTTGAAACTGGAAATGGAATAACTTTGTGTTCAAATTGTCACAAGAGTATCCATGCTCAGTTTAATCGCCGCCCAGATGTGTCGTTGCCACTTGGGGCTGAGAATGGTGATGATCAAGATGAATGGGCATTTCTTTTTGGTCTGTTGAGAGATGATGCTGTACTCAGAGGTATTGATGAAGACGAGTTTTACTTTATTGGTGACAATATGCTTAGATTTTTTGTGAGTGTACAAGGGTATAAAGAATTGTATGAAATGGTGCAGGATAAAAAAATTAGCAGAATTTGTTGCGCCCATGAAATGTGGAGAGTGATGCCTGAATGCTTTTATAAAAATTTAGCAGATAACATTTTTAGTTTAAACAAGCTAAATTATAAGTAGTGTGCGTTACATCATGGGCGATTTAAATGTGTGCCAGTTTTTATGTCAAGAGCATGGCAGCGATTTATTCGTTGTCGAGTGAATAGATTGGATGAATAAAGAGAAAGGGTTCCAGTTGTTCACTGGAACCCTTTATTCTCGTGGTGCCGAAGGGGAGAGTCGAACTCCCACTCCCTTGCGGGAACTAGACCCTGAACCTAGCGTGTCTACCAATTCCACCACTTCGGCGCGGAGGAGTCGTATAGCCATAGGAGGGGGGGCTTGGCAAGCGGTTTTTTGGCCCGGCGCGAAAAAAAGTCGATAGATATGGATGTCAGGTAGCTGGTCCGG
>Ga0247728_10160_pt1 | contig 10987 bp, 9 predicted proteins | sample SalenrCarbi39_FD_183048 | JGI IMG/M metagenome (GOLD analysis project Ga0247728, IMG submission 183048) | Saline wetland microbial communities from Lincoln, Nebraska, United States - Carb-i39 | ecosystem: Environmental > Aquatic > Non-marine Saline and Alkaline > Salt marsh | place: USA: Nebraska...
TGGCAGGACTCGCTCGAACTCGTCGGCCGGGCGGTGGGCCGCAGCGCGCTGGCCGCTGAGGTCGAGGCCGAGACCACCGCCCTGCTGCAGCAGGCCGGAGCCGAGTACCCGGAGATCGCCGGCACGAGCGCGGCCTGGTTGTGGTTCGCCGCCGCGGACTACTCCAAGTTCGGGGTGTACACCGCGACGGACGCCCGGCCGCGATTCCTCGACGCCGTCGGCTTCGAGACCCCGGCCATCGTCACGGAGCTGAGCGGCGGCGCCCCCGGCCAGTTCTCCGTCGATGTGTCGGCCGAGCGGGCCGCCGAGTTCGACGCCGACCTCATCGTCTTCTACACCGACGACTCGGTGAAGCTCGCCGACATCCAGGCCGCGCCCCTTATCCAGGACCTGCCGGCCCTGAAGAGCGGTGCGTTCGTCGCGGCCGACGACCCCACGCTGGCGCTCCCGCTGTCCAGCCCGACCCCGCTGAGCATCCCGATCGCAGTCGAGAAGTTCGTGCCGCTGCTCGCGGAGGCCGCGGCGAAGGTCCAGTGACCGTCCCCCGGGCGGCCGGCGGCGCCATCGCCGTCGGCGGCCTGGCGGCGGGCGTTCTGGCGTCGTTCGCGATCGGCGCTGTGAGCGTGCCCGTCGGTGACGTCGTCGGGTTCCTCACCGGCGCCGACCCCGCCACCGCCGCCATCCTGGTCGCCCGCGTGGACCGCACCCTCGTGGGCGTGGTCTGCGGGGCTGCGCTCGCCCTGTCCGGAGCGGTCCTGCAAGGCGTCACCCGGAACCCGCTCGCCGATCCGGGCCTGCTCGGGATCAATGCGGGGGCGGCGCTCGCCGTCGCCGTGGGCGTCGTCACGGGGATCGGCGCGTCGCAGGGCACCGTCGTGGCGCTCGCCCTGCTCGGCGCCGGCGCCGCCGCCGGATTCGTCGCGCTCCTCAGCCGCGGCCGGCCGGACCCCGTGCTTCTGGTGCTCCTCGGTGCCGCCGTCACCGCCGCCTGCCTCAGCGCCGTGTCCGCCGTCACCATCCGCAACCAGGCCGCGCTCGAGGTGATGCGGTTCTGGCAGGTCGGGTCCATCGGCGGCCGCGGGCTGCCGCTGCTGCTGCCGTCCCTGCCCGTCCTGGTCCTCGGTGCCGTCCTGACGGTGTGGGCAGGATCGACGCTCAACACGCTGGCGGTCGGCGACGACCTCGCCACGGCTCTCGGCACCAGGATCGGCCGGACGAGGGCCCTGCTGGGCACCGGCGCCGTGCTGCTGGCGGCCGGCTCCGTCGCCGTCGTCGGCCCCATCGGTTTCGTCGGCCTCGTCGTGCCGCATATCGTCCGCCTGCTCATGGGCCCTGACTACCGCGTCGTCATCGCCGGCTCGGTGCTGCTGGGCCCGGTGCTGCTGCTGACCGCCGACATCATCGGGCGCGTCGTCATGCCGCCCGCGGAGATCTCCGCCGGCCTCGTCGTCCTCCTGCTCGGCGCGCCCGTGCTGGTGGCTCTGGTACGCAGGTCGGTGCACGCATGACCGCCGCCGTCCTCCGGGCCGCGACGGCGCGCCGTCGTCGGCTCGTCCTCGCCGCCGCCGCGGCGGCGACCGTCGCGCTGTTCGTGGCCCGCGCGCTGCTCGGCGATTACCAGATCGCCGCCCCCGACGCCGTGCGGATCCTCCTCGGCGCCGATCTGGGGCCGGCCAGCTTCATCTTCCTGGAGACCAAGCTGCCGACGGCGCTGGTCGCGCTGGCGGCCGGGCTCGCGCTCGGCGGCTCCGGGGCGGCGTTCCAGTCGATGCTGCGCAACCCGCTGGCCAGCCCCGACGTGATGGGTGTGACGCTTGGTGCCAGCGCGGCCGCGGTCACCGGGCTCGTGGTGGCGGGGCTCACCGGGGCGCAGGTCACGGCCGCCGCGTTCGCGGGCGGCCTGGCGGTGGCGCTCGGCATCTTCGTGCTTTCCGGGGGCGCGCACTCGGCGTCGAACCGGATCATCCTCATCGGGCTCGGCCTGGCGTTCGCGCTGCAGGCCGTCATCCACTGGGTGCTCATCCGCGGCAGCGTCTACCAGGCGCGCGACGCCATGCGGTGGCTGAGCGGGAGCCTGAACGCCATGACGTGGGACGGGGTGTCGCGGCTGTGGGTGGCGGTCGCGGTGGGGCTGCCGCTGCTCCTGCTCCTCGGCCGGCCGCTCAGGCTGATCGAGGTGGGCGACGATCTGGCCGGCGGGTTGGGCATCCGGGTGCCGCGCGTGCGGCTCGCGGTGCTGCTGGTGGTGGTGCTACTCACCGCCTCCGCCACCTCGGTGGCCGGGCCCATCGCCTTCGTCGGCCTGCTGGCCGGGCCGATCGCGCGCCGGCTCAACGCCGGTCGGTCGTCGCTGCCGCTGGCGGCGCTGGTGGGCGCCGCCGTCGTGCTCGGGGCGGACCTGCTGGGTGATGCCCGCTGGCCCTGGGGACCCCTGCCGGTGGGGATCATCACCGGGCTTCTCGGCGCGCCCATGCTGGTGGCGCTGCTGCTGCGTTCGACCTCGGAGGAGGAGATCCATGGGTGAGCTGATCGCGCGCTCCGTGACGCTGGGCTACGGCGACCGGGTCGTCGCCCGGGACCTGGACGTGGAGGTGCCCGCCGGGCGGATCACGAGCATCGTCGGGCCCAACGGCTGCGGCAAGTCCACGCTGCTGCGCGGCTTCAGCCGGCTGCTGGCGCCGTCGACGGGGCAGATCCTGCTCGACGGCGACGACGTGGCCACGCTCTCGGCCCGCGAGCTGGCGCGCCGGCTGGGGCTGCTGCCGCAGTCGCCGATCACGCCGGAGGCGATGACGGTCGCGGAGCTGGTGGGCCTCGGACGGCACCCGCACCGGGCGATGCTCGGCGGCTGGTCGCGGTCCGATCAGGACGCCGTCGACGAGGCCCTCGAGATGACCCGCACGGCTGACCTGGCCGGACGACGCGTCGATCAGCTGTCCGGGGGTCAGCGGCAGCGGGTGTGGATCGCGACGGTGCTGGCGCAGCGCACCGCGACCCTGCTGCTCGACGAGCCCATCTCGTTCCTCGACATCGCCCGGGCGGTCGAGGTGCTGGACCTCGTCGTCGACCTCAACCGCCAGCGCGGCACGACGGTGGTGATGGTGCTGCACGACCTCAACCTCGCGGCCCGCTACAGCGACCGGCTGATCGCGATGCGCGACGGCGCGATCGTCGCCGCGGGGCCGCCGTCGGACGTGGTGACGGAGGCGATGGTCCACGACGTCTTCGGCGTCCCGAGCCGAGTGGTCCCGGACCCGGTCTCGGGCACCCCGCTGGTGGTCCCGATCGGCCGTCACCACCGGCGACACTGACGAGGGCCCCCACCGTGCGGTGAGGGCCCTCGGTGACGCCGGCGTCGCGTCTCAGATCATCGGCGTGGTGTGCCAGATGCGCTGCAGGTAGTCGCGCATCGAGCGGTCCGAGCTGAAGTAGCCCGTGCGCGCCACGTTGAGGATGGCGGAGCGGGTCCAGGCCGCCTCGTCGGCGTACTTCGCCTCCACCCTGGCCTGCGCGTCGATGTAGGACTGGAAGTCCGCCAGCGCCATGAACCGGTCCTGGTGGAGCAGGTTGTAGACCACCGAGTCGAACATGTGGCGGTCGCCCTCGCTGAACTCGCCCGACAGGATGAGGTCCAGGGCGGCCTTGAGCTGCGGGTTCGACTCGTAGTACGAGCCGGGGGTGTACCCCTTCGCGCCCATGTCGGCGACCTGCGGCTCGGACATGCCGAACAGGAAGAAGTGCTTGTCGCCCACCAGCCGGCGGATCTCGACGTTGGCGCCGTCGTCCGTGCCGATGGTCAGCGCGCCGTTGAGCCCGAACTTCATGTTGCCGGTGCCGGAGGCCTCCATGCCCGCCAGCGAGATCTGCTCCGACAGGTCCGCCGCAGGGATGAGCTTCTCGGCGAGCGTGACGTTGTAGTTCGCCGGGAAGGCGACCTTGAGCCGGCCCTCGAGCCGCTCGTCGGCGTTGATGACCTTGGCCACCTTGTTGATGAGGTGGATCGTGTCCTTCGCCATCCGGTAGCCGGGGGCGGCCTTCGCGCCGAACACGACGGTGCGCGGCGTCAGGTCCTCCACCGCGAGCGTCCCGGAGAGGACCTGCTCGTACAGGGAGACGATGTGCAGCAGCTTGAGCGACTGCCGCTTGTACTCGTGGAGGCGCTTGACCATGACGTCGAGCAGGTGCCCCGAGGGCAGGTCGATGCCGTCGCGCTGCCGCAGGAGGTCGGTCAGGCGCTTCTTGTTCCACGCCTTGATCTCGCTGAACCGGGCCTGGAACTCGGGGTCGTCGGCGTAGGGCTCGAGCTCCTTCAGGCGCTCGAGGTCGGTCACCCAGTTGCTGCCGATCGCGTCGGTGATGAGCTCCGAGAGCTTGGGGTTGGCCATGCGCACGAAGCGACGCGGGGTGACGCCGTTGGTGACGTTGGTGAACTTGTCCGGCCACAGCTGGGAGAAGTCGGGCAGGACCTTGTCGCGCAGCAGCTGCGAGTGCAGCTCGGCGACGCCGTTGACCTTCGTGCCGGCGACGGTGGCGAGGTACGCCATCCGCACGCCCTGCTCCGGGTACTCGGCGATCATCGACATGCGGCGGGCGCGCATCTCGTCGCCCGGGAACGCGGCGCGGACCTCCTTGAGGAACCGCTCGTTGATGCCGAAGATGATCTCCAGGTGGCGGGGCAGCAGGCGGCCCAGCAGCTCCGTCGACCACACCTCCAGCGCCTCGGGCAGGAGGGTGTGGCAGGTGTAGGCGAAGCAGGACTTCGTGACCTCCCACGCCTCCTCCCACTCGAAGCCCTTCTCGTCGATGAGGATGCGCATGAGCTCCGGCACGGCGATGACAGGGTGGGTGTCGTTGAGCTGGAAGATGATCCGCTCCGACAGGCGGTGCAGGTCGAAGCCCTCCTCGAGTTCGTTGTCGAGGAAGTCACGCAGCGAACAGGCGACGAAGAAGTACTGCTGCTGCAGGCGCAGCTCCTTGCCCTGCGGCGTCGAGTCCTCCGGGTAGAGCACCTTGGAGATGTTCTCGGCGAACGTCTGGGCCCGGACGGCCTGCGCGTAGTCACCGGCGTTGAAGATCTGCAGGTCGAACGCCTTGGTCGCCTGCGCGCTCCACAGGCGCAGCGTGTTCACGCGGCCGTTGAGGTAGCCGGGGACCATGTAGTTGTAGGGGACGCCCAGCACGTTCCAGGCCGGGATCCAGCGGCAGCGCTCGCGGCCGTCGTCGTCGACATAGGTCTCGGTGTGTCCGCCGAAGTCGACCTGCACGGCGGCCTCGGGGTGCGGGAACTCCCACGGCGAGCCGAGCGCCAGCCACGTGTCGGGCTGCTCGACCTGGCGGCCGTCGACAAAGGTCTGACGGAAGATGCCGTACTCGTAGCGGATGCCGTAGCCGATGCTGGGCACGTCCATGGTGGCCATCGAGTCGATGAAGCAGGCCGCGAGCCGGCCGAGGCCGCCGTTGCCGAGGCCCGGCTCTACCTCCTGCGAGCGCAGCGTCGGCAGGTCGAGGCCGCAGAGCTCCAAGCCCTGCCGTGCGATGTCGTTGAGGTCGGTGGCGAGCAGGGCGTTGCCGAGCTGCCGGCCGAGCAGGTATTCGGCGGAGAGGTAGCCGATGGTCTTGACCTTGGCCTCGCGGGTCTTGCGGTTCGTCTCGAGCCAGCGGGCCATGAGGTAGTTCTTCACCGTGCTGGCGAGCGCGAGGTACTGGTCGTTGACGCTGGAACGCGAGAGAGTGACGCCCTGGTTCGTGTTGAGCTCGTGCAGGAACTCCCGCACGAACCCGTCCACGGAGAACGGGGGCGTGCCGACGGGGGCCGTCGCGAGCGGGTGCGTCGGGGTCGACGCGGGGCCGTACGTACGGGTGTCGGTGTTGGGCGACTCGTCTGCGGGGAGCGTGCGTCCGGGCTGCGCAATGTCAGGCATGGGGCACAGATTAGTTGAGCGCCAACGGAAAGTCGTAACCGCATGTCACGGCCAGATAACGGTGCAAGTCAGCGCGCCGTTGTCAGGCCTGCCACGCCTCCAGATCGTAAGAGCGCGCCCAGAACAGTTCCTCGTAATGGGTGGCGTCGACGAAGGCCGTCAGCATGCGCGCCCGGGTGTCCTCGTCGGCCGCCGTCGCGGCGTCGTCGAGCCAGCCGATCGCCTGCCGCGTCACGTCCTGGAACGCCGGGTCCGCGTACGCGGCGACCCAGCCCGCGTAGGGGTGCGGGCTGAGCGCCGCGGCGCGGCCGGCGAGCGTGGCGCCGACGTCGGCGTACACCCAGTAGCAGGGCAGCACGGCCGCGACGCCGACCGGGTACGGCTCGAACGCCGTCGCCGCGAGCAGCGAGTTGACGTAGGCCCGCGTGGTGGGGGACGCGACGGCGGGGCGGGGGAGGTCGCGGAGCCGGTCGTCGGCCAGCAGAGCGTCGTGCATGAGCACCTCGGCCTCGACCGCCTCGCCCGCGCTGCGCGCCCAGAACGCGGCCGCCGCCGAGGTGGGGGCGCGGGACGCGAGCGTCGCGAGCGCGCGGGTGTAGTGGCGCAGGTAGAAGTCGTCCTGGCCGAGATACTCGACGAAGCGGTGCGGCTCGAGGGTGCCGTCGGCGAGTTCGGTCAGCAGGGGGAGGCGGTCGATGCGGTCGCGGATGGCGGCGGTGGCGTCCCAGGCGCGGGCGCTGAAGTCGCCGGGGGTCCAGTCGATGCTCACAGGCCGACCTCCGCCCGCCCGACGAGGTGATCGACGGGCCCGTGGCCCTGGTCCGGCGTCCGGCTGAGACGCCAGGTCGAACCGGAGTCGAGTGCCCGCATGAGGTAGTCGCGGGCCTCCTCGACCGACTCCAGCCGGACCCCGGTGGCGCGGGTGTCGCCCCGGCGGGCGGCGACGGCGGCGATCGCCGAGCTGAGGGTGCAGCCGGTCCCGTGCGTGTTCCGGGTGTCGATCCTGGGGCCGGTGAGCAGCGCGAAGGTGTCGCCGTGGGCGTAGACGTCGGTCATCTCCGCGCCCGAGAGGTGGCCGCCCTTGGCCAGGACGGCGCGGGCGCCGGCGGCGACCAGCGCGCGGGCCTGACGGATGAGCCCGTTGTCGTCGGACACCGGCGCCTCCCCGAGCAGGACCGCGGCCTCGGGCACGTTGGGCGTGACGACGTCGGCCAGCGGCAGGAGGCGCGTCCGGACCACCTCGACCGCGTCGTCGGTGAGGAGGGCGTCGCCGGAGGTCGCGATCATGACGGGGTCGAGCACGATGAGGCCGGCGTCGTCGCGTCGCGCCTTGAGCACATCGGCGACGGCGGAGGCCACCTCGGCGTTCGACAGCATGCCCAGCTTGGTCGCGGCGACCGGGAGGTCGTCGAACACGGCGTGGATCTGAGCGGCGACGAAGTCGGGGTCCACGGGCCGGGCCGCGCGCACGCCCTGCGTGTTCTGGACGGTCAGCCCGGCGAGGGCGGCGGCGCCGTAGACGCCGAGCGCGGTGAAGGTCTTGAGGTCGGCCTGGATGCCGGCGCCGCCACTGGGGTCCGAGCCGGCGATGCTGAGGACGATCTTCGGAGTGGTCATCGGGTCCTCCAGAGTGCGAGAAGGTGCGCGGCTGCCGCGCGGGGGTCCGGGGCGGTGGCGATCGCGGAGACGACGCAGATGCCGTCGACGCCGGTGGCGATCGCATCGGGGGCGGTGGCGGCGTTGATGCCGCCGATCGCGACGGTCTTGGCCCGGCCGGCCGTCGCGTCGATCAGGCGGACGGCGCCGTCGAGGCCGAGCGCGGGGGCGGCGTCGGTCTTGGTCGGGGTCGCCCAGAGGGGGGAAAGCCCCAGGACGTCGGCCGTCTGATCGGCCAGCTCCGCCTCGAGCTCGGCGAGGCTGGAGATGCTGAGGCCGATGAGGAGATCGGTGCCCAGGCGGCGGCGCGCCTGGCGGATGTCGCCGTCGTCCTGACCCTGGTGAAAGTGCAGCCCGAGCTCCTCGGCGACGTCGAGGCGGTCGTTGACGACCAGCGCCACCGGGCGGCCGGTGACGTCCTCCGCGCGGCGGGCGGCGTCGCGGCAGGCGCGGGTGAGGGCCACGAAATCGGCGTCGGGGAGATGCTTGTCGCGGACCTGCACCACGCCCGCACCCCCGAGCGCGGCCTGCTCGACGATGTACGGGATCCGGTCCGGGCCGCCGGAGAGTGCGGTGTCGGTGACGACGTAGAGGCGCCAGTCGACGGCGTCGGCGAGGCCGGGGGAGGCCTGGCTCACGCCTCGTCCTCGACGGTGACCAGCGCGGCGACCTCGTCGGGGGTCAACGCGTGCAGCGCGTCGAGCCAGGCCGTCCGGAAGCTGCCCGGATGGCTCGCGAACTCGGCGGCGGCCGACCCCGCGGCGCCGAAGAGGGCGTGGGCGGCGACGACGGCGTCGTGCGGGGTGTGGGTGTCGCGGGTGGCGCCGAGCGCGGCGGCGACCGTCGCCCCGAGGGCGCAGCCCGTGCCGATGACCAGCGGCATCAGCGGGTCTCCGCCCGTGACGCGGGTGGTGCGGCCGGCGCTGACGATGACATCGACGGGACCCGAGATGGCCACGACGGCGCCGGTGTCGGCGGACAAGCGGTGGGCGGTGGCGATGGCCGCGTCGACCTCGTCGGTGGCGTCGACGCCGCGGCCGCCGCCGCTGGCGCCGGCCAGGCCGAGGATCTCGGACGCGTTGCCGCGGATGGCGGTGGGGCGCTGGGCCAGGAGGTCGCGGGCGAGCTGGGTGCGCACGGGCAGAGCCCCGACCGCGACCGGGTCGAGCACCCAGGGCGTCCCCGCCCCGTCGGCGGCCGCGGCCGCGCGGCGCATGCCCTCGTGCTGCTCACTCAGGCCGTTGCCGACGTTGATGAGCAGCGCCGAGGCGACGGTGGCGAAGATCGCGGCCTCCTCGGGGAGGTCGATCATCGCGGGGGCGGCGCCGGCGGCGAGCAGCACGTTCGCCGTGACCTCGGGCACGACGGTGTTGGTCATGCAGTGGACGAGGGGGGTGGAGGCGCGGACGGCGCTGAGGATGGCGGACACGGTCATGGAGGTGGCTCCCTTCGCTAGCACGACCTAGATCAGGTGTTGCGGGTGTGTTCTCAGCCCCGAACTCGGGGCACCCCGGCTGTCGTCGAGCGTACCAGCGTCCCGTCGTCGCCCCCCGCCGGTCCACGCTCCGCGCCTGCCCTCCGTCGTGGCGCCTGCCCTCCGTCGCGGCGCCTGCCCTCCGTCGCGGCGCCTGCCCTCCGTCGTTGCGCCTGCCCTGGAGCGCAGGCGTGCCCCTTGCGCCTGCCTTAAGGCTGGGCGCCTGTCCTCCAGAGCAGGCGGATGGCACCGAGGCAGGCGCCCCCGCGCTCAGGCTGACTCCAGCGCTCGAGGGATGCTCAGGCGCCGGGCGGGGGTCGGCGAGGAGCGGTCTGAGGTGTGGACAACGAGCCTGAACTCGCGGATGTTATCCACAACTGGCTCTGGCGGCGGGAATCTGTGGCACTCACCGTCGTCCAATGGGGGCGTGAACGCGCAATGGACCGCCAAGCAGCTCCTCGACCTCGGGCTCTCACCCGCAGACCTCCGCGCCCGCGCCAAGGCAGGTGCTCTCGTGCGCCTCAGGCGCGGGCACTACGCGATTGGTTCCGAGGCCAGCCCGGAGGCTGAACACCTGCGGCTCATGAGGGCGACGGCGCTCGACGTGGCGCAGTCGAGTGTCTTCAGCCACACATCGGCGGCCGTCCTCCACGGGCTGCCGGTGGACGAAACCACTCTGGGCGTCGCCACGATGATCCGTACCACGCCCGGCCATGGAAACGGAAGCCCCCAGCTCAGAGTGCGCAACACCAGCCTCCTGGGCGACCACATCACCGTCGTCGACGGGTTCTCCGTGACGACGCTGGAACGCACGCTATGCGACCTCGCGCGGCTCTCGCCCCTCGAATGGGGGGTGGCTGCGGTCGATGCTGGCCTGAGGCGGGGTGCTGACCCGGCCGAGATCCGCCGGATCCTGGCCTTACATCCGCGGCTGCAGGGAGTCCACGTCGCCAAGCGCGTGATGGCGTTCGCGGACCCCCGCAGTGAATCGGCGGCGGAGTCGCTCAGCCGGGTGCAGATGCGCCGGTGGGGGCTGCCCGAGCCCCACCTTCAGTTCGAGGTGATCGATGCGGACGGCGTGGTGGTCGCCAGGACGGACTTCGGTTGGCCGGAACTGGGCCTCGTCGGGGAGGTCGACGGCAAGGCCAAGTACGGACGGCTCCTCAAGCCGGGCCAGAGTGCCGAGGACGTGATCATGCGGGAGAAACGGCGCGAGCAGGAGATCCGACGCGCGGGCTACTGGATTGTCCGGTGGGGGTGGGCGGAGATCGTGGACGGTCGCAAGATGGCGACGATCATTGAGGACGGACTGCGCAACGCGCTGCCCCGCGCTTCCTGACCATGGGCGCCTGTCCTGATGGGCGTCCGTTGGCGCGCTCGACGCCTGCCCTAGCTAGTGACGCCTGCCCTCCAGCGCAGGCGTCGCCACGGAAGGCAGGCGCTTCGTGATCCAAGGCAGGCGTCGGGACCGGTGGCAGGCGTCGGGACCGGGGGCAGGCGTCGGGACCGGGGGCAGGCGTCGGAACCGGAGGCAGGCGTCAGGACGAACCGACGGCGGCGCGCGCCGCGACGAACGCCGCGATCGCCGCATCCAGGTCCGCCCGCGACAACCCGGCCGACATCTGGGTCCGGATCCGCGCGGCGCCCCTCGGCACCACGGGGAACGAGAACGCCCGCACGTACACCCCGCGGGCGAGCACCTCGTCGGCCATCCGCGCGGCCAGCACCGCGTCACCGAGCATCACCGGGACGATCGGATGGTCCGACTCGGGGATCTCGAACCCCTCCTCGACCATGCGGCGGCGGAAGTAGGCGGTGTTCTCCGCCAGCCGCTCCAGCAGCGCCGACGACGTCTCCAGCAGATCCAGGCAGGCAATGGTCGCCGCCACGATCGACGGCGCCAGCGAGTTGCTGAACAGGTACGGCCGCGACCTCT
>Ga0247728_10161_pt1 | contig 10979 bp, 9 predicted proteins | sample SalenrCarbi39_FD_183048 | JGI IMG/M metagenome (GOLD analysis project Ga0247728, IMG submission 183048) | Saline wetland microbial communities from Lincoln, Nebraska, United States - Carb-i39 | ecosystem: Environmental > Aquatic > Non-marine Saline and Alkaline > Salt marsh | place: USA: Nebraska...
TCGTCGTCGATCTCGGGGATCTCGGCCTCGTTGCCGGCCGGGTCGGCGGCGTGACGCCGCTCCGTGCGGATGAGCTCGGCCCGCAGCCGGTAGAGGAAGGCTCCGACGAGGGCCAGGATCGCGGCGGCGACGAGCAGCCGGACCACGTCGTCGGCCCACGCGGGCAGGACGAGGGGTTCCACGTCCGGGGCGGGGAACAGCGGCGACGCGGAGGGCAGGACGTCGAGGTCAGGCAGCGAGGGCGCCGGCTCCGGTGACAGGGTGGGCGCGGGCCTGGGCAGGATCTCGACGGCAGAGGGGCGCGGGCTGGCCGCGCCGAGCACCACCAGCGCGAGGAGTAGGAACGCGACTGCGACGGCGAGGGCGATAGTTCCGCTCCGCCGCGGCGGCGTCGATGCTCTCACAAGGGCAGAGTCTACGTCTCAGTGGTCCTCAGGCCCGTCAGGCGGGGGCGGCGGCCAGGCTGCGGCGGTCGCGGCGCCACATGCCGCGGGTCGAGTCCAGCACGTCGGTGACCGCGTCCCGTGCGGCGGCGACGACGTCGCCCAGTTGGCTGTGCCCGGGCCGCTTGTTGGGCAGCGAGTGGCGGAACACCTTGGCCCAGGCCGACCCCACCTGCTTCGGCAGCGGACCGGTCACGTAGCGCAGCCCGTAGCGCTCCATCAGCGCCCGGATGCGGGGGGCGATCTCGGCGTACCGGTTGCTCGGCATGTCGGGGAAGAGGTGGTGCTCGATCTGGTGCGACAGGTTGCCGGTCATCACGTGCATGAACCGCGAGCCGCTGATGTTGGCCGAGCCGAGCATCTGACGCACGTACCACTCGCCCCGGGTCTCGCCCTCGATGGACTCGGTCTCGAACGTCTCCACGCCGTCGGGGAAGTGGCCGCAGAAGATCACCGAGTGCGTCCACACGTTGCGGGCGGTGTTGGCGATGGCGTTGGCGAGCAGCGTCGACAGCGCCGACGGCCCCGACAGCAGGGGGTGCACCACGTAGTCCTTGCCCATCTGGGCGCGCAGCTTCTTCAGCACCTTCTTCAGGTCCGCCATGAAGACGTCCTTGTCCTTCGTACCGTCCTTGAAGCCCTTGACGTCGAGGTCGTAGGCGGCGATGCCGTACTCGAAGAACAGGGCCGTGAAGAAATTGGTCACGGGCTGGAACACGTGATGGAGCTTCCACTCCTGATCCGGGTCCACGCGCAGGATGTTGTAGCCGAGGTCGTTGTCCATGCCGACGACGTTGGTGTAGGTGTGGTGCTCGACGTTGTGGGACTTCTTCCACTGCTCGGCGGGCGAGGCGAAGTCCCACTCCCACGTGCTCGAGTGGATCTTCTCGTCGCGCATCCAGTCCCACTGGCCGTGGAGGATGTTGTGGCCGATCTCGGTGTTCTCGATGATCTTGGCCACCGTGAGGCCGGTGGTCCCGACGACGAACGCGGGCGGGAACTTCGAGAACAGCAGCACGACGCGGCTGGCGAGTTCGAGCGACCGCTGGGTGCGGATCATGCGCCGGATGTAGGCGGCGTCGGCGGCTCCGCGGCTCGCGAGGACCTCGTCGCGGATGGCGTCCAGCTCGCGGCCGATGTCCTCGATGTCCTCCGGTGTGAGGTGCGCGATGGGGTTGCGCTTCCCGCTGGCGGAGACCTCTGCGCGGGCCTCGGGGCGGGTGGTGGTGATGCGGTTGGTGCGGGTGGGTGATGCGGTCATGATGGCTCTCAAACTCGGAGGTGGCAGGGGCCGGCGGCGGCCGACACGCAGGTCTGGACGAGGACCGGATCCTCGGGATTGGCGGTGGTGACCTCGCCCGTGCGCAGGTCTCGCACGCTGCCGTCGGTGAGGGGCAGGACGCAGTTGAAGCAGATGCCCATCCGGCAGCCCGACGGCATGAGCACACCGGCGTCCTCACCGGCGTCGAGCAGGGTCGTGGCGGCGTCGGCCGCGACCGTGACCCCGGCGCCCGTGAAGGTGACCTCGCCGCCGTCGCCGACGGCGTGGATGCGGGGCCGGAACCGTTCGGTGTGCAGGCGTCCCGAGAGCCCTGCGGCGGCCCAGTGGGCTTCGGCGTCGTCGAGCAGTCCGGTGGGCCCGCCGACCCAGACGTCGCGGTCGCGCCAGTCCGGGACCACGCCGTCGAGGGCGGTCACGGGGAGGATGCCGTCGGTGGCGGTGAACCGGGTGACGAGGGAGATGCGGCCCTGGGCCGCGAGCGCGGTGAGGTCGCGCCGGAACAACATGTCGCCGCTGGTGGGGGCGGAGTGCACGACCACGACGTCCCGCGGGAGGGGATCGTTGCGCAACATGCCCATGACGGGGGTGATGCCGCTGCCGGCGGTGAGGAAGAGGACCCTGTCCGGGGCGGGGTCCGGCAGCACGAAGTCCCCCGTGGCCTGGTCCAGCATGAGCACCGTGCCGGGGCGCAGGCCGTGGCGGACATGGTTGCTGACCTTGCCATCGGGGATGGCGCGGACGGTGATGGAGATGGTCTCGGCGCCGACGGGGCTCGTGATCGAGTAGGCGCGCCAGTGGCGCACCCCGTCGACGTCGAGACCGATCCGCGTGTACTGCCCCGGGCGGTGACCCCGCCACCCGCGGCCGGGCCGGATCAGGATCGTGGTCGCGGTGGGGGTCTCCGGGGTGACCGCGACGACCCGCCCCCGCAGGTCCGCGCCGGAGCGGAGCGGGTCGACCAGATCGATGAAGTCCTCGGGCAGCAGGGGCGTCGCGAGGGCCTCGGCCACCCGGCGCGCACCGCGACCCACGCGGGCCAGGGCGCGCTTGACGGAGGAGCGGTCCGCCTGTGGCGGGGCGACGACGTCGCCCGGTGAGGTCACTCCCCCAGGTTAACCTACGGTTGCGTAGGTTCAAGTGCTCCGGCCGTGAGGGTACGTAGGATCGGGACATGGAGCGCAGCGTCGACGCCGTCGTCATCGGAGCGGGCCACCACGGGCTGGTGGCCGCGGCCCTCCTGGCGGACGCGGGCTGGGACGTCGCCGTGTTCGACGGCAGGCCCGTGCCCGGGGGCGCAGTGGCCCACCGGCACGTGGACGGATTCGTCGTCGACGAGTTCTCCTCCTGCTACCCCCTCGGCATGGCCTCCCCCGTGCTCCGGGACCTGGATCTCGAAGACCACGGCCTCACCTGGGCCGACCACCGGCCGGCGCTCGTGCACGTGGCCGACGGCACCGACGCCGAGGGCTCCGTCGTGGCGGCGACCGCGGAGGACACCGCCGTGGCCCTCGACGCGGACCACCCGGGCGACGGCGACGCCTGGCTCGCGCTCGTGTCCGGCTGGCGGCGGGTGAGGGAGCCCCTCATCGCGGCCCTGCTCACCGACTGGCCCCCGGTGCGACCCGGCGCGCGCCTCCTCCGCACGCTCGGCGGGTCGGGGCTGCTGGACTTCGCCCGCTTCGCGCTGCTGCCCTCGGACCGCATGGGGCAGGAGTGGTTCGGCGGCGGGCGGGCGCGCGACCTGCTGGCCGGCAACGCGATGCACGCCGACGTGTCGCCCCTGGCCCCGGTCAGCGGGCTGATGGGCTTCATCATGACGATGCTGGCGCAGGATGTGGGTTTCCCGGCGCCCCGCGGCGGGGCCGGGCACCTGGCGGGCGCGCTGGCCGCCCGCGCCCGCGCCGCCGGGGCGGTCGTCCACCTGGAGTCGCCCGTCGCCGGCATCAGCGTCACCGCCGGCCGTGCCGACGGCGTGCGCCTGGCCGACGGCACGACGGTCCGGGCGCGCCGCGCCGTGCTGGCCGACGTGTCCGCGACCGCCCTCTACCGGGCCCTCCTGCCCGCGGACGCGGTGCCCAGCGGCCTGCTGCGCCGGCTCGACCGGTTCGCCTGGGACCCGCCCACCCTCAAGCTCAACCTGCGGCTCGACGCCCCCATGCCGTGGCGGGCGGCCCGGGCGGCGGGCGCCACCGTCGTGCACGCCGGGCACTCCTCGCGGGGCCTGGTGACCTGGCACGCGGAGATCGCCACCGGGCGGGTGCCCGCACGAGCCTTCGCGCTGGTGGGGCAGATGACGACGGCGGACGCGTCGCGCTCGCCGGCGGGCACCGAGTCGCTGTGGGCCTACACGCATCTCCCGCGCAGCGGGCCGGCGGGCGCCGCCCGGTCGCTGGACACCCTCGAGGCCCTCTTCGACGACCTCGCCCCAGGCTGGCGGGCCCTCGAACGCGGACGCTGGGTGCAGACACCCGCTGATCTGCACGCCGCCGACCCGAACCTCGTCGACGGCGCCCTCGGCTCCGGCACCACGCAGCTGTTCCAGCAGGGCCCCTGGCGGCCGCTGACCGGGCTCGGGGGGCCCCTCACCCATGTGGAGGGTCTGTACCTGTCCTCGGCAGCCACGCATCCGGGCGGGGGCGTGCACGGCGGCGCCGGCTACTCCGCCGCCCGGGCTGCGCTGCGGGGGGCCCGCTGGTGGTCGCGACCGGTCGGGCGCGCCACCACCAGGGCCCAGCGATGGCTGCAGCGGCGCGATCCCGACTTCTGAGCCGCCGGCTCCCCGGGGGGCGGCTCAGCCGTGGGGATGGACGGTGAACCGCGACACGGCGGTCGCCTCGCTCACCTGCACCACCCTCGCCCGCTGATCCTCGCACCGTTCCACCATCGACTGGCAGAAGGCCTTGTCCAGGCGCTCGTCGACGTCGGCGAGCACCACGAGGGTCTCCCACATCATCTGCTGCGCCCGCACGGCGGCGGCCAGCGCGTCGAGTTCCGTCTGGGTCATCAGCCCGTCGTGGTTGCGGGTGGGGTTGAGCGGGTTGAGCCGGCCCGCCGCTTGCACCAGCCCGGCCACCAGGTTGCGGGCGGTGCTGACCTCGTAGCCGAGGTCCTCGATGAGGTCCGCGACCGTTGAGTGCGACTCGGCCAGCTCGTCGTGGAGCCGTTCGAACGTGGCGGCGTAGGGCGTGCCGGCCCACGTGTCCGCCGCCGCCTTGAACGCCTTGACCCCCGCATCCGCCGCGACGAGATGCTGATTGAGATAGGCGGAGTACTTGTCGTGATCGAGTTCGACCGCCATGGCGACCTCCTGTGTCGGTGTCGTCCCAACCTAACCCGTCGGCACCGACACCACCTGGCCGTTGCCGAACTCCACCCACTCGACGTCGCGGTGCCCCCGCCCGGCCAGGACGGCCAGGAGGATGCGCAGCGTGTCGCCGTGCGAGACGACGGCCAGGTGCTCACCGACGCCGTGGTGCGATCGCAGCTCGGCGACGAACTCACTGAGCCGCCCGTGCACCTCGGCCACCGACTCTCCCCCTCCCCAGCGCACCTCACTGAGGTGGAGGCCGTCCGGCACGGGTTCCTCGGTCAGGTCGTCGTAGCTCATCCCCTCGAGCGACCCCAACGCCTGTTCCCGCAGCAGCGCGCTCGTGCGCAACGGGGCGCCGTGCCGCGCCGCGATGACCTCCGCGGTCTGGAGCGCCCGCAGCTGATCCGAGGCGACGACCTCGCTCAGCGGCACGCCGTCGAGGACGCGGGCCGCCGCCTCGGCCTGGCTGAGGCCCAGCGTCGTGAGCGGGACATCCATCCGTTGGCCCTGCAGGCGGCGCTCCAGGTTCCACGTCGACTGGCCGTGCCGCACCAGGTGCAGGATCACCGCGTCACCACCCGCGGCCCGTCGGCCCGGGCGACGGCTCCGCCGCGCCGTCGCGGTAGGGCTCGGCGCCCCCTGGCCAGGACCTCGCGGCCCGGCCGCTGATCCAGCGGTACCCGACGGTGAGGCCAGCCGAGGCCCGCTCGATGCCCGCGACGTCCGGCCGGGTGTCGGCGGCCGCCAGGACGATGTTGCCGAACCGCTTGCCCTTCTGCACCACCGGTTCCATGCCGATGATCAGGTGCGGCCAGCGCTCGGCCAGCCCGGCCGCCAGGCGCTTGACCCAGGCGAACGGAGCACGGTCCGTGACGTTGTAGATCACCAGCGCCTCCTCGCGCCCGACACGCCGCAGGTCGTCGAGGCACTCGGCCGTCGCCAGTTCCCCCGGCACCTGCGAGCCGTCGAAGGCGTCGACGATCACGACATCGGCCCACCCCTCGGGCATCGCGGACAGTCCCGCCCGCCCATCGACGTCGCGCACCTTGATGCCGGAGCGCGGCGGCAAGGGGATCTTGCGCCGCACCTCCTCGGTGAGCTCGACATCGGGCTCGCACACGACCTGCGCCGTCCCCGGGCGGCGCCACGCCACCCATCGCGGGATCGACATGCCCGCCCCGCCCAGGTGGACGATCCGCAAGCGCCGGTCGGCGGGGGCGCCGAGGACGGTGTGGTCGAGCACCATGGCGATGTGCTGGACGTACTCGAACGCCAGGAAGTCGGGCCGGGCCGGGTCCACCCAGGACTGCGAGGTCAGGCCGAAGCGCACCCAGAACGCGCCCGGGGTGTCCCGGTCGGGGATGAGGCGCTCCATTCGCCCGAGCCTAGCCCGCGTAGACTCCGGCTCGCCATGAGCACCTCCCGCCGCATCCTCGCCCTCGCCGTACCCGCCTTCGCGGCGCTGGTGGCTCAGCCGCTCATGATGCTCGCGGACACGTGGATCGTCGGACACCTGGGCACGGTGCCGCTGGCCGGTCTGGGGATCGGCAGCGGCCTGCTGACGACCGTCACCGGGCTGATGATCTTCCTCGCCTACGGCTCCACTGCGGTCGTGGCCCGCCGGATCGGAGCGGGACAGCGCGCCGACGGCATCGGGCTGGGCGTGCAGGCCATGTGGTTGGCGGCCCTCCTCGGCGCCGTCGTCGGCGTGCTCGTCTGGGCTGCGGCGCCGTGGCTGGCCACGGCCCTCGGCGCCGACGGGGAGGTGCGCACCCAGGCGGTGACCTACCTGCGCTGGTCCATTCCGGGGCTGCCCGGCATGCTCGTCATGCTCGCAGCCACCGGCACCTTCCGCGGCCTCGCCGACGCCCGCACCCCGCTGGCGCTGTCCATCGGCAGCGCGGCCCTCAACCTGGTCCTCAACGTGGCGCTGGTGTTCGGCGCGGGGATGGGGATCGCCGGCGCCGCGCTCGGCACCGCGGCCGCCGAGACGGCCCTGGGAGCCGCCGCCACCGCCCTCGTGTCTCTCCAGGCCCGCCGGGCCGGCGCGCGGATGCGGCCCTCACGGCGAGGCATGGCCGGGAGCCTGGCCGTCGGGACGCCCCTCCTGCTGCGCACGGTCACGCTGCGAATCGCGCTGCTCATCACCACGTACGTCGCGGCCGCGCAGGGCGCGGCGGGTCTGGCTGCCCACCACGTCGTCATGCAGGTCTGGGGACTCATGGCGTACGCCCTCGATGCGCTCGCGATCGCGGGGCAGACCATCATCGGCATGGCGTTGGGTGCCGGGGACGCGCGCGAGGCCCGCTCGTCGACCCGGCTCATGACCTGGTGGTCGGTCGCGGCGGGTGGGGTCATCGGCGTCGCCGCGGCGCTGCTGCGCCAGCCTGTCGCGGCGTTCTTCGCGCCCGACGACGACGTGAGGGCACTGGTCGCGTGGCTGCTCGTCATCGTCGCGGCGACACTGCCGCTGGCCGGCTACGTCTACCTGCTCGACGGCGTGCTGATCGGCGCGGGCGACGGCCGCTACCTCGCTGCTGCGGGCGTCGTCACCGTGGTGGCGTACGCGCCGGTGGCGCTGCTCGCGCTGACCGCGGCCCAGGGGCGGCAGGGGCTGACGTGGCTGTGGATCGCGTTCACCGTGGTCTTCATGGGTGCGCGCGCCGTGACGCTGGGGTTGCGGGCGCGCGGCGACCGCTGGCTCCGGCTGGGCGGCTGACCCGATCAGGCGTCGGCGCGGTCCGGCATGGGGGCGGAGGTCGCCGCCCAGCTGGCCAGTAGCTGCAGCGCGTGCTCGGACGCCGATCCCGGCTCGGCCGCGTACACCGTCATCGCCACTCCCCCGCCCGTGCGGAGGTCCACCGTCTCGTAGGCCAGCGTGAGGTCGCCCACCACCGGATGGTGGAAGTGCTTGGTGCCGGCCGCATGGATGCGCACGTCGTGCGCGTTCCAGCGTCGGCGGAACTCCTCGCTGAGCGTCGACAGCTCGCCGACCAGCTCGTGGAGCTGGCGATCGCGGGGGTGACGGCCGGCCTCGGTGCGCAGATTGGCCACGGTGATGTCGGCGAAGTAGTCCCAGTCCGGGAAGAACCGGCGCGCGGCCTCGTCGAGGAAGGTGAAGCGGGCGAAGTTCGGGCGCGGATCCTTGAGGAGGTCCGAGTAGAGCGCCCTCCCGAGGTGGTTGGCGGCCAGCAGGTCTCCGCGACCGTTTCCGATCGCCGCCGGCGCATCCCGCATCGCGTCGAGGATCCACTGGAGCCCCGGCGTCGGGGTCCACTGCTTGTCAGAGCGACGCCGCGGCCTCGCCAGCATCCCGCCGCCCTGGGCGGCGGACGCGAGATCGAAGAGGTGCTCGCGCTCGGCGTCGTCGAGGCGCAGCGCCCGCGCGATCGCCTCGAGCACCGACGGCGACGCCCCCGCCAGCTGCCCCCTCTCCAGCTTGGAGTAGTACTCGACGCTCATCCCCGCCAGCGCCGCGACTTCGCTCCGGCGCAGCCCCGGCACGCGACGCTGACCGGACACGGGCACGCCTGCCTGCTGCGGGGTGATCTTGGCGCGCCGACTGGTCAGGAACTCGCGCGCTGCGTCTCGGTTATCCACCCACCCACGGTAACGCCGTGCGTCGCGCCCGAGGGATGCCCTGCTGGTACACCTCACGAGAGGCCCTTCCCCGGCGGCCGCAGGTCGGGTTCCATGAGTGATGGTGGGTGCGGGCAGGCCCGCACCCCATGACTGCGAGGAGAACACATGCATGGAGTTGTGATGTACGGACCAGGCGACGTGCGCGTCGAGGATCGCGAGCGGCCCACCATCGTCAAGCCCACCGACGCGGTCCTGCGCGTCACCGCGTCCTGCATCTGCGGATCGGACTTGTGGCCCTACCGCGGGATCGAGAAGCAGGACGGGCCCACGCCCATGGGACACGAGTACGTCGGGGTCGTCGAGGAGGTGGGCAAAGACGTGCGCACGATCAAACCGGGCGACTTCGTCGTCGGCTCGTTCTTCGCCTCCGACAACACGTGCGAAATCTGCGCCTCGGGGTACCAGACGCACTGCGTGCGGCGCGAGGCTGCAGCGTCAACGGGCGCGCAGTCGGAGTACCTGCGCGTCCCGCTGGCCGACGGCACGCTGGTGGCCACCCCGGGCGTGCCCGACGACGACCTGGTCCCCTCGCTGCTGGCCGCCTCCGATGTGCTCGGCACCGGCTGGTTCGCCGCGGTGGCGGCCGAGGCCGGACCCGGGAAGACGGTAGCGGTGGTGGGAGACGGCGCCGTGGGTCTCCTCGGCATCCTGGCGGCCCGGCAGCTGGGCGCCGAGCGCGTCATCGCCATGAGCCGGCACGCCGACCGGCAGGCGCTGGCGCGGGAGTTCGGCGCGACGGACATCGTCGAGGAGCGCGGCGACGAGGGTGTGGCGCGGATCAAGGAGCTCTCCGACGGTCTGGGTGCCCACTCGACGATCGAGGCGGTCGGCACGCAGGAGTCGATGCTGCAGGCGATCCGCGCCACCCGCGCGGGCGGGCATGTCGGCTACGTGGGCGTGACGCACGACGTCAGCCTCCCTGGCATGGAACTGTTCTTCTCGGGCGTCCACCTGCACGGCGGGCCCGCGCCCGTGCGCCGGTTCCTGCCCGACCTCATCGATCTGATCTGGCGCCGGGAGATCGACCCGGGAAAGGTGTTCGACCTCACGCTCCCCCTGGATCGGGCGGCCGAGGGCTACACCGCGATGGACGAGCGTCGCGCGATCAAGGTGCTGCTGACTCCCCCCACCGCTGGCTGAGGAGCCGCTCCCCCCACCGCTGGCTGAGGTGCCGCGCAGCGGCCTCCGCACCGCCGGCTGAGGTGCCGCGGAGCGGCCTCCCCACCGCTGGCTGAGGTGCCGCGCAGCGGCCTCGAAGCCTCGAGAAAGTGACCTTGTCAGCTCAGGTTTCCCAGGCTTCGAGGCTCGTCGCTGCGCTCCTCGCTCCTCAGCCAGCGGGGAGGACGCGCGCCCACTCGCACCGACCGCTTTCTGCCATTGTTCGGCATTGCGGCGAAATACGTGACTCCGCGTACTCCTCGACCGGCTTGAGGGCGGCGGGTAGCGTCGACCCCATGCGACGACTCGCCCCTGCCGCCCTCCTGATGGCCGGACTCACCGCCTGCTCAGGCACCCCCGATACTCCGGATCCCGCGCCCCCGACGTCGACCTCCCCGCCGGCAGCTTCCACACCGACATCGTCTTCGCCGGGCGGCTCGGGCTCGGCCAGCGCGAGCCCGGTGCCGGCGACGCACGAGTTCGCCGTGACCGAGCATGAGGCGTTCGACGAGCCCTGGGCCCTGGCGTTCCTGCCCGGCACCGACACCATGGCGATCACGCAACGCGGCGGGGCGCTCGTGCTGCGCGATCCCGACGGCGCCGTGCGGGAGGTCAGCGGCGTGCCGGACGTGGCGGTCGCGGGGCAGGGCGGCCTCGGCGACATCATCCCCGGGCCCACGTTCGACGACGACGGCACCGTCTACCTCTCGTGGGTGGAGCGGGGCGACGGGGGCTCAGGCGCCGTGGTCGGCCGCGGCCGACTGGACGTGGCCGGGGCAGCCCTCACCGGCGTCGACGTCATCTGGGAGCAGACCCCCAAGGTCAACGGCGACGGCCACTTCTCGCATCGCCTGCTCATCGACGGCGACCACCTGGTCGTCAGCTCCGGGGACCGCCAGAAGTTCGACCCGGCGCAGGACATGGGCGGCAACCTGGGCAAGATCGTGCGCCTGACACTCGACGGTGCCCCGGCGCCCGGCAACCCCTGGGCCGACGAGGGAGGGGTCGCGGCGCAGTTCTGGAGCATCGGGCACCGCAACCCGCTGGGGTTGGCCCTTGACGCCGACGGCCGGCTGTGGGCCTCCGAGATGGGCCCGCAGGGCGGTGACGAGCTCAACCTCATCGTCGCCGGCGCGAACTACGG
>Ga0247728_10162_pt1 | contig 10847 bp, 9 predicted proteins | sample SalenrCarbi39_FD_183048 | JGI IMG/M metagenome (GOLD analysis project Ga0247728, IMG submission 183048) | Saline wetland microbial communities from Lincoln, Nebraska, United States - Carb-i39 | ecosystem: Environmental > Aquatic > Non-marine Saline and Alkaline > Salt marsh | place: USA: Nebraska...
CGGATCCGAGATCGACGGCGCCTGCGGGCAGTTGGCGGCCACCGTCCGCGAGTGAGCATCGGTGGACCCGTCGAAACATGTCCGACGCGGCGTCGTTACAATCGAGCCGCTATGCGTCCACCGTCGAAGGAGTACTGATGGAACAGAAACTGGAAAGCATCTTCCAGAGCGTCGTGGCCCGTAACCCTGGGGAGGCCGAGTTCCACCAGGCCGTCCGTGAGGTCTTCGAGAGCCTCGAGCCGGTAGTCGCCCGGCACCCCGAATACATCGACTCGAAGATCCTCGAGCGCATCTGCGAGCCGGAGCGCCAGATCATCTTCCGTGTGCCGTGGGTCGACGACAAGGGCGAGGTCCAGGTCAACCGCGGCTTCCGCGTCGAGTTCAACTCCGCGCTCGGCCCGTACAAGGGCGGCCTGCGGTTCCACCCCAGCGTCTACCTCGGCGTCATCAAGTTCCTCGGATTCGAGCAGATCTTCAAGAACTCGCTCACCGGCCTGCCGATCGGCGGCGGCAAGGGCGGATCGGACTTCGACCCCCGCGGCAAGTCCGACGGCGAGGTCATGCGCTTCTGCCAGTCCTTCATGACCGAGCTGTACCGGCACCTGGGTGAGTACACCGACGTGCCGGCCGGCGACATCGGCGTCGGTGGCCGCGAGATCGGCTACATGTTCGGTCAGTACAAGCGCATCACCAACCGCTACGAGTCCGGCGTCCTGACGGGCAAGGGCATCGCGTGGGGCGGCTCGCTCGTCCGCACCGAGGCCACTGGCTACGGCACCGTTGTGTTCGCCGACGAGATGCTCAAGACCCGCGGCGAGTCGTTCGACGGCAAGCGGGTGACGGTCTCCGGGTCCGGCAACGTCGCGATCTACGCCATCGAGAAGGTCCACCAGCTCGGCGGCACGGTCATCGGGTTCTCGGACTCCACCGGCTACATCGTCGACGAGGCCGGCGTGGACCTCGACCTGCTCAAGCAGATCAAGGAGGTCGAGCGCGGCCGCGTGAGCGACTACGCCGATCGGCGACAGTCGGCCACCTACCAGAGCAACGGCTCCATCTGGGACGTCCCCGTCGACGTCGCGCTGCCCTGCGCCACGCAGAACGAGCTGAACGGCGAGCAGGCCGCCACCCTCATCCGCAACGGCGTCAAGGCCGTGGCGGAGGGCGCCAACATGCCCACCACCCCCGAGGGCATCCGCGCGTTCCAGGAGGCCAAGATCCTCTACGGCCCGGGCAAGGCCGCCAACGCGGGTGGCGTCGCCACCTCGGCGCTGGAGATGCAGCAGAACGCGTCGCGCGACTCCTGGAGCTTCGAGTACACGGAGGAGCGCCTGACCTCGATCATGCGCAACATCCACGACATGTGCGCGGAGACGGCCGAGTCGTACGGGGCCCCGGGCGACTACGTGGTCGGCGCCAACATCGCCGGCTTCGAGAAGGTCGCCGCCGCGATGCAGGCCTTCGGTCTGGTCTGAGTCAGGGGTTTCCCCACAGGGTGCGATAGCGCCGGATCCGTTCTGGGTCCGGCGCTTCGCCGTATCCGGCCCAGAGCGCGTCCTCGTGGCCGGGCCCGAAGTTCCACTCCAGCGACCAGGACGCGATCGCGAGGTCCGCCCAGCGGTCGGCGACGCCGAGGTCCCCGACGTCGACGATGCCGACGAACGCGCCGGCGGCGTCGATGAGCGTGTTGGGGGCGCACGCGTCGCCGTGGGCGACGACGAGGAGGTTGACGTCGTCCTGATAGCCGATCCAGTCGGCGGGGCCGAACGGGCAGTCCGTCGGGTCGAGGCTGTGGAGTATCGCGAGTCCCTCCCCGATGGCCGCGGCGGCGCGGTCCGGGTCCGCCATCCCCACGCTGCCCACCGCCGACTCGCCGGGCATCCCGAGCGTGACGATCAGCCAGCCGTCGTCGACCTCCTCGTAGTCGGCCATGCGCGGTGAGGGGAAGCGGCTGGCGAGCCAGGACAGGCGCTCAGCCTCCGGCAGCAGGTCCTCCGGGCTCCACTTGGCGTACAGCGGCTGCTCGTCGGGCCCGACCAGGCGGGCCGTGAGGCCGCCGAGCTCGTTGCGCCACACCAGGGAATCGACGCGTCGGCCGTGGGCGGCGGCCCACCGGGTGATGGCGAACGGGACGGGGGTGCCGGGCGGCGGCGTGGAGGCGAGAGGCATGCCTCGATCCTGGCACACCGGGAGCCCGCGCCGGCCCGCCTAGACTGGGCCGGTGCGCACCATCGTCCTGCTCGGATCCACCGGCTCGATCGGAACCCAGACCCTCGACGTCATCTCCAGCAGGCGGGACCGGTTCCGGGTCGTCGGGCTGTCCGCCTCCGGTGGGAACATCGAGCTCCTCGCCCGCCAGATCGTGCAGTACCAGCCCGAGACGGTGGCCCTGTCGCGGGCGAGCGCGGCCCAGGACCTCCAGCGCGCCCTGTACGCCGAGGCGGACCGGCGCGGCTGGAACGAGGGCGACTACCAGCTGCCGAGGCTGCTGCTGGGACCGGACGCCTCGACCGAGCTGGCGGCGTCGGGCGCCGATGTGGTCGTCAACGCCATCACGGGTGCCGCAGGTCTGCGGCCTACGCTGGCCGCGCTCGAGGCCGGTTCGACGCTCGCGCTGGCCAACAAGGAGTCGCTGGTCATCGGCGGTCGCCTCGTCACGCAGGCGGCCCGGCCCGGGCAGATCGTCGCGGTCGACTCCGAGCACTCGGCCTTCGCCCAGGCCCTCCGCTCCGGGCGCTCCGACGAGGTGCGCCGGCTCATCCTCACCGCCTCTGGGGGTCCGTTCCGCGGCAGGACGCGCGACCAGCTCACTGACGTCACGCCGCAGCAGGCGATGGCGCACCCCACCTGGGACATGGGACGGGTCATCACCATCAACTCCGCGACACTGGTGAACAAGGGCCTGGAGCTCATCGAGGCGGCGCTGCTCTACGGCGTCGACTACGACGACATCGTCGTCACCGTCCACCCGCAGTCGATCGTCCACTCGATGGTGGAGTTCCACGACGGGTCGACCATCGCGCAGGCGTCGCCGCCGGACATGCGCCTGCCCATCGGCATCGCGCTGACGTGGCCGGACCGGCTCGCCGACGCCGCCGCCCCCTGCGACTGGTCCACGGCGTCGGCCTGGACCTTCGAACCGCTCGACTCGGCCACGTTCCCCGCCGTCGAGATCGCCAGGGCGGCGGGTCGGGCCGCCGGAACCGCGCCCGCGGTGTTCAACGCCGCCAACGAGGCGTGCGTGGAGGCGTTCTGGGCGGGTGGGATCGGCTTCCTCGACATCGCCGACATCGTCGCGGCATGCGTCGACGAGCACCTGGCCGACGGACACGTTCCCGACGCCGACCTCACCCTGGATGCGGTCCTCGCGGCCGACGGCTGGGGCCGTGCCCGCGCCGCGGAGTTGGCGGCCGGCCGATGACCGTCCTCACGACGGTGCTGTTCGCCGTCCTCTTCTTCGCCGCCATCATGGCGTCGATCGCGCTGCACGAGATCGGGCACCTCGTCCCGGCCAAGCTCTTCGGCGTCCGTGTCTCGCGCTACTTCGTCGGCTTCGGGCGCACGCTGTGGTCCACCCGCCGCGGCGAGACCGAGTACGGCATCAAGCTCCTGCCGCTGGGCGGGTACGTGCGGCTGATGGGCATGTACCCACCGCAGGGCCCGCGCACGGGCCGCGAGGGTTGGCTGACCCGCATGGCGGACCAGGCGCGCGCCGTCGAGTACGAGGAGATCACCCCCGCGGACCGCGGCCGGCTGCTCTACGAGAAGAAGACCTGGCAGAAGATCGTCGTCATGCTGGGCGGCCCGGCCATGAACCTGCTGCTGGCCTTCCTCATTTTCCTGGGCATCACGTCCGCGTTCGGGATCTACACGCCCACGCTCACGGTCGCGGCCGTCTCGGAGTGCGTCGTCGCGGCGGACCGCGCGGAGCGCACCTGCACCGGCGACGACCCGCCCACCCCCGCGGTCGAGGCGGGTATCCGCGAGGGTGACCGCATCGTGTCCTTCAACGGCATCGAGCCCGCCGACTGGGACGAGGTCGGCGAGCTGATTCGCGCCAACGGGGCGGGGGAGGCCCGCATCGTCGTCGAGCGCGACGGGCAGCGGGTCGAGCTGCCCACCGTCTCCACCGTCCTCAACCACGTCCCCGACCGGCTCGACCCCTCCCGCACCGTCGAGGCGGGCTTCCTCGGCGTGACACCGGTCACCGAGCAGCGGCGCGGTGGCGTGACCGAGACGGTGGAGCAGATGTGGCAGCTCACCCGGCAGTCGGTGGTCGCGCTGGCGAGCTTCCCGGTGCGCGTCTACAACGTGGCGGCGGACCTCGTCACCGGTCAGCCCCGCGACATCAACTCGCCCATCTCGATCGTCGGCGCCTCGCGCGTCGCGGGGGAGATCGGGGCGAGCGACCGACTCGCGGCCGACGACAAGGTCGCCAGCTGGCTGTCGCTGCTCGGCTCGGTCAACCTGTTCCTGGCGCTGTTCAACCTGGTGCCGTTGCTGCCGCTCGACGGCGGGCACGTCGCCGCCGCGGTGTGGGAGTGGCTCAAGCGCGTCGGGGCGCGGGTGGCCGGCCGCGCGGACCCGGGCCCCGTCGACACCGCGAAGGGGCTCCCGGTCACCTACGTGGTCGGCGGCTTCCTGCTGCTCGGCGGCGGGATCCTCATCCTCGCCGACCTCATCTCGCCCATCCAGCTGCTGTGATGCCGGGCCGCGGGCGGCGAGGGCGGACCTAGTAGTGTTGGCGCCATGTCCGTGAACCTCGGTATGCCGGCCGCGCCCGCCCCCGTTCTCGCCCCCCGCCGCCAAACCCGCCAGATCAAGGTGGGCAAGGTCCTGGTGGGCGGCGACGCCCCCATCAGCGTCCAGTCGATGACCACGACGAAGACCACGGACATCAACGCCACGCTGCAGCAGATCGCCGAGCTCACCGCGACCGGATGCGACATCGTGCGCGTCGCGGTGCCCAGCCAGGACGACGCCGACGCGCTGCCCATCATCGCGATGAAGTCGCAGATCCCCGTCATCGCGGACATTCACTTCCAGCCGCGCTACGTTTTCGCCGCCATCGACGCCGGCTGCGCCGCGGTCCGCGTGAACCCCGGCAACATCAAGCAGTTCGACGACAAGGTCGCCGAGATCGCCAAGGCCGCCTCCGACGCCGGGGTGTCGCTGCGCATCGGCGTCAACGCCGGCTCGCTCGACAAGCGGCTGCTGGCCAAGTACGGCGCCCCGACGCCCGAGGCGCTCGTGGAGTCGGCGCTGTGGGAGGCGTCGCTGTTCGAGGACGTCGGCTTCCACGACTTCAAGATCTCCGTCAAGCACAACGACCCCGTCGTCATGGTGCGCGCGTACGAGATGCTGAGCGAGAAGTGCGACTACCCGCTGCACCTCGGCGTCACCGAGGCCGGGCCCGCGTTCCAGGGCACCATCAAGTCCTCCGTCGCGTTCGGGGCGCTGCTGAGCAAGGGCATCGGCGACACCATCCGCGTCTCGCTCTCGGCTCCGCCGGCCGAGGAGGTCAAGGTGGGCCTGAAGATCCTCGAGTCGCTCAACCTGCGGCCCCGCAAACTGGACATCGTGTCCTGCCCCTCCTGTGGTCGCGCCCAGGTGGACGTCTACACCCTCGCCGAGCAGGTGACCAAGGGTCTCGAGGGGATGCAGGCGCCGCTGCGCGTGGCCGTCATGGGCTGCGTCGTCAACGGCCCGGGGGAGGCCCGCGAGGCCGATCTCGGTGTCGCGTCGGGCAACGGCAAGGGCCAGATCTTCGTCAAGGGCGAGGTCATCAAGACGGTGCCGGAGGACGAGATCGTCGAGACCCTGATCATCGAGGCGCAGCGCCTCGCCGCCGAGATGGGCGAGATCGGCACGCCTGCGGTCTCGGTCTCTTAAGCTGTCGCGCATGGCTTCCCGGGTACGCGCGTTGGGCGGCGCGGACCGGGAGGAGGCGCTGGCCTTCCTTGCGGGCAGCCCCGAGGAGAACCTGTTCCTCGCCTCCAAGATCGCCACGCTGGGCATCGACCGGCGCCGCCTCGGCAGCGTCTACGCCTACGACCGCGCCGGCCGGATCTCGTCACTCCTGCTCGACGGCGGCACGGTCTTCGTCGCCGGTTTCGACGCCGACGCGCTGCCGGCGTTCGTCGGCCAGCTGGGTCCCATTCGTCGATGCTCGTCGATCCTCGGTCCGGCCATCTCCGTGCTCGGCCTCCACCTCGGCCTCAGCCAGCGCTGGGACGCCTGGGGCCGCGTCAGCAACGTCCGGGCGCGCCAGCCCCTGATGCTCCTCGACCGCGAGCCCGCCGTGCCGGCGGACCCCCGGGTGCGGTGCCTCACCCCCGACGACTACCCGACCTACCTCGACGCCTCCGTGCACATGTACACCGACGAGATCGGCAGCTCGCCGTTCAAGTACGGCAGCGGCTACGAGCGCTTCGTCATGCAGCGGCTCATCGACGGCGACGCCTACGGCATCGTCGACGACGACGGCCGCGTCATCTTCAAGGCCGACCTCGGCCCCAGGCTGGGGGACCAGGCCCAGCTCCAGGGCGTGTGGGTCACGCCGGAGCTGCGGGGTCGCGGGCTCAGCACCCCGGCGCTCAGCGGCATGCTGACGCTGGCCATGCGGCGCTTCCCGCGCATCAGCCTGTACGTCAACGACTTCAACACCCCGGCCATCCGGGCCTACGAGCGGCTCGGGTTCGTCGAGGTCGGCGCCCTCGCCACGGTCCACTTCTGAGCGGTGCCCTAGGCTGTGCCTGGTCACCCGTAGAAAGGCCTGCCTCTATGCTCACCCGTCTGTCGAGCCTGTTCGTGCGCACCCTCCGCGACGACCCCGCCGACGCCGAGGTCCCCAGCCACCGCTGGCTCGTGCGCGCGGGTTACATCCGCCGCGCGGCGCCGGGCATCTACTCGTGGCTGCCGCTGGGGCTGAAGGTGCTGCAGAAGGTCGAGACGGTGGTCCGGGAGGAGATGGACGCCATCGGCGCGCAGGAGGTGCGGTTCCCCGCGCTGCTGCCCCGCGAGCCCTACGAGGCGACCGGGCGTTGGACGGAGTACGGCGAGACCCTGTTCCGCCTGCAGGACCGCAAGGGCGCGGACATGCTGCTGGGCCCCACGCATGAGGAGATGTTCACCCTCATGGTCAAGGACCTCTACAGCTCGTACAAGGACCTGCCGCTGTCGCTCTACCAGATCCAGACCAAGTACCGCGACGAGGCCCGGCCCCGCGCCGGGCTGCTGCGCGGCCGCGAGTTCGTCATGAAGGACTCCTACTCGTTCGACGTCGACGACGCCGGCCTGGAGGCCAGCTACCAGGCGCACCGGGTCGCGTACCAGCGGATCTTCGAGCGCCTCGGCCTCGACTACGTCATCGTGTCGGCCATGGCCGGGGCCATGGGCGGCTCGCGCTCAGAAGAGTTCCTGGCCGTCGCCGACAACGGCGAGGACACCTTCGTGCGCTCGCCCGGGGGCTACGCCGCCAACGTCGAGGCCGTGCGCGTCGCCGCCCCGGCGTCGCCGCCGCTCGCCGATGCGCCCGCGATGTCGGTGGTGGAGACCCCGGACGCCGGCACCATCTCGGCGGTCGTCGAGATCCTCAACCGGAACCTCCCCAGCCGCGGCTGGACCGGCGCGGACACGCTGAAGAACGTCCTGTTCATGGTCACCGCGCCGGACGGCACGAAGCGCCCGCTGGCGGTGGGCCTGCCCGGCGACCGCGAGGTGGACGTCAAGCGCCTCGCCGCGGCATTGGAGCCCGGGGTCGCCGACGTGTTCGGCCCCGAGGACTTCGCCCGCTACCCGCAGCTCGTGGTGGGCTACATCTCCCCGGTCTCGCTGGACGGCACGCGCGTGCTGGGCAAAGACTCCGTCACCGGCATCGAGTACCTGGTCGATCCCCGGGTCGTGACCGGCACGCACTGGGCCACCGGCGCCAACGAGAAGGACCGCCACCTGGTGGGCGTCACGGCGGGTCGTGACTTCGAGCCCGACGGGATCCTCGACGTCGCCGAGGTGCGGGAGGGGGACCCGGCTCCCGACGGCTCGGGGCCGCTGTCGCTCGCCCGCGGCATCGAGATGGGCCACATCTTCCAGCTGGGCCGCAAGTACGCCGAATCGCTCGGCCTCAAGGTGCTCGACAGCAACGGCAAGCTGGTCACGGTGACCATGGGCTCCTACGGCGTCGGCGTGTCGCGCGCCGTCGCGGCGGTCGCCGAAGCGACCTGCGACGACCGCGGCCTGCGGTGGCCGCTGGCGCTGGCGCCGTTCCAGGTCCAGGTGGTCGCCACCGGCAAGGACGCGGCGCTCTTCGACGAGGCCGCGCGCATCGGCGGCGAGCTCTCCGGGCGGGGCCTCGACGTGCTGCTCGACGACCGGAAGGCCAGCCCCGGGGTCAAGTTCGCCGACGCCGAGATCATGGGCATGCCGCTGATCGTGGTCGTGGGCCGCGGTCTGGCCGACGGTGTCGTGGAACTCCGCGACCGCCGCACCGGCGACAAGCGCGAGGTCCCGGTGGGCGACATCGTCGACGAGGTGCTGCGGCAGGCGCGCTGACGCGGCGGCCTGCCGGTCAGGCCCACCCGGGCCAGAACGGCAGGGGCAGTCCCAGCGCGGTCACGGCGTCGCCCTGAGCGACGAGCAGGTCCAGGTGGTGCGCCGCGTCCGTGCCGCCGGCGGCCGCCAGCCGGCCCAGGCCGGACAGCAGCCCCGCCTCCAGCAGCGCCCATCCCTCGCGGATCTCCTCGCGGGACTCCATCGGGGTCGGGAGCTCGAACGACGCCGGCTGCAGCGGCGGCTCACTGAGGCGCGACCGCAGCTCGTTGCGCAGCTCCCGCGCCGACGCCAGCCGGCTCACCGCGTACTCCTCGAACTCCGATGACGCGGGCAACCGGCCCAGGCCGACGCCCAGGCCGTAGAGCAGCGCCCACACGTGACTGACGGCGACGGCCAGGGCAGCCTGTTCGGTCGTGGCCTGGAAGTGCGTGGGCTCGGCGTCGCCCGGCACGGGCGCCGGCCCGGGCGCACGCAGGCCGCGGGCGAGGCAGGCGGCCGACCCGTAGAGGAGACGAAGCGGCTGGTTCAGCGCGCCGAGGGCCCCGGTGCGGAGCGCGGCCACGGCGGCGTCGGAGGCCGCCGCGAGCGCGGCCAGCGCCTCCGCGGCCGTCGACGCCGCCGGGGCGGCCGGGGTGGGGGCGGGGAAGACGGGCTCTCCGCCGGCGACCGGGTCCGCCGCCAGCAGGCGCGCCGTGACCGCCTCCACCGCTGCCGCGGCGGCGTCGGCCCAGCCGGCGTAGCCCTCCGGTGCGTCCGCGGGGGCGCGTCCGGCGTCGATCGCCCAAGCCAGGCCGGCGAGCGCGGCCACGGCCGCGCGGGCGGCGGGCGACTGGGTGGGGGAGGGCGGCACCGGAACGGGAGCGGGCGCGCCGAGGATCGTGGGATCGGGCGTGCATCCGGCGAGCGCCAGGGCGGCCGCGAGGAGCCCCCGTCTGCCGAGAATCATGCCGGTCAGCCTATCGGTATGCTTGATTCTCACAATTAGGCCAACAACCGGATAGGGAGCCACGCTATGCAGGAGAAGGAGCTCGCCGCGGTCATCGAACCGATCCTCGCCGAGCACGGACTGGAGTTGGACGGGCTGCAGGTCACGCCCATCGGTCGCCGCTCGGTACTGCGCGTCACCGTCGACGGGGACGGCCCGACAGGGCGGGGCCCGCTGCTGGACGACATCGCCGCCGCCTCCTCGGCGGTCTCCGCCGCGCTCGACGAGAGCGCCGCCGTCGGTGACCACCCCTACACGCTCGAAGTGAGCAGCCGCGGCGTCAGCGCCCCGCTGACCGCGGCCAAGCACTACCGCCGCAACACGGGGCGGCTCGTCAAGGCGTGGCTGGGCGGCGACGTCGTCACGGGACGAGTGGTGGCCGTCACCGACGCGGACGTCACCCTGGACGTCGACGGTGCGGAGCGGACGCTCTCCCTGGCCGACGTGACCAAGGCCGTCGTGCAGGTCGAACTGAACCGCCTGCCCGACGACGAGTTCGGAGAGGACGCATGATGGATGTCGATCTCGCTGCACTGCGGGCGATCGAGCGGGACAAGGAGATCTCCGAGGAGTATCTGATCAAGACCCTCGAGGACGCCCTGCTCAACGCCTACAACAAGACCCCCCACGCCCTGCGCGGCGTCAAGGTCGAGATCAACCGCAAGACCGGCAAGGTCAGCGTGCTCGCGCCTGAGTTCGACGACGACGACCAGGTCATCGGCTACTTCGACGACACCCCCGAGGACTTCGGTCGGATCGCCGCCGCCACGGCGCGCCAGGTGATCTTCCAGCGCATCCGGGAGGCGGAGGACGAGCAGAAGTTCGGCCACTTCTCCGGCTCGGAGGGCGACATCGTCGTCGGCACCATCCAGCAGGACCGCGACACCAAGGCGGTCAGGGTGGATCTCGGCAGCCTCGAGGCCATGATGCCGCTGGCCGAGCAGGTCCCCGGCGAGGACTACTCGCACGGCCGACGCCTGCGGGTGTACGTCGTGGCGGTCCGCCGCGAGCTGCGCGGCCCGCAGGTCATCGTGTCGCGGACGCACCCCAACCTGGTCCGGAAGCTCTTCGCGCTCGAGGTGCCCGAGATCGGGCAGGGCGTCGTCGAGATCAAGGAGATCGCGCGCGAGGCCGGGCACCGGACCAAGATCGCCGTCATGTCCCACCACCCGGAGGTCTCCGCCAAGGGTGCCTTCATCGGGCCGATGGGTCAGCGGGTGCGGGCCGTGACGCACGAACTCGGTGAGGAGAAGATCGACATCGTCGACTACTCCGAGGACCCGGCGAAGTTCGTCGCCGCGGCGCTCTCCCC
>Ga0247728_10164_pt1 | contig 10778 bp, 11 predicted proteins | sample SalenrCarbi39_FD_183048 | JGI IMG/M metagenome (GOLD analysis project Ga0247728, IMG submission 183048) | Saline wetland microbial communities from Lincoln, Nebraska, United States - Carb-i39 | ecosystem: Environmental > Aquatic > Non-marine Saline and Alkaline > Salt marsh | place: USA: Nebraska...
ACGCGGGTCGGGGCGATCGCCCTGGTCTCCGGGGCGTCGGCGTCCCAGGCCACTGAGATGATCCTGCGGCTCGGCCTCGCCCATGGGGTCCGTTTCCAGGTCGACGTGACCTACACGGCGATCACCGTGGCGTGCACCGAGTCCGACGGCGGGGGAGTCCCGCTGAACCTCTTCCGCACCGTGCCGGCCCTCGACCGCGACTACGCCCGCCTCGCGCACCTGGAGTCCGTGGTCGACGCCGTCGCGCGCGGCGAGCAGTCGGTCGAGGAAGCCACCGGGGATCTGATCCAGTGGCGGTCGCACGGCATCGTCTATCGACGATGGGTGATGTCCGTGGTCGCCTTCGCCCAGGGTGCGAGCATCACCGGCCTCCTCGGCGGCGTACCGCTGGAAATCGCCGTCGCGGGCCTGGCCACCCTGCTGGTGCACGAGGTGACCGCGTGGCTCGGGCGCACCAACGCGTCCTACTTCTACGCCCAGGTCGCGGCCGGGGCGATTCCGATGACCTTGGCCATTGTCCTGATGTACCTCCGATCGCACGGAGTTCCCGACCTGTGGGCGCTGTCGCCATCGCTCGTCGTGGCCGCCGGCATGGTGACCATGCTGGCGGGCTTGGGCGTCGTCGGGGCGGCCCAGGACGCCCTGGACGGCTACTACATCACCGCAGCCGCGCGAATCGTGGACCTGGTGATGCGCACCGGCGGGCTGATCCTGGGCGTCGTGGCGGTGCTCTGGCTGGGCGTTCGGATCGGGGTGCCCGCCTATCTGGTGCCCGAGTCGATCCCGCCGCATCATCCGACGGTGCAGGTGGTGGCGGCAGCCGTCTTCGCCACGGCCGTCGGTCTGTTCGGGCGGTTCGGGCCCCGCGGCGCCCTCATCGCAGGCTTGGGCGGAGCGCTGGGCTGGACCATGTACCTACTGCTGCTGCCGCTGGTCGGCGGCGACTACGCCGTCGCGGCAGGGGGAGCTGCCGCCGTCGTGGCGGTGTTCGCCCACCCCGCCGGGCGCTGGATGCGGCTGCCTGCCATCGCCATCGTGACCGTCGGCATCGTGCCCCTGATGCCCGGACTCATCCTGTACCGAGGCCTGTTCCATCTGGTCGTGGGCATGCCGGCCGTGGAGCCGGGCGACACCGCCGGCGAGATGTTCCTCCTGGCCGCGGTGACGGGTGTCATGCTGGCGCTCGGCAGCTCCGTCGGCTCGACGCTCGGCCGGCACCTCGCGCAGCCGACGGAGCAGTTGGCCCGGCTGGCGCTGCGCGCCTCCCTGCGCCGGGGCGAGCAGGCGCGCACCTGACGCGACGCGGTCACTGATAGCGCTCGAGGATCTCCTTCATCTGCGCGATCTCCCTCTCCTGCGCCTCCACGATCTCCGTGCAGAGCTGCTCGATCTCCGGGTCGGTGATGGTGGCCTCCTGGCACACCAGGATGGCGCGCGAGTGGTGCGGGATCATCGAGGTGAGGAACCCCTCGTCGCCGACGCCGACCTCGCTGCGGCCCATGAAGAACGCCGCGAGGAAGACGGCGATGAAGCCGACCAGCAGGATGACGTTGAGCAACGTGTTCTTCAGCGCCCCACAAAAACGCGACGGGCGGCCTCCAGTGGCCTGTCGTGATGTCGGACCCTGTCAGAGATGGGTGCCGGTGCCCGGTTGGTGGGCTGTCGAGGCGGCCTGGACGAGCCGGATCGCGGAGGTCGGATCAGCGGTGCCTGGATCCGCGCCCGCCGCGACGGTGCCGCTGCCGCTCGCGGTGCGCCAGGACAGCCATCGCGCGAGCCATGACAACAGCAGGTTGATGGTGAGGTAGATGACCAGGGTCACGACGAAGAGAGTGAACAGGTAGCGGTTACCGAAGAAGCTGGCGAGGTTGTTCATGTTGCTGCGGATGATCTCGTTGTAGCCGACGATGTAGCCGAGCGAGGTGTCCTTGAGCAGGACCACGAGCTGCGCCACGATGATCGGCAGCATCTGTCGGAACGCCTGGGGGAACTCGACCAGCAGCTTCGACTGGAACTCGCGCATGCCCAGGCTGAGCGCCGCCTCGCGCTGCCCCCGAGGGAGGGCGGCCAGCCCTGCGCGCAGCGCCTCCCCGATGAGGGTCCCGTTGTACACGATGAGCGCGAGGACCACCGCCCAGAATGCGCCGGTGGAGGCCACCAGCAGGATGAAGAGCATCATCAGCAGCACCGGCATACCGCGGAAGAACTCGAGCAGGATGGCGGTCGGTATGCGGACCCACGGCAGCCGGGAGCTGCGCAGCAGGGACAACACGACGCCGAGAGCGACGGCACCGGCGGCCGCGACGGCCGCGGCCTGGAGCGTGGCCGCGACTCCGGTGCCGATGAAGCCCCACACCTGCGGGTCGGTGAGGATGTCCCACCGGGATGCGTCGAACATTCCCGGAAGGGTGATGCCGCCCGAGACCCGCGGCGCCGCGAGGATCCAGATGATCCAGGCCGCCCCGGCTGCGATCGCCGCGAGCGAGACCACTGAACCGATGAGGGAGGCGCGGCGGGCTCGGGGGCCCGGCGCGTCGAACAGGACGTTGGTGGCGCTCATCGCGACACCACCCATCGCTTCTCGAGCTGGACGGCGGCGAAGCCGAGCGGCACGGTGACCACCAAGTACAGAGCCGCCGCCACCAGGAGGAGGGGGAGGACGATGTTGCCGTTGTCGTTGACGAGTTGCCGGGTCGTCGCGAACATCTCGACGACGAAGAAGCCGCCCGCGACCGAGGTGTTCTTGGTGAGGGCGATGTACACGTTGATGAGCGGAGGGATCGTCATGCGGAACGCCTGCGGCAGCACAACCAGCGTCACGGTCTGGCCGAAGCCGAGGCCGATGCTCCGAGCGGCCTCGGCCTGCCCGACGGGCACGCCGTTGATCCCGGAACGCAACGCCTCCGCGACGAACGGCGAGGTGTAGTACGTGAGCGCGACCAGAGCCAGCAGAAGGAACGGTGCCCGGACTCCCAGCATGGGCAGCACGAAGGCGGTGAAGAAGAACACGAGGGTGAGCGGCGTGTTGCGCGCGACCTCCGTCCAGATCGCCGCGAACCATCGCAGGACCGGGACGGGGGAGATGCGCAACGCGGTGATGACCGTACCGAGGACCAGGGAGAGCCCGCCGGATACGGCCAACAGCAGCACCGTCATTCGCAGTCCCTCCCAGAACTCGGGCATGAGCGACCAGAGCTGCGTCATGGGTTCTCCTTCCGTGTGGGGGCGTCGGTCCGGCCGAGACGAACCGGCCGGACCGACGACGGGTCAGTAGCGATCCGGCGTGGGCGGCTCCACGAAGGGCAGGACGGTGCCCGCCGTCGAGTTCCATGCCTCTTCGTAGGTGCCGTCCGCGTAGCTCTCCTCCAGCACGTCGTTGATCCACATGCGGAAGTCCGTGTCGTCCAGGGCCAGCCCGATCCCGTAGGGCTCAGAGGTGAACGGCTCGCCGACCACCTTGAATTCCCCCTCGTTCTGGGCCGCGAGTCCCGCGAGGATCACGTTGTCGGTCGAGACCGCGACGACCGTGCCGTTGCGCAGCGGCTCCAGGCAGTTGGAGTAGGTGTCGGTGAGCAGCGGCTCGGCGCCGATCTCCTCGAGCTTGGCGGCAGGCGTCGAGCCGGTCACCGAGCAGACGGGCTGTCCGACGAGGTCGGCCTCGCTCGTGATGTCCTCGTTATCGGCGAGGACGAGGATGGACTGGCCGGCCATGTAGTAGGGGCCCGCGAAGGAGACGACCTCCTTGCGCTTGTCGTTGATGGTGTAGGTCGCCACCACGATGTCGACCTGACCGTTCTCGATGAACGGTTCCCGGTTCGCGGACACCGTCTCGACCCACTTGATGTCATCCTCGGCGATGCCGAGGTTCGACGCGATGAGCTTTCCGATCTCGACGTCGAAGCCCTCCGGGACGCCGGACGGGCCCATGAGCCCGAACAACGGCTGGTCGAACTTGGTGCCGATCGTGATGGTGCCGGCCTCGCTCAACTCGGCCATGGTGGTGCCCTCGTCGAAGGTCACCTCGTCGCCGACCGGGGGGCTGCTCTCACTCGTCGTGGTGCCGGCGCACCCGGACAACGCGAATGCGCCTGCTGCGGCCAACGCCAGCACCGTTTTCCTCGTTCGTTGCATGCCTGCATTCCTTTCCTCGTGGGCGGTCGTCCGGGGTGGACGGCCGTCAAGGTCCGCCATCGGCGGGGTCAGTGGTGGAGGATCTTCGACAGGAAGTCCTTCGCCCGGTCGCTGCGGGGGTTGGTGAAGAACTCCTCGGGCGTGGCCTCCTCGACGATGGCGCCGTCCGCCATGAACAGAACCCGGTCGGCGGCCTTGCGGGCGAACCCCATCTCGTGGGTGACGACGACCATCGTCATGCCCTCCGCCGCCAGTCCGACCATCACATCGAGCACTTCGTTGATCATCTCGGGATCGAGCGCACTGGTGGGCTCGTCCAACAGGATGAGCTTCGGGTCCATCGCGAGCGAGCGTGCGATGGCGACCCGCTGCTGTTGCCCACCGGAGAGCTGGCTGGGCATCTTGCCGGCCTGGTCGGCCACCCCGACGCGCTCGAGCAACCGCATGGCCTTGACCTCCGCATCCCGCTTGGCCATCCCGCGCACCCGGATGGGTCCGAGCGTGACATTCTCCAGCACCGTCTTGTGAGCGAAGAGGTTGAACGACTGGAAGACCATGCCGACGTCGGCGCGGAGCCGCGCCAGGTCCTTGCCCTCCTCCGGCAGAGGGCTCCCGTCGATTGTGATCGTGCCCGAGTCGATGGTCTCGAGTCGGTTGATTGCGCGGCACAGCGTTGACTTGCCGGACCCCGACGGGCCGATGACCACGACCACCTCCCCGCGGTGCACGACGGTGGTGATGTCGCGCAGGACATGCAGCTGGCCGAAATGCTTGTCGACGTGATCGACCACCACCAACGGGCGGCCGGACCCCGCAGGGGCGCTGGGCGCGCGGCGTGCGGCCGTCTCGGGTGTGTCCATGGGTGCACCCTACGAGCATGATGACGGCACCGGCATGGCCGGACGACCTGTTTACCAACCTGTTACAGGAAGGCAACCTCCGTCGGCGAGACGACAAAGGGCGCTGATGTTTGGGCGCGGCCCCTGATGGGTATGAGGGAGTTGTCCGAACCAACTCAACCCAAGGAGGAGTCATGGGATTCGACGATAAGGTCCGCAACGCCGCTGAAGAGGCCTCGGGCAAGGTCAAGGAAGGCGTGGGCAAGGCCACCGACAACGAGCGCCTCGAAGCCGAGGGCCAGGCCGAGCAGACCTCCGCCGACATCAAGCAGGCCGGCGAGAAGGTCAAGGACGTCTTCAAGTAGGCCCCGTCTCAAGGCCGCCCTCGGGTCCCCGGGGGCGGCCTTGGCATGTCCGCACGCCTGGCGGCGCCTTCGCGAGTCAGTCCGGCTGGTCCGCCCCGAGGACGTCGAAGTCCACGCGGTGGCGCCGTCCCCACGAGAGCGCGCCATGGATTCCCGCCTGGGTGACCCGCAGCTCGCTCAACAAGACCGTCTCACCGCGCACCGCCGCGACGGCTGCCAGGCCCAGGCCCCCCTTGCCGTCGCCCCTCACCAGGACGGTCGTCCCGTCGGCGAAGCGCAGGCGCACCGCCCCCTCGGATCCGAAGGCCTCCGCGTGACGCAGCGGCGCCGCGCGATTGCGGACACGTAGGAGCGCCTCCGCCAAGGCGCCGCGCAGGTCTGCCGGGGCGGAGGCCGCGCCGGACAGCCGTCGACGCAGCTCGTCGTCGAACAGGTCCTCGAAGCGGTCGTGGCGCACCCGGTTGCGCATGGTCAAGTATCACCCCATCACACAGAAAACCGCCCGGATCGGCGATGCGATCCGGGCGGTGTCGAGCGATCAGCGCTTCTCCGCGGCCTTGGCGTTGGCCTCGGTCTCGGCGATCTTTGTCAGAAGCTCGTCGGTCCGCGACTCCTCCTCGAGGGACTGGGTCAGCAGGTCGTAGCCGTCCGGCAGACCCAGCATCTTGGCCCACCGCCGCAGCGTGCCGTAGCGGGTGATCTCGTAGTGCTCGACAGCCTGGGCGGATGCGATGAGCGCCGCGTCGGCTGCAGGGCTGCCCTGGTACTCCTCCAGATGCTCGTCGCCCTCCTTGAGGATGCCGTCGATGGCGTCGCAGCGCTTGCTCGTCGGTTTGCGGTCGATCAAGCCGAAGACCTGCTCAAGCCGGGCGATCTGCCCCTGCGTCTCCGCCAGGTGATGCTCGAAGGCTGCCTTGAGTTCGTCGGACGCCGCCGCTTCCTGCAGCTTCGGCAGCGTCTTGAGGATGTGCCGCTCTGCGTAGTACATGTCCCGCATCGTCTCGTAGAACAGCCCGTCGAGGTTCTTGTCGGCCATTGCCGTGCCTTTCTCTCGGTGTCCCGTCCGCCGTCGTCCATCCTGGCCGGCGCCGGCCGGGCTCACGCGTCCGTGTCTTGCCACACTACTTACCCAGCTACCCCACGGCAGCGAAGTCAAACAGTTTCCCCAGGGAGCCCGCACACGCCGTGCGGCCGCGGCCGACGCGCGGATCCCTTCCCAGGACCGCTCGCGCATGCAACGCTGTCTTCCAGAGACATCACGGAGGGGGAGATCATGATTTCTCGACGGTCCTTCATCGCCTTCAGCGGCGCAGGCGCACTGACGCTCTTCGTCGTGGACGGGAAGGGAGAGCCCGTCGCCGTCGCTGCCCTCCGCGGCGGCACGTTGCGGCCCAACAAGATCCGCAAGTACCGCTCACCCCTCCTCGTGCCGCCCGCGATGCCGCTGGCTGCGGAGCAGCGCGACGGTGTCGACGTGTACGAGATCTCCCTGCGGCAATTCGAGCAGCAGATCCTGCCGGAGCCGCATCCGGCCACGACCGTCTGGGGATACGGACCTAGCGGGGGTGGCGTGTTCCACGCCCCGTCGCTCACCATCGAGGCCGTGGTCGGGCGACCTGCAATAGTCACCTGGCGCAACGAACTTCTCGACGGCGAAGGGGAGCCCCTGCCGCACCTCCTGCCCGTGGACCCGACGCTCCACTGGGCGAATCCTCCCGGCGGAGAGGACGGTCGGGACGAGGCGCCGGATCTGCGCGGGCTCACCTACGTTCCCACCGCACACCCGTCCGAGGTGGAGTCGCTGCCCGAGGGCAGCTACACGCGGTACTGGGGCCCTGTGCCGATGGTCGCGCATCTGCACGGCGCGGTCGGCGTCGGGCAGCATTCCGACGGTTACCCAGAGGCATGGTATCTGCCAGCGGTCGAGCTTCCTGACGGCTACGCCGCGGTCGGCTCGTGGTACGAGCAGTTCCGCGGGGAGGCCACCTCGGCCACCGGCGTCGACTGGGAACCGGGCAGTGCCGTCTTCCACTACCCCAACGACTCGCGGCCCGCGGCGCTCTGGTTCCACGACCACACGCTGGGCCTGACCCGGCTCAACGTGTACGCCGGCCCGGCCGGCTTCTATCTGCTCAGAGGGGCGGCCCACGAGGGCATCACCGTCGCCGGATCGGGTGAACCGGCCGTGCTGCCGGGCCCGTCACCCCGCCGGGGTGACGACCCGGGTGTGAGCTACAGGGAAATCCCGCTCGCCATCCAGGACCGGTCGTTCAACGACGACGGCTCCTTGTTCTACCCGGACACCCGCGCATTCTTCGACGACACCACCAGCGGCTTCATCCCCGACGACGAGCACGTGCCCCCGATCTGGAATCCCGAGTTCTTCGGCAACGTCATGATCGTCAACGGGCGCGCCTGGCCGTTCCACACCGTCGAGCAGCGCCGGTACCGCTTCCGGGTGCTCAACGGCTGCCAGTCGAGGTTCCTCATCCTCGACTTCTCCCCGCTGCCCGGCGTGTCCGTCTGGCAGATCGCCAACGAGGGCGGGCTGCTCACCGCGCCGGTCGACATCACGACCCACGTCAAGAACCGCGTGCTGCTCGCGCCGGCGGAACGCGCTGACCTCATCGTCGACTTCACCGACGTGCCGGTCGGGGACTACCCCCTGAACAACCTCGGACCGGACGCCCCCTTCGGGGGATCCCGGTTCAAGGCGGCGGACCCCTCGGCGACCGGCCGCATCATGCAGTTCCGCGTCCGCCCCGCCACGTCGCCGGACACGTCGACGCCCCCGGCGCAACTGGTGCTCCCACCAGTGCCGCGGGTCGAGGGAGACCCCGCGATCAGGCGGTTGGCACTGCTCGAGATGATGGCCCCCACGCTCGGGGTGCCGGTGGCGGCGATGCTCGGCGTCGTCGACGGCGACCCCGCCGAGGAGGCAGCACCCGCTCGGCACGTCATGTGGGCCGACGATGTCGTCGTCGACCCGGTGGCCGGCACGACCGAGATCTGGGAGCTCTACAACGCGACCATGGACGCTCATCCCGTCCACGTCCACGAGGTGACGTTCGAGGTGGTCGACCGGCAGGCGATCACCGTCTCGGAGGAGTTGACGCCGACGGTGCGCCTGGCGGCGGGGTCCAGCCCCCGGCCGCCCGAGCGGTGGGAGACCGGCCGGAAGGAGACGGTCATCGCGTACCCGGGCGAGGTCACTCGGCTCAAGGCACGGTTCGAGACACCCGGGCGCTTCGTCTGGCACTGCCACATCCTCGAGCACGAGGACAACGAGATGATGCTGCCGTTCGTGATCCGACCCGCCAACTGAGCGGCAGGCATGACGCGGCCCCCGCCGGATGATCCGACGGGGGCCGCGATGTTCAGGGCTGGGGCGTCACCGCCCGCAAGCCGTCCTCAGAGGGGGCGAATGTTCGCCGCCTGCAGGCCCTTGGGCCCACGCTCAGTCTCGTATTCCACCTTCTGGTTCTCCTCGAGGTTCCGGTGTCCCGTCCCCTGAATCGCGCTGAAGTGCGCGAACACGTCCGCCGAGCCGTCATCGGGAGCGATGAAGCCGTAGCCCTTGTCGGAGTTGAACCATTTCACGGTGCCAGTGGCCATGCCGTTATTCCTTCGTACCTGGACCACAGGGTGTGGCCGCTATCGGTAATCCTATGCCATGAATGGCGCAGATGCGGCACTCTGCGCCGAGGAACTACGATCTGGACCATGCGCCTCACACGGTGGCTGGGCCATCCGACCCGGGTCGTCCCCGCCGTCTACCTCCTCGGAGTGGCGGTCGGCACGGCCTTGCTGATGCTCCCACCGGCCACCGCCGACGGCAGGGGCGCGCCCCTCCTCCACGCGAGCTTCACGGCGGTGTCTGCCATCTGCATTACCGGATTGACTACGGTCGACACCGCGACCTTCTGGAGCCCGTTCGGGCAGTTCATCATCATGTTGCTCATCCAAGTGGGCGGGTTCGGCATCGTCGCCCTCGCCAGTCTGCTGACCCTGGTGGCGACGGGCCGGCTGTCGCTGCAGGGGTCCTTGGTCGCGGGCCAGGAACTGCGTACGGGTGTCGGCGGCGTGTTGCGTGTGCCGAAAATGATCGCGGCGGTGATGTTGAGCGCCGAGGCGGTCATCGCGCTGGCACTCACTCTCGCCTTCCGGCAACACACCGACAGCTGGGGCACAGCCGTGTGGTGGGGGGTGTTCCACTCGGTGTCAGCGTTCAACAACGCCGGCTTTGCCCTGTTCAGCGACAACCTGATGGGCTTCGTCAGCGATCCCACGGTCATCCTGCCGATCTGCCTCGCGGTCGTCGTGGGCGGCCTCGGCTTCCCCGTGCTGATCGAGATAGGTCGTCGGATCCGCAGGCCGCGCCAGACCCCGCTGTGGTCGTCACACACCCGGCTCACGCTGATCGGCACCGGCAGCCTCCTGATCCTCGGGGCGGTGGTGTTCGCCCTGGCTGAATGGAACAATCCCGACACCCTCGGCCAGCTGAGCCTCGCCGACCGGCTCCTGGCCACCGTCGCCGGGGCCGTGTTCCCGCGCACCGCCGGCTTCAACCACATCGACTACGGCGTCGCGAACGAGTCGACGCTCGGCCTCTACTACGTGCTCATGTTCATCGGGGGCGGCTCCGTCGGCACGGCCGGTGGCGTCAAGGTCGGCACCGTCGGCATCATCCTCGCAACCGTCATGGCCGAACTGCGGGGCGAGAACCAGGTCGTCGTCGGTCGCCGCGCGATCCCGTCCACGGTGCAGCGGTCCGCGTTGGCCGTCGTCGCCCTCGGCGTGCTCACCGTCATCCTCGCCACGTTCTTCATCGTCGTCGACGACCGCTTCTCGCTTCAGCAGGTGCTGTTCGAGACGATCTCCGCGTTCGGCACCGTGGGCCTGTCGACCGGCATCACGCCGCATCTGCGACCCGAATCGCTCATGGTGCTCATGCTGCTGATGTACCTCGGCCGCGTCGGCACCGTGTCGGTCGCCACGGCGCTCGCCATCCGCGTCCGCCATCGCCACTACGTCCTACCGGAGGAGAACCCCATTGTTGGGTAGAGCAGATCAACGCAACACGGACGAGACCGTTCTGGTCGTCGGGCTGGGGCTGTTCGGGTCGGCGACGTGCCGGGCCCTCCTGGACATGGGGGTGCCGTTCGTCGCGGTCACGGACGACGCGGCGCTCGCCACCCGCTACTCAGACGAGTTCCCGCACGTCATCCAGATGGATCCCTCGGATCGCGAGGCACTGGAGCAGATCGGCATCGAGCAGATACCGAAGGCGGTGGTGGGCCTCAGCAAGGTCGAACTGTCCATCATGACGGTCCTCGCCCTCTCGGAGCTGGGGGTGCGGGAGATCTGGGCCCGCGCCGCGACGCGCGAGCACGGGGCGATCCTCGAGCGCATCGGCGCCCACCACGTCGTCTACTCGGAGGCG
>Ga0247728_10165_pt1 | contig 10639 bp, 10 predicted proteins | sample SalenrCarbi39_FD_183048 | JGI IMG/M metagenome (GOLD analysis project Ga0247728, IMG submission 183048) | Saline wetland microbial communities from Lincoln, Nebraska, United States - Carb-i39 | ecosystem: Environmental > Aquatic > Non-marine Saline and Alkaline > Salt marsh | place: USA: Nebraska...
TGCGGGTTTGCTTGCGCTTGCCAGCGTACTCGGCGTCGGCGAAGGTCATCTGCTTCATCGGGAAACTCGGTGGGTGGGGTCGCGGTATTTTGCCAAATCAGAAAGTCTTTTTCAGAGTTTCCCTAAAGCAGAAGAAGCCTGCTCACGTCCGCTTCCTCTACGGGATGCGCGACGTTTCTATGCAACGGCCGCCGCTTGGTCACCTCCCATTTTGCTAACCCACCACTTCATATGTCAGGAAGTACGCACCTCTCTGGCTGACAAACACTCCGCAGCGCCATCCCTGTACCAGCCTTCTCGATGACTGAATTACTCACGAAATCGGTCGGTCCTTAGTTTTCTCCCTCCGTGCCCAAGCGGTAGACTGAGACACACAAAGCAGTTTCGTTCTCCGAAGGTTACCCATGTCCAAACTCGCCGAATTCAAAGCTCTAGAAGCCCAGCTCGCAGCCCAGCTCAAGCAGCTTGATGCTCTTAAGAATGACGACAAACTCAAGCGCGAAATCGAGTTCGAGGAAAAACTCCGCAATTTGATGGGGCAATATGACGTAGGCCTGCGCGAAATTATTTCAATATTGGATCCGCAGCCCAGCCGCACCAGCATCAGCGCCACCCCGACGTCTCAAGCGCCTCGTCGGCAGCGCCAAGTTAAGGTTTACAAAAACCCAGAAACTGGAGAGGTGGTAGAGACGAAGGGTGGCAATCATAAGATTTTGAAAGCTTGGAAAGAAAAGCACGGCGCCGAAAAGGTAGAGGGTTGGCTTCAGTAAGCTATCCGACCAACACAAGAGCCAGGCACTGCCTGGCTTTTTCTTTACGCTTTCAGCGGTCAACGGATGCAAGCGATCGCACTACAACCAGTACCTGGAATTCATCGGTCCTCGCATGCACTCGCCTAGTTGCACCGCACCACCCACAACTGATCCAGCCTGGTCGTGAAACTTTGGCTCATCATCTCCCGTCGCATGCCCCAGTCCGGCGCGGTGGTTACGCGGCCGGGCCGGAGGGTATTGCGGCCCCACTTGGCGTTGATTGCATCGAGCACGCCCATAACGCGCTCCGACGCGGCGGGCTGGGTTTGGGCGAATAGATCGTCGGTGTACTCGCCGCGCTGGCAGAGGTCCATCAGCAGGACCTCTGCCTTGCTGAACGAAAAGCCATCGCGATAGATGTGTTCCAACCCAGCGATCGCCGCCCGGATGATGTAGCGGGTGTCGTTGGTGGGATACGGCAGCTCACACACGACGCCTTTCGCGAACTTGGGCTCGTCGGGATTAAACATGCCGGTACGGATGCTGATTCGGACGCGCTTGCACATGGACTGCTGTGCCCTCAGCTTCTCGCTGGCCCGAGCGGCATATGCCGCCACTGCGTCCTTGATTGGCTCAAGCTCGCGCAGGCGCTTGCCGAACATCCGCGAGCAGCAGATCTCCTGTTTGGGTGACGCGACCTCCTCCAGATCGAGGCACGGCGTCCCGCGCAGTTCGCGTGCGGTTTTCTCGATGACCACGCTGAATTTTTTGCGCAGGGTCCAGGCATCCGCGCTAGCTAGATCCCAAGCAGTACGTATGCCCAACCTGTTCAGGTGCTCGGTCATCCGGCGACCGACACCCCATACATCGCCGACGTCAGTCACGCGCAGCACCTTGTCGCGCCGCACCGGGTCGAGAAGGTCCACTACCCCACCCGTCTGCTTCTGCCAGCGCTTCGCTGAATGGTTCGCCAACTTGGCGAGCGTCTTGGTCCCCCCAATGCCCACCCCGACCGGGATACCTGTGCTGCGCAGTACCTCAGCGCGGATCCGCCTGCCGAGCACTTCGACGTCTGGCACACCGGTAAGGTCGGCAAACGACTCGTCGATTGAGTACACCTCAACCGCAGGCACCAGGCTCTCGATGACCGTCATGACGCGCTCGCTCATGTCGCCGTTTATGTGTAATAGAAAGTCAATAAGAACCGGGCCATGCTCGCCCTTGGAGCTTCTCATACCCAACCGGTATGGCTGTAGCTTCTGAGGAGATCGCCGTCGCTCACCGGATCATCCGGTCATCCTGTTAGTAACCGGTCAAAGCTGATCTGTTACATCGAAGGCGGACACCTGTCCATCGACAACACCCCTGCCGAGCGGTGAACCGCCCTCCCATGTACATATGACCAAAACGTCGCCGTTATCCTACCGTTCTGTCATGCCTACCCACGACGGAGTATTGACGGTCTCCGTCCTATAACATAGCTTTTCCGAAAGGCGCTCAAGTACATATCGTCATGTGCATACGAGCCTCGTGTCGTTAAAAGAAATGGTTGGTGCCGCATGAAAGTGCTCTTCATGATGCCGTTCGGCGTGTCGAGCTTCTCCGCCCCCATCAAGATCAAGGCTTCGTCTTGGTGTTAGTGCCAGATGCACGTCACCTTGCGGTGCAGGAATGGAGTGTGAACATGAAAGCAGAAACGGAATCGCGGATTTTTTCGGTGGACGAATATGTCCGTCCGTCTAACGGCGAACCGATCCGTTCAGTTGTTCTGGAGACCAACGATTCTGTCGTTGTAGTTTGGCACGCCTACCCTAGGCAGGAAATAGCTGCCCATGTCCATCCTCACGGCCAAGATACTTGGACGGTTATCTCAGGTGAGGCCAAGTATTATCAAGGCAACGGCGTAGAAATTCATCTTAAAGCTGGAGATATTGCCATTGCAAAACCTGGGCAAGTACATGGTGCCGTGAACTCTGGTCCAGGACCTTTCATATTTGTCTCCGTGGTTGCGCCGGGCAGTGCAGGTTTTGCGTTATCTGAGAAATAGGCGAAAGGCCTGAGAGGAACCTGATGAATACACGAGTATTTACGTTCGCTGGTGGAGAAACGGGGGTTTGGCGCGTTGTTGCGATGAATGCCGTGGCAGGAGCCCCTCTCCCTGGAATCCCACGGCTCAACGTAGCCGCTGGCTCTGTTTCGCCGCAGCCTCCGGGCACCAAATGGCTCCTTCGCGGGATAACGAGTAACGAGCGCTATGTCGTGCGTGAAGAGAAGGATCGTCTCGTGGCGAAGCAGCCAAGCTTGGGTCGAGCAGAGGCTACCTGCGCCGCCCTGATCCCTATCCGGAAAAACCCCTCATGGTGGGGACTGTCTCAAGACGAACGCCGGAAGATTTTTGAGGAACAGTCCCGTCACATTCACATCGGGCTCCAATATCTCCCTGCTGTGGCCCGCCGCCTCCACCATTGTCGGGACCTGGGCGAGAACGAACCCTTCGACTTCTTGACTTGGTTCGAATATTCCCCGTCTGATGAGACGGCCTTTAACAGGCTTCTGGCCGAACTCCGAGCCTCGGTGGAGTGGCAGTATGTCGACAGAGAAATCGACATCCGGCTAGTGCATGAGCCGGCCTAGCATCAGGTTTAACTTCGATCTACGTGCGGCACACTCCTGCGACACCCGCAGCCCAGCAAAACCCCGAAAAATCTAGTGTGTCGCATAACTTAGGAGTAACGCGACAGGTATGTCTAGCGAGCCACTAGTCGCTTAAGAACTTTTCTACTTATAGCCTCCTCTTTCTCTCATCGATCTCCTCGGCATCCTGCCGTCTAGAGCCGGCACATTGTCCAGCTTTCGAATGAGGCTCTCCAGCTTTTCCAAGTCGCCCTCGGCAATGGCTCGCTCGTCGGGAGTTAAAGGCACGGCCTCCAAGTACCGTCCGATAGACGATTTGCTTTCCAATGCTTGGGCCCTTGCGCTGGCTTTCGGCAAGTTGAAGTCACACCCCGCACAGGCCATGCGATGTGGGCAGCTGCTCCAGAAGGGATTTGAACAATACGAGTCGCCCAAGTCATAGAAGGTGTAGGGGGCATCTGAATGGCGAACAATTACGTCATGATCGATCAAAACGGAGACCATATGGGCCATTTGATCGGCTTTAACGAAGGATGCTGCCAGCTTGGTAGGCCGAATTCGAATGTAATGCAAAGTCGAATTCGGCGAGCTATGTCCCGACCACTGCATTAGCTCGATCAGCGACATGCCCTGAGGGACGCTGGCGAGCGCCGTCACTGCGGAGGCACGTCCCCGGTGGCTGGTGATTCGCCCGCGACTGTCCTCCAGTGGCACACCCGCCTTGGCGCATAGCATTGGAATGATGGTGCCATTAATGACACTGGAGCCTATGCGCTTGCCTCGAAACTGAAATAGGTAGCTAACTTTTTCCCCGGTTCGCTCATCCAGCAAAGCGGCCTGGTTAGCAGGCCTGTCCTCCAGCCAGGCGTCAATGCGCTCCTTCACGACCACCGCTACAGGTTTGACGAAAGCTTTGAACGTCTTGCTGGCAGGAATATCGAGATAGCATAAAGTTTTTGCTGGAACGATGGTCCCATCCTCGTGTACCACATCATTGGTCTGAGGATGCGCGCATCTTTTATCCAAGCGCATGATTTCATTGCTGCGCAAACCAGCGTGCGTCCACACTACAGCAATGGCTTGAACCATCGACAGCGGATAGTGAATCTCCGAAAGCAGATCACTACGCTCAAGATTTAGACTCGCCCAAATCAGCTTGAGCCAGGTCGAGTCATCAATTACCCGCGGGTTGATACCCGAGTTGAATGTCACGGATCGCGGGGTGGCGAGGTGATGCCGGGGGCTGAACTTCAAACGACCCCATCCCCAGAGTTCAAAGTCTGTAAAAAATCGTCGCAAGGCATGTAGAAAGCCGCGCTTCGAGTTGGCAGCGATAGGCTGACCAAGCCCCTTTAGCTGTGTTCCCTTCGCTGACTCCAAAGCCCACTCACCGACCGTCATCCGGTCGACGGCAGCAATAAATGCAGCGCAAGTGGACATGCTCCAATCGGTAGGCGCCGCCATTCCTGATTGCTCGCGCGCTAGCCAGACACCGGTCCTCAAGATAAAACTGTAATTGCTTTCACGTGTGCGTGGACGCAAGGTGGAAGTGTCTCGCCATCGACGGCACCACATTGCCCAAGTCGGATCGATGCCTTCGATGCTTTTCGCCCGCCAACAGGTATAGCCTCGCATGCGTAAAGGTTTCGCCAAAATCCCCATGGCAGCGAGGCCGTGAGATACCTTTCCGACCGATCTCGCGACACCTTCGCTTCGATGCTGTTGGCCCTTCAGTAGCAGTTCCTCGGTGAATGTCTCCAACCGCGGATCGCCGTTTTCCAGCATCAAGGCACCCAGCACGTTGGAAAGGAACTGCTCAAGATGGCGAGCAGCGTAGCCCAGCGATCTCAACGCTTGGCTCAAGCGAACGTGCTCATGTCTGAACACGGCATGGCCGAAGATAAAAGAAGCATATATCGCCGGCTGCCGGAATTTGGCGATACGCTGCGGGGTTCGAAAATCGCCGAGATGGTAAGCAACGGAAGCGAGATATGGTCGTGATCCTGCTCGATTACTGAGCAAGGTCAACCACTGCGACTCAGACCAACACCAGTAGGGTTTACCGGTTTTGCTGACATTCCAGAGAATGACTGCCACTGATGAAATGGCTAATCGCTGAGAAACGCCGCTGTGCGCCGCTATATCAGCTAGCGGCCTCATGAGCTCAGGTATCTCTGATTGGAGGTAGCCCCAGTCTGAACGGTGAGAGCGATTCGAAAGTATGCTCAGCTCGATTTTCGATAGATCGCTCTGACGTACGTACTTGCTCGCGTCGAACGGAACATAAGGGGTGACTGAGGGGGTGCTCATAGCAATGCCTCAGACCCAAAGAGTTCACAGAACATCCGAGCATCGAGACTGCCGACGGAGTGCGCCATCTTTGCGGTTAAATCCGCGCCAGATAGGTGCAGGTAAATCAAAGTGGTTTTGGGGTCTCGATGTCCAGCATACGTGGTCAGTTCATGGAGCTTCCAGCCCGCACGGGCCAGATGGGTAAGCCGAAGGTGGCGAAAGGTATGAGTGCTCAGGTGCGATAGTTTCGCTTCCTTGGCCCACCCTTCAACCGTTTTACTCCACGCCCAACGGGACAGTGGCGAGCCTCGATTACGATCTGATGCTGATCGAAACAACGAACCTCGCATCCAGCCAGCGCCGCGAAGAGCATGTAGATGCTCTATCAAGACAGGTGCAATGTCTGGGCTGTAGCACACGACGCGGCTGCGTTTGCCTTTGGTCGTTTCCGCTCGCACCGAGATCAGTCGGTGTGCAACGTCTAAATCCTCAATACGCAAGGCCACCAACTCGGCACGGCGAAGAGCCCCGAAATACGCCAACGACAGCATTAGTCGATCACGGATAGACGACCTGGCCGCAATACTGAGAAAGTGTCGCCACTGCTCATCGGTGGGAATGTCTGGCAACTTAATCAGCCGTGGGAGCAAGCCCCTGACAAACCCTCCATGTCCAGGCACTTGGGCCAGCCGACCATGCTGTCCGCGGGGCACGGGGTTGTGCTCGCAAAGACCCTGAAAAACGAGGTGGTCGTACCACAACCGGATAGCAGTAAGCCGCTGGTGCAAGGTTGAATTCGCCACCGCGCTCTTTGCGCCAGGTAGCAGCTCACGGATGTAGAGCGTGACTTGTTCGAATGTCGCGGATTCGGGTTTCAGCCCACTCCCTTCGCAATGCAATAAGTAATGCGCAAGGGCACGGCCATAGGCGTCAAGGGTGGCCGGCGCACGCCCCAGATTACCCAAGAGCTCCAGCCAAGCTTGTACACTGGAATAACGACTTAACACTTGCTTGTGCAATGGGGTGGTGGTCATGGGCGCCCCCTGAGCGTCAACGGATTCAGCCTAGCTCAAAAGCATTCCACCTAACTTAATACAGCGCGTAATTGCTGGAAAACACCACAACGCCCCAACGCTCCAGGTCGCGCCGGATCTGAAAATACGGCACGCCCATTTTGATACCGAGCTGCTTTGCCTCGGCCGAGCGCGCGATCACGCAGCCGTCGTTATATCTGAATGACTCTAACAGTTAGTAGATTGTAACATACTGTTTTATAAGCATTTTACAAGACTAACAATTTTTCAATTTTTCGAGGCCTCTTGAAACCCTTCACGACCACTGTTCGAACGCCAACGCAACCATCGTCATCCCAGCAGGTCATGCGTACAGTCGCCCGCAAGCTGGCAAGGCCGATCTGATTGAGGTGGCAGAAAAGAGCGTTTGCTCACGGTAAGTGGGCACCATCGTGCCGACGTACAGAAATCAACCGGACGCATACATCTAGCTAGGCGAACGGGGCATCACGCCCTGCCGGGGAGCCCAGCTGTGCAGCAACAGCTCGATCAAGGCGCTGGCTTTCAGGGTTGGCAAGCGCGTGAGCACGTCCTTTAGGTAGATCGAAAAAAGAAAGATTAATTTCCTCCCGGTTAAACCTCCACGTTGCTTAATGGGCGGAGGTTTGAGCACGATCATCAAGCCTTCATGGCAAGAATTCGCCGACCACCGTTGAGGACAAGCAGCCCGACAGCAAAACCAATGGCAAGGTCGGGATAAGGCGAACCCGTAAGCATAACCAGTAAGCCAGCAACAATAACCCCTAGGTTGGCCAATACATCGTTTGCTGAGAATATCCAGCTTGCTCGCATGTGAGCGCCACCATTCCGGTGTTTTGATATCAAGAGCAAACAGCCAACATTGGCCACAAGGGCGACCAGGCCAACCCCCATCATCAACAATGACTCAGGTTCGCTGCCGAAAATAAATCTGCGCACAACTTCCAATAAAACGCCTAACGCGAGCGCTATTTGTAGAAAGCCCGACAGATGTGCGGCCTTAAGCTGTAGACCCTTGCTCCGTCCAGCGGCATAGAAGGCAAGGCCATAAACAGCGGCATCGGCGAACATATCCAGTGAATCCGCAATCAACCCTGTGGACTCAGCAATAACCCCAAGAACCAACTCGGCTACAAACATAAGAGCGTTGATACCCAACAAAGCTTTAAGCACTCTGGACTCGTCTAGAGCCTCCTGGGCGTCAGCTTTCCCTCTCTCCGCGACCTCGCTTGGTGCGCAAGCCCGCGTACCTTGTTGCTGCTGACCGAAAACTGACCCAGTAGAGGCTGTTCTGCCGACTGAAAACTGACCCAGGTGTTCAACTGCTTCTGCTCAATTTTTGAGCAGGAGAACACAGGGTGATCAGTATGGAAATGATGGGCAAAATTCGCCGGATGTATTTCCGCGACAAGCTGTCGCTGCATGAGATAGCCAAGCGCACCGGGTTGGCGCGCAACACGATTCGCAAGTGGGTCAGAGCACCTGAGGCCAAGCCGCCGGTCTACCAACGCCGCGCGATCTTCAACAAACTCAGCCCTTTTCACGCCACGCTGGAGCAGGCGCTAAAAGCCGATTCGCTGCGGCCCAAGCAACAGCGGCGCAGTGCCAAGGCGCTGTTGGCGCAAATCAAAGCCGAAGGTTATGACGGTGGCTACAGCCAGCTCACCGCGTTTATCCGTGCCTGGCGAGGGGGACAGGGCAAGGCGTCGCAGGCCTTTGTGCCGCTGACCTTTGCTCTTGGCGAGGCGTTTCAGTTTGACTGGAGCGAGGAAGGCTTGCTGGTCGGCGGCATTTACCGGCGTATGCAGGTGGCACATCTGAAGCTGTGTGCCAGCCGTGCGTTCTGGCTTGTGGCGTATCCGAGCCAGGGCCATGAGATGTTATTTGACGCCCATACACGCTCGTTCGGCTCCTTGGGCGGCGTGCCGCGCCGGGGCATCTACGACAACATGAAGACCGCCGTCGACAAGGTCAATAAGGGCAAAGGCCGGGCGGTGAATGCGCGCTTTGCGGTGATGTGCGCGCATTACCTGTTCGATCCGGACTTCTGCAACGTCGCCGCTGGTTGGGAAAAGGGCATCGTTGAAAAGAACGTGCAAGACAGCCGCAGGCGTATCTGGCTAGACGCCCAGGACTGCCAGTTTCACTCCTTCGAGGAACTCAATGCCTGGCTGGGCCAGCGCTGCCGCGCGCTTTGGAACGAGCTGACGCACCCTCAATACAGCGGGCTCAGTGTGGCCGAGGTACTGGAGTTGGAGCGCGCCGAACTGATGCCTATGCCCGCGGCCTTCGACGGTTACGTCGAGCGGCCTGCGCGGGTCTCCAGCACCTGCCTGGTCAGTGTCGGGCGCAACCGTTACTCGGTGCCGTGTGAGTACGCGGGTAAGTGGGTCAGCAGCCGTTTGTATCCGACCCGCATCGAGGTGGTGGCCGATGATGCGCTGATTGCCAGCCATGCGCGCTTGCTGGATCGCGAACAGGTCAGCTACGACTGGCAGCACTACATCCCGCTGATTGAGCGCAAGCCCGGCGCGCTGCGCAACGGAGCGCCCTTTACTGATCTGCCAGCGCCGCTGCGTCAGCTTAAGCACGGTCTGGGGCGTCATGCCGGCGGTGACCGGATCATGGCGCAAGTCCTGGCTGCCGTACCGGTCGCCGGACTCGATGCCGTGCTGGTAGCCGTTGAGCTGGTACTGGAGAGCGGCAGCCTGAGCGCCGAACACATCCTCAATGTCGTGGCACGGCTGACAGCATCCGAACCGCCGCCCAGCGTCGAAACCCACTTGTCGCTCAAGGAAGCCCCCGTCGCCAACACGGCGCGCTACGACCGCCTGCGTGGCCAGACCAAGGAGATCGGTCATGCGTGATTTGATGGCGGAACTCAAGGAACTGCGCCTGCACGGCATGGCCACGGCCTGGGCGGAGTTAACTGCACAGGGTGAGTCGAACACAGCCTCATCCAAGTGGCTGCTCGAACACCTGCTGGAACAAGAGCACACAGATCGCGCCATGCGCTCGGTGAGCCACCAGATGAACATGGCCAAGCTGCCGATGCACCGCGATCTGGCCAGCTTCGATTTCAACGCCTCTAGCGCCGACGCACGCCTGATCAGCGAGCTGGCCAGCCTGGCCTTTACCGACACCGCGCAGAACGTGGTGCTGATCGGTGGGCCAGGCACCGGTAAAACCCACCTAGCCACCGCGCTGGCCGTGTCCGGCATCACCCGGCACGGTAAGCGCGTGCGCTTCTACTCCACGGTCGATCTGGTCAATCTGCTGGAGCGCGAAAAACACGACGGCAAAGCCGGGCGGATCGCCCAGGCACTGCTGCGCATGGATCTGGTCATCCTCGACGAACTGGGTTATCTGCCGTTCAGCCAGGCTGGCGGTGCGTTGCTGTTTCACCTGCTGTCCAAGCTGTACGAACACACCAGCGTGGTGATCACCACCAACCTGAGCTTCGCCGAATGGTCGAGCGTGTTCGGCGACGCCAAGATGACCACCGCCCTGCTGGATCGGCTGACCCACCACTGCCACATCGTCGAAACCGGTAACGAGTCCTATCGCCTGCAACACAGTAGCTTGGCGGCCCAGGCCAAGATCAAATCACGGGAGCGAAAGCGTAAGGGCGGCCAGGAACCGGAGGACGATGAGCCGTTCTGATTTCATGGCGACGACGGCCTGCTACATGGCTGCGTGTGGCAGGTCTTAAACAACTGAACTGGGCTAGCGAAGGAGTGGGGGCAACAGCAGCTGCGCTGGTAGACTTATCCACAGTTGCTGGTAACAAAATCAGCAATCCGCCCTGGGTCAAATTTCAATCGGCAGGGTGGGTCAATTTTCCATCAGCGCCAACACACTAAGCAACCATCAGAAAATTTTGACTGTACGCCAAAAAATTCGCATCTA
>Ga0247728_10168_pt1 | contig 10417 bp, 7 predicted proteins | sample SalenrCarbi39_FD_183048 | JGI IMG/M metagenome (GOLD analysis project Ga0247728, IMG submission 183048) | Saline wetland microbial communities from Lincoln, Nebraska, United States - Carb-i39 | ecosystem: Environmental > Aquatic > Non-marine Saline and Alkaline > Salt marsh | place: USA: Nebraska...
TCCGTGGATGAACAGCACGCGCGCGACCGACACAGCCAAGGCGGTTCGGCAGTGGCAGGAACTCCACGACACCTACCTCAGGCTCGGGCACGAGGTCGACCTCATCGACCCCATCCCCGGCCTGGACGACATGGTCTACACGGCCAACGGCGGGCTCGTCATCGACGGCGTGGCCCTGGGCGCCCGGTTCGCCGTCAGCGAGCGTCGGGGTGAGGAGCGCCCCTTCCGGGAGTGGTTCACGGCCCACGGGTTCGACGTCGTCGAGCCGGTCGCGACGCAGGAGGGCGAGGGTGACCTCCTGTTGGTGGGCGAGACGATCCTCGCCGGCTACGGCTTCCGGTCCCAGCGGGACAGCCACGCCGAGGTCGCTGACGTGTTCGGGCGCGAGGTGGTCTCGCTGCGGCTGGTCGACCCGTCCTACTACCACCTCGACACCGCCGTCTGCGTCCTCGACCCGGTGCAGGGCCTCGGCGGCGTCGAGCGGGCCAACATCGCCTACCTGCCGTCGGCCTTCGACGAACGCGGCCAAGGCGAGCTGCTCGAGCGGTTCCCGGACGCGATCCGCGTGCCTGCCGCCGACCCCGCGAGCCTCGAGCTGAACGCGGTCAGCGACGGCCGCAACGTCGTTCTCTCGCCGCCCGTCACCAGCCTCGACGCCCAGCTGCGCGAACGCGGCTACCACCCGATCCACGTCGACGTGTCCGAGCTGCACCGCGGCGGAGGCGGGATCAAGTGCTGCACCCTGACCCTGCGAGGAGGCACATCGTGAACACGACGACAGATGCGCTCACCGTGACGGCCCGCCTCATCCACGACGAGGGCGAGCACCTGGCGCGCAACTACGACCCGTTGCCGGTGGTCGTGTCGAGCGCGGAGGACGTGTGGGTGACCGACGTCGAGGGCAGGCGCTACCTCGACCTGCTGTCGGCGTACTCGGCGCTCAACTTCGGGCACCGGCACCCCGAGCTGGTCGCAGCGGCCGTCGACCAGATCGGCCGGCTCACCCTGACCAGCCGGGCGTTCCACAACGACCGGCTCGGCGCCTTCGCCGCCGCCCTGGCGGAGCTGTGTGGCAAGGACCTCGTCCTGCCGATGAACACCGGGGCGGAAGCCGTGGAGACCGGCATCAAGGCCGCCCGCGCCTGGGCGTACCGGGTCAAGGGGGTGCCCGCCGACGCGGCGCGGATCGTCGTGGCCGCGGGCAACTTCCACGGCCGCACCACCACCATCGTGGGGTTCAGCGACGACCCGCTTGCCAGGGACGGGTTCGGGCCGCCCACCCCCGGTTTCGACATCGTGGCGTACGGCGACGCGGGCGCGATCGAGGCGGCCATCAACGACAACACCGCGGCCGTGCTCATCGAGCCCATCCAGGGCGAGGCCGGCGTCATCATCCCGCCCGAGGGGTACCTGCGGGCCGTCCGCGAGCTGTGCACGCGGCACAACGTGCTGCTCATCGCCGACGAGATCCAGTCCGGCCTCGGCCGGGTGGGGACCACGTTCGCCTGCGACCGCGAGGGTGTCGTCCCAGACCTCTACCTGCTGGGCAAGGCGCTGGGCGGGGGCATCCTGCCGGTGTCGGCGGTGGTCGGTGACCGCGACGTTCTCGGCGTGTTCCGGCCCGGCGAGCACGGGTCGACGTTCGGCGGGAATCCGCTCGCCGCGGCGGTCGGGCTGCGGGTGGTTGAGCTGCTCCGCACCGGCGAGTTCCAGGAACGCGCGACGACGCTGGGGCTCCATCTCAAGAGTCTGCTCGATCAGCTGCTGGGCTACGGCCTGACCGAGGTCCGGGTGGCCGGCCTCTGGGCAGGGGTCGACGTCGAGGCGTCGCGCGGCACGGGCCGCGACGTGGCGCTGAGGCTGCTGGAGCGCGGTGTGCTGGTCAAGGACACCCACGGCCAGACCGTGCGCATCGCACCGCCGCTGACGATCCAGGCGGCCGACCTGGGCTGGGCCGTCGAGCAGCTGAGGCTGGTCCTCCAGGCGCCATGACCGGTGACCTACGCACATCTTCCTGGGGGGACTTATCTGTGCATATGCACGGATGAGTCCCCCCAGGAAGATGTCGGAAGAGCAGTGCGCTGTGATCAGGGGGTCGGATCGGGTTCGGACAGGGCCGCCACGATCGCGTCCCGGACATCACGCGTGCGACGGGGCTCCCGGTTCCCGACGACGCCGACCGTCACGCCCCGCACCTCCGCCGTCGCCGGCGTCCACGCCGAGCCACCGCGGGCGTCGTCGGCCCGCACGCAGAACGTGTGCCTGAACTCCGCGCCCTCCGCGACCTTTGCGTTGACCTCCGGCGAGTCCGTGGCCGCCATCACATACCAGGTGCCGTCGAGGTCGGCGTCGTCGAACTCCCGTGGCAGCCAGGTCAGCCGACCGGCGTCGGCAAGGGCCTCCACGGCCCGCGTGACCGACGGCGCCACCACCCGCACCCGGGCACCCGACTCCACCAGCCGCGACACCCGCCGGCTGGCCACCTTGCCGCCCCCGACGACGAGCACGTCACGCCCACCCAGCATCAGCCCGGCCAGGTAGGCCGGCGACCCGCCCTCCGACACCGGCAGCGTCTCCCGGTACCGCTCCGCGACCACGTCCGCCAGAGCCGCGCAGGCCCCGATCACGTCGGCCACCCGCACCTCTGCGTCCGGGTGTGCCCCCTGCCACTCGGCGGCCTGCTCGCGCGTCCAGCCCTTGAGCCGGCCCGCGAACAGCCAGTGCCCCATGACGACGATGCGCCGCGCGCCGTGCGCGTAGGCCCGGTCCAGCGCCTCCGGCAACGACGGCCTGGTCACCTGGATGAACGCGGACTCGACGTCGGCCCACCCGCCGCGCTCATAGAGCAGCCGCGCCACCCGCAGGTGGTCGGCGTTCGCCTCGGGCACCAGCGCACCGCGTCCGACGAACACCACCGTCGTCTCGCCCGGGGCCCACTCGCCCGCGGCCTCCGTCAGCCGCGCCTCGACGGCCTCGATCAGCCGCGGCTCCGGGCCCAGGTGCCGCGCGTACTCCACGCGGCTGCCCGGCACCCGCGCCGTCGCCTCCGCGATGAACTGCGGGATGTCGGAGCGGACGTGGCCACCCGTGCCGAGCATGAGGGGAACGACGACGGCGCGGCGCCCGCCGTCGGCCAACGACGCCACCAGCGCGTCGGCGATGGTGGGCTCCGCGAGCTCGACGTAGCCGACCGTGACGGGGACGCCGGGCAGCCGCTCCGCGACCAGGCTCGCCAGCCCCTCGCACTGCGCGACGCCCTCGCCCACGCGGGTGCCGTGGGCCGCGATGATCAGCGGCACGCTCATGCGTCCACCTCCTCCGCCGTGTCCGGCATCCACTGGTAGTCCCGCGGGGTGACGATCAGCCGCCGCCCGCCGCCCGAGGTGACGAACCTCGTCGTCGACGATCCCACCACCACCAGCGAGTTCATGTCCACCCACTCGGGCTGGAACTCGGCCAGCGTGCTCATGATCACCTTCTGCCGGGGCCGGCACGCCTGCTGCACCACCGCGACGGGGGTCTCCGGCGAGCGGTGCGCGCCGAGGATCTCCAGCGCGCGCGGCAGGTGGGCCGTGCGGGTGCGGGATCGGGGATTGTAGAGCGCGACCACGAAGTCACCGACGGCGGCGCCCTGCAGCCGCCGCTCGATGTTGGGCCAGGGGGTGTGGAGGTCGGACAGAGAGATGGTGGCGTGGTCGTGGCCCAGCGGCGCGCCGAGGATCGCGGACACGGCGAGGCTGGCCGTCACGCCCGGCACGATGTCGACGTCGATCCCGTCGGTGCCCTGGTCCAGGACTGGGCTGGCCATGGCGTAGACGGCGGGGTCGCCGCCGCAGACCAGTGCCACGTTCTCGCCGTTGCGCGCGGCCTCGATCGCGGCGGAGGTGCGGGCCTCCTCCGTGCCCATCTTGGAGGCCATGACGCGGACGCCGGGGCGGATGAGGTCGCGGATCTGCTTGACGTACGGGCCGTAGCCGACCACGAACGTCGCCTGCTGGAGGCGCTCCTTGGCTCGCGGGGTGAGGAGGTCGCGGACGCCGGGGCCGAGTCCCACCACACTCAGCCGCCCCCGGGCGGGGATGCGGCCGACGGCGCACGTCGCGTCGGTGCTGCGCTGCTTGGGCACGATCAGCTCGGCGCCGTGCGCGAGGACGGACGCCTCGGCCACCGACGGCGTGCCTACGTGCCCCTCCACCATCGGGCTGGGCGTCGGGACGGGTTGGGCGGCGAGCTCGTCGGCCGGGTAGTCGATGAGCTTCACGCCAAGCTGCTTGACCAACTGGAGCAGCCCGATCTCGCCGGCCTTGAGGTCGACGGTGGTGAGGGCGGCGACGGACTCGAGGGCGAGGCCGTGGTCGGAGAGGGTGCGCTCGAGGAGGTCGCGGAGGTGGGCGACGTCGGTGCCGCGGTTGCAGCCCATCCCGACGACGAGGCTCTTCGGGTGCAGGACGACCGTCCCACTCAGTAGTTGCGCTTCATAGGCTTCGAGGCCGCTTCGCGGCACCTCAGCCAGCGGATGGGGCACCTCAGCCAGCGAATCGGTCACGACGATCGTCGCGACGGGGTCCTCGGCGTCCGCCGACACGTTGGCGGGCAACGGAGGCAGCGGCCAGGGCTGGGACTTTTCCACCCGCACGGGGCGACCGTCGAGGAGCGCCCGGGTCACGCCCGCGACGTCGCCGCGGTACGCCCACCCGAGCGTGTCGAGGGCGGGGATGTTCAGCGCGTCGGTGGCGGTGGTCAGCACGGGCGTGCCCCCCGTCGCCTCGGCGATGCGCCTGGCCAGGTCGTTGGCGCCGCCCGCGTGGCCACCCACGAGCGGGACCGCAAAACGGCCCGCCTCGTCGACCACCACCACGCCCGGGTCGGACTTCTTGTCCGCGAGCAGGGGCGCCAGGATCCGGGCGGTGGCGCCGAGCGCGAGGTGGGAGACGACGAGGTCGCACTCCCGCCACGCCCGCACCAGCCCCTCGGCGGCCGGACCGTCGTAGCGACGCGAGGGCGCCCCGAGGGCTGCGTCGATCGCGTCGGCGTGCCGGCGCGCGGCGTCCGAGTTGGTCACCTGCCCGACGACTGGACCATCGGCGTCGCGCTCCGCGGGGGCAGTGTCGTCGAGGATCAGCACCACGTTCGGCTCCGCCACCTCGGCGACGGCGGCCTCCGCGGCGGTCAGCTCGCGCACCCGCTGATCCGGTTCGCCGAGCCGCTCCGCGACGACGAAGCGCCTCGGCCAGCCGGCGAGGGCCGCTGCCAGCTCGCGGACCCCGGCGCTCGGTCCGGTCAGCACCGCGACCTTGGGGTGCCGCCTCGCCGCCGCCACGGCGTCGTCGATGGGGCGGCCGTGGGCGGAGATCACTACGGCGTCGTCCCAGGGCAGCGCGACCGCGGCGAACGCGGCCGCCACTGAGCTGACCGCCGGCGTCACCGCGAGCTCCAGCCCCTCCTCGCGGAGGCGGCGGACGATGCCGTGGAATCCGGGGTCGCCGCTGGCCAGCACCAGCGCGTCGTCGCCGTCGGGCAGGGCCTTCAGCCGTTCCACGGCGGGGCTGAGTGCCCCGAGGACGACGCGGCGCTCGTCGGGCACGCCGAGGGCGTCGAGGTGGCGCCGCCCGCCGACGACGAGCGCCACCCGTCCGGCGAGGCTGCGGGTGGCCGGCGAGACCTCGCCAAGATAGCCGTGCACGTGGATCATCGGTCCTCCTCCAGGACTCCGCGGGTGCCGTGGGCGCGCAGGTCCGCTTGCGCCTCGGGTTCGGCCGCGCGGTACTCGTGCCGGAAGCCGGGGTGGTACAGGTGGCTGCGGGTGGCGAGGGGGCCCTCGGCGAGCGCCGGCCCGACGAGCACGACGGTGTGCTTCCACAGCTTGTGCTCGCGCATGGTCTCGGACAGGTCCTTCAGCTCGCAGCGCAGCATCAGCTCGTCGGGCCAGGACACCTGGTAGCCGACGATGCACGGCGTCTCCGGCGGGTAGCCGCCGGCGAGCAGTTCCTCCTGGAGCACCTTGTTGCGGGCGGCCGACAGGTAGAGCGCCATGGTGGTGCCGTGGGCGGCGAACCCGCGGACGGTCTCGCGCGGCGGCATCGGGGTGCGGCCGCCCTCGAGGCGGGTGAGGATCAGGCTCTGCGACACCTCCGGCACCGTGAGTTCCACCTCCATCCGCGCGGCGGCTGCGGAGTAGGCGGAGACGCCCGGGACGGACTCGAACTCAAGGCCGAGCTGGCGGATGAGGTCGCGCTGCTCGGCGGTGGCGCCGTAGATAGCAGGATCGCCGGTGTGGACGCGGGCCACGAGCAGGCCCTCGTCGCGGGCGCGGCGGTAGAGGGGCTCGATGTCCTCCAGCGAGGCCGACGCGGAGTCGACGAGCTCGGCCCCCGGCTTGGCGCCCGCGACGATGCCGGGGTGGACCAGGCTGGATGCCCAGATGATGATGTCGGCCTCCGCTATGACGCGGGCGCCGCGGACGGTGATGAGGTCGGCCGCGCCGGGGCCGGCGCCGACGAAGACGACCGTGCCGGTCACAGTCGGCCCCCCGTCGTCGCGCGGCGGGGGGCCGCCAGGACGGTGGAGAAGTAGGGGGCGGACTCGCCGTCGGCCAGGTCCGACAGGCGGACGAGTCGCTGGTTGGGCAGGGACACGTCGACGCCCATGACGGCGTCGCGGTCCTCGCCGCGCAGCAGCTCCGCGACCTCCGGGAGGCGCCGTCCGCCCTTGTAGGCGACGGTGGAGTCGGCCACGGCGAGCACCTCGCGGAGGCGGTCCAACCCGGCCGTCACCGGGACCAGCGCGAGCACTTCCTGACCCTCGACCAGCGGCGTGCGGCTGGCCGCCGCCAGCGCCTGCATCGCGGTGATGCCCGGGATCACCTCGACCTCCACGTCGGGCAACTGCTCGACGACGTGCGCCGCCAGGTAGGAGAACGTGGAGTACACGCTGGGGTCGCCGACGGTGGCGAACGCGACGGTGGCAGCGCCGTCGGCGAACGCATCGACGGCGGCCTGGGCGGAGGTCAGCCATGCCTGCTTGCGACGCGGGGAGACTCCTGACTTGTCGGCCATGGAGAAGGGGACGCGGACGATCCGTGTCGCGGCGTCGGGGCAGGCCGCCTGGACGATCCGCTCCGCGCGGCCGGGCCCGTCGCCGGACTCCTCCGTCGCGGGGACGAGGATCGCGTCGGCTCCCTCAAGGCCGCGCACCGCCTTGACGGTGATCAGCTCCGGGTCCCCGGGGCCGACCCCGACCCCGATCAGCCGGCGCCCTCGCCGCTCCCTGAGCGCTGCACTGAGGTTCTCGAAGTGGAGGGCCGGGCGCGAAGCGTCCAGCCCGTCTCGAAGGGTCGTGACCGAAGCGTCGGGCTCAACGTGCCCGTCGTCGTGGGGAATGGTGGGTACGGTCATCTGCCGTGGCCTCCTGGGATCGCTCGCCCGAATGGTTGGCCGCGCAGGCCCGAGTTCCTGACTGCCCCATCTCGGGGTCACAGTGGCGGCACCGTCCCGGACTCACACCGGGTTCCTCGACGTCGCCTGCGCGCAGCGTCAGTCTGTCAGACCCGGCCGCCGGGCATCTGCGGGGGTCGCCCAGCCTGCGGTCGCCCGCCCGGCGGGCGCGTCCGAGGGCTGTCGCCGGGGCGTGACAAGCTGGCCCCCATGCACACGCGCGAGTTCTGGCTGGAGGAGCCCCCCGCCGATGAGTGGGAGCTCCCACCCGACGACGGCCCGGGGGGCCGAGACGATCCCGGTCGCCTTCCGGACCCTCCAGCGGCCCAGGCACGGCCCTCGCTTCGTGCGGCGGCTGCTGCGGCGCCACCGGCGGGCCGGGTGGCCCATCGCGGGTCCGCCGGACTGCGGGACGAGGCCCTGGACGCGCTGCGCAGCCTCACCGGCCGGCCCGACGCCGAGTTCCACGACGGCCAGTTCGAGGCGATCGAGGCCCTCGTCGACGGGCACCGGCGTGCGCTCGTGGTGCAGCGCACCGGCTGGGGGAAGTCGGCGGTGTACTTCATCTCGGCGCTGCTGCAGCGCCGCGCGGGCGCCGGGCCGGCGCTCATCGTGTCCCCGCTGCTGGCGCTCATGCGCGACCAGGTGGCGGCCGCCGAGCGGGCCGGGGTGCGGGCGGTGGCGATCAACTCGGCCAACGTCACGGAGTGGTCCGACATCGAGCAGCTCCTGGACGCCGACGCCGTCGACGTGCTCCTCGTGTCGCCCGAGCGCCTCGTCAACCCGCGGTTCCGGGAGCAGCAGCTACCGCGGCTGATCGCGGCGATGGGGCTCCTGGTGATCGACGAGGCCCACTGCATCAGCGACTGGGGCCACGACTTCCGCCCCGACTACCGCCGCATCCGCACCCTCATCGCGGAACTACCCGACGAGATCCCCGTGCTCGCAACCACGGCCACGGCCAACGAGCGGGTCGTCGCCGACGTCGTCGAGCAGATGGGCATCGGCGGTCACGAGGTGTTCACGCTGCGCGGTCCTCTCGCCCGGACGTCGCTGCGCCTGGGCGTCCTGGACCTCGGCACCGCCTGGCGCCGCCTTGCGTGGCTGAGCGAGCACCTGTCCGAGCTTCCCGGCAGCGGCATCGTCTACTGCCTGACCGTCGCTGCCGCGGAGGACACCGCCGCGCACCTGGCCAAGGCGGGGCACTCGGTGCTCCCCTACACGGGCCGCACCGACGCCGCGGAGCGCCTGGAGGCCGAGACGGCGCTGAAGGAGAACCGCGTCAAGGCGCTGGTGGCGACGTCTGCGCTGGGCATGGGCTTCGACAAGCCGGACCTCGGCTTCGTCGTCCACCTCGGCGCCCCGAGCTCGCCGGTGGCGTACTACCAGCAGGTGGGCCGCGCCGGCCGCGCCACCGACAACGCCGACGTGCTGCTGCTCCCGGGCCCGGAGGACCGCGACATCTGGCACTTCTTCGCCACCAACGCGATGCCGACGCAGGCGCGCGCCGACGCGGTGCTGGGCGCACTGGCCCACGAGGGGGCCCCGCTGTCGGTGGCGGCGCTGGAGTCGCGGGTGGACCTGCGGCGCGGGCAGCTGGAGTTGCTGCTGAAGGTGCTGGCCGTCGAGGGCGCCGTCGAGTTCGTGCAGGGCGGGTGGGTCGGGACAGGCAGCCCGTGGACGTACGACGCCGAGCGCTATGGCCGCATCGCCGCCGCCCGCCGAGCGGAGCAGCAGGCGATGCTCCGCTACGAGGCGGGCCAGGAGTGCAGGATGGCGTTCCTCACCGCCGAACTGGACGATCCGCACGCGGCGCCCTGCGGCCGCTGCGACGTGTGCGCGGGGGTCTGGTTCCCCACGGACATCAGCGTGGACGACGAGGCCGCGGCGAAGGCCGGCGTCGACCGGGTCGGGGTCGAGCTCGCCCCGCGGGCGCTGTGGCCGGGCGGCCTGGACCGGCTGGGGGTCACCGAAGGCGGCAGGAAGCTCAGCGGGAAGATCGCCCCGGACGAGCGGCTGGAGGCCGGGCGGGCGGTCGCACGGCTGACCGACCTCGGCTGGGGCGGCACCCTGCGAGACCTGTTCGCCCCGGATCGCGACGGCCGGCCCGTCGACGCCGAGGTGCCCACCGGTCTGGCCAAGGCGTCGTTGAGGGTGCTGCGCGAGTGGGACTGGGCGGAGCGTCCGACGTCGGTCGCCTGGGTGCCGAGCGTGAGCCGGCCGCGGCTGGTGGAGTCGCTGGCCACCGGCATCGCCACCGCAGGCAGGCTTTCGCTGCTTGGCCCCCTGGAGCTGAGCCCGGCGGCGACGGCGCTGGACCGGTCGACCAACAGCGCGTTCCGGGTGCGCGACGTGTGGAACAGGTTCCGCGTGCCACGGGAGATGGCCGACGCCCTGGCCGGGCATCAGGGGCCGGTGCTGCTCGTCGACGATGTGGTCGAGTCGCGCTGGACGCTCACCGTCGCCGGCCGCCTCCTCCGCCGCGCCGGCGCCCCCGCGGTGCTGCCGTTCGCGTTGGGGACGTACTGACGGACAGCTGGCGATCGGTCGGCCGAACGGAGCCGACTTGGCCGTCGGCCCCCTGGAACCAACCCCGCTGGCTGATGCGTGGTCAGTTCGTGCGACGACCACCACGACATCATGACAACCGACGCCCCGCCTGGATGCACGAAGGATCGAGGCTACCCTCCGGGCTGAGTCACAGGCGAGCAGTTCGCCGCCAAGTAGTCGTTCGCTGGGCCCGTGTTGCCTTGCTGAATCGGGTAGACGAAATCAGAGAGAGTTCGGTTGCAGTCTACGAAGTACTCGTAGTAGCGGGTCTGGGGACGGCCGAAGGCCTGGCGGTCGTGGCACGTTCTCATCAAGACCTAGCACCAGCCAACTAACCCGTCACCAAGGGCGTCGCTACAGCGATCAGCGCGAGCAGGGCAGCCGGTGGCTGGCCAAGGACGCGAGTGAGCGGCAACCTGGTCAGTCCCCCTTGT
>Ga0247728_10169_pt1 | contig 10116 bp, 8 predicted proteins | sample SalenrCarbi39_FD_183048 | JGI IMG/M metagenome (GOLD analysis project Ga0247728, IMG submission 183048) | Saline wetland microbial communities from Lincoln, Nebraska, United States - Carb-i39 | ecosystem: Environmental > Aquatic > Non-marine Saline and Alkaline > Salt marsh | place: USA: Nebraska...
GCACCGCCTCGTCGTGCTCCTCGACGCCGAACACCAGTCCGGCCGCATCGTCCGCAGCGCGCTCCTGGCGCTGCACCGGCGGGGCCACCGGCTCATCGACCCGGCCGAACGGGTCGAGTTCCTGCAGGAGCACGTCGTGCACCTGGCCCGCGCTGTTCGCGACGCCCAGGCCGGGATCCGGCTGCCGGCCGTCGCCGAGGCGCGGCAGCAGGAGATCCTCACCGCCCTGAGCGCCATGCCGGCGCGCACGTCGGAGCTGCTCATCGTCAGCCACTACCTGTCGGTGTTCGGGCCTGAGCTGGCGGGCATCATGCGCATGTCCGTGCGATCGTGCAACCTCCGGCTGGAGGCGGCGCTGGAGACGCTACGCCGCGCTGTGGGCGACCCCACGGCCGGTAGCCAGCCCGGCGTCATCGAGTCGCTGTCCCAGGAGGTGACCGCCGCGCTGCGCTCCGCCGCCCGCACGGTCCAGTCCCCGGGGACCGAGACCCTCGAGGGCGAGCTGCGCGCGCTGTCGCGGCAGCGCGGCCGCAGCGTGGGCCCACGCGCGGCGGCGGCCGTGGCGGTCCTGGCGGTGGCGGCGGGCCTGCTGCTCGCCGCGGTCACCCGCCCGACGACGGCGGTGCCCGAGGTCTCAAGCCCCGCCCCGTCGGCCGCCCCGACGGCATCCGCGGCGCCGCGGTCCCTCCCGGCGCAGGTCCGCGGGGTGCCGCTCTACTACGTGGGCCGCCAGGACGGCCGCCTCTACCGGGAGCAGAGGGACCTGCCCGCCACGGGCAACCTCGTCAGCGGAGCGCTCGAGGCGTTGCTCACCCTGGCTCCGTTGGACCCGGACTACGAGTCGGCGTGGGGCCCCGGCACGCTCAACGCGACCGAGACCATCGGCGACACCCTCACGGTGGACCTCTCCGCCGACGCGTACGCCGAACTGGCCACGCCCGGCGAGGCTGACCGCGCCCGCAACCAGATGGTCTACACCGCCTCGGAGCTCGTCGGCGACCCGCAGCTTCGGATCAAGTTCCTGGCCGACGGTGCCCCGCCGCCGGAGGCCTTCGTGTCGGACGAGGGATTCACGCGCGACGGCATCGAACCGATGCCCGGCCTCTGGATCAGCTCCCCGCGCAACGCGGCCCAGCTCTCTGCCGGGCAGGTCGTCGTCATCGGGACGGTCAAACCGGACATCGGCGAGCCGATCGTGACCATCACCGACATCGACACGGACACGGTCGTCGCGCAGACGTCCGCCCAGACCTCGACGGGGGTCAACGCCGACGGGTGGCGCGTCTGGTCCGTGAGCGTGCAACTCAGCGACGGCAGCTACGACATCCGCGCCGCCGTCGCCGGCACATCGGCGGAGAACAAGTCCGTCACGGTCGACTAGGTCGAGGCGACGACGCGGGCCAGCCTGGCCTGGAGCGCCACCGGCGCGAGCCGCGTGGCGAGCGCCATGGCCGCGTTCGGGAGGCCGTCGACGACGAGCGGCCGGTGGGCGGCCAAGGCCCGCATGGTCGTCTCCACCACCTGCGCGGGGGTCCGGCGGCGGCGCATCACCGCGTCGGCACCCGCCGTGGCGAAGAATTCGGTCTCCGTCGGGCCGGGGCAGATGACGACGACGCGCACCCCGGTCTCCCGCAGCTCCTCCCAGAGCGCCACGCCCAGGCGCTTGACGTAGGCCTTCGTGGCCGCGTAGACGGCCATCGTGGGGATGGGCTGGAACGCCGCCGTCGACGCGACCTGGATGATGGCGCCCGACCCGCGTGCGACCATGCCCGGGACCACGGCCCGCGTCAGCTCGGTGAGAGCGACCATGTTGAGTTCCATCTCCTGGCTCATCCGCTCTGGCTCGATCTCCGCGAACGCGCCCATGGTGCCGAAGCCCGCGTTGTTGACAAGGTGACTGACGTCCAGTTCCGCCATGCGGCTCACGAGCGCGGCGCGTTGCGCGGGGTCGGTGAGGTCCGCGGGATGGGTCTCGGCGAGCACCCCGAAGTGGCTGCGGACGCGCTCGGCGACCGCCTCGAGCAGGTCGGCACGGCGGGCCACCAGCAGGACGTTGGCGCCGTCGGCGGCGAGCCGCTCCGCGAACTCCACACCCAGCCCGCTCGACGCCCCGGTCACGACAGCCCACGATCCATTCATGGGCGCAAGCTTAGGCGACCTGCGACGGCGCGCTGCGGCTGTGACCCGGGGGAGGGGTTAGTGGAACAATGGGCGCCATGCAGCATTTCGATCTGGCAGTCATCGGGTCCGGGTCCGGCAACTCCTTGATCGATGAACGCTTCGCGGACTGGGACGTGGCGCTCATCGAGCGTGACCCCGTGTTCGGCGGCACGTGCCTCAACCGCGGCTGCATCCCGACGAAGATGTTCGTCGTCCCGGCGGACCTGGCGGCGTCGCCCGCCCACGCGGCCCGCCTGGGAGTCGACCTCGATCTGCGCGGCTCTGACTGGGGCGCCATCCGGGACCGGATCTTCGGCCGCATCGATCCGATCTCCGCCGGAGGCCTCGACTGGCGCGAGCGCTCGGCCAACGTCACGGTCTTCCACGCCGAGGCGTCCTTCGCGGGGCCGAAGGAACTCGCCCTGGGCGGCGACCGGATCAGCGCGGACCGGATCGTCATCGCCACCGGCTCCCGCCCGCGGCTCCTGGCGGTGCCCGGTATCGAGGACGCCGCCGCCAAGGTCTACACCTCTGACACCATCATGCGCATCGCCGAGCGGCCGCGACGCCTCGTCATCGTCGGCGGGGGGTACATCGCGGCCGAGTTCGCGCATGTGTTCTCCGCCCTCGGCACCGACGTGACGCTCGTCAACCGCAGCGACGTCCTGCTGCGGCACCACGACCGCGAGATCGCCGAGCACTACGCGTCCATGGTCGCCGGCCGTGTCCGGGTCCGGCTCAACCAGGAGCTGGCGGCGCTGGAGACGGACCAGCGCGGCGAGCTGACGGTCATCACCCGGGACCGCAACGGCATCGAGTACGAGTACTACGCCGACGCCGTGCTGCTCGCCGTGGGCCGCGTGCGCAACTCCGACGCCCTGAACCTGCCGGCGGCGGGCATCGACGTCAAGCCCGGTGGCCAGATCCACGTGGACGCCCAGCAGCGCACGAACGTCGACGGCATCTGGGCGATGGGCGACGTGTCCTCGGACTACCTGCTCAAGCACGTCGCGAACGCCGAGATGCGCACCGTGCAGCACAACCTGCTCTACCCCGACAACCCGGTGGAGACGGACCACCGCTACGTTCCGCAGGCCGTCTTCAGCCACCCGCAGATCGCCTCGGTCGGCGCCACCGAGGAGCAGCTCAAGGCCTGGGGCGTGCGCTACGTCGCCTCCCGGCAGCGGTACGCCGACGTGGCGTACGGCTGGGCGCTGGAGGACGAGGGACACTTCGTGAAACTGCTGGCCGACCCCGGCACCTGGCATCTACTGGGCGCCCACATCATCGGGCCGCAGGCGCCGTCGCTGATCCAGCCCCTGATCCAGGCCATGAGCTTCAATCTGCCGGTCCCACAGATGGCCCGCGGCCAGTACTGGATCCATCCTGCGCTGCCTGAGGTCGTCGAGAACGCCCTCCTGGGCCTGCTCGACGCCCACCACCCGGTGTACCTCGACCGGTGAGGCGCCGGGTCCTCCAGGCGCTGGCCCCCGCAGTCGCGGCGGTGGCCGTGGTCGGCTGCGCCCCGGCGCCGACGCTCCCGCCCACCGCCGACTCGGGGTCGGCCCCCGCCGGCGCCGCGCAGGCGACGGAGGCGCAGGCCGCATCCGCGCCGTCGGAGAGCCCCGCCCCCCGACTGTGCGCCGAGGTCGCCGAGGAGCTCCCCCTGTCCGCCCAGGTGGGTCAGCTGTTCATGGTCGGGGTGTCCACCGCCGGACTCGACGAGACGACCAGGCGCGCCATCACGCAGGGGCGCGTGGGCTCGGTCGTCCTCCTCGAGAACAGCCGCTCCGGGGCCGACGACATCCGCCTGCTCACCGCGGAGCTCGGCAGCCTCGGCACCGCCGACCTCCCGCTCCTAATCGCCGTCGACCAGGAGGGCGGGCGCGTGCAGCGCCTCCGCGGGCCCGGGTTCGACGACATCCCCACCGCCGTCGACCAGGGCGCCATGTCCGGCGACGAGCTGCGGGAGGCCGCGGAGACCTGGGGCGAGCAGCTGCGGCGCGCCGGGATCCACTACAACCTGGCGCCCGTGGCCGACGTCGTCCCGGCTGACCTCGTCGAGAGCAACGCCCCCATCGGGGCGCTGTCGCGCCACTACGGCAACGACGCGGGCGCCGTCGGCGAGCAGGTGGCTGAGTACGTCTCGGGCATGGACGCGGCGGGCATTCGCACGTCGCTGAAGCACTTCCCGGGGCTGGGCAAGGTCGACACGAACACGGACTTCGGCGCGGCCCGCGACGACGTGACCGGCCGCGACGACGCGGGCCTGGATGCCTTCCGCGCCGGGATCGACGCCGGTGCCGACTCCGTGATGGTGTCCTCGGCGGTGTTCAGCAGGATCGACCCTGACCAGGAGGCCGTCTTCAGCCACACGGTCATCACCGACCTGCTGCGCGACGACCTCGGGTTCGACGGCGTCGTCATCGCCGACGACCTCGGCGCGGCGCGGTCCGTGGCCGGCATCCCGGCCGCCGAACGCGCGGTCCGGTTCCTCGACGCAGGGGGCGACCTCGCCATCAACGCCACGCCGGGGCTGATGGCAGACATGATCGAGGCCACGGCACAGCGGGCCGCCGACGACGAGGACTTCGCCGAGCGCGTCGCCGAATCGGCGACCCGGGTCCTGCGGCTCAAGGCCGCCGCTGGGCTCGTCGACTGCGCCTGACGCCCCTGATCACGGCCGCCCAGGCACTGTCCGGCGGCTAGGCTGGCGGACATGTCGCGCTGTTCCGTGTTGTGGGCCGCCGCGGGGCCGCCCGCGTGGGGGACCGCCGCGCGAGCCGACTTCTGGGTGTGCCTGGAGACACCTGGCCCCTGGGGTCCGAGGGCCGCCACCAGCGCCCGAGCCCTCGACCCGGCCCTCGGAGGGTGCCTCGAGTCCCTCGTCGAGGAGATGGGCGGCAGGCTGCTGCTGCTGCGCCGCGCCACCCGCAACACCGTCGGGCAGGACCCACTGACCGTGCTCGTCTCAGGCGGCTTCACCGACGGCGGGTGGGCGACCCGCTTCGAGGTGCCGACGGCGGCGGAGCTGATGGACTGGCTGGACCGGTGGCGCGCCGACGACATGCCCACCCCGGCCGAGCTCGAGACCGATCCGGTGCTGCTCGTGTGCAGCCACGCGCGTCGCGATCAGTGCTGCGCGCTGGAGGGCCGCCCGCTGCTGGCCGACCTGGAGGATGACATCGGCCCCGAGTCGTTGTGGGAGTGCTCGCACCTGGGCGGCCATCGGTTCGCCCCGACGGCGCTGCTGCTGCCCACCGGCCAGGTTCTCGGCCGCCTCACTCCCGCGGAGGCCGTGGCCGCCTACCGGGACGCCGGCGTCGGCCTGCTGTGGCCGGGCGGCGCCGCGCGGGACCGCGGGCGCAGCCACCTCCCCCCGGAGCGGCAGGCGGCCGAGGCATGGGCCTTGGAGCAGTTCGGGCCCGCCCGTCCGGCCGAGCTCGCGAGCCGCGACGAGGGTTCCGGGATCCGTGTCACGCACGGGCACCGGGAGGCTCTGGTGCGGGTGTCGCGGGTCGACACCGGGGCCTCGGCGCCCCTGAGCTGCGGGAAGGTGGCCGAGCCGGTCACGTACTGGGCCGTCGACCCCGCCTGAGACGGGTCAGCCGAAGCGGCCGGTGATGTAGTCCTCGGTGGCCTTCTGGTCAGGGTTGTGGAAGATCTTCTCGGTGGGGCCGTACTCGATCAGTTCACCGGGCTGGCCGTGCGCCTTGAGGTTGAAGAACGCCGTCGAGTCCGAGACCCGCGCCGCCTGCTGCATGTTGTGCGTGACGATGACGACGGTGTAGGTCTCCTTCAGCTCCTTGATCAGATCCTCGATCGCGAGCGTGGAGATGGGGTCGAGGGCCGAGCACGGCTCGTCCATGAGGAGCACGTCGGGGGAGACGGCGATCGCGCGGGCGATGCAGAGCCGCTGCTGCTGGCCGCCCGACAGGCCGGAGCCCGGCCGGTCGAGGCGGTCCTTCACCTCGTTCCACAGGTTGGCGCCGCGCAGGGACTGCTCGACCAGCTCGTCGGCCTCCGAGCGGCTGATCTTGGTGTTGTTCAGGCGCACCCCGGCGAGGATGTTCTCGCGGATCGACATGGTGGGGAAGGGGTTGGGCCGCTGGAACACCATCCCGATGTGCCGGCGGACCCGCACCGGGTCCACGGCCTTGTCGTAGAGGTCGACGCCGTCCAGCAGCACCTGGCCCTCGACGTAGGCGCCGTCGATGACCTCGTGCATGCGGTTGATGGAGCGCAGCACGGTCGACTTTCCGCAGCCCGAGGAGCCGATGAAGGCCGTCACCGCGCGGGGCTCGATGGTCATGTTGACCGACTTCACGGCGTGGAACTTGCCGTAGAAGATGTTGAGGTCCTTGAGCTCGATTCGCTTCGACATGGTGTGGGGGTCTCCTGATCAGCGGCCGGTCTTGGGGGCGAACTTCCACGCGATGAGTCGGCCGATCGCGTTGAGGCCCATGACGATGAGGATGAGCGTGAGGGCGCCGGCCCACGCTCGCGCGTAGAACGGATCCTGGGGTACGCCGGGGGTGATGTACTGGTAGTAGACGAACACCGGCAGCGTCGCCATCGGATCCGCGAACGGGTTGACGTTGAGCGACGACGTGATGCCGGCGGTGACGAGCAGCGGGGCGGTCTCGCCGATGACGCGGGCGACGGACAGCACCACGCCTGTGACGATGCCCGCCAGCGCGGTGGGGAGGACCACCTTGGCGATGGTGCGCCACTTGGGGACGCCCAGCGCGTAGGACGCTTCCCGCAACTCGTTGGGGACGAGCCGAAGCATCTCCTCGACCGAGCGGACCACGGTCGGGATCATCAGCACCGACAAGGCGATGGCGCCGGCGAAACCGCTGTTGGTGCCCGGACCGAAGACGAAGCTGAACAGCGTGTAGGCGAACAGGCCCGCCACTATCGAGGGGATGCCGGTCATGACGTCGACGAAGAACCTGATGGCGGCGGCCAGCCTGCCGCGGCCCGAGTACTCGACGAGGTAGATGGCCGTGAAGAGCCCGATCGGCACCGAGATGAGGCCCGCGATGCCGGTAACGATCAGCGTGCCCCAGATCGCGTGGACGGCGCCGCCGCCTTCGCCGATCACGTTGCGCATGGAGTAGGAGAAGAACTGAGCGTCCATGCGCTCGAGGCCCTTGGCGATCGTCTGCCAGATCAGCGACACCAGAGGGAACAGCGCGATGATGAAGAACCCCGTGACGACGTAGCGCGCCATGCGGTCCTTGGCTTTGCGGATGCCCTCGACGGCCCCGGACAGCGCGAACATCGCCACGAGGAAGAGCAGCGCCCCGACGATGATGATCGACGCGGGGCCCGCTGCGCCGAACAGGGCCAGGACGCCTGCGGTGATCGCCACGGCGACCACGAGCATCGCGATGGCCGTGTGCTTCGGCAGCTGGCCTGCAGTGAGCGCCTCGCTGGGGAGGGACGACGAGGTGGTGACGGACATCAGTTGGCTCCCGAGAATTCCTTGCGCCTGGACAGGACCCAGCGTGCGGTCATGTTCACCGCGAGGGTGATGATGAACAGCACGAGGCCTGTCGCGATGAGCTGGTTGATGCCGAGACCGAACGCCTCGGGGAACGCCAGGGCGATGTTGCCGGCGATGGTGTTGGGGTTGCTCGACGTGAGCAGCTCGAAGTGGATGACGGCAGCGGGCGAGAGCACCATGGCGATGGCCATCGTCTCGCCGAGGGCGCGGCCCAGACCCAGCATGCACGCGGAGACGATGCCGGGCGTGCCGAAGGGCAGGACGGCCTGACGGATCATCTCCCAGCGCGTGGCACCGAGCGCCAGGGACGCCTCCTCGTGGAGGCGGGGGGTCTGCAGGAAGACCTCGCGCGAGATGGCGGTGATGATGGGCAGCACCATGACCGCCAGCACCAGGGCCGCGGTGAGGATGGTGCGTCCGGTCCCGGAGACCGGCCCGGTGAAGAACCAGCCCAGCACAGGGAGCTCACCGAAGTTGTCCGCCAGCCACACATAGAGGGGGCGCATCATCGGGGCGAGGGTGTTGATGCCCCAGAGGCCGAACACGACGGACGGGACGGCGGCGAGCAGATCGATGATGTAGCCCAGGCCCTGGGCCAGCCGGCGTGGGGCGTAGTGGCTGATGAACAGGGCGATGCCGATGGCCACGGGGACGGCGAAGACCATGGCCAGGGTGGCCGCCCACACCGTGCCGAACGCGAAGGGGAGCGCGTAGCTCCAGAACTCGCCGTACTGCAGGTCCTCGGCGTCGGCGGTGAGCGCCGGGATCGAGAGGCCGACCAGGAACGTGGCGACGGCGGCCAGGATCACGAGGATCAGCGTGCCGGACCCGCTCGAGATGCCCTTGAAGACCTTGTCGCCGAAGCGGCGCCTGCTGTGCCGGAGGCTGGTGAGGTCGTCGGTGGTGTCGTTCGGCTGCGACGTGGTCGCCTCCGCGTCCGTGGTCGACATGGTTCTCCTGGGGTGGCCGGTTCAGGGGGTGGGGCCTGAGCCCACGAGTCGCGCCTCCCGCGAACGAGAGGCGCGACTCGTGTGGGTTCAGCTAGATCCTACGGTCACTTGATGCTGTCGATGGCGGCGAGCACCTTCTCGCGCAGGCCCTCGGCCAGGGGAGCGGAGCCCGCACCCTCGGCGGCGTCGTTCTGGCCCTGCTCGGACGCGACGTAGCCGAGGTAAGCCTTGACCAGTTCGGCCTTGGCCGGGTCGGCGTACTCGGCGCACGCCATGGCGTAGGCGACGAGCACGATGCCGTAGCCCTCCGCGCCGCGGTCGAGGTTGATGGCCAGGTCGTTGGCGTCACGACCGTCCTCCATCGGGGAGACGTCGACGGCCTTCGCGGCGTCCTCGGCGGTGGGGCCGAAGAAGTTGCCGTCCGTGCCGATCTTCGCGACCGACAGTTCGCCGGCCTGCGAGGCGTCGGCGTACCCGATGGTGCCGGTGCCGTTGGTGACGGCGGCCACGACGCCGGAGGTGCCCTTGGCCGCCTCACCGCCCTCGTAGGTCCACTCGCCGTCGGCCTCGTTGTCCCAGACCGACGGGGCGGTCTTGTTGAGGTAGTCGGTGAAGTTCTCGGTGGTGCCCGAGTCGTCCGAGCGGTGGACGGCGGTGATGTCCATGTCCGGGAGCTCGACGCCCTCGTTCAGGGCGGCGATCTTCGGGTCGTTCCACTTCGTGATGTCGCCCTTGAAGATGCCGGCCAGGGTGTCGGGATCGAGGTTGAGCTCGTCGACGCCCTCCAGGTTGAAGATCACGGCGATGGGGGAGACGTAGATCGGCAGGTCGTACGCGATCGAGTCGTCGGCGCAGAGGCTGGAGGCCCCGGCGACGTTCTCATCGAGCTTGAATGCGCGGTCCGAGCCGGCGAAGTCCACGCCGGCGCCCATGAAGGCCTCGCGGCCGGCGCCGGAACCGTCGGGTGCGTAGTTGACGGTGACACCCGGGTTGGCCTCCTGGAACTTGGCGATCCAGGTGGTCTGCGCGGAGTTCATCGCCGAGGAGCCCTTGCCGGAGATGGTGCCCTGCAGGTCCGAGGCGGGGGCCGAGCCGTCTGTGGCGGCGGAGCCGGTGGCCGAGTCGGCCGGAGCGGGGGTGCCCTCGTTGGCGGCGCAGGCCGAGAGCAGGAGAGCGGCGGACAGACCGAGAGCAGCGGTCAGACGGATCTTCATTCGGGTTGTGCCTTCCGAGATGGGTGGCGGGCCGACGGGCCCGGTACGCGGTGGAACTGCGTTCCTGTACTGGACGGTAGGCACCCGAAGTAACGCGACAGTCCGCGTTGGGTGAACAGAAGGTGAACGCCCGACGAGTTCTCGCCCGCGCGGGGATTGCGCCCCGCTGGGTGGTGGGCTTTCGGGGTGTTCCCCGGTTGCTCACGCGTCGCCGCCGGTGATGGCGGCGATGGGTTCATTATCGCGGGCGGGGAGCAGTAGCGCCATGGATCCTTCGGAG
>Ga0247728_10170_pt1 | contig 10070 bp, 8 predicted proteins | sample SalenrCarbi39_FD_183048 | JGI IMG/M metagenome (GOLD analysis project Ga0247728, IMG submission 183048) | Saline wetland microbial communities from Lincoln, Nebraska, United States - Carb-i39 | ecosystem: Environmental > Aquatic > Non-marine Saline and Alkaline > Salt marsh | place: USA: Nebraska...
AGGGCTGAGCCCACATCCGCGCGGAAAAGAACCTCCCATGACCTGGACCGATCCCACCCTGCCCATCGACGAGCGCCTCGACGCCCTCATGGCCGAGCTCACCCTGACCGACCTCGTCCACCAGCTCGGCTCCTACTGGCACCCCGGCCAGACCGAGGCGCCCGCACCCGACCCCGACCACCACGACGTCGCCCCCATGGAGAGCGAGTTCTCCCAGGAACTCAAGCCCTGGACGGAGGCGATCGACGGCGGACTCGGCCACCTCACCCGCGTGTTCGGCACCGACCCCGTCACGGTCGCCGACGGCGTGGCGAAGCTCACGAGCTTCCAGGACGACGTGCGGGCCGCGAACCCCCACCGGATCCCGGCGATCGCGCACGAGGAGTGCCTCACCGGCTTCACCGCCCTGGGCGCCACCGTGTACCCGGCCTCGATCGCCTGGGGCGCCACCTGGCGGCCCGAGCTGATCGAGGAGATGGCCGCCGCCATCGGCGCCGACCTCGCCTCCGTCGGCGTGCAACAGGGCCTGTCGCCGCTGCTCGACGTCGTGCGCGACTACCGCTGGGGCCGGGTCGAGGAAACCTGCGGCGAAGACCCGTACCTCGTCGGCACGCTCGGCACCGCCTACGTGCGCGGCCTGCAGTCGGCGGGCGTCGTCGCGACCCCGAAGCACTTCGTCGGCTACCCCGCCAGCCGCTCCGGCCGCAACCACGCGCCGGTGTCGATGGGTCGCCGCGAGCTCGAGGACGTCATGCTGCCGCCGTTCGAGATGGCGGTCCGCGTCGGCGGCGCCGGCTCGATCATGAACTCCTACTGCGACATCGACGGACAGCCCGCCGCCGCCTCCCACGAGCTGCTCACCACGGTGCTGCGGGACCGGTGGGGCTTCGAGGGCACCGTCGTGTCCGACTACTGGAGCATCGCGTTCCTCACCCGCATGCACCGCGTCGCCCCCGACGACGCCACGGCCGCCGCCCTGGCCCTGCGCGCCGGGCTGGACATCGAACTGCCCTCGACCGGCGCCTATTGGGCCATCGAGGAGGCGATCGGGCGCGGGCTCCTCTCGGAGGACGAGGTCCGCCGCGCCGCGCGGCGCGTGCTCCGGCAGAAGCTGCAGCTCGGGCTCCTCGACGACGGCTGGCAGCCGCCGGCCGACCCCGCCGCCGACCTCGACTCCCCCCGCAACCGCGACATCGCACGCCGCGTGGCCGAGGAGTCGGTGACGCTGCTGGCCAACGACGGCATCCTGCCGCTCGCCGAGGGCCGCAAGGTCGCCGTCGTCGGCCCGACGTGGGACGACGTGCGCGCGTTCATGGGCTGCTACTCCTTCCCCAACCACGTCCTCGCCAAGAGTGGGACCGAGACGGGCCTGGACATCCGCAGGCTCGACGACGCGCTGCGGGCCGTCCTCGGCGACGACGTCACGTTCGCGACCGGGACCGGCTTCACCTCCGGCACCGACGAGGACCTTGCCGCCGCCGTCGCGGCCGCCGCCGCGGCCGAGGTCGCCGTCGTCACGCTGGGTGACATCGCCGGCATGTTCGGCGAGGGAACCTCCGGCGAGGGCTGCGACGTCGTGGACCTCAAGCTCCCCGGCCGGCAGGGCGAACTCCTCGACGCCGTCCTCGCCACGGGCACGCCCACGATCCTGCTGCTCGTCACCGGCCGGCCGTACGCCCTCGGCGAATACGCCGACCGCTGCGCCGCGATCGTCCAGGCGTTCATGCCCGGCGTCGAGGCGGCCGATGTGCTGGCCGGCGTGCTGACCGGCGCGCTCAACCCGTCGGGTCGCCTCCCGATCGCGATCCCGTCGCACCACGGCGGGCAGCCGGGCACCTACTTGGCTCCCCCGCTGGGCTGGTTCTCCAACGGCATCTCGAACCTCGATCCGACGCCGCTGTTCCCGTTCGGCCACGGCATCGGGTACGCCACGTTCGAGCTGAGCGACGCCGCGGTCTCGGCGCCGACGATGCCGGTCGACGGCGTCGTCGAGTACTCCGTGACGGTCACCAACACCGGTGATCGCGACGGCGCCGAGGTGGTGCAGCTCTACTCGAGCGACCCCTGGGCCGAGGTGGTCCGCCCCCTCAAGCAGCTGATCGGCTACCGCAAGGTCGACCTGTCGGCGGGCGAATCCGCGCGCGTGACGTTCGAGGTCCACGCGGACCGGCTGTCCTTCACCGGCGTCGACATGGCCCGCGTCGTCGAGCCCGGCGAGATCCAGCTGTCGGCCGGCCGGTCCTCCGAGGACCGCCTGCCCGCACTCTCCGTCGAGATGACGGGCGAGCGCCGGGTGGTCGGCGAGGGTCGCGTGCTGGTGACGCCGTCGACGGTGGTGCCGGCATGAGCGCGCGGGTGACGGCCGCGGCCGACCCGGGCCGCTACGGCGCCCGGATGGGCAGCGCGGTGGTGGGCGTCGGTCGTGCCGGCGCGCAGGTCACGGTGCGGCAGACCCGGCACGCCTTCGGGTTCGGCAACATCGGCTTCGACCTCATCGGGCTGGCCAACCGCGAGGACCACTCGATCGAGACGGGCTTCGGGCAGGCACCCGCCGCCCTGGCGGAGACGGTCGCCGAGCGGTGGCTGGAGGTGTTCAACACCGCGACGCTCCCCTTCTACTGGCGCACCTTCGAGCCCGTGGAGGGCGAACCGGACACGGCGCGGCTCCAGGCCGCCGCCCGCTGGTTCGTGGAGCGCGGCGTCACCGTCAAGGGACACCCGCTGGTGTGGCACACGCTCGCGCCGCAGTGGCTGCTCGGGCGCTCCACCGCCGAGGTGCGCCGCCTCATCGAGGCGCGGATCCGGCGGGAGGTGCGCGACTTCGCCGGGCTGATCGGTCTCTGGGACGCCATCAACGAGGTCGTCATCATGCCGGAGTTCACCGCTGAGGAGAACGCCGTCACGCCCCTGGCCCGCGACCTGGGCCGGGTCGGGATCGTGCGGCTCGCGTTCGACACCGCCCGCGAGGCCGACCCCACCCTCAAGCTGGTGCTCAACGACTTCAACATGTCTGAGAAGTACGAGCGGCTCATTGAGGAGTGCCTGTCCGCCGGGATCCGGATCGACTCCATCGGCTTGCAGAGCCACATGCACCAGGGCTACTGGGGCGAGGAGCGCACGCTCGAGGTGCTGGAGCGGTTCGCCCGCTTCGGGCTGCCGATCCAGATGTCGGAGACCAGCCTCGTGTCCGGGCACATCATGCCGCCCGAGATCGTGGACCTCAACGACTACCAGATCCCGTCGTGGCCCTCGACCCCTGAGGGGGAGGCGCGGCAGGCGGACGAGGTGTCGCGGCACTACCGGACCCTGGTGGCCCACCCCGCCGTCGAATCGGTGACCTACTGGGGCATCACCGACGCCGGCGCCTGGCTGGGCGCGCCCATCGGGTTCCTGCGCGCCGACGGCTCACCTAAGCCGTCGTTCGACGCCCTGCACGGGCTGATCAAGGGCGAGTGGTGGGTTCCGGAGACTCAGGTGGTCGCGGACGACAACGGCGACGTCGTCGTCGAGGGCTTCGCGGGCGACTATGAGCTCGTCGTCGACGGCCGCGTCACGGCCTTCTCGATCGCGGCCGGGGAGCTTCCGACCCCCTGACCTGCACGACACGCCGATGAACTCGACCCCCAGGCCCGTAGCGGGCCTCGGGGGTCCAGTTCGTTGTGCTTTCGTGCTGCCGGCCGACGGCGCCCTAGCCGTGCAGACGCGCCCCGAAGCGCCCCTCAAGCAGCCAGGAGATCTCAGCGATCACGTGCCGCGGGTCTCCGACGTTGAGCGCCTCGATCCCGTCCTCGGTCTCGGCCAGGACCTCGTGGGTCGCGAGCTGGGACCCCAGCATGCGGTCGGTCATGAAGTGGTTCTGCCGCAGCGTGAGCCGCTCGAGGTTCACCTCCTCCGGCAGCACGAGGTGCACGAAGAAGCTCTCCCCCTCGGCCTTGCGCAACACGTCGCGGTACGCCTGCCTCAGCGCGGAACAGGCGACGACGGTGGAGCGGCCCTGCGCGGCCTGCTCCGTCATCCAGTCCTGCAACGACTGCAGCCACGGCCAGCGGTCCTCGTCGGTGAGCGGCTCGCCCGACGCCATCTTCTGCCGGTTGGCGTCGCTGTGGAAGTCGTCCCCCTCGGCGAAGGGCAGGCCGAACACCTCGGCGAGTCCTCGTCCGATGGTGGACTTGCCCGTGCCCGCCACGCCCATGACGACGAGGTGCACCGGCCCTGTCGTGGGAGAGGTCATCGCGCGTCCACCCCGACGCCCAGTGCCTCGCGTCGGGCCGCGACCCTGCGGAGAGTGAGATCCTGCATGGCGCAATGGTAATACTATTGGCGCATGCGGCCCAGTCCACGACGGCAACCGCCGCCCCCCGGTTGCCATGCGCCCGGCATTCCCCGCGCGCCCATGGCCGACGTCGTCGCCGACCGCCTCGGCGCCGACATCGTCGCCGGCGTGCTGCGACCGGGGGACGGGTTCACGCTGCAGGGCCTCATCGATCGATTCGCGGTCTCGCGCACCGTCGCCCGCGAGGCGATGCGACTCCTCGAAGAGATGTCGCTCGTGGCGGCGCGGCCGCGGATCGGCATCACCGTCCTGCCCCCCGACGCGTGGGACCGCTTCAACCCCCGCCTCATCCGCTGGCGCCTCGACTCGCCGCACCGCGACGAGCAACTCCGGTCCCTCACCGAGCTCAGGGAGGCCGTCGAGCCGGCGGCGGCCCGGTTGGCCGCCGAGCGCGCGACCCCGGCGGAGCGCGAGCGGCTCGTGCGCCTGGCCCACGACCTGCGCGACGCCGCCACGACGATCGACGGGGCCACCCTGGCGCGCATCGACATCGACTATCACACCGCTCTGCTGGCCGCCTCCCACAACGAGATGTTCGCCGCGCTGACCGGCGCCGTCGCGGAGGTGCTCGACGGCCGCATCCGCCTCGGCCTGCAGCCCAGCCCGCCCGAGGCCGACGCCCTCGACCTGCACCTGCTGCTCGCGAGGTCCGTGGCGGACGGCGACCGCGCGGCAGCCGAACGGCACGCCCGGGCCCTGGTCCACGAGGTCCGCGACGCCCTCGCCCGGCGATGACCGGGGTGTAACCTCCGCCCCATGCGTGTCGCCTTCATCTCGCTCCACACCTCCCCCGCCGAGCGGGCCGGCACGGCCGACGCCGGCGGGATGAACGTGCTGATCCGCGCCCTGGCCATCGCGCTGCGGCAGGCGGGGATCGACGTGGAGTTCTTAACGCGCCGCTCGTCGCCGGGCCAGCCGGCCACGCACGTGCTGGAGGACGGGATCGTGCTCCACCACGTCGACGCCGGACCGCCCCGGCCCCTGCCTAAGAGCCAGATCGACCAGCACATCGACGAGTTCCGCGCCAACCTGGGGTCCCTCGACCGCTTCGACCTCGTGCACTCCCACCACTGGATGTCCGGCGTCGCCGCCATCCCGCTCGCCCGCGAGGCGGGCATCCCGCACCTCATGACCTTCCACTCGGTGGCCGCCCACCCCAACTCCTCGCTCCGCGACGGCGAGCCGGCGGAATCCCCCGCGCGCCTCGACGGCGAGATCTACTGCGCCACGCAGTCCGATCTGATCCTCGCCGTCAGCCGGCACGAAGCCGCGGTCGTCATCGGCCGCTGCCAGGCCGACCCTGAGCAGGTGATGATCGTCCGGCCCGGCGTCGACACCGAGCTGTTCCACCCGGCCGACGGCGAGGTCTGGACGCCGGACCCGCGCGTCGCGCCCGGCTACCTCCTCTTCGCGGCCCGGCTCCAGCCGCTCAAGGCGCCCGATGTCGCCATCCGCGCCCTCGCGCTCCTTCCGGAGGCGGAACGGCCGCACCTCGTGGTGGTCGGCCAGGCGTCCGCGGACTTCGCGGACTACGAGGCGGAACTACACCGCCTCGTCGCAGACCTCGACCTGACCTCCGTCGTCACGTTCCTCCCGGGCCAGGACCGCGAGTCCTTCGCGCGCATCATGCGGCACGCGAGCATCATGCTCGTGCCGTCGCACTCGGAGACCTTCGGGCTGGTCGCCCTGGAGGCGTCATCCTCGGGCGTCCCGACCCTGGCGGCCGCCGCGGGCGGGCTCACCGAGGCGATCTGCAACGGCCACACCGGCGATCTCGTCCCCACGCACGATCCTCGGGATTGGGCCGAGGCTCTGCTGCGTCTCCTCCGCGACCCGGAGCGGCGCGCGCGCATGGCCGTGACGGCCCGGGAGCGCGCCGAGACGATGACGTGGGCGCACGTGGCGGACCGCACGCTTCAGGCCTACCGGCGCGCCATCGCCAACGGCGCGGTCAAGCACGTCACCTTCATCCACGCCCACCCCGACGACGAGACGCTCGCCTCGGGCGCCCTCATCGCGCACCTCGTGGACGAGGGCCTGAAGGTGTCGGTGCTGACGTGCACGCGCGGCGAGATGGGCGCCGTCGTCCCCGGGCCGTTGTCACATCTCGCGGGGACCCCGGCGCTGGAGCAGCGCCGCGAGGCCGAACTCGCGGGCGCCCTCGACTCCCTGGGCGTCCACGCCCACGCCTATCTCGGCATGCCGCCGGCCCGCGCCGCGGACGAGCCGCGCCGCTACCTCGACTCCGGCATGCGGTGGATCGCCGACGGTGTCGCGGGGCCGGGCGAGCAGGCCGATGAACGGTCCCTGACGTCCGCCGACGAGGCGGAGGCGACCGCGGACATCGCGGCGTTCCTCCGGAAGATGCACACGGATCTGGTCGTCAGCTACGACGACGACGGGGGCTACGGCCACCCGGACCACGTGCGCGCCCACCATCTGAGCCGCGCCGCGGCCGAGGAGGTCGGGATCCCGTTTGCCGCGTTGACCACCAACCGTGAGCTCGCGGCGCGCTGGTTCGACCTGGAGGGATACCGCCCGCGGGTGGCCAAGGCGCTGCGCCACCACCGGACCCAGCTGACGGTGCACGAGGACGACCGCTCGATCACGCACAGCGGCGGCCAGCCGGACACGATCGTCACGTCGACGGGCCTGCGCGGTGAGGTCCCGCACCTGCCGTGAACCCGGCGGTGTGACGTATCTCACTGCCGTGAGCGGGATCCGGGCTCGCCGGGGTCTTTCAGCTCACTGGTGTGAGTTCTGTCACGCCGCAGGGCGCTGAGCCCCGCGACTCTCCTGCACCGCGACCACCGCGAACACGAGCATCCCCGCCGCTGGCACGACCAACAGCGCGTACTGCCACGTGATGACCGCGGCGAGCCCCAGTGCCACCGCGGTCATCACAGCCGCGAACGGATCGCGGGCGAGGCGCCCGGGCGACGAGGCCACCACGGCCCACCACGTCCGCCCGGGCCGCCACGACGCGGCCGCCGTCACCACCACGAGGGCGGCAGCCGCGGCCGCGACGCTCAGGACGACCGCCACCGCCGCCGCACCCGGCAGCCCGCCGTCGCGCGCGATGGCGATGTCCAACACGATCAGGAGCGCCACCAGCAGCGACGCCGCCCCGACGACGACGCCCCCGGGCACGGCCCGGCGCACGTCGTCGACGAACTGCCCCACCGTCGCCCCCTCACCACGCAGGAACCTGCGCAGGTGGGACGCGCCGGCCGCGAACGCGGCGGGCCAGGTCACCACCGGCAGGCTCGCGACGGCCACGAGGATGCCGACCCACAGCACCTCGCCCAGCAGCGCGAACTTCGACGCCGCCCCGGGCCAGCGCAGCACGCTCCCGTCCGCGGGTTCGGTGATCGCGAACCGCGACCTCCGACTCATCCCTTCAGCCCCTGGGTCGAGACCCCCTCGACGAGGAAGCGCTGGAAGATGATGAAGAACAGCAGGATGGGCAGCAGCGCCAGCACCGACACCGCGACCGTGGCGCCGTAGTCCGACGAGCTGGTCTGGTCGTTGAAGACGCGCAGCGCGAGCGGCAGCGGGTAGTTGTCGGGCGAGTTCAGGTACAGCAGCGGGCCGAGGAAGTCGTTCCAGCTCCAGATGAACGCGAAGATCGACGCCGACACGAGCGCGGGCTTGATCAACGGCAGGATGATCAGCCAGAAGATCCGCCAGTGGCCGCAGCCGTCGATCCGGGCGGCCTCGTCCATGTCGCGCGGCAGGCCGCGGATGAACTGGACGATGAGGAAGACGAAGAACGCCTCCACGGCCAGGAACTTGCCCAGCAGCAGCGGGACGAACGTGTCGACCAGATCGAGCCGGCGGAACAGCATGTACTGGGGGATGATCAGGACGTGGAACGGCAGCAGGAGCGTGCCGATCATGACGGCGAACCAGGCCCCGTTGCCCCGGAAGCGGATGCGCGCGAACGCGTAGGCGGCGAGCGAGGCCGAGATGACGATCCCCACCACCGACAGCGAAGCCAGGATGAACGAGTTGAGGAAGAACCGCCACAGCGGCACGCCTCCCACGCCCTCCAGCACCTTGAAGTAGTTGCCGATCGTCGGGTTCTCGGGCAGGAACGCCTGGTTGGCGCCGAACTCGGCGGTGGGCTTGAACGACGCCGACACCATCCACGCGAGCGGGTAGAGGATGACCGCGGTGAGGGCCACCATGGCGACGACCCAGGCGACCGTGGTCCACGTGCGCCGGCGGCGGAGGCTGCCGGTGCGGGTGGCGGTCCGGTCGCGGTCGACGGTGGTGGCGCTCATCGCTTGTCTCCCGAGTAGTGCACCCACGAGTTCGAGGTGCGGAACATGATCACCGCGATGATGCCGACGGCGATCAGCAGCACCCAGGCCATCGCCGACGCGTAGCCCATCTGGGTGTTGGTGAAGGCTCGCGTGTAGAGGTAGACGGTGTAGAAGTTGGTCGCGCCCGCCGGTCCCCCGGTGCCCGAGCCGATGATGTAGGCGGAGGCGAAGACCTGGAACGCGTGGATCATCTCCAGCAGCAGGTTGAAGAAGATCACCGGCGAGAGCATAGGCAGCGTCACGTTGCGGAACTTGCCCAGCGGGCCCGCACCGTCGACGGAGGCGGCCTCGTACAGCTCGGCCGGGACCTGCTTGAGGCCCGCCAGGAAGATGACCATGGGGGCGCCGAACTGCCAGACGGCCAGCAGGATCATCATGGGCAGGATGAGGGCCGGGATCCCGACCCAGCCGCCGATGTCGATGCCGAAGATGCGCAGCGAGCTGTCGACGGGGCCACCCGTGGAGAACATGGCGCGCCACACGATGGCGATGCTGACCGAAGCGCCGATGAGCGACGGCGCGTAGAACGCCGACCGGAAGAACCCGGTGCCCTTCGAGCGGTAGTTGAGCAGCATGGCCACGGCCAGGGCGGCCAGCAGCTTGATGGGGGTCCCGACGAGGACGTACAACAGCGTGATCCGGACCGAGCCCCACCACACCTCGTCGTCCATCATGCGGGCGAAGTTGTCGAGGCCGATGAACTCGGTCTTGCCGAAGATGCTGTAGTTCGTGAAGGCCAGATACAGCGAGAAGAGCATGGGCCCGGCGGTCAGGAGGAAGAACCCGATCAGCCAAGGGGTGAGGAACAGATAGCCGGCGGCGTCCTCGCGCCGCTGCAGGGCACGCCTGCGCCGGGGGGCGGGGGCCGAGCCACCCGCCCCGGCGGGTGCGCCGCCACGGGCCCGGTCACGTACCGGGTCCGTGGCGGCGTCCGCCGCGTGGGTCGCGATCGTCATGGGGTGCTCCGTGGTCACCCGAGGATGACGTCGGCCTCGGCGAAGAACTGCTCGACAGCCTCGTCGACGGTGACGGCACCCAGACCGAGGGCCTTGCCGAGATCCCAGAACTTCTGCTCCAGCGCGCCGTAGCCGACGACGGGGACGGGCGGGGCGTCGCCGATGCGGTCAGCGACCGAGTCGAGGAAGTCAGCGACCTGCTTGTCCGGGCCTTCGAGCACGGCGCCGTCGAGCTTGCTGCTGGAGGCGGGGAAGCCCAGCGTCGTGCCGAAGATCTCGCCGGCCTTCTCGCTGTTGACGACATAGTCGAGGAACAGCGCCGCGGCCTCCGGGTGCTCGGTGTCGGCTGAGATGGCCATCTGCAGGCCGGCCTGGCGGTAGAGGTCCTTCGCGCCCTCCTTGGCGGTGGGCGGCGCCACCATGGCGATCGACTGTGCTCCCGAGTCGGCCAGG
>Ga0247728_10172_pt1 | contig 9926 bp, 8 predicted proteins | sample SalenrCarbi39_FD_183048 | JGI IMG/M metagenome (GOLD analysis project Ga0247728, IMG submission 183048) | Saline wetland microbial communities from Lincoln, Nebraska, United States - Carb-i39 | ecosystem: Environmental > Aquatic > Non-marine Saline and Alkaline > Salt marsh | place: USA: Nebraska...
CAACGCCGCGGTGATCACCTACTTCGGCGACGGTGCGACCAGCCAGGGCGACGTGAACGAGTCGTTCGTGTTCGCGTCCTCGTTCGGGGCCCCGGTGGTGTTCTTCTGCCAGAACAACCAGTGGGCCATCTCCGAGCCCATCGCCCTGCAGTCGCGGATCCCGCTGTACCAGCGCGCCCGGGGGTTCGGCTTCCCAGGCGTCCAGGTGGACGGCAATGACGTGCTGGCGGTCAAGGCCGTCACGGACTGGGCGATGGCCCGCGCGCGGGCGGGCGACGGGCCGGCGTTCATCGAGGCCTTCACGTACCGCATGGGGGCGCACACCACCTCCGACGACCCGACGAAGTACCGCGAGCGCGCCGACGAGGAGGCCTGGCGCGGCCGCGACCCGATCGCGCGCCTCACCACCTACCTGCGCGGCATGGGCGCCATCGACGACGCGTGGCAGGACGCCGTGGAGGCGGAGGCCAAGGAGTTCGGGGCCGCGGCCCGGGCCGCCATCCCGACGCTCGAGGCCACGACGATGGAGCGCCTCTTCGACACCGTCTACGCCGAGCCCACCGTGGCGTTGGAGGCGCAGCGCCGCGAGTACGCCGAGTTCGCCGCCGCCCTGGAGGAGGACGCATGAGCGAGACCCTGACCATGGCCAAGGCCCTGAACCGGGGGCTGCGCCGCGCGCTGCAGGCGGACCCGAAGGTCCTCCTCGCGGGAGAGGACATCGGCAAGCTCGGCGGCGTCTTCCGCATCACCGAGGGCCTGCAGGCGGAGTTCGGTGAGAACCGCGTCGTGGACTCGCCGCTGGCCGAGTCCGGGATCATCGGCACCGCCGTCGGGCTCGCGATGCGCGGCTACCGGCCCGTCGTCGAGATCCAGTTCGACGGCTTCGTCTTCCCCGGCTTCTCGCAGATCGTCACCCAGGTGGCCAAGATGCACATGCGGACCGGCGGGCACACGCCCATGCCGATGGTGATCCGGATCCCGTTCGGCGGCGGCATCGGCGCGATCGAGCACCACTCCGAGTCCCCGGAGGCCTACTTCGCGCACACGCCTGGGCTCAAGCTCGTCGCCTGCTCCAACGCCAACGACGCCTACTGGATGATCCAGCAGGCCATCCAGTCCGACGACCCGGTCGTCTTCCTGGAGCCGAAGCGCCGCTACCACGTCAAGGGCGCGGTCAACTTCACGGCCCGGCCCGCCCCCATGCACCAGGCACAGGTGTCGCGCTACGGCACCGACGCCACGCTGCTGTGCTACGGCCCGATGGTCAAGACCTGCCTGGACGCGGCCGCCGTGGCGGCGGAGGAAGGGACGTCGCTCGAGGTCGTCGACCTGCGCACGCTGAGCCCCCTCGACTGGGTGACGATCGAGTCGTCGGTGCGGCGCACGAAGCGCGCCATCGTCGTGCACGAGGCGCCGAAGACCCTCGGCCTGGGCGCCGAGATCGCCGCGAAGCTGCACGAGGACCTGTTCTACGTGATGGAATCGCCGGTGCTGCGCGTGGCCGGCTACGACATGCCCTACCCGCCCAGTCGCGTCGAGGAGGAGTACCTGCCCGGCGTGGACCGGATCCTCGACGCCGTCGACCGGTCGCTCGCGTACTAGGAGTGGTGAGATGAAGCGTCAGTTCCTGTTGCCGGACCCGGGCGAGGGCCTCCTGGAGGCGGAGATCGTCGCCTGGCGGGTCGCCGCCGGCGACGTCGTCGAGGTCAACGACGTGTTGGTCGAGATCGAGACCGCCAAGTCCCTGGTCGAGCTGCCGTCGCCGTTCGCCGGGACCGTCGCCGCGCTCCTGGTGGCGGAGGGCACCACGGTCGAGGTGGGCACGCCCATTGTCGAGATCGACGACGGCGCCGAGCCGGAGCCGGACGACGCCGGACCCAACCTCGTCGGCTACGGTGCCTCCGACGGTGCGCCCACGCGGAGGCGACGCCGCACGCGCGAGACCCCCGACCATGCCTCCGCGGCGGCGGCCATGTCGGCCGCCTACGACCAGCACGAGCCGGGCCGGCGGGCCGACGAGGTGCAGCCCGCCACCGTCGTCACGGCTCAGGCGAGCGGAGACCCGCTGCCGACCCCCGGCACCGCACCATCCGAGTCCCAACTCGTCCTTGCCTCCGACCCGGGCGACGCGAAGGCCAAGCCGCCGGTGCGCAAGTACGCCAAGGACCTGGGCGTGGACCTCGGGATCGTCATCGGCACGGGCCCCGACGGCACCATCACCCGCCGCGACGTCGAGGCGGCCGCCGCGTTCCGGTACCTGGACGAGCAGCCCGCGCAGGGCCGCATCCTCAACGACCACGCCGCGTTCCAGGCGTCCGGGCCACGCATCGGCGACGCCGACGCGGCGCCGGGCCAGCCGCACGCCGGCACCTCGTTCAGCGGCTCCAGTTTCGGCGCGGGCTTCGGCCCCTCCGAGGGGCTGGGCGGCTTCGATCCGCGCCAGGGCCGCGCCGAGCGCCGCGTCCCGATCAAGGGCGTGCGCAAGGTGACGGCCGAGAACATGGTGCGGTCCGTCCAGACGCACGTCCACGTCACCGAGTGGATCACCGTCGACGTCAGCGCCACCATGGACTTCGTCGAGACCCTCAAGGGCCGCCGGGAGTTCACGGGGCTACGCGTCTCGCCGCTGCTCGTCTACGCCAAGGCCATCTGCCTGGCGCTGGAGCGGAACCCGGAGCTGAACTCGTCGTGGGACGAGGAGCGCCAGGAGATCGTCTACTACGGCGACGTCAACCTCGGCATCGCCGCCGCCACGCCCCGGGGGCTCATGGTCCCCAACATCAAGGGCGCGGACCGGCTGAGCCTGCTGCAGCTGTGCCAGGCGATCAACCAGCTGGTGCAGGTGTCGCGGGAGGGCAAGCTCCAGCCGGGCGACTACGCCGCCGGCACGTTCACCATCACCAACGTCGGCGTGTTCGGCGTCGACGCCGGGACGCCCATCATCAACGGCGACGAATCCGCGATCTTCTGCATGGGATCGATCCAGCGCCGCCCGTGGGTGGTCGGGACGGGCGCCGACGAGCGGGTCGTGCCGCGCTGGGTGACGACGCTCGCGGTGGCGTTCGACCACCGGGTCGTCGACGGCGAGCAGGGGTCGCGCTTCCTGCACGACGTTGCGTCCATCCTCCAGGAGCCCGCGCTGGCGTTGCTGTTCTGATCCGCCACACTGTCCCCATGCCCGCGCCCACCCGGTTCCACGTCGACCTCGACGCCATCCACGCCAACCTCGCGGTCGCCCGCGACCTGGCCGGCGGGCGCACGGTGCTCGCCGCGGTCAAGGCGAACGCCTACGGGCACGGCCTGGTCGAGGTGGCGCGCAGCATCGAGCAGCGCGGATCCGCGGACTGGCTGGGCGTCGCCGTGACCGACGAGGCGAGCCGGCTCCGCGCGGCCGGGGTCCGGCTGCCCATCCTCAAGTTCACGCCCACCTTCGACGACGACCTCGCCGAGGCCGTCGCCGCCGACGTCACGCTCTCGGTCGGGACGGCCGGGGCCATCGACGCCGCGCAGGCCGCGGCCGCCGCCGCGCGCGCCACCGTCGACGTGCACCTGAAGCTCGACACCGGCATGCGACGCGTCGGCGCCGATCCGGCGGACGCCGTCGACCTGGCCCGCCGCATCGACTCCGCCGCCAACCTGCGCCTGGGGGGAGTGTTCACGCATCTGCCCATCAGCGACGTCGCGGCGGGGAGCGCGTTCACCCGCGACCAACTGGCGCGGTTCGAGGCCGCCGTCGCGGAGGTCGAGGCGGCCGTCGGCCCCGTCGAGCACGTGCACGCCGCGAACTCCGGCGCCCTGCTGGGCCACGACCTCGGGCGCACGACCATGGTGCGCCCGGGCATCATGCTGTACGGCTCCTACCCCGACGCCGAGACGCCGAGGACAAGGGCGCTGCACGACGTGGGCCGCTGGGTGTCGCGCCTGAGCTTCGTCAAGCGGGTGGAGGCAGGGGAGAGCGTCGGATACGGCCGGTCCTGGATCGCGCCCCGCGACACGTGGATCGGCACGGTGGCCGTCGGCTACGGCGACGGGTACTCGCGGCTCCTGTCGTCGCGGGGGCGGATGCTCATCGCCGGCCGGTCCTACCCGGTGGTCGGGCGGGTGTGCATGGACCAGACGATGATCGACCTCGGCCCGGACGAGCCGACGGCGGCCGTGGGCGACGAGGTGGTGCTGATGGGGGTCAGCGGTGCCGAGCGCATCGGGGTCGAGGAACTCGCCCGGCTCATGGACACGATCACCTACGAGGTGACCTGCCTCATCACGGACCGGGTGCCGCGCGCGTACTGACCGGCTACTCCGCCGGGCCCGAGGCCTCCGAGGCGCCCTCCGCGTGCCCCGACGAGGTCCGGGGCCGCCGGCTGGGGAACTCGTTCATGGCGTGGATCGCGATGGCGCGGGTGGACCAGCCGTCGACCGCGGCGCCCACGCCACCGCCCACGAGCGGGATCCCGCGGGCCAGGCGCAGGCCGAGCCGCTTGCCGGTGACCTGGTTGAGGGCACGGTCGAGCAGCGCCCGCGACACCTGCCCGTCGAGCCGCGCGTCGAACACCGGCGCCGTCGCCACGACCAGCGGCGAACTGGGGAGCACGCCGGTGCTCACCAGGTGCGCCATGGCGCCCGGGCCGAGCATGACCATGAGGATCGCCGTGCGGACGCGCGGGTCGCCCACCTCGTAGCCGCGCAGGTGGGCGATGCCGGACACCAGGCGGGCCTGCAGGAACGACGACGCCGCGATGTTGGCGGGGATCGTGAGCAGGGAGACGAAGAAGCCGCCCCAGTTCGTCGCGAAGCCCTGGCCGCCCGCCATGGCGACGTGCTGGGCGATCATCCGCGACACGGCGGCCTCGGGGTCGCTGCGCTGGGCGAGCAGCTGATTGGCGGCCTGCTTGGCGCCCGGGAGCTTCCCCTTGCCCTCGATGGCCAGCTGCAGGAGTTCGTGGAAGACGTCGGCGGTGAACCCTTCGGCCACCGCGACGACACGCTGATCGCTCATGCGGTCCCCTTTCCGAGTTCAAGCGTCGCACACGCACCCAAACCCGTCGACCCCTCCCGGACGGTCGGTGCCGCCTGCCAGACTGGGACGATGCTGGGCGTGACGTTCGGCCGGCCGCACGACTGGCCGGGCCAGGATCTCATCGGGTACTCCGAGGAGTTCAGCCCTGCCCTGGCGCTGGAGGGATACCGCTGCGGCGTCTTCCCGATGCCCCTGGAGCCGGACGCGCCCGAGATGGGGTGGTGGTCGCCCATGTTGCGGGGGCTCCTGCCCATCCGCGGGCTGCACGTGACGAGGTCGCTGCGCCGCTCCGCCCGGAGCTACACCACGACGGTCGACGCCGCGTTCGACCAGGTCGTCGACGCCTGCGCGGACCCGGCGCGCCCGCACGGCTGGATCGACGAGCGCGTCGCGTCGGTCTACCGCACCCTGCACCGCGGAGGCTGGGCGCACTCCGTCGAGACGTGGGACGGCGAGGGGCGGCTCGTCGGCGGCCTGTACGGCGTGCACGTCGGGGGCATGTTCGCCGGCGAGTCGATGTTCCATCACCCGACGCTCGGACGCGACGCGTCCAAGGTGGCGCTGCTGCGGCTCGCCGTGGAGCTGACCGACGTCGGAGTCACGCTGCTCGACGTCCAGTGGCTGACGGAGCACCTCGGGACGCTGGGCGCGTACGAGGTGCCCCGCGAGGAGTATCTGACGCGCCTCGACCGGGCGCTGGCGCTGCCGGGGCTGCGGTGGTCCGGACGCGGCAGCATGGACGGGGCGGCCCTGACGGCCGCGTGGCAGAGCAGCCGCGGCGGGCTGTCGCTGAGAGGAGGACCCGATGCCTGAACTTCCTGAGGTGGCGGCGCTCGTCAACGCCCTCGATGCGAAGGCGCGCGGCCGGGTGATCGCGGAGGGCCACCTGGTGTCCTTCGCCGCGCTCAAGACCTACCGGGTGCCGCTGACGGCACTGGCCGGGCTGGAGATCGACGGCGTCAGCCGGCACGGCAAGTTCATCGACGTCGCCGCCCAGGGCGTGCACCTCATCGTGCACCTCGCCCGGGCCGGCTGGGTCACGTGGCACGAGGTCGCGCCCAAGGTCCCGGCCAAGCCCGGCAAGTCGGGGCTCGCGCTTCGGATCGTGCTCGACGACGGGTCGGGGTTCAGCGTGACCGAGGCCGGCACCCAGAAGCACCTGGCGGTCTACGTGGTCGAGGACCCGGCCGAGGTGCCCGGGATCGCGGCGCTCGGCCCGGACCCCATGGACCCCGCCTTCACGGCCGATGACCTGCGCGCCATCCTGGCGCGCGCCGGTCGCGCCCAGATCAAGGGCGTCCTGCGTGATCAGAAGGTGCTGGCCGGCATCGGCAACGCCTACAGCGACGAGATCCTCCACGCAGCCCGCCTGAGCCCCTTCAAGCCGGCCGACACACTCGACGAGGCCGCGGTCGCGCACTTGTTCGGGCACCTCCGGCGTGTGCTGGGTGACGCCATCGGCTCGGCCGCCGGGGTCCCCATCGATCAGCTGAAGGACGCCAAGCGGGCGGGGATGCGCGTCCACGGCCGGACCGGACAGACGTGTGACGTGTGCGGCTCGACCATCGCGGAGGTGTCCTTCGCGGACTCGTCGCTGCAGTACTGCCCGGGCTGCCAGACGGGCGGCAAGCGCCTGGCCGACCGTCGCATGTCCAAACTGCTCAAGTGACCGGCCGCGGCACCCTACGATGAGCGCATGACTGACGGGGGCGTGAAGCGCGAGGTCCGGGACAAGGCGAAGCAGGTCGAGGACCATCCCGCCGCCGCCTGGTGGGCCGCCGCCGGCCACGTCGTCAACGGCATCGTGCACGCCATCATCGGGGCGATCGCCATCGGCGTCGCCCGGGGCACCGGCGGGTCCGCGGACCAGTCCGGCGCCATGCGCGCCATCGACGCCCACCCCCTCGGCTCGATCGGGCTGTGGGTGGTCGGGATCGCGCTGCTGGGCCTGGCGGCCTATTCGGTGATCCTCGCCATCGGCGAATCGCGACACGACAAGAGCGACGCGGCCAAGAGTGCCGGGCGCGCCGTCATGTACGTCGCCGTCGGCGCGGCCGCGCTCACGTACGCCACGGGCGGCTCGTCGGACGGCGAGGAGGCGACGGAGTCCCTGAGCGCGCAGCTGCTGCAGTCCTGGTGGGGGTCCGGGCTGCTGGTGATCGCCGGCGTGGTGATCGTCGCGATCGGCGTCGGCATGATCATCCGGGGCGTGACCCGGTCGTTCCTCGACGACGTCGACATGCCGCCCCACTTCCGCACGACGTTCGTCTGGCTCGGGATCGGCGGCTACGTCGCCAAGGGGATCGCCGTGGCGATCGTCGGGATCCTGTTCGTCGTGGCGGTCGTCACCCGCGACCCGTCCAGCACGGGCGGTCTCGACGGCGCACTCAAGGCGCTGGTCGAGGTGCCCGGGGGACAGGCGCTGCTCATCGCCGTCGCGGTGGGCCTCATCCTCTACGGCATCTTCTGCCTCGCCCGCGCCCGGACCACGGCGCGGCGCGCGGGCTGATCAGGCGCCCTTGACGCTCGAACCTCTGATCACGAGGCGGCAGGGGCGGCTCTCGACGCCGGGCGTCGTCGTCCCGGCGATCGACTCGAACACGCGCTGGGCGGCGAGTCGGCCGAGCGCCTCGAAGTCCATGTCGACGCTGGTGAGTTGCGGCCGGGACCCGAGCGCGAGGATCTCCCAGTTGTCGAAGGAGACGACGGCGACCTGATCCGGCACGCCGACGCCACGGTCGCGCAGGGTGTCGAGGGCGCCGCGGGCGATCTGATCGGACGCGCAGATGATGGCGTCCACATCGGGCGACTCGGCGAGGATGGCGTCGGCGGCGGCACGCCCCCACGCCTCGGACCACGAGCCGAACGAGTGCGGGGGCAAGAGGTCGAGTCCTGCGGCGCCCAGCGTGGACGTGATGCCCGCGATGCGATCGTGCGCGGCGGCGTAGGTGACGTCGCCGCGGATGTGCGCGATCCGCCTGCGGCCGAGCGAGAGCAGGTGCTCGACCACCATGATGCCGGCGCCGACGTTGTCCGGCACGATCGACACGTCCTGAGGGTCGGCCGAGGGGGCATACGCATACACGACCGGGACCGGGAGGTCGCGTCCGATCGAGGGCCGGGGGTCGGTTCGTGAGCCGACGACGATGAGGCCGTCGACGCGCCGCGCCAGGAGCGTGGAAAGGTGGTGGCGCTCGCGGATGACGTCCTCCCTCGCGTCGCACAGCAACACGGACATGCGCTCGGCGCCGAACGCGTCCTCCGCGCCCATGAGGATCGGGATGGAGAACCGGCCGTCGAGGTCGGAGGCCAGCAGCCCGACGGTGCCCGTCTGTCCCGAGGCGAGGTTCCTCGCCAGCGCGTTCGGGGTGAACGAGAGCCGGGCGGCCGCCTCCTCGACCCGCCGCCTCGTCTCGGCGCCGACGTCGTCGCGCCCGTTGAGCGCCTTCGACGCGGTGGCGACGGAGACGCCCGCCGCCTCCGCCACGTCCCGCAGGGTCACCGCCCTCGCCATCGACATGCCTTTCCCGTTTCGAAACCGTTACCGACGATGCTAGCAAGATCCGTTGACAGAGCGCCAGATTGAGTGTTAAATATGACCGAAAACGTTTTCGAGAATTTCGAGAACAGCCGGTCGCGATGTCGCAGGCCGGCCGGAACGAAGGAGATCCGATGTCGGGACACACCCCCACGCTCACCCGGCGCCTCGCGCTCGCCGGACTGATCGCCGGCGCCACGGCGCTGGCGGCCTGCGGCAGCGGCACGCCCACCTCCACCAGCCCGGCGGCATCCGGATCCGCCTCGGCCGACGGCGGCGGTTCGGGCACCGTGACCGTGTGGCACTACTTCTCGGACCCCAACCAGGTCGCCCTGATGGACCGGTACGCCGAACTGTTCGAGGCCGCCAATCCGGGCTCCACCGTCGACAACGTCTATGTCCCGTACGACCAGATGAACTCCAAGCTCGTGGCCGCCGCCGGCGCCAGTGAGGGCCCCGACATCGCAGTCTTCAACGGGGCGGAGACCTCGACGCTGGCGCTCGCCGGCGTGCTGGCCCCGCTGGACGACCACCTGGGGGGCTTCGCAGACGCGGGCCAGCTGCCGGACTCCGTGCTCCACAAGCTGGAGGACCAGACGTTCGCCGTCCAGGGCTACGTCAACCTGCTGGGTCTCTGGTACAACGCGGACATCCTCGCCGAGATCGGCGTCGAGCCGCCCACCAGCATGGACGAGCTCGAGGCCGCCATGGAGAAGGCGAAGGCCGCCGGCTACGAGGGCATCACCCTGAGTGGTCTGCCGCAGGGCCAGGGCGAGTGGCAGGCCTATCCGTGGCTCACCTCCGAGGGCTTCACCTACGAGAGCCCGGACGCCGGAGCGTTGGCCGCCGGTCTGGCCCGCGTCAAGGGCTGGGTCGACAACGGCTACCTGTCGCAGGAGGCTGTGACGTGGGACCAGACGGTGCCCTTCCAGCAGTTCGCGGCCGGCAAGGTCGCCTTCGCCGAGAACGGCAACTGGCAGATGGGCACTGCGAAGTCGGACGCACAGTTCGAGTACGGGGTGGCGAAGCTGCCGCTGTCCGAGTCGGGCAAGGTCTACCTCGGCGGCGAGGGCCAGGGCATCGGCGCGTTCTCCGCTGACCCGGAGCTCGCCTGGAAGTACCTCGAGTCCTCCTACCTCTCCATCGACGGCCAGCTCGCCGCCGCGGAGATCGTCGGCTCCATCCCCTCGCGGCTCGACGCCGCGCAGGACGAGGCCGTCACCAGCAACGAACTGCTCAAGCCCTTCGCCGAGACGGTCGCCGACTTCGGAGCCAACTACCCCGACGCGGTCATCCCGCCCGCAGCTGTGGCTGACGTGCAGCTCACGGTCGGGCAGGCATGGTCGGCCGTCCTCGGCGGCCAGCAGTCCC
>Ga0247728_10175_pt1 | contig 9687 bp, 10 predicted proteins | sample SalenrCarbi39_FD_183048 | JGI IMG/M metagenome (GOLD analysis project Ga0247728, IMG submission 183048) | Saline wetland microbial communities from Lincoln, Nebraska, United States - Carb-i39 | ecosystem: Environmental > Aquatic > Non-marine Saline and Alkaline > Salt marsh | place: USA: Nebraska...
GACGGGGTGACCGTTGAGGTGCACCCGGCCAGGAAGGAGCCTCTCCAAGGCCGCCTGCAGGTGGTCGCGGAGGCCGGTCAGGCGCCCGGCCTCGCCTGCTTCGACGGACCGGCCCGCGAGCAGCGCGGCATGCCCGAACCCGGCGATGTAGGCGACGTTCTCCGTCCCCGCGCGAAGTCCGCCCTCCTGTCCACCTCCGCCGACGAGCGGGCGTAGTCGGACGCCGTCGCGGACCCACAGCGCGGCAACCCCCTTGGGGGCATACATCTTGTGTCCGACGACGGTGAGGAGGTCGACGCCGAGCTCCGCGACGTCGACGTGGACTTTCCCGGCCGACTGCGCGGCGTCGCAGTGGACCAGCACGCCGCGGGAGTGCGCGGCGCGCGCGATCTCGGCGATCGGTTGGATGGTGCCGGTCTCGTTGTTGGCGTGCATGACGCTGACCATCACGGTCGATTCGGTGATCGCCGCGGCGACGGCCCCGGGGTCGACGAGGCCGTCCCCGTCGACGCCGAGGACGGTGACGTCGACACCGTGGAGCTCCGCCAAATCGGCGCACGCCGCGAGCACCGCGGGGTGTTCGGTCGCCTGGGTGATGACCTGCGGGCGTCCGCCCTCCCGCCGGTTCGCGAGAACGGCGCCTCTGATGGCGAGCGCGTCGGCCTCCGAACCGCTGCCGGTGAACACCACCCGGCCGTGCTGCCCGCCGATGAGGTCGCTGACCTGCATGCGCGCTACCTCGACGGCCTGCCGGGCCGCCTGGCCGTACGCATGGCTGCTCGACGGGTTGCCGAACTCCCGCGACAGGAAGGGCAGCATGGCCTCGAGTACCGCCGGGTCGACGGGCGTGGTGCCGTTGTAGTCCAAGTAGACCGGGCGGCCCACCATGGCCGGGTGAGGAGCGTTCATGGGTCTAGAAGACCAGCACCTTGTCCGCCGCGAGGGTGTTGTCGGTGAGTTCCTCCATGGTGGAGCGGCGGGCGCCCTCGACCAGCATCTCGGGGGTGATGCCCCGCGCGTCCATGCAGGTGCCGCAGCACAGGATCTCGCCGCCGTTGCGGGTGACCGTGCCGAGCATGCGGTCGAGCTTGTAGTAGCCGTCGGGCGTCTTCTGGCCCGCCATCGCCGCGGTGACGCCGTCGCCCATGAGGAAGACGGTGGTGTCGACGCCCTCGCGCTTGGCCATGGAGGCGGCGAGCCGGATGGCGTTGTAGGTGGAATCGAGCCCGTAGGCCGAGCCGTTGATGATGATGAGGGTCTTCATGGTGGTTCCTTTCGATGATGGTGGCTGGCGCACGCTCCGATGTTCGAGACGTGACTGCCGAGCCGATATTCAATGAGATCCTTGAATAGGATGGTAGCAATGATGGGACACGACTACAGTGGCCGCTTGCAGTTTTTCGAACAGATCAGGGTTGGTGTGCGTCGGGTAGATGATCGAGAGGTGAAGCCGCGCTGGTCGGCCGCCGCCACGACGAGGTCCGTGCTCTTCGTCGTGGTCCTCTATGCGCTGACGGGCGGGCTGGTCTACCTGTTCTTCACGGACCAGCGCACGGCCGTCACTGACTGGTCTGACATGCGGCTGCTGGCTCTCTTGTTCTTCCTCCCCACCGTCTTCCGCTACTACATCGGACTGGTGACGGCACCGCTGTTCGACGCCCTCATGTGGTGGCGACGCCGACGGAGCAGGCACGCCCGACGCGGGTTCGAGCCGTCTGTGTCGGTCGTCATCCCAGCGTGGAACGAGGAGGTGGGTGTCGTCACGACCATCCGGTCGATTCTCCAGAGCAACTACCGCAACCTCGAAGTGATCGTCATCAACGACGGCTCCACCGACGACACCGACGCCGCAGTGCAGCGGTACCTGGAGGAGCGTCGCACCACCGGACTACCCACCCCGGTTCGCTACTACCGTCAGGACAACGCCGGGAAGTCCGCCGCGCTCAACCGCGGCGTCAGCGAGGCAGCCGGAGACATCATCGTCACGATCGATGCGGACAGCCTGGTGGACCCGGACGCCATCGGCAACCTCGTCAAGCACTTCGAGAACGACTCCGTCATGGCGGTCGCGGGAAACATCAGAATCGGCAACCGCGCGCGGGTCATCGGCCTTGTCCAACAGCTGGAGTACCTCTTCGGCTTCTACTTCAAGCGGGCCGACTCCCTACTCAACTCCATCTACGTCGTCGGCGGCGCCGCGGCGGCGTACCGTCGCGAGGCGTTCACGGAGCTCGGCGGATTCGACGGCGACATTATCACGGAGGACCTGGAGATGTCGGTGCGGATCCAGGACGCCGGATACGCCAACGCTTACGCTCCCGATGCCATCGTCTACACCGAGGGTCCAATCCGGCTGAACGACCTGCTCAAGCAGCGGCTGCGCTGGAAATTCGGCAAGCTCCACACGTTCGCGAAGTACTCGCACCTCTTCATGAGCACAGATCGCAGACACAGCTGGCCGCTCACGCTGCTCATGCTCCCCATCGCAGTGGCGGGCGAAGCGCTGTTCCTCCTGGAGCTACCGTTGCTGGCGCTGTTCTATCACTACATGGTCACAGAAGGTGATTACGTGCCGCTGCTTGTGAATGTCGGCATCGCGTCACTGGTCATCCTCTGGCAGATCGTCGCGGACCCCAAGCGCCGCGACAACCTCAATCTCCTGATCCTGGCGCCGGTGGCCTGGTTGGTGTTCTACATCGCGGATGCCGTCGAGATCCAGGCACTGGTCCGCAGCCTGTGGCGGATCGCCCGCAAACGTGATGTGACCTGGCAGAGATGGTCGCGGACGGGTGTGTTCGAGCAGGCGGGTCTCCCCGGGACAAGCGAGAAGACTCCGCACTAGCATTCAGCATTCGCGAAGGAGGTGGCGGATGGACGGCCGACGGTTCAAGGACGAGGTGTTCAGCCACTTCGCCCGCATGGGCGCCGCCTTCGGGCACGCCAAGCGCGTCGAGATCATCGACGTGCTCGCGCAGGGGGAGCGCAACGTCGAATCGCTCGCCGAACAAATCTCCGCGAGCGTGGCCAACACCTCCCGCCACCTCCAGATCCTCTCTGCCGCCGGGCTTGTGTCCCGCCGCGTCGAGGGCACCGCCAGGGTGTACCGCCTCGCCGACCCGGGCGTCGAGACCGCCTACCGGACGCTCGTCTCGCTGGCCGAGGACCGGGTCGCGGAGGTCGCCTCCCTGACCGAGGCCTTCTTCACCACCGCCGACGGCACGCGCCCCGTCGCGTTCGACGAGCTGGAGACCCTCAGCCGATCCGGCGACGTCGTGCTGGTCGACGTCCGGCCGGCCAGCGAGTTCGCCGCCGGGCACGTCGACGGCGCCCTCAACATCCCGCTGGCGGACCTCTCCGTGCGGATGTCCGAACTGCCCGACGACGCCACCGTCGTCGCCTACTGTCGCGGGCCGTACTGCGTCATGGCCGCCACGGCCGTCACCCGGCTGCGGGACAGCGGACGCAGTGCGGTGCGGCTCGAGGGCGGCTACCCGCAGTGGCGCGACGCCGGGCTCCCAGTCTCCGACGGACCAGGCGCGGCCGAGGAACCCCCGGCGTAGACTGGAAGGGTCCACGGGTCTGGTTCGGGCTCTGGGCAGGGGCCGCTACGGCCTGACCGGGGCGAGCGGCACCGTGATCGGAGGCGATCATGCGGACCATCACAATCGCAGTCCTGGGGTGCGCGCTGTTGCTGGGCACTGGCTGCGCCGGCGGAACCGCCCCACCGCCGTCGACCACGACCACAGGCGAACAGACAGCGACGACGGCGTCGCCCGCAGGTACCCCCTTCCCTGGCGAGAACCCGGTCCATCTGCTGTACATCTCCGACTCCGGCGGCTGGGAGACGGCCGAGGCCTACACCGCCATCGCCGAGGAACAGCTCGGCGTCGATGTGGAACTGGTCGATTGGCGCGTCGGCGGCCTCCCTCTCCGGAATGTGCCCGCGCTCATCGCGGCCAACCCCGACGTCGTGGCGCACGCCGAGATCGTGGTGCTGTTCGGGAGCCCCGCCCTATCAGGGGCGAAGATGGACCAGTACGTCTGCGTCGATCACGAAGTCCTGGGCGATCCGGGGGTCTACACCGTGGCGGACTGGGATCCGTACGCCGCGCTCGCCGGTGACGTCGTCGACTCGATCTGGGAGCTCCGCGACCGCAAACCCACCGCGATCCGGATGACCGACGCGTACATCCCGCTGACCGCGGACTGGGAGGAGCACGGGGTCTTCGAGCCGTGCATGACCAGCTTCGAGACCATGTCCGAGGCGTTGCGGGGCGCGGCGGAGGCGCACGGAGCGACATTCGTGTCCTCGCTGGACACCTACAACGGTCCCGACCATCGTCGAGACGCCCGCGCAGCCGGCCTGATCGCCGACGAGATCCACCCCAGCGCGGCCGGCGGGAAGGCCATGGCCGAGGCTCTGGCGGCCGTCGGCTTCCAGCCCGGCTCCGCACCATGAGCGCTGGGCCACGAGCGGCTAGGTGCTGAGGTCGGCGACGGCGGTCAGCCCGAGTTCGGCGAAGCCCCGCACCAAACCTGACCGGTGCGGCGGCTCGACCACGTGATCGGCCAGCGCCATCACCTCCGGCGCCGCGCCCTCCACCACCACTGCGGTCCCGGCGTGGGCCAGCATCTCCAGGTCGTTGTGCCCGTCGCCGATGCCGATGATGTCGCCGCGTTCGACGCCGAGGTGGGCGGCCGCGACCTCGATCCCGACGGCCTTGTTCACGCCCCGCAGGTGGATCTCGCCCGCATGGCCGGTCAGTCCCGTGACGGAGTTCGGGAGCGCCCCCACCCGGGGCCCGACCATGAGGGCCAGCTCGCTGACCGCGATGGGTGATGCGAAGATCGTCACCTTGCCGAAGGAGCGCGCGGCGGGGTCCGGCACCGCTCGCAGGTGCCTGAGAATGTCGTCGACGCCGTCGTGGGGCCCGTCGGATCCGAGCGCGGCGCCCAGGATCTCGCGCATGCGCTCCTGGATCCCCGGCGGGCCGTACAGGGCGTCGGGGGCCTCGAGGATGAAGGTCGCGTCGTGGGCGGCCAGGACGGCGACGACGCGCTCGGCCAGATCCCGCGGGAATCGGGTGTCGGCGAGCACCCGGTCGCCTACCTCGACGTACCCACCCGCGGCCCCGACCATCCCATCGAACACCGAGTCCAGGATGCGCGGGGGCACCATCGCCTTCGGCCTGCCCGTGCACAGGAACACATGGTGCCCGTTGCGGCGCGCTTCCCGCACGGCCGCCACGTGGCCGGCTGGGACCTGCCCGCGGTCGGCGTACGTCCCGTCGAAGTCGATGAACACGGCCTTCGGCATCTCACACACCCATCTCGTCGCTCCCCGCGGGCCGGTTCCGGCTCACTCGTCGTCGTCGGTCACCGTGCGCAGGAAGTTCTCGAACTCCGCGGCGAGTTGGTCGGCCGAGGGGATCCGCGACGACTCCGGGGCCCAGAGGTTGGGGTGGTGCTGCCCTTCGAGGAAGGCGTCGTACTGCTGCTCCAAGGCGGCGACCACGGCCTGGACCTCCTCGTTGCCCTCCACCTCGGCGGCGATGGCGCGCCGGTTGGCCTCGGCGGTCTCGACCAGTCCGTCGTTGGGCAGGTGGAGCCCCGTCAGGTCGACGATCGCGTTGAGGGCCGCGAGGGCGCCGTCGGCGAACTCCGACGCGGCCAGGTAGTGCGGGATGTGCAGCGCGAAACCCGCGGCGCGGTGCCCGGCCTCCCCGAGGCGCAGCTCGAGCAGCGCGCCGATCGAGCCCGGCACCTGGACGCGCCCGAAGGGGGAGTGGGTGTCGCCGATGAGCGCGGGGTCTGTCGCGTGGGCGGTCATCCCGACCGGCCTGGTGTGGGGAACCGCCATCGGCACGCCGTGGACGCTGACCACCAGAGTGACGCCGAGCGCGACCACCAGCTCGCGGATCGCCGCGACCATCCGCTCCCACTGGAAGTCCGGCTCCGCTCCCGAGAGGAGCAGGTACGTGTGGCCGTCGCGGTCGGTGAGCCGCTGCAGGATGATCGACGGCGCCTCGTACTCGGCCCACCGGTTGACGTCGAAGACCATCGCCGGCCGCCGGCCGCGGTAGTCGAACAGCTGGTCGACGTCGAACGTCGCGACGACCTCGGCCTCGCCGGTCTCGACGAGGTGCTGGGTCAGGGCGCGCTGGATCTGCCCGGCGTCGATGAAGGCGCCCAGCGCCACCACGAGGACGCCCGAGCCCGGGTCCGTGAGGTCGACGTGGGTCTCGAGGCGGTAGAGATCAGACGGGTTCTGCACGGGACAAGCGTTGCACGTCGTGCGAAATCCGGCAGCGGGGTGCCCGCCTACGGGCGACCGGCCGGCCAACTGGTGGGGCCGGCTACGGGCGAAGATCGCCGTCCACATACATCCATCGTCCGGCTCGGCGCTCGAACCGGGACCGCTCGTGCATGCGGCCCGGGCGGCGGCCGTCCCGGTAGTGGGCGATGAACTCGACGACGCCGGTGGAGTCGTGCTCGCCGCCGTCGACGACATCGACGATCTCCAGGCCGGTCCACGCGGAACTGTCGACGGTGAGCCGCTCCGGGCGGGTGCGCGGGTGCCAGGTCCGCCAGAGATGGTCAGGCAGGCCCAGCGCGAAGGCCGAGTAGCGCGACCGCATCAGAGCCTCAGCGGTCGTGGCCTGGGCGTCACCGGCGTGCAGGGGCCCGCAGCACCCCGCATAGGGGCCGCCGCCACACGGGCACTGGGTGGGATCGGTCATCTGGCGCCTCCTTCGGCGCGACGCTAGCACCGGCCGGCCTGCTTGGGGCACGCCGGGGCGGTGGCAGCGTCAGGCCACGACCTCCGTGTGCCTCCTCCGGATTGTTGGTCCGTGGCTCGCGGCTCGAATTCGACCAGGCCGTCAACCTGGCCTGACAAGGCTTGCCGTCCTTTCTTCGTCGGGGGTGATCGCTACCCCGGCGACGCCTGCACGGTGACTCCCGGCCGGTCCTCTAGGACAGGCATCTCGACACAGGGCAGGCGCCCCAGTGACGCCTGCCCTGGAGAGCAGGCGTCCCGAGGCATGGCAGGCGCGGTGTTCGACGTGGCGTATGGGCGCTCCTCGCGCGCATCGCGGCCTGGAGGGTGATGGGCGACCCCTCCTCGGACAGTCTGGCTTGCGAGCGGTTGAATGTTCCTGTGATCGCACAGCAGAATCTGCAGTCGTGGTGGGCGGGGCTCACTTCCGAACAACGCGGGCGCGCCGTCATCGTCGCATCCCGCCCTGCGCCGCGCGGGATGCTGATCGACGACCTGACTGCGTCGATGATCCAGGCCGGACTGCCGACGTCACGGCAGATCTGGACCGGCCAGCCTGAGCACCTCGTGGAGATGCTGGACGATGTCGCGGAGTTCGTGCTGGGGGTTGGCCGGGTGCCGTGAGGTCCGTGGTGCGGTCGCCGAGTCGCGGGCTGGGGGGTCGTCGAGGGCTACGGTGAACGTCATGCTGATGGACAAGTCCTTCTCCGAGCTCACGACGACCGAGCTGTACGCCATCCTGCAGCTGCGGGTGGACGTGTTCGTCGTGGAACAGGCGTGTGCCTATCCGGAGCTCGATGGCCGCGACACCGAGCCGGAGACCCGGCACCTCTGGCTCCCCGCCGGGGATGGTGCGGTGGATGATGTGGGTGTCGCCTCATATCTGCGGGTCTTGCAGGAGGGTGAGGGCGTGCGGATCGGGCGTGTGGTCACGCATCCTGCCTTGCGAGGGACTGGACTGGGGCGGGTGCTTGTGCAGGCGGCGATCGACGCCCACTCCCGCATGCGGATCGATATCGACGCACAGTCCCATCTTGCGGGGTGGTATGGGACGTTCGGCTTCCGCGTGATGGGGGAGGAGTTCCTGGACGCCGGGATCCCGCATCTCCCGATGGCGCACATGCCCGCTACGTCGGTGGCGCCCTGACTCGCGCCTCGCCTGAGCCGCTCGGCGAGGGAGGCGCCTGTCCTACCTCTCGTCGCCTGCCCTCTAGGACGGGCGTCGAGCATCACGGCAGGCGCCCTGGGCCGCGGGGCAGGCGAAGCGCAGTAAGGCAGGCGTCGTGAATGTAAGGCAGGCGTCGTGAAAGTAGGGCAGGCGTCGTGAAAGTAGGGCAGGCGTCGTGAAAGTAGGGCAGGCGTTGTGGAGTAGGGCAGGCGCCAGGCCGAGAGCGGGCCGGCGTCAAGCCGCGACCGGGTCAGGTTCCGGCTCGATCGAGGATGCCGAGCCTCCGGCTGCCGAGCCCGCGCTGGACACGGCAGAGGTGGCCCGGCCGGAGGGAGCCGAGTCCGGCTCGGCTGCGGCGCTGTCTGTCGGGCGGAGCTCCCACCGGTCGACGACCGACTGAGGCACCCGGACCGCGACGATCGCCGTCGACAGCAGCATCAGCACCACCACCGTGAGGAACACCGCAGGGATCCCGAACCACTGCGCCACCTGCCCGCCCGCCACGGCGCCGAGCGGCATGGCGCCGAAGCCGATGACCCGGGCGGCTCCGTGCACGCGGCCCAGCAGACGCTCCTCGACCATCCGCGGCCGCAGCGACCCGCTGACGACGTTGCCGACGACGCCGAACACCCCCGCGCACATGAGGAACAGTGCGAAGGACCACGCGGCCGGCCACAGCAACGGCAGCAGGTTGACCAGCGCGGCGGCACCCCAGCAGGCGACCAGCACCCGCATCTCGGGCCAGCGAGCCGTCACCGGCCCCGCGACAACGCTGCCCAGCAACCCGCCCACCGGCATCGCGAGCAGCACCAGCGAGAACTCCTGCGGGGTCAGACCGGCCGCCGAGCCGGGCCCGACCATCCACAGCACGAACACCGCCGACAGCGCCGTCGACCCGAAGTTCCACAGCCCTGCGGCGATGAGCAGCGGCCGCAGCACCCGGTGTCGCCACAGGACGCTCAGCCCCTCGCCGAGGTCGTGGCGGAGGACACCGAGACGACTCGCGGAGGCCGCCGCGGGCAGGTGATCGGCCGCAGCCCGGGGCGCCGCGAACCGGCCGCGTAACCCCAGGGCCAGGACCACCACCGCCCCCACGACGATGAGGGCGGGCACCCCGGTCACCCATGCCGCACCGACGGCGACCAGCAAGCCGGCGACCGGGGGAGCGACGAAGCCGCCGGCGGCCTGCTCGACCGCGAGCAGCCGCGAGTTCGCGCTGCGCAGCGCCGCGCCGTCGCGGCCGACGAGCGCGGGCACCTGGGCCTGGGCGGCGAGGTCGGTGAACACCTCGGTGAACCCGTAGACCAGCGCGAACCCGATCAGCCACCAGATGCTGAGCGCGCCGGCGGCGCCCACCAGCGCCACGACCGCCAGCAGCGCCGCGCGCAGCCCCAGCGCGACGAGCATGGTGCGACGGCGGTCCCAGCGGTCGACGAGCACCCCGGCGGGGATGCCGGCCAGCAGCCACGGCAGCCACACGGCCGCGGTGAGCACCCCGATGAGCCCGGGGGAGCGGGTGAGCGTGATCGCGAGGAGGGGAACGCCGGTGGCGACGACCCCGTCGGCGAGGTTGGCCAGTGCGACCGTCGAGAGATGGATGCGGAAACGTGGGTCGAGCTGGCGCGCTGGCATGGGGACCTCCACTAGACTGATGCAGAAGAAGTTATGCAAAGAATTCTCTGCAAAGGTACCTCTGCATCATGGCTGAGCGCAAGACCCATTCCCGGCCGGCGACGGCGCA